>Ga0156233_128_pt1 | contig 192411 bp, 168 predicted proteins | sample RifCSPlowO2_12_FD_107880 | JGI IMG/M metagenome (GOLD analysis project Ga0156233, IMG submission 107880) | Candidatus Schekmanbacteria bacterium RIFCSPLOWO2_12_FULL_38_15
CACATAAATTCTATGAAAAAAATGGTTTTGAGAAGAGGGCTTATCTTTTTTCAAAAAGAGTCATAAAGACTTAAAGATAGATAAGGAAGCTTTTAGTTGATTTAATGTAGAGACAGAGTTTATCCCTGTCCAAAAACTTCCTTCTCCCCTTGCGGGAGAGGACTCTGGGTGAGGGGGAGTTATTTTCTAACCTGGAATTTCCAGTAAATTACTCCAGACATCCCAACAATCACAAAGGTGAGTATTAGAATAGTTCTTGAGGATATCTGAACATAAATCATCTCCTCAAGGTAATGGGTAATAAAAGAGCTAGGGTAAGCTAAAGAGGGGTCGTATTGCTCATGTAACCATACTTCAAGATGGGTCAGTGGGCATATCCAGAAAAATATCTGGCTCACAATGCTGAATAGAAGGCTTGCTATATGGATATTCCGCACAGCTCTATTATACCTTCCCCAAAGAGCTCCAAAGATTATGAATAGAATCCAGAGGAAGTGTAAAATGATAACAAAATCAGCAGAAAGTTTGTAGAGCATAGACCTTGTTATACTCTCGTAAGTTATAATAAGAAAAATTTGGTAGCCGCAGGCTTTAGCCTGCGATCAAAATGACAAATTCAAATCTCAAAATCCAAAGTTCAAATGAATGTTAAATGAGGGAATGTCAAAAGATTTTTGAGATTGCCACGTCGCTATCGCTTCTCGCAATGACTTCCGGGTCCGTCTGTAAATCCCTACACCTGTACTCCAAAGACACCCTTGAAGGCAAAGCCGAAGGCAATTGAAAGGACAAAGAAGATAACAAGCCAGTGGATTTTGTAACCAAAGACATTTAGGTCTGTAGGAGAATATCTTATCTCAATTGATTCCACAACTGAGTTCTTTTTAATCGGTTTTTCTGCAGGATTAAAAATCAGATCAAAAAAACCAGAGGAAACTCTTTTTGGAGAAATCATTGTAAGTTTGTCAGTGACTTTAATATTTTTATGAAATTTCTCTCCTCCAATCTGAAATTCCAAATCAAAATTTCCATACTCCTTTGCCCTGATTCTCCAGTCTACTTCTTTCCTTTCATCAATTCTTAAAATCGGAGTCTCTACCTCTATGCCCGGGTGAGTGATAATTTTTGCTTCTATACCGTTCACATTAATGCCTTTGTTCATATTCAATACAACAATCGCATCATCCCCTGGTTTCAGAGGAGAATACCCAAACCTGAAATTAAGCTGTATCAGTATAAGAACAACCGGAATCATCATAACAAGCATAGGCATCACTGAGTATTTCATATAAGTAAAATTATGCTTTAATATGTTTTTCTGGGCATTAAGTATTAAACCCATGTCATCCTTGAAAAGCCTCACCTCAAGAAGGTGAGCTTTTATTTTTTCCTTTGCCTCCTTTATCCCTTCCTGATTTGAAGTGTAGCGGAAAATAATAAGCATAACAATTCCTGTGAGAAAGGAAATTATGCTAAGTCCCCAGAGAGGGTTTACTTCCCTGAAAGGAGAAAAAAACAGGTCAAAAATTTTGTTTAAAAAATTATTCAAAAACCACATAAGTTAATTCCAAATATCAAAATGAGTTTATTTTGAACTTTGACATTTGAGCTTTTCACGAGATGTATCCCAGTCCCTGAAGCTTCTTTTTTATCTCATCCTCTGAATCAGATTCCTCAAGCTTTGCTATCTCTTTTTCAAGGGCATGGGTTATGAATTCCTCTACAGAAGAATACCCCGCAATCTGGGAATACTTCTTCACTTTTTCAAGCAATTCCTTGTTTAATTTTATTTTTGAACCAAACATATGTCCTCCTAAAAATAAGTTCCAAATTTCAAAATCCCTGCCTGACGGCAGGCAGGCAAATGTCAAATGAATGTCAAAATCCAAATATCAAAAGTTTTAATAATCATTTGAGCTTTAGAATTTATTTGAACTTTGAGCTTTGTCATTTGATATTTTCATATCCATTTTAATAAATAGAGGTACCCACCATCTCTTTTAATTTAGGAATCCCAAACTCTGAAAGAACAGTTGGAGCTAAATCTGTAAGAGATGGATTTTTCAGTTTTATTTTTTTGTTGCTCAGGATTATTCCGGGCACTTCCTCTGCAGCCATGCAGTGGTCTCCGCTCCATTTTTCAGTATTATCTTTTAAAAGAGCTTTTGGTATTGCCCCAAGCGCTGCCTCCCATCCTGTCCTGTATCCTCTTGCATATCCAATTAAAAGGTCAGGTGAGTTTTTTACATAAGGACCTTTATATATCTCAGATGCTTTATATACTCGTAAAACTACTTTCTCGCCATTTTTTGGGTCTCTTGCTTCAAGAAGTTTTTTTGAAATTTCATCCAAAAGTTTTTCATACTCAGGCCCCTGCTCCACAATCCCGTTAGCCTCCCTGTCTGTACGGTTGATGTAAAGTCCGTTAAATCCAAGTGAGTAAGCCTTGGTACCTGACCAGTCAACATTTTCAAAAAATTCCTTGCTTTCACCAGCAGATTCATCGTTCAGCTTAATATAACCATTCTGCATGAGCCATGTATTTATCTGAAAAGAGCGGTAATAAGGAGCAAAACCGTGGTCTGACATTACAATAAGAGTAGTATTGCTATCTATCTTTTTAAAAGCTTTTCCAAGAACCCCGTCCATTTCAATATAGAGGTTTTCAATCACTTTCGCATACTTCTCTCCATTTTCTTTATCATAGGCTGGATGGGTTTTGTCAGTTGTTCTCCAGAACATATGACTATTTAAATCAGTGGTTCCAAAATAATAAAAAAGAAGTCCTGATTTAAATCTGTTCAATTCATAGTCAAACATCTCTTCTCTTTCCTTCAGAACAAAATCTGACTGCTGGAGATATTCACCATCATTTAATATTCCGCCAGACAAAGCCTTTGTATCCTCTGGCATCCCTTGTGTGTAGAAATAACCAAACTGTTCGCAAAGCTCTTCAGAGTAATCTTGCGGAGTTGAAATCGGCATTGCAGGGGCTGAAGGATCAATATTTACCGGGCTAACATAGAGTTTAAAATCAGGTCTGACCTCTTTTAAAAAAAACTTACAGATTCCATAAACACTCTGGATGTAGGGAATCATTTCAAACTCCACTCTCACCCACCTGCTCCATTCACCCTGCTTTAGAATTGCCTCCCTATCTCCTACAACAACCTTGCCAACTGGATTTTTTGGATCAAGATAGAGTACAAAATCTACTGTAGATGTTGGATTATCTTTTACAAAAGCATTCGGAGGACCCATCAGCTTACCCTCTACCTTGTTGTCCGCAACATTGGCTTCATATATTTTACCACCTGAAACATCTTTTTTCTCTGTTTCCGGTCTGTTGGTATAGAATGAAAAAGTTCCGTAGGAACCGACTATGTCAGGAGTCCCCATTCCTGAAAGAGCCCTTCCTTCTGTTTTAACCGGAGGGAAATTTGAAGGAATTCTGAAAACAGTTGTTGGAATCCCCTTATCCTCAAGAATCTCCCAAAATGCCTTTCCCTTCCTGAGAAGCAGAACTTCTCCCCCTGATAAGGGAATTATCCATTTGCCAAGTTTGATAGTATTCCCGGCTGGCTTTGTTTCTGAAGTTGAAAGGTAGGGAATCATTGTCTTTGGATCATTATGTATGAAATCAAAAATTCCGTGCCCGCCCGGTGTCAGACCAGTTATAAAATTAGCCCATGCAACAGGACTCTGAGGAGGCATACTTGTCTGAAGAGGAAGAAATGAACCTGTCTCCTTAAGATGCCTGAAATTCGGCATTTTGTCCTCACCCATCATCCTTTCAAGAAGCTGCGGGTCCATCCCGTCAAAACCAATGATAAGAACTTTTTTAGATGTATTATTAGCTTTGCTCTTGGTACAGCCTGAGACTGTGCTGATAAGAGCTATCAAAAAAATAAGAATTGCTGTAAATCTGAAATAATTCTTTTTTGTAATTTGAAAATGTTTAAACATATTTTTTATTCTTAATAACTGTAGGGACAGGGCTTGTCCCTGTCCATTATATTGGACAGCCATAAAGGCTGTCCCTATATTTAATAATTATTCCATAACTTAAAACTAATAACCCAACCACTGGAACCCTTGACCCTTTTACCCTTACCCATTTATTAATGGCTTCCCATCCATATAAGAAGGAACTTCTACGCCAAAAAGCTTCAGCACAGTCGGGGCTATGTCAATAATCTCTGGAGACTGAGCATCTATTTTCCTGTTGCAGAAAAATACTCCGGGAACAAGCCTTGGGTCAATGCAGTGGTCGCCGCTCCAGCTTTTCACATTGTCATCAAAAACAGTATGGTTCACTATTCCTGCCACTCCATCCCACGAAGCCCTGTAGCCAATATTATAACCTATGAAAAGGTCAGGTGAGTTTGACACATAAGGACCTGAAAAAATCTTTGAACTGTCAAAAACCTCCTGTATGGCAACCTCTCCCTTTTCCTCATCCCTAAGCCCGTTCAGCTTCTGGATGATTTCTTTTTTCAATTTTTCTGCTTCTTTACCGGGACTTACAATCCCCTTTGCTTCCCTTCCCTTTATATTTAAATACATTCCTCCAAGCCCAAGAGCATAAGCCTTAGTCTTTTCCCAGTCAACATCCTTAAACCATTCTCTGCTCTCATTTCCATTTTTAAGTGCAAGATAACCGTTAAGATAGAGCCACGAGTTAAGATTTATTCCTCTCCTGAATGATTTGAAACCATGGTCTGACATTATTATGAGGATGTCCTTCTCGGCAATTTTCTCCATAACCCTTCCAACAAGGCTGTCCATTTTCATATAAAGTTCTTCAATGGTTTTTCTGTGTTTTTCTGTATCCTTATTCCTGTTTGCCGGATGTCCCTCGTCAATGTAGCGCCAGAACATGTGCTGGATTCTGTCAGTTGAATCAAAGACACATGCACAGACACCTTTTTTGGTTTTTTCAAGGGCATTGAAGAACATCTTTTCTCTTTCTTCCTGTATCAGGTAGCACTGCTTCAGGAATGCATCTTCATCAATTATTCTTTCATTTAAAGCCCATGTATCTTCTGCAAGCCCCAAGGTTGCAAAAGACCCGAACATCTTCGCCAGATAAATTGAATAGAAAAATGGATGGGAGATTGGCATAGCAGGATTCTCAGGGTCAATATTAATCGGAGTCACATAGAGTTTGAACTCAGGTGAAATTTCATTGATGTAGAATCTGCATATACCGTTAACCTTAACTCCAAGCCCGGGTTTAAAGGTAAGCTTAATCCATTTTGAGTATTCACCCTGTTTCAGCCTTAACTTTTCTTCTTGTATCTTAATTTCAGCTTCCTGTTTTTCATTATCAATAGTAACTGTGAATGGAATACGCATCTCTTCCTGTTTTTTAAGCAAAGAGTTTTCCGGTCCCGCGATATAGGAAGTTATTTTATTTGCTTCAAGTTTAACTGGTATCTGGACTCCTCCTGTGTGTTTCTTCTCGCTCGTTTCTGTCGTGTAAAAAGAAAATGTCCCCTGTGTTCCCTTCAAATCAGGAACACACATGGCTGATAAAAGAACACCTTTGAATTTCTCAGGCGGGAATGTGATTGGAACCCTTAAAATTGAGCTTGTAATATCCTTTTCACTCAAAATATTCCAGAAGGGTTTGCTTTTGCGAAGCAACTGTATTTTTGGCTTGCCAATCGGAATCTGGTATTTGCCCAAAGAAATAGCTTTTGGAGCCTTCCCTACCTGACTTGAAGAAAGTTCTGGCAGGTATGTCTGCTTATTCCTGCTTAAAAAATCAAAGATGCTGTGCTTTGAAGGATTAACACCTGTAATAAAAGAGGACCACGCAACAGGAGACATTGCAGGCAAAGTGGTTCCAAGACATGTAAACGAACCCTGCTCCTTTATCTTTGCAAGATTTGGAAGTTTTCCTTCATCCATAAATTTCCTTGCAAGAAGAGGGTCAAGGCCATCAAGCCCCACAATTACAACACGGTTCACATTTGTCTTTGTAAATCCCTTCTTCCTTCTTATTGCTTTGAATAACAGCCTGATGGGCCAGATGAGGATAGAAATGAAAGCCAGAAGGAAAGTTACGAAAAGTGTTGCAAAGGAGGTCAGAAAAGCAAACCCCGCACCGGGACCAATGTAGGCGTGAAGAGTTTTTGGATATATAAAATAGAAAAAAAGAGCAAGGGATAAAATTATAATTTTTCTTTCAGTATTTTTTTTTTCCATGCCTTGTATGCTCTAAATATTTACCCTTAAAAAAAATATGTCAGGCATTTTGCCTGACTTTTTCTCGAAATCTTTACTTATATATTAAGAGAGTGTCAACCTAAAAATAGGAAAACTATTGACAAAATCTTTTATCAGCATAAATTAAAATAAAAAATATTAATAAAAACCCCCCGAGTAAAAAAATCACAAAATTAAATATTTTTTCTTTGGTAAATTTCAGTGGATATAGAACAATTGAAAATTGCTGTAAAAAATGGAAATATTGAATGGCAAAGGCATTCGTTTGAAAGAATGATGGAAAGAGAAATTTCAAGGAAATTGTGAAAGAAGTTTTGTTATCTGGAGAAATTATTGAGGATTATCCTGATAGCAAGGCTTATCCAAGTGCATTATTTTTAGGATGCATTAAAGGCGAACCTTATCAGGATAATTAAAGTTTATTGATTAAAGCTCTATAATTTTATTAATAGAGAGTTATTAGGCAGGTTCAATAATCTAACGCAATACTTTGGTATCATAGATGGTAGCCAAAGGAGGCGTTTAGATTATGAGAATAAAATCGTATAAGCAGCTTAGTGCGGAAGCACGTGGTAATTTACTTAAATGAGTCTTCAATTTAATATCGCAAAAAATACAATTATTCAGATAGTTGGCAAAACAATAACTCTTGTTCTATCTATAATTGTTACAACATCCCTTACAAGATATCTAGGACCTGAAGGATATGGCAAATATACATTCATTTTCACATATATTTCTTTTTTTGTTTTATTAGGCGATTTTGGATTAAATAGCATTCTAGTAAGAGAAATATCAAAAGAAAAAAATAATGCAGACATATTAATAGGAAATGCTTTAGTCATTAAAACATTATTTTCAACGGTAGCTATTTTTCTTTCTGTTATAATTATCTGCCTGCTTAACTACTCGAATGATATCAAAGTTGGAGTTGCAATAGCTTCTATAACTATCGCAATTTCTGCTTTTGAAACTCTCAGAATCTTATTTCAAATATACTTAAAAATGGAATATCAGGCTGTGATTGATATTGTAAGCAAGATTGTTTTTTTAGGGCTTGTATTAGGAACTATATTTTATGCAAAAAATTTATATTTTATAATAGCTAGTTTTGTTCTTTCATCCATCATTAGCTTAATCCTCACTATCTATTTTTCTTTCAAATTTATAAAACCCAAGTTTAAAATTCATTTACAATTATGGCCAAATTTACTCAAAGAAGTGCTGCCATTAGGAATATCTTTAATATTAACAATTATATATGGAAGAATTGATATCATAATGTTATCTTTAATGAAAAGCAACGAGGATGTCGGGCTTTACAATCTTGCATACAAATTTATTGAACTTTTAACACTTTTAGTTCCCGGTACTATTATGGTATCAATATTTCCAATAATGTCAGAGCAATTTAAAACGAATAAAAATAGCCTTCAGGGTCTTATCCAAAAAACTTTTGATATTATGATAATTGTTTCAGTATTTATTGCGATTGAAACAATACTTTCCGCTGAAAAGATTATTTTAATCCTTGGAGGAGAAAATTTTAAAAACTCAACATCAGCTTTACAAATCCTAATCATGGGAACTGTATTTATTTTCATAGGTAATATATTTGGTTTTTTATTAATATCTGCAGGAATGCAGAGGTTGAATTTAATAACCGATTTTATCGGAAGTGTTTTAAATATATCTCTAAACCTTTACTTAATATCTAAATTTAGCTTTATAGGAGCTTCAGTTTCAACAGTATTGACACAAGCAGTCGTACTGGTCATTGCTATGATATTTGTTAATAAATTTATAAATATCAAAATCAGCTTTCGAATTTTAAAAAAAATTATATTCATTTCTATTTTAATTTATGCTGAAATACTCTTTCTTGAATTTTTTGAAATCAATACATACACAACTATAATAATAAGCTCCTTAACCTATTTTTTGTTAGTATTTCTCTTTAAATGTTTTCTTCTTGAAGAATTAAGGCAGATTATGAAAGAAGGGCTTAATAGGCTGGGTTTTAAAGAGTTTTTTGACAAACAATAGAGGATTCTGGACTGCACCCTTTGGACTGGAGGCTTAACCGTGTAGTTTTAGGGTGACCCGTCCGAGCAATTGTTTTCTGTTTTTGTCGAGCAATATAGCTTCAAACTCTTCCGGTGGCAAGTACTGAATTCCTGAATGAACTCGCTTTCTGTTGTAGACCTTTTCTATAAACTCAGGAATGCGTTCCACGACATCCGTAAAAGTCTCATATTCCCATAAGCACACCTCCTCGTTTTTTAATGTTTTAAAGAATGACTCAGCATAGGCATTATCATAGGGGTTGCCCTTAGCCAACATGCTGATGAGAATCTAGTTCCCTGACGTAATCTCTGCAGGCATACTGGACTCCTTGAGCAGAGTGATGGATCAACCCACATCCTTTATCTCCATCCCTCTGAGAAGATTGGGATATATGTGGAAGGAATGCTCAGAATCGGTTGTCTGGATGAACCGCCTCTTGATATGCCGGAACAGGTCATACTTGTGCATAACCCTCAAAATGCGTTTTCCATTCACCCGAAGACCGTAACGAAGCCAAAGCTGGGCTCTCAATGTCCGATACCCCCAACACAAGTAATTTGCCTGTAAAGTCCTCAATCTTATCCCGCAGGTCTGCATCCACCCGTTCCCTGTCTTTCCGGCATACCTTTGGATTGTAGTAATACGTAGACTCGCTCAGTCCGATCATTTTGCACCCCTCCCTGACTGACCCACAATCTCCCCAGTGACAACGCACCCACAGGACCTTCTCATGGATGGATAAGTCTTGTTGAGTTTTTTTAAAAGCTCATTCTGGATGGTCAGCTCTCCAACCTTCTTCTTGTAACGGTCAAGCTCCTTCTCAAGCTGACGCTCACGGGCAGTGGGACTTGACTGCATCCTGCCTTAGTAAATCTGCTTTTGCCAACAGTTTATCAAAGAAGGGGAAATGTCATTCTCTCTCCCAGCCGCTGCCTTGCTGATAGCCCCACTGTCTATCTGGGATACCAGCGACCTCTTGAACTCCTCGCTGAATTGACGGTACTTCTTCATCTGTCCGACTCCTTTCTGGAAGATCTTTGCCTCTTCCTCTGTCGAACAAACAACCTAATTCTTAATGCCAAATACTCCAACTACAGGGGTGCACTCCACTCTTTGAGAAAGAACAAAACCCTGAACCCTGTCAATTTAGTCTAACCTGAGATTACAGACAGAGGGGTTTACTCCAGACTGAAGATTAATATTCATAATATTTTATGTATAGTTAGGTTCGGAAGGTTTTTTATTTGTCAATAATTATTAAGAATGTTATATGATTACTAAAATATTATTAATATTTGAAGGCTTTCATCCTTTCTAATATGGATTTGATTTTAAAAACTTATGATAAAATTAAAAATATTTTTTGACTGGTTACAGGTGTTTTTGTTTTCAATTATAATCTTCTTAACAATACCGTATACTCCTCTCTTGTGGAAGGTTTTATCTCAGGATCAGAAATCTTTTGTAATTTTTGGAATTTATCTATTGTCTTTTTCATTTATATTTTCAATCTTAATTTATCTTTTTTTCTACAAAAAAGAAAGAATGCTATTGCCTTATTTGTGGCTTTTAATAATTGCTTTTTTATATATTTTATTACTTAAGAATCTGAATGAATTTCCAGTTGAAAAGATTCATCTTGTAGAATACGGCATATTAGGATTACTTACATTTAAAGCATTAAAAAATAGTATAAAAGATTTAACTGTCTATATATTGTCATTTGTAATTACATTTTATGTAGGGATGTTTGATGAAGTAATTCAATGGATAGTCCCTAATAGAGTTGGTACGATTGAAGATGTTTGGCTCAATGTAAAAAGCAGTCTATTAATTTTGATGTTAATAGGATTAGTAATAAAACCTAAAGAAATTACAACAAATATGCATTTAAGGGATTTAAAAAGAACATATATTCCAATTTCACTGGCTGTAATAGTCACTGGAATATTTATAAACACTATTCACGGATTTGGTTTTAGAATTGAGGTAAATGATTATATTGAAGCCTATTCTCGCTTTTCAAAAACAGAGCTAAGATTAATTAATAACTTGCTTAAAAATGATTCATTTTTGCTGGAATCAACTGCTAAAAAGTTTGAGAGCGTTGATGTATTAAATTTGAAGATCCTTTCAGAAGATGGTAAAAGATTAACTTTTTTTAAAGAAGCTGCTGACCATAAATGGGAAAGAGATCACTCCTTTTCTAAAAAAAGATTTATTAAGAGCCTGAATGAACAAATTATACTCATGAATTATTATTCTTCCCTTTTTTATTTTGATTTTTTTAAATGGAGCGATGGGAAAAAAATATTTGTTGAAAGGTTTTTTCAGAATGAATTGTCAGAAAAGAGAATTTATAAAAGCCCTGTTTGCGGTATTTTGATAACTGAATTTTCAAAACTGCATATGTGGGTATTTATTATTTTTACAACTGTAATCTTTACTATTTTATTTATTAAAACCAAGGGATGATGTTATTAGGCAGATTAGAAGTAAATTACCACATGCTTCCGCACAGGGTATTCAGGTTGTTTCTTTCATAAAAATAAAATTATAGAAAATATTTTCAGTTGTAATGTCAATTTATGTAACCTAGAGCTTTCAATTTTTCCATCATTATCTCATCCTTTATTAAGTTTTCATTCTCTTTTTTGAACAGATTTTTTGGATTATAGTTTGTATCATAGGTTTCTATTGTTGTTGGAGGATATTTTGAGAGCAAATCCTTGTCAATTATTTCAGTTAATACTTTGCCATCCATATCCTTTCCAATTGGCAAACCTAAAAGATATAAAATTGTAGGAGTTATATCATAAATAGTCGGGATTTGACTGTGGAAGGTACCAGAAATATTCTTGCCACTTGCTATAAAAATCCCATCAGAACCAATTTCATGTCCACCAGATATATTATTAGAAAAAAAATTAAATATTGGTTCGTGGCCATGATCTGAAATTACAAAAAAAGTTGTATTAGCATCTTTATACTGCAATAAATCTCCTACATATTCATCTACTTGCTGATAATAATCATATATTAAATTTTCATATTTCTTTTTTTCTACTTTATTTACCCATGGGAATTTATCTATGTCAGTATATTTCCAAAAATGGTGCTCAAAATCATCTGTTCCTCTGAAATATAGAGCAAAGAAATCTATATTATTAGATGCTGCAAGTAATCGTTTTGCAATGTTGAAATAGATATTTTCTGATGTATAAGTATACTTTACATAAGATGATACAAAGTTACGCTTTTTAATTTCAGGTGAAATGTAAGATGTTATATTGTCAGAAATTTCACGGCATAAGTTAGTTGGATAAATTAAATCTTCTCTATAGCATTGATATTTATTTAAATCATTTTCATAGTCTCCAGTATTTAAAAGGAATCTGTCAGATATAAAATAACCATTAATTATTTCTGCTGGATAGGAGAAAAACCAATTCGCCATTAAGACTTTTTTCTTATTTTGTGTGAGTATATTCCAAATAGCAGGAGTTTTTCTATAAATAGGATTTATAGGATATACTCTTGTTAATCCTGTAAACTTGAGATATTGTAGTTTGCCAAATATCCCTTCTTGGAAAACTTGACACAATGGCTTGCTTACACCGTTAAGTGATATTAATATAAAGGATTTTATTCCGTGTTTCTTAGGATTTTTACCAGTAGCGATTGAAGTCCATAAGATTGGAGACTCTGTAGGTATTGAAGTTTTAATATGACTTCTAACGCCATTATCAATAAGTCTTTTTAAGTTATTTAATCCTCCCCTTTTTATCATTGGGTCTATAATATCCCATGTTGCTCCATCTACACCTATAAGAAAGACCTTGTTTTCAGAAAAAGAATCTCTCACTTTTATTTTTTCAGTTGGTATTGTATTAACTGATATTTTAGACCTATTATAAAAGATTGGGGAAACAAGAAATAAGATATAAGCAAAAACAATTATAGTGATAATTATAACTGGATTTAATACCTCATGAGATTTTCTAAGAATGTTTAAATATATGGTTGCAGATAATTTTGCAAGGATAATTGAAATTATTGCTGATACAATGACAGCACACCACATTAATATTGCCATTTTCCAGTAGTTGTCAGCAAATGGGAAGACAGAGTAATAAGAATAAGCACGAATAAATTTATTCAGAAATTGGGAAAAAAGAATCAGAGAGAAAATAATCAAAAACACAGATTGCTTAAATGGTTTTTTAATAATAAATGATGGCTTGATGAATAGAAGTGAGACATATATTCCACTAAAAATGACAGTCCCTGCGATAGATATAAGAATAGTGTAAAGTAGTATCATGTACAGAGAAATCACAAAAGCATCTGAAAAAGATATGATTCTGTCGTTAAGGAGAATGGTGCCGGCTGTAACTAGAACACCATCTAAAAAGCCAATGAGAAACAATGGTATAATTAGCCCTTTTAATTCTGAAAAGAATGTTGTATTAAGTGAATTATTTTTAGTTGTATCAGTCATAATCTAGCTTAGAAAATTCATTAGATGATTTAAAAGACTTGGTTATGCTTAAGCGATATTAAATATACAGATAGTCGAAAATCAGAAAATTGTATTATTTATTTTCCAGATTATAAACATTGTTTTTCTTCCAAAATGATTATACTCTTTTGAACGATAAATTTCATCAGATTTTTTTAATGTCAATGTTCCACCAAATACATCATATAAATGGCTAAAACTTTTAAAAAGATATTTATCATAATTTCCACTTCTAACATCAGGGTTGTCCCAAAAAGCATGGTGTACAAAATATTTTATATTTTTTTCTCTGATATAGTCAAGAAACTTTCCCTCCTTGAGATAGTCCTGAAACTCAAAATTGTTAATGACACCATCAATATTTACAATTCTTCTATTTGAAAAATAGGAGATAATTCCAGCATCCTCAAGCATGAAAATGTCATCAGGGGAGGTATTCTCCTTAATCCAGAGAGCTTCCCTGTAACCTTCGTACTGAAATCTATTCTCAACAGATCTTTTTACAGAAGCAAACTGAGCTAATAATGCAAGTATGATGAGAAGTGATGCTAAGAAAAAAGATGGTTGTTTGATGCCAGGAAAATAGTGCTGAAGTTTTTCCTCTGCTGCACGGATGATAAGAGGCATGACTAAGAGGAGAAAAACAGTATATCCTGCAAAATGCCATCTAAAAACTGCCCATTTCATAAAGAGGAGTGTATCAAAAAAATGTATTATTACATAAATAGCAAGAACTATCAATACAGCTCTGTATTCTATGTTTGGAGCTAAGTTTTTTATTGCCTTATTTTTGAATAGTGTAAGAACAAAAAACCCAATTGCAATAAAAAAAATAACAGAAAAATCAATAAACTGATAAAAGTATTCAGGGCTAAATGATGGGGTAGGAAAGGAATGTTTCAGACTTCCGCTAATGGGGGTTATATGCCCGAATGAGGAGTAATTCCATGCAAGATAAGGGAGGGGGATGAAAGATGCTGGAATAAAGATGGTAAGAATCTTTTTTAAGTATGTTCCTATTTTCTGCCGTGTTTCTGGTATCAAGACATTGTTTTGAATATTGAATGTTAGGTAGGATACTATTGATATAAAGTAAAAGATAGAGTCAAGTCTTGCGAGAAAAATGAGAGTGAGAATTATTCCAAAAATGAGGTTTTTCCTGAAATTCCCATGAGAAGTCAGAATACAGTGGTTCAAACAGTAGTTTACTGATAATAGCAAAAGGAATATAAGCAGGCCTGCCTCAAGGCCATATTCGGTTTGGCTTAAGAAACGAGGCCACATAAATATGGCAAGGGTAACAATAGGATATGGGGATCCGAACTCTCTGTAGAGAATCTTTCCTAAAAGAAATATTATGGCTCCAAGAATTACTGCCTGAAGCGTCATAACAAAGTGTATTGAGAGTTCTTCGTTGCCATTTGTCAGATAAAATATTGGGAGGATTGAAAACATCCAAAGAGGATGATACCCGTTTGTTTTGTTTATTCCGTCAAAAGTAGATGTATGTTCTTTTACAATATTCTGAGTTGTCTTAAAATAATAGAATGCATCATCTACAACTCTTCCAAGGATAAAGCTCATGTCAAGCCATGAGAATATTAAACGAGTTCCGATGACTATAAATGCTAAAATAAAAAAAAGCTTGTTTTTGCTATATAATGTTTCCATTTAAACAAGAATATTATCTATAGACATAATATTATATTAAATTTTTTAATTATATCATTGCTTTTCCTGAAGTAGCAATATCATTATTTAAGATACCTATTTTGAAATTTGACTTAAATTAATGTCATTTAAAAAGTAAATTGATAAGTTTAATGTGAATATATTTTAAAGCTTAAACATTTTTAACGAAAAAATAAGAAAATACTCATTGTCAGTTTGATATTTATCAAATTTTTCCACAAAATTATTATGTGAGACATGAACATAATTATAAAAAAAATTATAAAAGAAACTTTTAGCTTTTTTGTTTTTTACTCAGGAATTCTTTCTATATATCGTTTTTTAAGAAAAAAAAAGATAACAATATTAAATTATCATGATATTAAAGGTGAGGATTTTGAAAGACATGTGAAATATTTAATAAGGCATTTTGATATTATTCCTCTCGGTGAATGTGTGGATTGTCTGAATGAGGGTAAGGAAAAGAGCAATAGCCTTGTAATTACTTTTGACGATGGCTATAAGTTATTCTATAAAGAAATATTTCCTATACTTAAAAAATATAGTATTCCTGCGACTGTTTTTATAGCAACCGATTATGTGGGTTCAAGTAAGCTTTTCTGGTTTGATTTGCTAAAACTATATTTCGAAGAAAAAGGTGTTGAAGCCTTCAAAAAAAAATTGGAGAATATAAGAGGAGATTTTGATTCAGTAGTTAGCTCTCTAAATCAGTTAGGAGAAGATGAAAAGAGGAGAAAAATCGTAGAAATTATAGAAGGATATGAAATAGATCATGAGAATAATAACAAAGCAGCAAATTATCGTATCCTGAACTGGAAAGAGATAAAGGAGATGGCAGGAGGTCTTATTTGTTTTGGTGCCCATACAATGAGCCATCCAATACTGACCAAAATTTCACTTGATAGAGCACGAGAGGAAATTTTTGGTTCAAAGGATATATTAGAAAGGCAACTTGAAGTAGAGATAAAATTCTTTGCCTATCCCAATGGAGACGTTACTGATTTTGATGATAATATAATCAAAATTGTTAAAAAAGCAGGTTTTTCCTCTGCCCTTACTACAATTGACGGAAATTGCAAAATCGGGGATGATTTGTTCATATTAAAGAGAAAGGTGATAGATGGGAAATTTAGTATACCATGTCTTGCAGCTAAGATAGCAGGGTTGTGGGTTTCATTGACAAGAAAAGGCATATAAGTAGAATGAATAAAAAATATAACTATAATTTAAGAAAATATAAAAAAGAAGACATGAAAGAAATTTTTGAACTCATGAGATTTATCTATCCAGAAGAAAAATATAATAATTTTATTCATCGAAGGAGAAAAATGTGGGAGTGGGAGTTCTTGGAAAATCCTTTGATAAAAAAAGGGGAGGAAAAAATTTGGGTTGCTGAAGATAGCGGAAAAATTATAGGACATGTTGCAACTATGCCAGTGAAGTTGAAATGTGATGACAAATATTACATTGCCCATTTTGCAATGGATTTAATAGTTGATAGTGCTTATAGAGGGAAAGGTATTGGACAGGGTTTAATGGAAGCTTGGAGAGATAGTAGCGAAATAGCTATTGGACTTGGCTTAACTCCTGCGGTCTTACCAATCTATTATAAGTTGGGATGGAAAGTTTTTAATACAAAAAAGGTATTGGTAAAGGTATTTAAAAGTAGAAAAATTTTGAAAAAATTAATAAAAAAAGAAAATATTTTATTGAGAACTGGAGAAAAACTAATTAATTCTGGATTAAAGGCTTTTAACTTCGTTTTGAGTAAGCCTTTAAAAGTAGATTGGAAGAGTATTTTTGAAATTTATGAATTTGATTCAAAGATTGATATTTTTTGGGAAAAAGTAAAGGATGATTATAACATTGCTTTGAGAAAGAGTAAGGATTATTTAAATTGGAAATATACCAATCATCCCTATTACCAGTATAAAAAGTTTTATTATATGGGAAAGGATGGAATTAAAGGATATGTAGTTTTAAGGGAATCAGAGGAAGAGGGTTATTGCGAAGGGCATATTGTAGATATGATGACAAGAGCAGATGATTTTAAATCGATGGGTTTAATGGTAGCATGGATAATTGATTATTTTAGAAAAAATGGAGTAGAATGTATTTACTTTATGACCACATGTGCAAATCAGAGAAAAGTGCTTTTAAGGAATGGATTTTTACCTCTTAAGAGAGGTCCTGTTTTTTCTGTCTATTCCCACGATAAAGATTTGCTTAAAAGATTATGGAGTTTTAACGATTGGTTTCTAACCAAAGATTCTTCGGATTTAGAAATATCTTACATTTAATCCCCTTTGTAAAAGAGCCAACTTCCAGTTTTTAAAAATTCTGTTTTAACCTCTCTACTTTTTTAAGATATTCATAGAACTTTTTAGCCTGTTTTTCCCAAGTAAATTCTTCCTCTACTAACTCTATCCCAGAATATCCTATTTCTTTTAGGTTTCCTCGCAGATTATAGGCTCTTAGAATTCCATCCTTAATATCTAAAGGATTAGAAGAATCTATAAATATTCCACATTTCCTTTCTTTTATTATCTGAAGGTGAGCATCAATTTTGGTTAAAATTACAGGCTTCCCCATAGCCAGATATTCCATAAGTTTTAAAGGGCTACTCATTCTCCACCAAAGAAGATCAGGTAAAGGCAAAAGGCCTACATCACACATACCTATAAAGATTGGGACAATATCGTATTCTACAGGGTCATGAATTATTATATTATTTTCAAGCCCATTTTCTGCCACAAAACGTTTAAGTTCATTTTCCACATTTCCTCTCCCGAGTATAAAGAAACATAATTCTGGTATTTCATCTCTTAAAAGTTCTACAGCCTTGACAGCATCAGCAATCCCCCTTGATATACTTATTCCACCATGATACATAACAACAAATTTATCCATTAATTTAAATTTCTCTCTTAAGCTTTTTACAGATTTTGGATTGAAAAGCTTCAGAGAGACACCCGATGTCCATATCCCCATTCGTTCTTTTTCTATTCCATAATCCTTAGCAATTTTATCTCTGTAAAGTGGAGTAATAACCGTAAATCCATCAAATAAATATTTACATAAGTAAATTGATAATTTAAATCTTAAGATATGAATTTTATCCTGAATTCCAAATGTATCAACAGGAATACTTCTTATGTCTAATACAAACTTTGTTTTTATAATCCTGAGTTTAGATAATATATTGAAAGGAAACGTTGTTAACACGCAGTAGTGGTCAAGAATAACGTAATTATAATCCTTAAATATTACTTTGAATAAAAGGTAGAAAAATAGTGAAAATTGAAATGAAATACTTGATAAAAAAAAATTTCTTGGATATGGAAGAAAAGATACGTCCAAGTTTTCAACAGAGAGCGATTTCTTGTTTTTTAATGCTGGAATGAGTAATTTTACTTTATTGCCAAGCTTTTTTAACTCAAAGGCCATTTCTTGCCAAGTGGCAATATCGAGATTTTCATTAAAGTCAGTTTGAGTTATCCAGATAATTCTCATGAAAACGAACTGTTATTATATTTCTTTTACTTTGTGTAAAATATTATGAAAAAGCAGAAATGATTGCTTTTTGAATTTTAATTGACTGAAATATAACTGATATAGGGTTATTAATCAACAAAAATGAATTAGTAATTAATACTTAGTTTATCATGAATTTTTTAAGTTTTCTAAAAAAATATTATAAATTAACTTTATTTTGATTATAAATTTTATATTTACAAAGCAATTTTAGATATGATTGAGAATAATAAAAGGATTTTAAAAGTAATTATGTGTTATTTTATAGATTTAAAAGAATTACAAATAAAAAATTAAATTAAAAAAGGAGGTTGTGTGAGAATTTTAGTAACTGGGGCGAGTGGAATGTTGGGCAGCGATCTTTGCAAATTATTTTCTGAAAAATACGAAATATTGGCTACGGATCTTTCAAGTCGGATATCGCAAAAGTGGAATTGTGGTGCAAAAATTATGGAAATGGATGTAAGAGACTATGAAAAAATAAATTCTGCTTTTCAATTATTCAGGCCTGATTTTGCAATCCACTTAGCTGCAAAGACTGATGTTGATGGATGTGAAAGTGATGTTGATGGGGCTTATGGAACAAATACGATTGGAACAAAAAACATAGCGTTAGCGTGCAGGAAGTTTAATTCGGTTATGGTATATATTAGTACGGGAAGTGTTTTCGATGGTGAAAAAGAAGTTCCCTATACTGAGTTTGACATACCAAATCCTATGAGTATTTATTCTAAGTCTAAATACGAAGGTGAATTGATGGTTCAAAAACTTTTAAATAGATTTTTTATTTTTAGAGCAGGATGGATGTTTGGTGGAGGAAAGGAGGATAAGAAATTTGTTGCGAAGATATTGGATTTGGCAATGGCAAGAGATGAACTAAAAGTGGTGAATGATAAATTTGGGTCTCCAACTTATACAAAAGATATTTCAAAAGGAATAATGACTATGATAAATTCTGAAGTGTATGGGCTATATCATATGGTTAATCCTGGATATTGCTCAAGATACGAATGCGCAGAAAAAATATTAGAGTTTGCAAAAATTCAGAAATGCAGACTTATCCCTATCAATTCAGATGAATTTCCACTTCCAGCTAAAAGACCAAGAATGGAAGCTTTAAGAAACTACCATTTGGAACTTATTGGAATGAATATCATGAGACCATGGAAAGAAGCACTCGAAGAATATATAAATGAGATAGCTTAAGGATTAACTAAAAATATTTAACTGCCTATGAAGATTTCTATTATAGGAATTAACGGAATTCCAGCTCAACACGGAGGATTCGAGACCTGTGTTGATAATACAAGCACAAGGTTGGCTGCAAAGGGTCATGAGCTGACAGTTTACTGCAAAAGAAGAAATATAAAATTAAAAGATAAGTTTTATAAGGGTGTGAGAGTTATAAAGCTCCCCTCCATTGGTAACAAGCATCTTGAAACCTTAAGCCATAGTTTTTTGTCTGTAATTCACCTTTTATTTAAAAAATGGGATATAATTCATATTTACGGTATAGGGAGTTCAATTTTTGCACCATTTCTGAAGATGTTAGGTAAAAGGATTGTGGTTTCTGTTGATGCCCTTGATTGGGAAAGAAAAAAATGGGGGAAAGTTGCGAGATGGTATCTAAAAAAGTCGGCTTATTTTGCTATAAAATATTCTGATGAAATGATTGTGGATTCAAAAATAATTCAGAAATTTTACAAAGATAATTTTGCAAGAGATGCAGTATATATTCCATATGGAGCATTAGTAGGGCGGAAATGTGATGAAAAGGTTTTGAAGAAATTTAGTTTAATAAATGATAAATATCTACTTTTTGTTGGGAGATTAATTCCTGAAAAAGGAGTCCACCACTTAATTAATGCTTATAAAAAGTTAGATACCGAACTTGATCTTGTTATTGTTGGCGGAGATTGGTTTGCAACTGACTATATTGAGCATCTAAAAGATTTAGCCAGTGGAACAAAAACAAGATTCCTAGGGTTCGTTTACGGAGAAGATTATAACAACATTTGCAGTGGTGCATATGTTTATATCCAACCTTCTGAAGTTGATGGAACTTCTCCATCACTTCTTGCATCAATGGGATTTGGGAACTGTGTTATTGTAAATGGAATTCCAGAAAATTTAGAAACTATCGGAGATGCAGGTTTAAGCTATAAAAATAATAATGTTGAAGATTTGAAGGAAAAAATAAAATATCTTATATTAAATCCAGAAAAAGTGAATGAGTACAGAAAAAAGGCTGAAGACAGAATCAGGCATTACTATGATTGGGACAGGGTTTCAAAAACGCTTGAAGAGGTTTATAGAAAAATAATCAATGGTGAAAAAGTAGTTCCTGATCTTTATGAGTTTGTCAATTAGTCTTGCAGTTAATTTATTTTATAGATAGAATTTCGAAATCAAGTAATCTTTATTGTTCGCAAGCCTTGCGAAGCATTATAATTTTTTTGACAGGGTCATCACTGTTAAAAATTTCAGATCCAGCAATTAATATATCAGCTCCTGCCATGGCAATTTGTTTTGCATTATCATTTTTTACTCCTCCATCTACAGCGAGCAAAATGCGGGAGTTTTTCTTTAATATAAGGTTTTTTAGCTCTTCTATTTTTTTTAATACATGAAAAATAAATTTTTGCCCGCCAAAGCCTGGATTTACTGACATAAGAAGGACTAAGTCAATATCAGGAAGTATGTATTTAAGGGTACTTATTGAGGTAGCAGGATTTAAAGCTATTCCTACTTTTGATTTAAAACTTTTTATAAGCTCGATTGTTCTATGAATGTGTTTACAGGTTTCCTGATGAATTGTAATAAATTCACTTCCTGCTTTTGCAAATTGCTCGATATATCTATCTGGATTTTCTATCATCAAATGAACATCAAGTGGAAGTTTACTAATTTTTTTTAATGCAGTTATAATCATCGGACCAACAGTTATGTTGGGGACAAAATGCCCATCCATGATATCTACATGAATTAAGTCAGCATATTGTTCAATCGGTTTTATTGCTTTTTCCAGATTGCTAAAATCTGCAGATAGTATAGAAGGTGCAATTTTTATCATAGAAAGCTCCATTTAAAAATTTTGTTCTATTGTTTTTATCCCATCGATGAAAATTGTTATATAAGTTTTCCCAATAACTTCAATTAAGAGATTAATAGGTTTTCCGGGTGTGACAATTTTGTTAAATAATTCTTTGCTTCCTTTTGCATTTTTAACAATAATTTTTACGTTTTTATTTTCACTACCATCAGGAACTTTATAGCTGAAAGGTCTAAAAGTTTTAAGAAGTTGTGGTTGAGTTCTAAATGATGTTTTATTTATTGTTAGCTTCACAACTTGGCTGTAAGTTAAGGGATATCCAGGTTTTGGATCTTGATCAAAAACTGTATCCGGAGGCTGAGTAGGTGCTGATATTTTTTTTGGTTCTACTATGTTCACATTTAATTTGTTTAAAATTTTTAAAGCCTTTTCTTCCTTAACACTAATAAGATTAGGCATTAAGAAGTTATTTTCTTTTTTGCCAAGGCTTATTAAAATGTTTACAGAATCTCCAGGGCTTCCTTTTTCATCTGATTTTGGTTCCTGTGCTATGCAAGAACCTTCAGGGTATATATTTGAATGAACTTTTAAAATATCTCCTATCCTTAACTGCTTCTCTGTTAAAGATAATTCTATTTCTCTAAGTGATTGCCCCAAAAGATTTGGAATTAAGAGAATACGAGGTCCTTTGCTAATTAGTATTTTAACCATTCTGCCTTTTTTTATTGTTTTACCAGGTTTGGGTTTTTGGAAAATTATATGGTATATTGGTATATTGTTATCATATCTTGTTCCTTCGACAATAGGATAAAGGTTATTTTGTCCAAGGGTTATAAGTGCTTGGTCTAGCGGTTTATTGGTAAGGTCTGGAATCGTGACATTTCCGCTTTTGATAACAATATTCATTACCATTAAGCCACTTGTAAGCCCAGCAATAATGAAAGTTATTATGATAAGTGAATATTTTATTAGAGTTTTTATTAGCTTGTTTATCATTCCCATTCTATGTATTTGTTTTTAGCCATATAAACTTATCAGGAAGCTGAAATTCTGTCAATCTATAGACAGATATAGTTTTGTTTTCCATATTTCTTGACACCGGAACTGTTTGAAAGTATTGTTATTTGAATTTTGCTACTCTCTTTATTAGATAAAAAATATAAAATAATTAAAAGGATATTATTTTCTATGAATAATTTGATAATATTATTTACGACTGGATTTTATTCTGGGTATTTTCCTATCGCATCAGGAACTGCAGGTTCCTTTGTAGGTGTTGGTTTATATCTGTTAATGGATAGATTTATATCAGTTCCTTACTATGCAGTAGTAACTCTTGTTGTTTTTATTTTGGGTATATTAGCTTCTTCAAAAGCTGAAGTTGTTTTTGCTAAAAAAGACAGCGGAAAAATAGTAATAGATGAAATTGTTGGTTTTATGGTTACAATGTTTGCAATTCCTTCGACCTTGAAATATGTTTTGGCTGGATTTTTTCTTTTCAGGGTTTTTGATATCATTAAACCCTTTCCGATTCGAAGGTTTGAAAAACTTGAAGGCGGGCTTGGTGTTATGTTGGATGATTTTATAGCAGGGATTTATGTTAATTTAATATTGCATGGGTGGAAATATTTAGGATAATATAAAAAAGGGTAAAGAATATAAACAAACTTGAGATTAAGACAGTTAATTTCCTTAAGATGAATCATTTCTTGTTTTTCAGAAAGACATCATCAAAAATAGATCTGCTAATAGCTTTTTCAGCAATAATTTCTCCTCTGATTTGGTATGTTCCTTTTTCGATGTCTTTTTTAAGAGCTTCTATTTTTTGGGACCTAATTTTTTGAATATCTTTTAAAATTTTCTTTGAATTTGCCATTTTCTAGGTTCCTTTAAAAAATTAATATTTCCTTTTAAAGCTTTCTATTTTGATAACTTCTTAATCAAGAAAATAAGTTTATTAGGAATCTATCGGTTAAACAGTATTTAGTTTAAGACTTAATTCAGAATAGTAAATAATTTTAATACTAATATCTTGGGAAATAAAAAAGAATTTCAGTATCTGAAAAGCTCCAAAATAAAAAATGATTGTGATTTTTGATATTCTCATTTATTATTTAAGCAAATTACCTTGATTTATTATCAATATTTATTATGTAAACAATAAAAAATAAAGAAAATATAATATGAAGAGAGAAGAGCTTTCAATATTACCAAATAATAAACTGATATCTACCATAAAAAAGTTTAAAAAAAAACACAATGCAATAATTCTTGCTCACAATTATCAAAGAGATGAGATTCAGGAAGTTGCTGATATCTGTGGTGATTCCCTCGGACTGTCAATTGAGGCTTCTAAAACAGATGCTGAAGTAATAGTTTTTTGTGGAGTACATTTTATGGCTGAAAGCGCTTCAATTTTATCTCCCCAAAAGACAGTTATATTGCCTAGAATTGATGCAGGATGTCCTCTGGCAGATATGGTTGACGTTCCAAGATTAAAAAAGAAAAAGGAAGAACTTGAGAACATTCCTGTAGTCTGCTATGTGAATTCTTCAGCTGCAGTTAAGGCTGAAAGTGATATCTGCTGTACGTCTGCTAATGCTATTAAAGTTGTGAGTTCATTAAATGATGCTGATAAAGTTTTAATGATTCCAGATAGAAATTTGGCTTTTTATACATCAAAATTTACATCAAAAGAAATTATCCCTTGGGAAGGATTTTGTCCTACCCATCATTTGTTAAAGGTTGAGGATGTACAAAAAGCAAAAACTGAGCATCCTAATGCTCTTTTTATTGCACACCCTGAATGCACTCCAGAAATACTTAAATATGCTGACCATGTTTGCAGCACCTCAGGAATGTATAGGTTTGCTAAGGAGACCAGTGAAAAGGAGCTTATCATAGGCACAGAGGAGGGAATTCTGTATCGCTTGAAAAAAGAGAACCCTGATAAAAAATTTTATCTTCCTGCAGAGCATGTGCTGTGCCCGAATATGAAACTTACAAGGCTTGAGGATATTGCTGTAAGCCTTGAGACCTTAGAGCCTGTAGTTAAAGTTCCTGAGGAAATAAGAGTTAAAGCATACCAGGCTTTGAAGAGAATGATAGGAATACCCAGAGACTGAGGGAGAAGGTGGGAAGGTCACATCGTTCTAAATCTTACAGGTATTTTCTCTCCATTGCCTCTTTCTTCAGCAAATCTCTGAAATCAGGATGGGCAATAGAGATAAGGGCTTTTGCCCTTTCTCTCAGGCTTTTTCCGTGGAGATTTGCAGCTCCGTATTCTGTTACAACCCAGTGGACATCCCCACGTGAGGTGACGACTGCAGTGCCGGTGTCAAACCTTGGGACAATGCGTGAAATCTTCCCGTTTTTGGCTGTAGAAGGTAGGGCAATAATCGGTTTCCCGCCCTCTGAGCGGGCAGCGCCACGGATAAAGTCAACTTGGCCTCCTATCCCGCTGAATTGTTTTGTTCCAATCGTGTCAGCGCATACTTGGCCCGTAATGTCTATCTGAATTGCAGAATTAATTGCTACCATTTTATTGTTCTGAGTTATTATGAAAGGGTCATTTGTATAATCTGAAGGATGAAGTTCTACAATAGGGTTGTTATCTACAAAGTCGTAAAGATTTTTACTTCCCATTAAAAAACTTGAAATTATTTTTCCAGGATGGAGAGTTTTCTTCTCATTATTGATAACACTTTTTTCAACGAGTTCAATTATACCATCTGAGAACATTTCAGTATGGATCCCAAGATCTTTTTTGTTACCAAGAAATGAGAGTACAGCATCAGGAATTCCTCCTATTCCCATTTGAAGGGTTGAACCATCCTCTATGAGGTCTGCTATATGGCTCCCAATTTTTCTATGTACCTCAGATGATTCACCCTTTAGCAGAGTGAGTATAGGTTCTGAGCTTTCAACAACTGCTGTAAGTTTTCTTACATGAATGAAACTATCTCCGAAAACACGCGGCATCTGATCATTGACTTCAGCAATGACAATTTTGGCATTTTCAGCAGCAGGTTTTATGATATCAACTGATATACCAAAAGAGCAGAAACCATGCTCATCAGGAGGAGAGACCTGTATCAGCGCTACATCAACAGAAAGAGTTCCATTTTTAAACAGTTTTGGAATTTCCGAGAGAAATATTGGGGTAAAGTCAGCTCGTCCATCATTTACTGCATCTCTAGTATTAGTACCCACGAAAAAAGCATTATGCCTGAAAATTCCTTGATATTGTTTATGTGTATAATCTGCAATTCCTGTTGTCAGGAGACTTATAATCTCTACATTTCTTAGTTTTGGGGCTAAGCTGTTTAAAGCCTTTACCAAAACCTGAGGTTCAGCGCAACCAGAACCAATAATTATTCTATTCCCAGATTTTATTAGCTCAACAGCTTTTTCAGGTGTTGTTACTTTGTTTCTGTAAATAGCTGGCCAGTCCATTAGAATAAACTCTCAATAGGGAAGTATTTTTTCTTGAAAAGTTCAGCTAATACTTTCATGGTTATTTTGCCTTTATGGGTATAAGCACCTGATGCTATATCCGGGATATATTTAAGAAAATCATCTCCAGAATTTGTAAGTTCAAGAATATATGGGAAAAGGACATGGCTTATAGACAGTGAAGATGAGTGAGCGACCAGAGATGTAATGTTTGGAACACAGTAATGAATAACACCTTTGTATTCATAAACCGGAGATTTTAATGTAGTTGGCCTGCTTGTTGCTATGCATCCTCCCTGATCAATAGAAAGATCTATAATAAGAGATTTCTTTTTCATTGAAGCCACCATTTCCTCAGAAACTACAATCGGGGCTTTGGCTCCTTTTATATAAATGGCACCAATGACAACATCAGATTCCTTTACCCATTCTGTAAGACCATGAACACTTGAGAAACCAGTATGAACCCCCTTTCCATAATGTCTTTCAACCATTCTCAGCTTTTTGATGTCTCTATCAACAATAAGAACATTCGCTCCTAGAGCTGAAGCTGTTTCTGCCGCTGCTCTGCCAACAGAGCCAGCTCCTATTACAAGAATATTGGCTGGTTGAATTCCTGGTGCTCCGCCCAAAAGTATACCCTTTCCTCCAAAATTACTCTGAAGATACTGTGTTGCAACATGGATGCTTAGACTCCCTGCAATTTCACTGGTAGCTGAAAGTATTGGTAACTCTCCGGAAGAATCAGATATGACCTCAAATCCAATAGCAGTAATTTTTCTGTTTAAAAGTTCAGCAAGATATTTTTCACTTGCAACTGCCAGATGAAGAAAACACATCAGAATACTTCCTTTGTTCATTAAAGAGATGACTTCAAATGGCGGCGGTGTAACTGTTAGTATAAGTTTTCCTCTCTGATAGGCTTCTTCAGGGGAATAGACAATTTTTGCACCTTTGTTTAAATAATCTTCATCACTGAAATCGCTAGCTGTTCCTGCACCTTTAAGAATATAGACATTGTGACCATTCTTTACGATTGTGCTTATTGCCCCAGGGGAGAGCGGAATTCTTAAGTCCTGCTCTTGAGGATTATAAACTATGCTAATATCCATATTTTTAACTTAACTAAGGATAAAATTAAATTCTAATATTTCAAAAAATTTCAGAAATCAAATAGTTCTTAAAGCCAGAGGAAAAAGTTTAGACTAATTATTTGGGATTTTAATTTGTTTTAAACATAGATGTCAAAATCTAATATCTATTTAGTTTGATACAACTTATTCGCAAATAAAGTTTTTAGTATTGCTGAAATAGTTTTCCCCATTTTGTGTTCATAAATTCTTTCACAACCTTTTTACCTTTTACAGGATACCAGAAGAAATCATGGTAAAAATATGAACCAAATACAAAAAGATATACAAGTGGTGTATGGAAAAAGAGTTTCTGGAAAATTTTTAAAGGAGAAAACCAGAGAATATCTCCAATGTAGCTTGCAGTATTATCTCCGACAAAGAAGTTGAAGTTGACTTTTGATATGTCATCTCCAACAATTTCTATTTCTTCAATTTTTCCAACACCCAAACCCTGTTCATGGGCTAATCTGATATATTCAAGACTCATGGGGTCAAAGCCCATCATCTTGGATGCAACTGCATCTATAGCAACACAATCACCACTTGCCAGAATATAGTCTTTCTCAACAGGAATCATTGTTCTTGGTCCTGGTCCGTTTCCGCATGTAGTTCCATCCATTACAGCAAAAATTCCGGAGTGGATTTCCTTTTGTATTGCCAGAAGGTCAACAAGGGTTTTATGGATTTCGCTGTGAGTGTAATGTCTGCGAGTATTTAAAAGTCCACCAAAGGCATTCTTCATAGCTCCGGTAGTTGTAGTATATATATGGGTTTTCATAGTTGGGAGATGGATAATATTTTTATCAAAGAAAAAGTCGGGAAGATAAATTCCTTCGGGATAGATTTTGTAAAGAATATTCATTTTCGCTTTTGGCTCGTAACGAATCCATTTTATATCTTGGGGAAGGAAATTATACTTTTTAGGAATATCATATTTTTTAAAAACCGGATTGAATTTATTAAGTTCTTCTCCCTTAAAAGCATTTGTAACAACGGTTTCATTTGCTACGGACACAAGTTCAGTATAACCAGAAGATTTTAATTTTTTTATTGTTCCTTCAAGCTGCCATGGGGTTGTATTTGCACCAGGGAAAGGGAAATGCCATGAAATGTTATCTTTTAATATTGTGGTTTTGTTTTTTGACAGGAATTTATCAAATTCAGCCAAATCAAGTAATTTCTGATAGTCCTCGATTACTGTTTCAGGTCTTGTCTTTAAAACAGCAACTTTGGTTTTTGCCATTTAGTTTCTCCTTATGTAACACACTTGTTATTTAATTCGTGGCTAATTTAAAAAACGATTTATTTTTTTATGACCTTTAATTTAACAGCACCTAAAGATGATCTTACAACTTTTATAATGCCTTCAGTATCAAGTCCGAATTTTTCTCTCAATTCTACCTGAGACCCGTGTTCGACAAACTCATCAGGAATTCCTATTCTGCAAGAGACAGAATTTGCCAGTCCGTTTTCTGTTAATATTTCTAAAACTGCACTTCCAAAACCACCCTGAAGAACATTTTCTTCAATAGTTATAACTATATTTACTTCAGAAGCAATATTGCAGATTGTAGTTCTGTCCAAAGGTTTTATAAATCTTGAATTAACGACAGCTGTTCTGATACCATCTTTTTCTAATTTTTCAGATGCACACAGTGACGGATATACCATGTTGCCTATTGCTAATAGGGCAACATCTTTTCCTTTTTTAATCACCTCTGCTTTCCCTACTTCAATTAATTTAAATTCCTTTTCGATAACTACTCCGGTACCAATGCTTCTTGGGTATCTTATTGCAACAGGTTGATTCATATTAATAGCAGTATAAAGCATATGCTGTAGTTCATTTTCATCTTTTGGTGACATAACAATCATATTGGGCATAAACCTTAGGTATGATATGTCAAAAACTCCCTGGTGTGTAACCCCATCAGAGCCTACTATTCCTGCCCTATCTATAGCAAATATGACCGGTAGATTTGGGATACATACATCATGTATTATCTGGTCAAAACCTCTTTGTAAAAAGGTTGAATAGATAGCAACTATAGGTTTAAGTCCTTTTGATGCCATGCCTGCAGCAAATGTTATCCCATGTTGTTCAGCTATTCCAACATCATAAAACCTTTCAGGGAATTTATCCCTGAAAATGCAGAGGCCAGTACCTTCAGCCATAGCAGCAGTTACTGCTACTACCCTTTCATCTTTTTCTGCAAGTTTTAAAACTGTTTCTCCAAAAACCTGTGTATAAGATGGAACAGTTGATTTTTCTTTGCTAAAACAGCCGCTTTCAATCTCAAAAGATGTTACTCCGTGGAAAGTGCAGGGATTTTCTTCAGCATATTTATACCCTTTTCCTTTTTGAGTTATCACATGGATTAAGACAGGACTTTGGATTTCCTTAACATTTTTTAAAGTTTCTATCAGGTAATGAATATTATGCCCATCAATTGGTCCTACATACTTAAAACCCAATTCTTCAAATATTATCCCTGGTACAATAAGGCTTTTAATTGCTTCTTCAAGCTTTCTTACCTGCTTTGCCACCCGGGTACCGATTTTGGGGATGCTTTTGAGCAAGGTTTCTATCTCTTTTCTGAATTTCATGTAGCGGGTTCCAGTAGTAACCTTTGACAGATATGCTGCAATTGCTCCTACATTTGGGGAAATTGACATCTCATTATCATTTAATACGACTATGAAGTTTTTCTTAAATCGCCCCGCATGATTTAACCCTTCATAGGCTAATCCTCCGGTAAGCGAACCATCACCAACAACTGCTATTACATAGTTTTCTTCTTTCAGATGACGCATTGCCTCAGCAATACCCAGAGAAACAGAGATAGAAGTGCTTGCGTGCCCTGCAGTGAAAGGGTCATAGATACTTTCTTCAGGGTGTGGAAACCCGCTCAATCCTTTATATTTTCTTATTGTAGAAAATTTATCCTTTCTGCCAGTTAAAATCTTATGTGCGTAACTCTGATGGCCAACATCCCATACTATCTTATCATCAGGGGCATTAAATACATAATGAAGGGCAATTGTAAGTTCTACAACACCAAGACTTGATGCAAGATGTCCACCATTTTGTGAAATAATCTTGATTATCAGTTCTCTGATTTCTGAGGCTAATACATCAAGTTCCTTCAGTGTCATCTCTTTCAAATCATTTGGGTAATTTATCTTTTTTAAAATTTCTTCCATATTTAATTTTTTCTATTATTTGTTTCTTGAAGTTATGTATTTTGTTATCTCCCTAAGCAGTTTAGCACTGCTACCAAAGTTCTGTAAGATATTCAATGCTTCTTCAACAAGCTGACTGGCTTTCCTTTTGGAAGTATCCATGCCAAGGCATTGTGGATAAGTAGCTTTGTCAGTTTTTTTATCACTTCCTGTTTCCTTGCCAATTTTTTCTTCAATCCCTTCAATATCAAGAATATCATCTATTATCTGAAATGCCAAGCCTATTTTTGTACCGTATTGAGTTAGGAGTTTAAGGTTTTTTTCAGATGCTTTTGCCACAATTGCTCCTGCTCTTACGGATGCTGTTATTAATGCTCCGGTTTTATGTGAGTGAATATAATTAAGTGTTTCCTCCTTTACCATTTTTCCTTCTGACTGAATGTCTGCTGCCTGTCCTCCAATCATTCCGTCAATTCCTGAGAAGAATGCTATGTCATTTATTATTTTTAGTGTTAAAGAAGGGTCAAAATTTTCAAGGTTATCCTCATCACTTATTATTTTAAAAGCAAGAGTCAAAAGTGCATCACCCGCTAAAATAGCTATCGCTTCACCGAAAACCTTATGATTTGTCAATTGTCCTCTTCTATAGGTGTCATTATCCATTGCAGGTAGATCATCATGGATTAACGAGTAGGTATGAATAAGTTCAATGGCGCATGCAAATGGGATTGCATATTTCACCACACCTCCGAGGGTTTCGCAGATTACAAGAGTAAGAATTGACCTTAATCTTTTTCCTCCAGCAAAAACACTGTAATTAATGGATTCTTTGAGAGAATCCGGATATCCACTGTATTGAGAAATGAATTTTTTTAATGAATCTTCAATTAATATTTTCCTTGATTCTAATTCTTTTTTGAGCTCCATACTGTTTTTATTCATCAGACTCTTCACTGTTGAGTTCATCAAAAGGCTTTATTATGTTTGATCCGTTTTCTCCTTTAATCAGGATTTCAACTTTTTTTTCAGCTTCTTCAAGTTTTGAAGCACATACTTTGCTGAGGTTAATACCCTCTTCAAATAACCTCATGGATTCTTCTAAGTTAAGGTTTCCTTCTTCAAGTTTTTTTACAATTATTTCAAGTTTCCCAAAGGCATCTTCAAATTTTATTTCATTTCCCATCAGCAGAATTCCCCTTTTGAAAAAATATTGATTCTATAATTAATTTACTTCACAAGATATTTTTCCATCTTTTAAGGTCAAGCTTAATTGTTCTCCTGTTTTTACCTGAGATATGCTTTTAATAAGGTTTCCGTCATTTGATTTCTGGCATATGCAGTAACCTCTTTCCATCTGAGAATAAGGGTTAAAAAAATTTAATATTTCAAATCGTTTCGAATACTCCTTTTTGTAATTTGCTATCAATACCTTCATTGCTGATTGAAGGCGGTTTTCAATTTGTTTTAAAATTCCCTGATAGCTTGATATTCTGTAAGTTGGCTTATGAGCCAAAAATTTTCCATACATAATGATAAGGGACTCTTTCTTTTCACTGATGAGATTAAGAGTTTCTCTATTGATTCTGGATGTCAGTTCGTCAGTTTTCTGATAATATTTTCGAATGAGGCTTAATGGTGTATATGCCTGGCACAGGCTGATTAATAGCTCCAATGATTTATTTAGATATTTTATTTTTGACAGAAATTTATCTTTTAATCTGCTTTGCAGAAAATGCAAATTCTTTTGGATTTCTTCTTTGCTTGAAATTACAAGTTCAGCTGCTGCTGATGGGGTTGGAGCTCTGACATCAGCTACAAAATCAGAAATAGTATAATCAATTTCATGTCCAACAGCAGAGATGACAGGTATTTTTGAGGCAAAGATAGCTCTTGCAACAATTTCTTCATTAAATGCCCAAAGGTCTTCAATTGAACCTCCACCCCTTCCAACAATCAAAACGTCAATATCACTAAATTTATTCAGTTCTTCTATTCCATAAGCTATCTCTTTTGCTGCTTCATCGCCCTGGACTTTTACTGGATAAACCAGAATATGCAGGTTAGCAAATCTTCTGTTAATTACATGGATTATGTCCCTTATTGCTGCACCGGTTGGAGAGGTCACAATTCCGATTTTTTTTGGAAAAAAAGGGAGCTTCTTTTTAAACTTTTTTTCAAAAAGTCCCTCTTCTGCAAGCTTTACTTTCAACTGCTCAAAAGCTAACTGAAGGGCACCTATCCCTTTTGGTTCTATGTAATCAATTATTATCTGATAGATTCCCCTTGCTTCGTAAACTGTTATTCTTCCATTCACAATTACGCTAAGCCCGTCTTTGACATCAAATTTTATAAATCTTCGTTGTGTTTTAAAGATTACAGCTTGAATCTGGGCAAACTCATCTTTTAAAGTAAAATAGATATGTCCTGAGGATGGAATTTTTAAGTTAGATATTTCACCTTCTATCCAAATATTATTGAAATTTAGTTCTAGTTTTTCTTTAATAAGCTGAGTAATTTTCGAGATAGTATAGATTTGAGTTTCTACCATAGTTCAGTAAACCTCATGATTTTGAGATTGAGCTTAAGAGAAATAATACTCTGTGTCAAGGGAGTTTTTATAGTTTCTGAAAACTGTTTTATTTCAGAAACACAATAGGTTCTAAGCTATTTATTTTTATGGCTTTTGAGGACTATGTTTTTAAATTTTTTTTAATGTCGGGTTTTTAGACACTTTTTATATTTATAAAACAATGAGTTAGATTATCTCTGCTAAAAAATGTCGGAAATTTAGACAAATTTCAAGTTTCTATATTTGTACTTTTAAATAAGTCTAATCGATTATTATGGAATTAAGCAATTAAAACAAATAGTTATATTTTTGCCCTAAAAATGGCATAAATTTTGCATAAATCTTAAGTATCAAAAGAATATTTTTTAAAAGGGTGAGAATTAAAACTTTTATTAAAGCCTTTCTTCTCTAACCAGCAATTTCTTAAGGAAAACTATGTCTGACAATAGTGGGAAAAAAGAAGAATTTGCTGAAGAAGAAACAAAATTTCTTCAGCTAAGAACTGCTGTTAACCTTACAAAGTTAATAATATTGCAGGGAGAAATTACGTATGGAGAGGCTTTAAAACTTGTTGAAAACCTCAGGTCTTATTCCATGAAGCTTTTTCCTGAAAAAGAAGAGACTTTTGAGTTGGTTTATAGAGGAAGATTTAATAGAATAATGGACGAAAAATACAAGTATTTGGAAGAATAAATTTATTTATTCAGTAAGAGTTTCAAAAATAAGAAGGAAAGTATTATTATAATTTTTTAAGATTTAGTATTCTGTCAAAAATCTTCTCTGCAACTTCTTCTTTTGAGAGTTTTGGCAGGTCTTTAATTTTTCCATTTCTGTCTATAAGCTTGACAATGTTTGTGTCAGAATTAAAACCTGCACCATTCTGAGTTACATCATTTGCAACTATGAGGTCGCAGTTTTTTTCTTTAAGTTTTTTCTGGGCGTTTTTTATAAGGTTTTCAGTTTCTGCGGCAAAGCCCACAAGAATCCTTTTTCCTTTTTTCTTTCCCACCTCAAGCAATATGTCAGGAGTTTTTTCAAGTTTCAGGGTAACAGATTCTTTCTCATCTTTTTTAATTTTGGCGTAAGATTCTTTTTTGGGTTTGAAATCAGAAACAGCAGCAGCTTTGATTATCATAGTGGATTCCGGGAGATTCTTGAGAACTGCTTCTCTCATTTGCGAAGCAGACAGAACATTTATTATTTTTGCACCGGGAGGGAAGGGAATACCGGTCGGAGCGCTTACCAGGGTTACATCTGCCCCCCGGGCTAAAGCTACCTTAGCAAGAGCATAACCCATTTTCCCGCTTGAGCGGTTAGTGATATATCTTACAGGATCAATTGCCTCCTGAGTTCCTCCTGCAGTAATTAATATTTTTTCTCCCTTGAGGTCTGATTTCTGAAGCAAAGTTTTTTTTACTTTTTCAATTATCAATGAAACTTCAGCTAATTTTCCTATACCCTCATCTCCACACGCAAGCTCGCCTGTCTGCGGCTCAATAAATTCAACTCCAAGGGATGATAGTTTTTTTATATTTTCTTTTGTTGTATGATGCAGATACATATTTGAGTTCATGGCAGGGGCAATTAGTATTTTTCCTCTAAATGCTAAATAAAAAGTTGAAAGAAAATCATCAGCTATGCCGCTAGCAAACTTTGCAATAATATTGGCTGTTGCAGGGACCACAAGGAGGAGGTCAGTTTCTTTTGCGAGGTTTATATGGCAGACATCAAACTCTGACGGAAGATCAAACTGCCCACTTATTACCCCGTTTTTTGTAAGAGTCTGTAGGGTTAAAGGAGTTATGAACTCACAAGCATTTTTTGTCATAATTGCAGTGACTGAAACTCCTGCTTTTCTTAATTCTCTTACAATTTCGCAAGCCTTGTAAGCAGCAATTCCGCCTGTTATTCCGAGAACTATATTTTTACCCTTAAGCACAGTTTAAGATTTTTACCCGTTATAAGTTTTGTATCATATTCTTTTTTGTCATTGCGAGCGATAGCGAAGCAATCTCGGTTTTTAGCTATTAGCTGATAGCTGTCAGTATTGTAATGAGATTGCTTCGTCGCTAAATAGCTCCTCGCAATGACAAAGACTTTTTTCAACAGCCTGTTAAAGCTGTTTAGGATTTCGAATTTAGAATTTTCCCCCTACTCAACCACAATCAGTGTGTCTCCTGCATTTACAACAACCCCTTCTTCAACTGCTATCTCTTTTACTACACCTTTACTTGACGACTTAAGCTCGTTTTCCATCTTCATTGCCTCAACTACGATCATTCCTGCCCCGGACTCAACTTCTTCTCCTTCTTTTACCAGTATCTTAACGATTTTTCCTGGCATAGGAGCCTTGATAACCTGTTTTCCGCTTTCGGGTTCCTTTTTTTTCTGAGCCATCCGCCTTGTTGCTTCATCAAACACTTCAATTTCAAAGCTTTCACCACTTATATCAACTATGTATTTATTTTCCTCGCTTTTAATATTGGAAAGATATGATTTGTTTGACACAATAAGGGAGTAGAGTTCCTTTTTAAAAAGAGTAGCATCAACATCAAATTCTTCACCGTCAATCTTTATAAGAAAAGACTTCTCTTTTCTTTCAATTTCAACAGAATATTCTTTATTCCCTACTAAAATGTCAAAAATCATTTTTATGTTTTTTTTAGAGCCTGCTTCCCCACATCTGCCATTTGCCAGCAACTTTCCAGTGGTTTTTGGGCTGGTGACTCTGGTCATGGAAAAGCGATTCCTTTTCAGCCTTTTTGAATGATTCAATAACAGCAGTGAGAATGGCTATTTTGAGAGCCTCGTCTGAAGGGAAAGAAGAGGGTTCAATTCTTTTTGCTATAAAATTCGTATCAATATCACCTTCTATAAAATGTTTATTTGATATTACCTTTTTCAAGAAAGGTATTGTTGTTTTAATTCCTGTTATTGAATACTCATTTAAAGCCCTTAACATTCTCATTCGCGCTTCTTCTCTGTCTTTTCCCCATACAACAAGTTTTGAAATCAAAGGGTCATAGTGGACTGAGATATTGCATCCTTCATAAGCACTTGAATCATATCTGATTCCGTAACCTCCGGGACTACGCAGAGTTCTTATTATGCCGGGGGACGGAAGAAAATTTTTTTCAGGGTCTTCTGCGTAAATTCTGCATTCCATTGCACAGCCATTTCTTTTAATCTTATCCTGTGTAAGTTTCAGCTTTTCTCCTGAAGCAATTCTTATCTGTTCTCTAACAATATCTATTCCTGTTACTATTTCAGTTATGGCATGTTCCACCTGAAGACGGGTGTTCATTTCAAGAAAGTAAAAATTATTCTTTTTATCTACAAGGAATTCAACCGTGCCTGCATTGGTATAGTTAACTGCTTTGACTGCCTTTAGTGCAGCAATTCCCATCCTCTCTCTGAGCTTATCATCCACAACAGTAGAAGGTGTTTCTTCGATTATCTTCTGATGTCTTCTCTGGATTGAGCATTCTCTCTCAAAGAGATGGACACTGTTTCCATGCTTATCTGCCAATACCTGAATTTCAATATGTCTCGGGTTTTCAAGATATTTTTCAACATAGACAGAGGAATTCCCAAAAGCGGCACCTGCTTCTGAACGTGCAGCACGCACGCTTGATTTCAACTCGTTTTCTGTATGAACAATTCTCATCCCTTTTCCGCCGCCACCGGCAGCAGCCTTAATCATTATTGGAAATCCTATCTCCTTGGCTATTTTAAAAACCTCATCATCATTCTCAATGCTTTCAGTTGTTCCTGGAAGGATAGGGATGCCAGCTTCAGCCATTATTTTTCTGGCTGTTGTTTTGTTTCCCATTTTTTCAATAACGTCAGATGAAGGACCAATAAAGGTTATTTTTTCTTTTTCACACTCTTGAGCAAACCTTGAATTTTCTGAAAGAAAACCATAGCCGGGATGGATTGCATCTGCTCCGCTTTCTTTTGCAACAGAGATGATTTTATCTATGTTAAGATAGCTTTTGATTGAAGCAGCTTCACCAATACAGTAGGCTTCATCAGCGAGACCTACGTGAAGGGAATTTCTGTCGGGTTTAGAATAAACTGCAACTGTAGGGATGTTTAAATCCTGACAGGCGCGGATTATCCTTATGGCAATTTCGCCACGATTAGAAATTAAGATTTTTTTAAACATAGTATTAATTTTATTCTCTAACAAAAATAAAACCGAAAAGCAACAGAATTTTCTTCACTCTTTCATTTCTGTTGACAATCCTGATTGTCAAATTATAATTATTTGCCTATTTCTAAATTAGTTAATTAATTTAATAAGTTAGCAAAAAGGTTGAGGGTTCAAAAACTCTATAGTTTAAATCCCGTCAACCACCCTTTAAAAAGTTGGGACAAGTGGAATTTGATTTTTATAATTATAGGAGCATAACAAATTGAAAAGAACACATTCATGCGGAGCTTTGAGAAAAGAAAATATAAATCATGAGGTGTCACTTGCCGGATGGGTGCAGAGAAGAAGGGACCATGGCGGGTTAATATTCATTGATTTAAGAGACAGAGAAGGCATTACTCAGATAGTATTCAATCCTACTATAGGTTCTGAAGCTCATTCAAAAGCAAAGGATTTGAGAAGCGAATATGTCATGGCTGTCAGAGGGATTGTTTCTCCAAGGCCTGAAGGAACTAAAAATCCTAATCTGCCTACTGGTGAGATTGAAGTTCTAGCAAAGGAGCTTGATATACTAAATGAAGCAAAAACACCTCCGTTTATGATTGAGGATGACGTGAATGTTGCGGAGGATGTAAGGCTGAAATACAGATACCTTGACCTGAGAAGACCATCCATACAGTCAAAGATAATACTGCGACATAATGTAACAAAAACTGTCAGAGATTATTTAAGCAATGAAGGTTTTTTAGAGGTAGAGACCCCGTTTCTTACAAAAAGTACTCCTGAAGGCGCAAGAGATTATCTTGTCCCAAGCAGGGTCAATCCCGGAAGGTTTTATGCCCTTCCGCAGTCTCCACAGCTTTTTAAGCAGATACTCATGGTTGCTGGCTATGAAAAATATTTCCAGATTGTAAGATGCTTCAGGGATGAGGATTTACGGGCAGACAGGCAGCCTGAATTTACTCAGATTGATATAGAAATGTCATTTGTTGACAGAGAAGATATTTATTCTACAATAGAAGGATTGTTCTTAGAACTTTGGAAAAAGATAAAAGGCATAGAGCTTAAAATTCCTTTCCCAAGGCTTTCATACAAAGAGGCAATGTCAAGGTTTGGAAATGATAAGCCTGATACAAGATTCGGACTGGAACTTTGTGATTTGGGAGAGATACTTGGAAACTCTGAGTTTAAGGTCTTTTCTGATGCTATTAAATCAGGAGGAAAAATTTGCGGAATAAATGCAAAGGGATGTGCCAATTTTACAAGAAAGGAAATTGATGAATTTACGGAGTTTGTCAAGATATACAATGCAAAAGGGCTTGCAACTTTTAAGGTTACAGAGACTGAGCTACAGTCCCCAATAACAAAGTATTTAAAAGATGAACAGATTCAGAAAATAAAAAAGACAATGGGGGCTGAGGTTGGTGACCTTTTGATGATTGTTGCTGATAAGGAAAAAGTTGTTTATGATTCTCTTGCAAATCTGAGGTTGAAACTCGGAGAGAAAATAAATATTATAGATAAGGATAAATTCAATTTTCTCTGGGTTACAGATTTCCCTTTGCTTGAATACAGCGAGGAGGATAAAAGGTTTGTGGCAATGCACCATCCCTTTACTTCACCAAAAGATGAGGATATAAACTTTTTTGATACTGAGCCTTCCAAAATTCTTGCAAAGGCATATGACCTTGTTCTTAATGGTTCAGAAGTTGGAGGCGGGAGTATCAGAATCCACAAGAGGGATGTTCAGAACAAAATGTTCAGGACTCTTGGAATTTCAGATGAAGAAGCTCAGGTGAAATTTGGGTTCCTCCTTGAGGCCCTAGAATATGGAACTCCTCCTCACGGAGGCATTGCTTTTGGTCTGGACAGAATTGTAATGATACTTACAGGTGCATCATCAATCCGTGAGGTTATTGCTTTTCCAAAGACACAGAAGGCAACCTGTCTTATGACTGATGCACCTTCAGAAGTTGATAAAAAACAGCTTGATGAGTTGGGAATAAAATTGAAGGTTAATTAAAAAGGGTTTGAGGATTCTATGTTTTTACGCTTTGCGCTTTAAGCTGTTTTGACTATTGAACCCATTGTTCTTTACCTTTTGGGCAGAGTCAGACTAATAAATCAAAATAGAGGGATTAAGTATGCTTGATGTGATGAGAAAGAACATAAAGTCTTTATCAATATTTTTATGGCTCGTGATTTTTTCTTTCATAGCCTTTTACGGTGTTAACACAAGGAATCCCAGTGAGACTGAATCAGTGGCAGTAGTAAACGGAGATGCAATATCTTTTTCTTTATACAGACAAGAATATTACAAGACACAGGAGTTCTTTAGAAATATTTTAAAAGAAAATGCAGATGAGTATCTGAAAACTGTTGATTTGAAAAAGATAGTTCTTGATAGATTGATAGAAAGAACTCTTTTGTCCCAGCTTGCAAAGAAGATGGAGATAACTGCAACTGATGAGGAGCTTGTTGACAGGCTCAAAAAGTATGATGTGTTCTTGAATGAGAGAGGTGACATTGATAATGACAGAATAGTGAACGTTCTGGAGAAAAATAGAATTGATCCTAAGAATTTCATGGAAGAGCAGAAACAGGAGATTCTTGTTGAAAAGATGAAAAAGCTGATTGAAGATTCTGCAAAGGTTTCCACTTCTACTGTGAGGGATGAATATATCAAAAAATATGAAAAAATAATGGTAGAATATGCATTTACTCCAAACGATTTTTACAATGACAATGTTAATGTCAACGAATCTGATACGAAGAGTTATTTTGATAAGAATAAAGAAAATTACCGCAAGCCAAAAATCAGAAAGGTAAAGTACACCATCATAGATACAAATGGATTTGATAAGGATTTAAAAATTGGGGAGAATGAGGTCAGGGATTATTACAATAAAAATATTGATCTCTACAGGGCAAAAAACAAAGAAGTCAGGGCAAGACATATACTCTTTTCCTTAAAACCAGATGCGCCAAAAGAGGAGGAGGAAATAGTAAGAAAAAAGGCTGAAAAGGTTTTAAAAGAAGCAAGAAACGGAAAGGATTTCACAGCGCTTGCACAGCTTAATTCTGATGAGCCAATGGCAACTGTAAGCGGTGGCGAGCTTGGATATTTTTCAAAAGGAAGGATGGTTCCGGAGTTTGAAAAGGCAGCATTTTCTTTAAAAAAAGGTGAAATCAGTGATTTGGTAAAGACTAACTTTGGATACCATATAATAAAAGTAGAAGATATACTTGAAGCAGGAACACCAAGACCTTTTGAGTATGTTAAGGCTGAGATAAGATCAAAAATTATTAATGAGAGAAAAAGGAGTTTAGGATTAGAGAAGGCTAATGAGGTTTATAATGAGTGGGTAAAACAAAAAGAAAAAGAAAACCTTGAGGAAATAAGAGGCAATAGGATTATAAGTGACGAGATTGAAGAAGGAAGTTTTATAAAGGAGATGGGCAGGAATACTGATGTTAACAGGACTTTGGCAGAACTCAGGGAAGGAGAGTTTTCAAAACCATTTTTAACAGGTAATGGATGGGTAGTGTTAAAGCTTGAAAAAATAATTCCATCTTCTCTTTCTTCATTTGAGGAAGTAAAAGAGAAAGTGAGAAAAGATGTGGGTTCAGAGAAAAGTTCTCAGATGTTGGCTGAAAGGGCGAAAGAATGGTCAAAGAGTTTAAACAATAAATTAGCTTTTAAACAGATAGTTGATAAGAAAATTACAGTCAAAGAAAGCGGCGAGATAAACAGAGATAGTAATCTTGCAGGGATATCAGAGCAGGAAAATTTTAAAGGCTTTGCTTTCTCTTTATCAGAAAAAAATCCTGCAACTTATTTTAAAGCAAAAGATGGATACTTCTTAATAAATCTTATTAAGAGAATTCAAATAGATGAAAAGGATTTTGAAAAAAAGAAAAATGAATTCTATAAAAGCCTTCTTGCAGAGGAAAAAAACAGAGTTTTTACCGAGTCAATAAAAAATCTTAAAGCTCAGGCTGAAATTAAAACCTACAAAGAATTCTTGTGATAACTAATCATTAACTTAGTTTCAAATACCAAAGCTGAAATTCCAAATATGCCTTTATAACTGCAATGACTAAAACCGGTTTAGTTTATCATGACGATTATCTGACCCATATTGCAGGTCTTAGTCATCCGGAAAGACCGGAAAGGCTTAAGTCAATTATAAGTTTTCTTGAAAATAGCAGATTGATGAAGCAACTTATCAGGATTGAGCCTGTGAAAGCAGGAATTGAATGGATAGGAGAAATTCATAGTCAACACTATATAGAACATGTAAGAGAATCATGTGAAAAGGGTGATATCTTCCTTGATTCAATGGATACAGGGATTTGCAAAAATTCCTATGATGTTGCACTTCTTGCATCAGGAGGATGTTTGAAGGCAGCAGATGCTGTTATGGAAAATCTTGTTAATAATGTCTTTTGTGCTGTAAGGCCACCTGGACACCATGCAGAAAAAAACCAAGCGATGGGGTTTTGTATTTTCAATAATATTGCAATTTTAGCAAGATATCTTCAAAAGAAACATGATATAAAAAATATTCTTATAATAGACTGGGATGTACATCACGGCAATGGCACTCAAAAGGCTTTTTATGACGACGATTCAGTTTTTTACTTCAGCATCCATCAATTTCCCCATTATCCAGGAACAGGCAGGGAATCGGAAAAAGGAAATGGTTCAGGGACAGGATATACTCTAAATGTTCCTGTAAGCATAGGATATGGAGATGAAGATTACATTAAAATATTCAAAGAAACATTAAAGTCTGCTGCTTTACGCTTTGAGCCTGACTTTGTTTTGATTTCTGCAGGGTTTGATGCTCATTCAAATGATCCCCTGTCAGGGATTTATATGTCAGAAAAGGGATTTAATGGTATTACAAGAATTGTAAAGGAAATTGCAGATGAATGCAGCAGAGGAAGAATAATCTCTGTTTTGGAAGGAGGATATGACTTAAACTCTTTGGTAAAAAGTGTTAACGCACATATTTCAGCATTAATGGAGTAGTTTCACAGATGAGAAGCTTATTGAGCTGTTTTTTGATTTTTCTGTTAATGACAATATTTACTGAAGCTGGAATGAATAAAGAAAAAGCTAAAAGCAGTGAAACTTTATACGCAGGCTTAAGGGACAGAATGGTTGAGGAGCAGATAGTTGCCAGAGGGGTAAAAGACAAAAGGGTAATAGGTGCAATGAGGAAGGTTCCCCGCCACAAGTTCATTCCTGAGGAAAACAGGGAATATGCTTATGAAGATGAGCCGGTTCCAATAGGATATGGACAAACCATTTCACAGCCGTATATTGTTGCACTTATGACTGAATACATCGGAATTAAGGGGAATGAAAAAGTTCTTGAGATTGGTACCGGTTCCGGTTATCAGGCTGCAGTCTTAGCTGAGATTGCAAGGGAAGTTTATACAGTAGAAATTATTGAGCCTTTGGGCAGGTATGCAAAAAAGAGACTGGATGAGATGGGATATAAAAATATAAAGGTTAAAATTGGAGATGGATACAAGGGATGGAAAGAATATGCGCCGTTTGATTGTATAATTGTGACAGCAGCTCCTGCAGAAATTCCACAGGCTTTAATAGAACAGCTCAGGGTTGGAGGTAAAATGGTAATACCTGTGGGGAAATGGTTTCAGGATCTGGTTCTCGTAGAGAAACTTGATAAAGGGATTAAAAAAAGAACAGTTGCTCCTGTAAGGTTTGTTCCGATGACAGGAGAAACCCAGAGATGATTTTTGTTGAAAAAAGGTTAGAAAAAATTATAATAAAAACTTTAAAAATCGTGGAGTTTTTTTAATCCAAAACAGAGTAACTCTTAAAATATTATTTCAGAAATCATAAGCAAACAAGTAAGTTAAAATTTATTAAAACTTATGGAAAAAATTAATAAGTGCTTAAAATGCGGGAAGAAATTTGGAGAAGGAGAGTTAAAATACAAAATTAATATGGTTATTGCTTCGGATTTTGATGGTGTGCTTGGTGAATCTGAAGAAGAAATGGAGATTGATGAGTTGATGGAAGAGATTGAAAACAAAGAGCCTGAAGAACTGGAGGATGAAGTATATAAGGAAGTTAATTTTCTTCTATGCAAGCCTTGCAGGGATATTTTTCTAAAAAAAATAACTGATCTTCAGATAAAGCAGATTATCGAGGATGAAGATCTTACTTGGCAGTAAGGTTGTGAGTTTATTAGTATAGTACAAATTAATGATTTGGATTTAATTTGGCAGATAATAGATAATTTATAGCAAGTTTAAATTTTATTTGGGGAGGTGGTACAGAGGGGAAATAATTTATATATTAAAGACGAAGATTAAGTTATAATTTTTTTACAGGAGTAGGGTTGATGAAAAGAATATATTTTTTTGGAATTTTGTTTTTATTAATTTTAGGATGTGAACAATTTCAGTTGAGAGATCCAAAGGAATTTTATGACAGAGGAGATAATCTGGCAAAACTTGGCCAGATTGAACTTGCTCAGTTAGAATATCAAAAGGGGCTGAAAGTAAATCCCAATGATCCAAGAGGGCATTACAGTTTAGGAGTCACATATAAAATTTTAGACAAGAGAGCCGAAGCTATCAGAGAATTTCATGAAACACTTAAATTAGCCCCAACCGATCCCGGCGCACATCATATGTTAGGTGATATGTATTTTACTGAGGGGAAACGGGATGAGGCTATAAAAGAATTTAATGAAGCTTTAAAGAATGGAACGAATTATCCTGGTTTGTCTGAATTGCTGTTGATGATGGGACATGTTTATTTTGATAAAAAGGATTATGAACATGCTGCTAAATATTACACTGATTCAATAGCAAAAAACCCTAATAGCTATATATCTCATCTTTTTCTTGGTTATAGCTATTCAAGCATAAACAAGCTTGATGATGCTCTAAAAGAGTTTCACGAGGCATCAAGGCTTGAACCGAATGACTATGAGCCTTTTTTCAGAATAGCCCTGATTTATGATGTTCAGGGTAAACTTGATGAAGCAATGAATAAGTATAATGAAGCATTGAAGTTGAAACCAGACCTTAAAGATGCAGTTTTCAGAATGGGTACCATTTATTACAAAAAAGAAAAATATGAGGATGCATTAAAAAAATATGAGGAGGTCTTGAAAATTGACCCTAATGATGCAGATTCACACCTTAACCTTGGCTCGATTTATGAGAATAAACTGAAATCAGATGAAAAAGCAATTTATTATTATAAAGAGTTTTTGAGGTTAAATCCAAGTTATAAAGATGCAGATGTAATAAAAGTAAGGATAGAACAGTTAGAACCATCAAAAAAATAGCAAACAACACATTGCAGAAATCATAGATTTTTACGCTTTAATAAAATAACTGCTACCTTGGATTATTTAAAGCTTTTATTCTTTTCGCTAAGGGTTATGATGAAAACTTTTAGAAAGGAATCCAGTGATAAGCAATACAGCTTTTAGGAGAATTTTTGTCATAGACAGAGTAATCTCTGATGTGATTTCTTTAGTAATTGCTTTTTATCTGGCACACTTTATACGCTATACTGTCCAAGAGCCGCTTTTTTACAGGCCATTAAGCGAATACTATGATAATTTTGCTGTGGGGCTGGTAGCTTGGATTCTGCTTTTTATAAGATCTACCTTGTACAAGCACAAGGCTCAGTTATGTAAGTTTGATCAGTTTTTTTCCATTCTTGGGAACGGGGTTTTAGCTACGCTGACTATTTTTACATATATGGCATTGGTAAAGGAGTCAGAGTATGCAAGATTGACAATCATATACTTTGGAGCTTTAGGGGTTGTTTTTATTTCTATTGGAAGGTTCTCTATCAGAAAAATTCACAATAAATTCAGGAGAATGGGATATGGAGTCAAAAATGTGCTTCTTGTAGGAAGTGGAAAATCAGGAGATATGCTGGAGAATAAAATCAAAAATCATCCTGAACTTGGCTACAGGCTTGTTAAAGTGATAAAACCTGAAGTTGTTAATGAAAATGGACAGGTTAGCACGGAAAAAATTAACAAGCTCTTTGATGAAACTTTTTCTTTTGTTGAGAAGAACAGGGTTGATGATATCATCTATATCCATTCAAGAGGTTATAAAGAAGATATAATGAAACTGCTTTACTTATGCGAGGATAAAAAAATTGTGCTTACAATTGTTCCTAATCTTTTTGAAATTATGACCAAACAACTGGATTTTACAGATATTGGCAATATTCCTTTGATAAAACTCAAAGAAAAACCGTTAAAAAAATGGCAGGAGTTTTTCAAGAGAATAATAGATTTAGCTCTTGCAATTCCAGGGGTTATAGTTCTTCTGCCATTTATGGTTCTTGTCTGGGTTTTAATAAAAATTGATTCCCAGGGACCAGGATTATTCAGCCAGGAACGCATAGGAAAGGGTGGCAAACCTTTTATAATGTATAAATTCAGATCAATGCAGGTCTATGCAGCCTCTCTACCTCCTACAAGAACTCAGGCTAATGACCCAAGAATGACAATGATAGGAAAGTATTTGAGAAAGTACAGCATTGATGAACTGCCGCAGCTTTTTAATGTAATTAAGGGAGATATGACTCTGGTTGGTCCAAGACCTGAAACAGCATTGTATGTTGACCAGTACACAAGCTGGCAGAGGAGAAGGCTTGAAACCAAACCAGGAGTAACAGGATTGGCTCAGGTAAACGGAGTCAGAGGCAATATAGATTCTGTAGATGAAAGAGTTATGTACGATGTTGAATATATTGAAAACCAGAGCATAACCCTTGATGCAAAAATTCTATTTGCAACACTTCTTGTGTTTCCTTTTCAGACAAAAGCCGAATGATAGAACACTTTTGTTTTTGTACCAGGTAGTAGATGAAAGCATTTCTGTTAGCTGCAGGACTGGGAACACGCCTCAGACCAATAACGAATAAGATTCCAAAATGTTTGGTTAAGATTCATAATCAACCTCTTTTATATTACTGGTTGAAGCTGTGCGAGAAGTATGGGGTAAATGAAGTTATTATTAACCTCCATTATCTTCCTGAGAAGGTCAAAGAATTCCTTGAGAAAAATCAGACTGCTGTCCGTTTAAAAACTGTGTATGAGGAAGAACTTTTTGGAAGCGGAGGAACGATTTTTAAGAATAAGGATTTTGTTAAAGGCGAAGAGTCATTTTTTATTTTTTATGCTGATAATCTTACAAATGTCAACCTTGATAAAATAAAATCCTTTCACAAAACACACAACGGCTTTCTTACAATGGGACTTTTTATGACAAACTCTCCAGAAAACTGCGGGATTGCAGAACTTGACGGGAATAAAAGGATAATTGATTTTGTGGAAAAACCTAAGAAACCCAAAAGCAATCTGGCAAATGCAGGAATTTATCTCGCCCGGCAAGAGATATTTTCATTCTTTCCTAATGATAACAAGCTGATAGATTTTGGGGTTGACATTTTGCCAAAATTGGTAAATAAAATGTACGGATATCTTATATCAGAGTATCTGATTGATATAGGTACTATGGAGAATTACGAAAAAGCTCAGAAAGAGTGGAAAGGTTTGTGAGGTATGATAATTTCTCAAACCCCCTTAAGAATCAGCTTTGCAGGCGGGGGAACAGATTTTAAGGATTATTACAAGAACTTTGATGGTGGAGTTGTTATAAGCACAGCTATTGATAAATATGTTTATGTTATTATAAAAAAAAGGTTTGATAAGAATATTCGCATTGGTTATTCAATAACAGAGCTGGTGGATGAAGTAGATTCGATAAAACATGACCTTGTAAGAGAGGGGTTGAAACGGGCTAAGATTTCCGGAGGAGTTGAGATATCGACGATGGCAGATATCCCTTCAACAGGCTCTGGTCTTGGTTCATCAAGCAGTGTTACAGTAGGCCTTCTTAATGCGATGTATGCTTTCCAGGGAATACAGAAAACATCAGAAGAGCTGGCAAAAGAAGCCTGCGAGATAGAGATAGATATTTTAAAAAAACCAATCGGAAAACAGGATCAGTATATAGCGGCATATGGGAGTTTAAGAGAAATCCATTTCAAAAAGGACGGGAAGGTGAAAGTTGATGAGATAAAAATTCCAGAGGAAGTTAAGGAGAAATTAAATAGGAACCTGCTTTTGTTTTATACCGGGGAAAAAAGAGATTCAAGTACTGTTTTATTAGAGCAGAAAAATAATATTAACACCTTTTTTAACACTTTGAATGAAATGAAGGCAATGGTTCCTGAATTTAAAAAAGCCCTGCAGAAAGGTGAAATTGATGAGTTTGGGAGGCTTTTGCATAGTACATGGGAATACAAGAAAAGTTTGGCAAGCAAGATAACAAATTCTCATATAGACAAACTCTACGAGAAAGCCATTGATGCAGGTGCGCTTGGAGGGAAAATTGCAGGCGCAGGAGGCGGTGGTTTTCTCCTCCTATACTGTCCCTATAAAAAACAGGATAAAGTAAAAAGCTCTTTAACCGGTTTGAAGGAACTCAAGTTTGGATTTGAAAGGGACGGAAGTAAAATTATTTTCAATATAAATAAGTAAATTGCAGCTATGAACTGTAAGGCATAAGTGATAAGGAATTTCTTATGAGAGAGATAAAAGAATATTTGATTGACGTAGGGTCTATATTAAACACATTTCCTGTTGAAAAAATTAATGAAATTATAAACAAGCTTATAGATGCTTACAGAAACAACAGACAGATATTTCTGTTTGGAAACGGAGGAAGTGCAGCTACAGCCTCCCATTTTGCTTGCGATTTGGGAAAAAGTACCGCAATGCAAAACAGAAAAAGATTCAGGGTGTATTCATTGGCAGATAACATTCCTCTTCTGACTGCGTGGGCAAATGATACTGATTATGAATTCATATTTTCAGAACAGATGGAGAATTTTATTGAAAATGGCGACATAGCTTTTGCACTCAGCGGAAGCGGAAATTCAAAAAATGTGCTTAATGCCCTGAAACTTGCGAAGGGAAAAAATATTTTCACAATAGGGCTTACTGGCTATGCAGGAGGAAAGATGAAAGACCTCTGTGATATATGCCTCATAGTTCCGAGTGATAATATGCAAAAGATAGAAGATGTTCATCTCGTTTTATGCCATGTAATCTTTTCAAGAATCAGAGACAGATTATCTGTAAATGGAAGCAGTATTCATAGATAGAGACGGCGTTATAAATGAAAACCTTAACGGCGATTATGTTAAGGAGTGGAAAGAATTTAAATTCCTTCCAGGAGTTCTTCACTCGCTTAAACTCCTCAAAACAAATAAGGTAAAAGTAGTAGTTGTGTCTAATCAATCAGGAGTTGCCAAAGGATTGATGACAGAGAAACAGCTCAGCAATGTAAGCCGTTATTTTGTTAAAAAAGTAAAGGATTGTGGAGGAAATATAGAAGCTATTTATTACTGCGTTCATAATGTCGGCGAGAACTGTGACTGCAGAAAGCCAAAACCAGGACTCCTGTTAAAAGCATCAAAAGAGCTCGGAATTGACCTTAATAAAACTTATATTGTTGGTGATTACATAAGCGATATAGAGGCAGGAGTTACTGCTGGTTCAAAAACAATTTTGGTTAGAACCGGGAGAGGAAAAGAAACTATCTCAAAGAGAGACGAATGGACTGTTGAACCTGATTATATAGTCTCAGACCTCAGTGAGGCAGTAGAGATTATAATAAAATCAAAACTTAAGAGTTAAAAGGCAGAACTAAAAATATAACTCTGATACAGAGGGAGGGATGAGTGAAAAAAGCTTTAGTAACTGGCGGGGCAGGTTTTATTGCTTCCCACGTTGTTGATGCCCTGATTGAAAGAGGTTACGAGGTTGCAATAGTTGATAACCTTTCAACAGGGTATGAGAGAAACCTCAACTCAAAGGCTAAATTCTATAAAATGGATATAAGGGACGAGAACCTTAAAGATGTTTTTGATAAGGAAAAACCCGAACTTGTAAACCATCATGCTGCTCAGATGGATGTGAGAAAATCTGTTACAGACCCGATTTATGATGCTCAGGTAAATGTTCTTGGCTCTTTAAACCTTCTTGAAAACTGCAAAAGAGTTGGAGTTAAAAAGATAGTTTATGCTTCAACAGGAGGCGCGGTTTATGGTGAGCCAAGCCCCGATATTTTTCCTGTTGATGAGAAGTGTGATGTTGATCCACTTTCCCAGTATGGAATTACAAAGCATGTTGTAGAGCATTATTTATCACTTTATTATAAACTCTACAGCTTGAGATATGCTGTTCTGAGATACCCCAATGTCTATGGACCGAGGCAGGATCCTCACGGTGAGGCAGGAGTTGTTGCAATTTTCACAGAACAGATGCTTGAAGGAATTACTCCAAAGATTTTTGGTGATGGTTCTAAAACAAGAGACTACGTATTTGTTGGAGACATAGTAAAAGCTAATATGATTGCCATTGATAAAGGGGAGAATGATGTTTTTAATCTTGGCTGGGGCAGGGAAATTACTGATTTTGAAATATTTGATGCAATACGTATAGCATTGGGGCTGAAAATTAAACCAATTTATGCAGAGAAACGGCTTGGAGAGATAGACAGAATCTGCCTTGATGCTTCAAAGGCAAAAAAAGTTTTAGGCTGGCAGCCAACTGTATGCCTAAAAGAAGGGATTGCAAAGGCAGTTGAGTATTACAGGAAGAAAAAAACAGGCTCATTGTAAGATTTCGCTTTTCCTAAAAAGTGCTTCAAATTCATAACCTTCCTTTTGAACATTTTTCCTTCCACCCTCTTCGCGGTCAACAAGGGCAATTACTTTTATTATTTTACCTCTTTCATTTTCAACTGCTTTTATTATTTTTAGTGTTGAAGCCCCTGTTGTCACAACATCCTCAACAATTATAACCCTGTTTCCGGGTTTGAATATTCCTTCAATCATTTTCATTGTTCCATGGGATTTTGCCTCTTTTCTCACATAGAAACCCGGGACAGGTTTTTCTGACAACGCACTTGCAATTGAAACAGCGCTTACAATCGGGTCAGCACCAAGGGTTGGACCTCCTATGCAGTCAAAATCCAGATGTTTTATTTTTTTAAAAATAATTTCTCCTATTAATTTTGCTCCCATTGGATGCAATGATGTTCTGCGCATATCAATATAGAAATTACTCTTTTTCCCGGAAGCTAATATGAATTCTCCTTTAAATACTGATTCTTTTTTTATAATATCAAGCAACTGTTTTTTAAGTTTCTCAATTTTATCCATTTCCGCTCCTAAAAATTTACAGTTTATAGCCTGAAGCTAACCAATTAATTATATTCTATAATTTCAGCTTGGATTTTTCCAATTATATTTACAAGTGGACTTATATCATCAAAGGTTTCTCCTTCGACGAATTTTATATGAGTTGCATCAGCAGGAATCTGGTTGAATGTAGGGTCAATAGCAACCCATTTCCCAGCATAGCTTTCAGCCCAGGCATGATAGAGAAAACCTTTTTCCTCCATATAGACTATCCCTGAAACGATTTTTGTTGGTATGCCAGAAGCCCTTGCAAGGGCTGTGTAGAGATAAGTGTGCGCCTGACATTCTCCTTTTTTTGAATGAAGAACGTTCAGTGCTGAGAATGAATCAGAAAAATCATTTTCAACTTCCCTACTTACCCACTGTACAAGCTTCTTTATTGCAATAAAAGAGTTTTTTTCATCTCCAACTACTTCTTTGGATTTTTCAATAATCTCCTGATTGGAACTCTGGATGTAAATAGACGGTTTTAGATATTTATTCAGCAGAGGCTCATTTATTGGCAGCAATGATGGTTTTTCTATTTCAGCAGGGATTAAATCTATTTTATACTCAACCTTTGAAATGCCATTTTTAGCAAGCTTATATGCTTTCTGTCTCTCATCAGAGATTATAGCATCTTCCTCATCCATTCCTACCAGCTTTAAATGGAGAGTTTTAACATTCTTGGGGTTGTTGATAATTTTATCAGCTTTTACCAGGCTGAAATCAAGAAGGATGTCATCTTTAGAGAGGCTTTCCTGATATATAAATTTTTTTGCAGAGATTTCATCTTCTTTCATTGAGATTAAAAGCCCCCCCATTTCAATTTCAATAAGGCTTTCACCATCTTTATTTATCCAGCTATCTGCGCTTACAAGTCCAATTGATGTTCTGACCTTGAATGCAGGTTCATCACAGAGTTCATTTTTTTCATAGGAAAGAATTTTTTGTTTTATGTTCTGGAGTGATTGTATTTCTAAAAGGTAACTCTGATAGCTAAAAACATCTCCAATTTTAAATCCTTTAAGAAAAGGATAGAGATATGGTGCAGTTGAGGAATATAGTTTATTTTTTAATTTAAATTTTTGGGAATGGGTTAAGTTTTCATCTACAATTTTAACTGTAAGTTCTTCATCTTTAACTTCACCATTCATAATAACCTTTTTATCCCCAATCCTCTCCTCTCCGGAGAAGCTAATAAGAGAAAGGTCTGGATTTACGAGGTCTGTTTCTTTAAGATTTATTTCTTGCTTAAAACCTAAAAAGCTGAATTTTAGAAGTGCTTCTGATGTTATTTTGTAGACTTCAGGGTTGTCCTGATATTTTTCAATCTTGTAATGGTTAAACCCTACTTTTTTCTGCCCGTTGAGTATTATCCCGAACCATGATTCATTATGCTTGAGGTTAGATAGATTTTCAAATGGCTTGACCGGCTCAGTGAGTGGGATCTTCTTTGCATACATCCATGAGAAATTACAGCATGCTGAAAGAAAAAACGGAGAAATTAAAATTAAAAATGTTTTATGTTTCATATGTCCTACTAGTTTTAATTAATTTAAAACATATCAGGAGTAAAGGCAATTAAAAACAGGATTGTTCTGACTTTTATGTTGAATTATTTAACAGAATTCCTATGTTTAGTATAGAAATAAAAATTATTATAAGGAGGAATGAAATGAAAAAAAGATTGATCCTAATAAATGTTTGCTTGCTGGTTTTATTAAGTTTTTTATCATTTGAATACTTGCAAGCAGGTTATAGTGTTGGTGGAAAAAAGGGTAGTAAAATCACAAAGGTTCAGCTTTTACCTCAGACTGCAAAGGTTAAGGTTGGAAAGACAAGGAAATTTACTGCAAATGTAATTGGCAAGGGCAAGTTTAACAGGAGTGTATTATGGTCTGTTGATGGCGGAGATGTTGACGGTACATTTTCTTCTACAGGGAGTAAACAAGCGACCTATCAAGCCCCTGATTCTGTTCCTGAAGGTGGAAAGGTAATAATTCCGTGCAACAAGCAATGGTGATAGTTTAGTCTCAGGAACAGCAAACATTACAATCTTAGGAGTTTCGACTACAACAACAACTACAACCACTACTTCAACCACAACAACCACTATTCCAACAGCTATTCCAGGAAGCAGCGTTAACAATACAATCACAATTGAAAATTTTTCCTTTAGCCCTATTAATATAAGCGTTGACTCGGGAACTACAATAACTGTTACAAATAAAGACGGAAGCGGGCACTCAGTGACAAGCCAGGCTAAAGCAGGAGATTTTAAATCAGGCTCAGTTGGCGGAGTTTCTTTTGACACAGGTTTATTTACAACTACTGACCAAACAATTACGATTCCATCTGATGCGGTTTCAGGAACTGTTATTCCATATTTTTGCACACTTCACAAATCCTCTATGTCAACTAAAAACGGCTATGTGACTGTGGAATAAATGGAAAGTGAGAGGGAATTGTTTTATTCAAGTATTTCATTTGCTATGGCATCGTGTTTTTCAGAATTGTATTCTCTATCGCTATTTTATCTTCTTCTATTATTTTTTCCTCTCTCTCACCTGTTCTGTTATCCACTGCAACTATCCTGCACCTGCTTCCGAAAACGCAGATTACTTCGTTTTGATATTGATGATAATGATTCCCGCGAACAACTTCTGGTTTAAGACTTACAAGATGCAGATTGAAAAGCTTTTTGCTTTGAAGCTCTTCATCGCTGATTGGTCTTATTGCAATACCGCGGTTATCAGATGAGAAGTTTAAATCCTCAATTTTTATAAATTTCATAACATCTCACTTTTATGTTTAAGTTCCAAATTCTAATATCTAAATCCTAAACAAATTCCAAATTCTAATCACCTAAATTCAAAACAAATTTGAAGATTTGAATTTTGGATTTAGATATTGTTTAGGATTTCGAATTTAGGATTTAATCCCACTATCTATCATTTCCACGCAATTAATATGCTTATGTACGGTGATTTTATTGCTTCCTGTGCTTCCTTGTCAAAAAAGTAGTAATTGCTATAATATTTATCAAGCTCTGCTTTTACATCACTGTATAGCAGAGTTTTAGCGCCTATTTTTGAAAATGCCTTGTCATATCCATAAATCTTTCCTGTGATACTAAGCCAGTCTCCGAGAACAAGGATATCTGCAGCTTTTGCAATGTTTGCAATTGAACTTATGCCTGCATAGGTTATTGTGTAGCGCTCGTATAAAAGGGCTGGTGGAGTTATAGAGGCGAGGAGTTCTTTTGATGGTGATTCCTTAATGTCCCAGAGAAACGGGTTTATTTTAACTTCTGGGAAATCTTCTTTTAGCTTATCTATTACTTTATTTATTACAGGTTTTGACTCGGTGACAACAAGTGGAAAATAGTTTTTTTTACTTTTCATTGCTTTGCAGGCAAGACGTGTTAGTTTGCCGTTTCCTGCGCCTATTTCCAAAAGAGTTTTAGGTTTGATTGCTCCAGCAAGTGTGATTGCAATTTCTACAACTGTTTCCCCGAAAAACTGGTGAAAAACTCCGCCTGAAATTGCTGCAAAGGCTTCTCTCAGTTTAGGGCTGTTCCAGTCAAACTCTCCAAGGTTTTCCATTTCAATCAAAATCTTCATTGCCCGCAGTTCGTTGTGGAATGCTTTTGGAATTTTATTTTCATCTACCGGTTGGCGATGATAAACCTTTTCTGACGCTTCAGCCCAGATTTCCCAGTTTTCAAAATGCTCTATCTGAAAACGAGTATATCTTTCTTGAAGAGCTACGAGTTTATCTTTTACAAGCTGGTGGTTAAGCATTTAAAAATCCCTTATGTGTAAAGGGTTAAAGGATTCGAGGATTTCCGGGTTTATCCCTGTTGTACGAGCTTTTTTACTTTTTCAACAACATCCTTACTTTCTGAAAATCCTTTTGGACATTCAACAACGCATTCAGATGGCTTTTCGCATTTAAGGATTCCAAGTTCCCTTAACTCATGGATTCTTGCATCTCTTGTTGCATCTCTTGCATCAAGGATGAACCTATATGATTTTACAATGCTGGCTGGGCTTAAAAAAGAGCTGTCCTTATCGAGTACCATACAATCTGAATGGCATACAGCACAAAGTGTGCACTGGGAGATCTTTGTGAGAGTATTGAAATCATCAGAATAATTAACCCTGAATTCACCTGATTCCGGAATTTTTGAAAAATCCTTTACAAGCCATGGCTTTGCTTTTTTCAAATTTTCTATGAAGGGTTCAAGGTCAACAACGAGGTCTTTAATGAGATTAAAATGCTTTAATGGCTCAATTACTATTACCCCGTTTTTAGGGAGTATGTCCTTTGCCTGAGTATTACAGGCGAGCATTGCCTTTCCATTAATGCGGACTGCGCAGGAACCACAGATGGCGCTTCTGCATGAACGTCTAAAGGTCAGTGTTCCATCAATTGTTTCTTTTATCTTAATCAGGGTATCAAGAACAGTCTCTCCGCCGGTGATTTTAATCTTGTAGTTTTTAAAATGTGGTTTGGGGTCTGTATCCTTATTGAACCTCTGGATTTCAAGGGTGATTTGTTTGTCCTTCATTTTTGCTCCTTTAGTAATTATAAGTTTAAATGACAAAATCCAAATTTCAAATCAATAACAAAATCCAAATGTTAAAAGTTTTAATCATTGGAGCTTTGAATTTCATTTGAACTTTGAGATTTAGCATTTGTCATTAGCTTGTCTTAATAAACCCTTTTCTGTGGCTGATACTTTGTTACAGACACTGGCTCGTAGGAAATATTTATTTTTCCATCCTTGCCTTTTTTTGCGATAGTATGCTTCATCCAGTTTTTGTCATTTCTTTCAGTATAGTCATTCCTGTAATGTGCTCCTCTGCTTTCCTTCCTGTTCAGGGCACCAAGGGCTATAATCTCAGAAATCGTAAGAAGGAACTCCATCTCAATGACTGAAGTGAGCTGTGTATTGTAAACAGTGCCTTTGTCCTGGATAAAAACTTTTTTTGCCCTTTCCTGAAGTTTCTTTATTTCTTTAAGAGCCTGTTCTATTTCATTACCGACTCTAAAGACCCCTACTTTGAATGTAAGAATTTCTGAAAGTTCTTTTCTTATTGCAGAGGATGATTCTTTTCCTTTACGGTCAACAAGCTTCTTTATCCTTTTCTCTTCATCTTTTAGAATATTTTCGCTTATCTTGGAAAACTCAGCGGATGATACAAATTTTTCTAAATTTCTTCCGACTCTTCTGCCAAAAACAACTGTCTCAAGAAGTGAATTTCCTCCAAGCCTGTTGGCTCCGTGGACACTTACGCAGCCACACTCTCCAACCGCATACAGCCCTTTTATGTTTGTTTCTCCGTTAACATTATTCCTGATTCCGCCCATGGAATAGTGCTGTGCGGGTTGAACAGGCATTGGTTCTTTAACTATGTCAACACCTGCAAATTTCTTTGCAAGCTCTTTTACCTGAGGGATCTTTTCATTTATTTTTGCTTCACCAAAGTGAGTTACATCGAGGTGAACATATTCATTCTCAAATCCTCTTCCTTCTCTTACCTCTATTTGTATACACCGAGAAACAACGTCTCTTGGGGCAAGTTCCATTTTTGATGGAACATATCTTTCCATAAACCTCTCATCTTTGTTGTTTTTAAGATATCCGCCTTCACCCCTTACACCTTCTGATACGAGAATGTTGGTTCCAAAAAGAGTTGTTGGGTGGAACTGGACAAATTCCATATCAGCAAGAGGTGTTCCTATCTCATAGGCAAGAGCCATTCCATCACCGGTATTTATATGAGCATTGGTAGTTCGAGCAAAGGCTCTCCCATATCCCCCTGTTGCTAAGACTATTGCCTTTGTTTTCAAGAGTTCAAAATTACCTTTTTGCATATTATAGCAAATAGCACCTTTGCAGACCCCATCTTCTGCGATCAATTTGGTGACAAATCGTTCATTATAGATTTTTACATTGCTCTTAAGAAGTTGTTCATAGAGGAGGTGAAGAAGGGTATGACCTGTTAAGTCTCCAAAAAAACAAGCTCGAGGAAAGCTTGCGCCTCCTAGCTCTCTCTGGGCAATCTTTCCATCCTCAGTCCTGCTAAAGATTGCTCCCATGTGCTCTATTTCGTAGATGTTTTCAGGGGCTTCCTTAATGAGAATCTCAATGGCGTTCTGGTCACCAAGATAATCGCCTCCCTTTACAGTATCAAAAATATGGCTTTCAAGAGTATCTTCAGGGTTAAGTACTGCATTGATTCCTCCCTGCGCTGCACCTGAATGGGAGCGTGTGGGATAGACTTTTGAAATAATTCCTACGTTGGCATATTTAGATGCTTCTATTGCAGCCCTCATTCCTGCAATTCCTGCGCCGACTATGACTATGTCGTGGTAAATCATCAATTAATCTCCCTTCTTATTAATATAGTCTTACTATTTCTATTGCATCAACAGGACATTTTTCAAGGCAGAGATTGCACAGAGTGCATTCGTCTTCATTTGCCTCAACAGAGATTATGGTGTTATCTTTCTTGTCAAAAATATTCACAGGACATATTTTGACACATTCACCACAGTCCTTGAATCCGCGGCATGTTTTCTGGTTGATTTTTATGTTTATGAAAATACTCATCCTTTTCTCCCTCTGTGTATGAGTTATAAATCCTAAATTCTAATATCTAAATTCCCTGCCTGTCGGCAGACAGGTAAACAATATCAAAATTCCAATTTTTAAAACTGTTTTGGATTTTGGTCATTTGAATTTGTTTAGAATTTAGAGCTTAGGCTTTAGAATTTTTTATGATACATTCTTTCTAATAAGCTCTATTATCTCAGAAAATTTTTCTGCAACAAGGATTCCTGCATCCCTGAATTTTTCTATTTTGCCTTTTGTACTTCCTCTATTTCCTTCAACAATTGCTGCTGCGTGGCCAAAACGGATACCCGGCATCTCATCAGCGAATCTTCCTGCAACAAATGCGATTATTGGAAGTTTGATTTTGTTTTCCTTTACAAACTCTGCAAGAAGTTCTTCTGCTGTACCTCCGGGTTCGCAGAAGATTACGATTGCCTTTGTCTGGTTGTCTTTCTGGAAAAGTGGAACGAGGTCAAGGTAGTTTGAACCGACAATTGCATCTCCTCCAACGCTAATGCAGGTGCTCTGTCCGATTCCGTTTAATGTCAGGAGGTTGGCAATCTCTGTTGTCATTCCTCCGCTTCTTGAGATTATTCCTATATTCCCTTCACTGTAAGCCTTCTTTACATCATCAACTCTTCCGCCAACCATTCCAATTTTGGTCTTGTGAGGCGATATTATTCCAAGGGAGTTTGGTCCTATTACTGTTGCGCCTTTTTCTCTTGCAAAAGCAACTATCTCAACTACATCCTTTCTTGGAACTCGTTCTGTTACAATGACAACAAGTTTAATGCCATTATCAATCGCCTCAAGGCTTGCACCTTTTACCATTCCGGGCGGAACTGATATTATGCTTGCTTCAGCAGGGTGTACGGTTATTGCTTCTTTTACTGTATCATAGACAGGGACACCGTAAACATCCCATCCGCCCTTGCCGGGAGTTATTCCTGCAACAACTTTTGAGCCGTAATCAAGTAAATCCCTCGTAAAAGTGGTTGCCTCTCTGCCGGTAATTCCCTGAATGATTATCCTTGTATTTTCATCAGCCAAGATTGACATCTCATTCTCCTTAATTTATCTCTTGAACTTTATTTTTTGTCATTGCGAGCGACCAACGGGAGCGTGGCAATCTCATCTTTTACTTGGGAATGTTGTAACATGTTACTATAATTACTGAATTGAGATTGCTTCGTCGCTTTGCTCCTCGCAATGACTTTTTAAAACTGTTCACTAATCACTGTTCACTTACTCGCTCTCTCAACAGCCATTCTTGCGGCTTCATCTATTGAAACGGTTCTGTCGCAGTATGGCACACCATATTTCTTCAATATTCTGAACCCTTCATCCTCCCAAGCGCCTGGAATTCTGAAAACGGTTATGGTTTCTGAAGGAACCTTGCCGCTTTCAATTACGCCTTTAACTACTCCTCTTGCTACCAGGTCAACTCTGGTGTTGCTGACTACATTCATTATGACTGCAATTTTATTGATTCCTGGCTTTGAAAGGATGTGCTTGACAAGTTCTTTAACTTTGAAAACAGAAGGGTTCCCTCCAATCTCACAGTAATTGGCAGGTTTGCCGCCATATTTTTTTATTGCGTCAAATGATGTCAGGCTCGCTCCACCGCCGCCAATCAGAAGACCGAGATTCCCGTCAAATTCAATCATTCTTCCTGCAACTCCACGATGGTCCATTTTGTCAATTTCCGCTGCCTTTTTCTCAAATTCTGTCTGCTTCTTTGACTGGCTTTCCCTTTCACCAAATTCTGCGACAAGACTCTTTTGGCGGTAGAGGGCATCGTCATCAATCTCAATATGTCCATCAAGGGCTATGAATTTCCCGTCCTTTGTTTTTCCAAGAGGGTTTATTTCAGCAAGGGTTGCATCATATTTCAGAAATACCTGAACGAGCCTGTAAAGAACCGATGAAATCTGGAGCAGGTCATTTCCATTTATTCCTGCCTGCGCGACCATTTCTCTTGCATGGTGTTCCTGAAACCCCTCAATGATGTTAAAACTTTTTCTTACAATTTTTTCAGGATTGGTTTTTGCCAGTTCTTCGATATCAACCCCGCCTTCAGTGCAGAAAATTACAACGGGGAGTTTTCTTGTAGTGTCGTAGGTTGCAGCCATAAAGAGCTCTTTTTCAAGAGCTATCTGGTCTTCAACAAGAAGCTTTGAAACAAGGTGGTTCTTAATAGTGCTTCCGAGAAGCTGCTTTCCTTTATCTTTGGCTTCTTTTAAATCTTTTGAGAAAAGAACACCGCCTGCTTTTCCTCTGCCGCCTGTTGGTATCTGTGCTTTGATTACAGAAGGAGTTTCCGCCTTGATTTCATCAACAGACGAGACTACCTGCCCTTTGGGTGCCGGAATGTTGTTTGCCTGAAAAATTTTTTTACTTTCAAATTCATAAAGTCGCATTTTCTAACTCCCAAAATATGCTTTGCTTTTAAGCTCAAGTTTATATAAAAATCGTGGCTTTCATATTGATATTTGCTCTATTTGTCAAGGCAAAAAACGAAGCAATCTTTTTAAAAAGCTGACAGCAGACAGCTATCAGCTTTGAGCATTTGGAATTTGAATAATTTAGATATTGTTTAGGATTTAGGATTTTGAATTTAGAAATTAATATCTACTAACTTGCCAACAACCTTGCTGCTTCCTTTGCAAAATATGTGATTATCATATCTGCGCCTGCGCGTTTGATTGATAGGAGGCTTTCCATCATGATTCGTTTCTCATCTATCCATCCGAGTTTACCGCCTGCTTTTATCATGGAGTATTCACCGCTTACCTGAAAGGCTGCAAGAGGGATATTGAACTGCTGTTTAGCCCTGTAGATTATATCAAGATAGGGAAGGGCAGGTTTTACCATTACAATGTCAGCGCCTTCCTCTATGTCCTGAGCTATTTCTCTTATTGTCTCATCAGAGTTTGCAGGGTCTATCTGGTGAGATTTTCTGTCTCCAAATTCTGGCCTTGATTCTGCTGCTTCCCTGAAAGGAGCATAAAAAGATGATGCGTATTTTGCTGCATATGACATTATTGATATATCTTCAAAACCGTTTTCATCAAGAATTTTTCTGATTGCTTTCACTCTTCCATCCATCATATCTGATGGGGCAACAATATCAGCGCCTGCTTCAGCGTGGCTTAAGGAAATTTTTGTCAAAGTATCTATTGTCGCGTCATTATCAATTTTTCCTTTTTTAATCACTCCGCAGTGGCCATGGTTTGTGTATTCACACAGACAGATATCAGTGATTACAATAAGTTCAGGAATGTTGTTTTTAATCCTTCTGATTGCCTTTTGAATTATTCCATCCTTTGTATAGGCTTCTGAGCCAAACTCATCCTTTTTCTTAGGAATTCCAAACAGGATTATTGCGGGGATGTTTAATTTACTGACTTCCTTTGCTTCTTTAAGGAGGTTGTCAATTGACAACTGAAAGCATCCGGGCATCGACTTAATTCCATTCCTGACATTTTTCCCTTCGCAGACAAAAACCGGGCATATAAGGTTGTCAGTTGAAAGCCTTGTTTCTCTGACCATCCTTCTTATATTTTCATTCCTTCTAAGCCGACGCAAACGGTGAGTTGGGTAAGACATAATATATTATCTTTCTATTTAAATTCTAAAGCCAATTCTCCTTTATAAAACTCTTTTGGCAACCTGTGTCTTTTTTTTACAAACATTTTATTCTCGCAGGCTAAAGCCTGCGGCTACCATTGTTAATTAATATTATTAAAATAATTATCAATCGCTTCTACCATTCCTTTAATGGTGTATTCTTTTGGCATGATATCTGCTTTCATTTCAAACTCTTCAATTGCCTTTGATGTTACAGGACCAATTGAAGCTATGCTTATCTTATTAAAATAATAGATTATTTCTTTTTTTGTAAATAAATTAAAAAAGCTTTTTACCCCGGAAGGGCTTGTAAATGCAACAACATCTGCGTTGTTTTCTTTTAAAAGAGATTTAACTTTATTGCAGTTGACCTTTTCATTCTGAATTCTGTATAAGACTATTTCATCAACTTTTGCTCCTATTTTTTTGAGCCCTAAAGGCAATACCTTGCTTGTTTCCTGTGCCCTCGGGATTAAAATATTTTTTCCCTTAAGAGAATATTTTTTTAAGCCTGACAGAAGTGCTTCTGAATTATACTTTTTTGGGATAAAGCTTGCTTTGATTCCATATTTTTTTAGTTTTCCACCGGTTACTTTTCCGATAACTGCAAATTTAATTGCCTTAAAATCCTTTAAATGTTTTCCTTTTAAAATAAATCTTTTCATGAACAAATCTATTCCGTTCTGGCTTGTAAAGATTATCCAGTGGTATTTATTTATTTCCTTTATTGCTTTATCAATTATGAGAAAGTTTTCAACCGGAACTATTTTTATAACCGGAAGCTTAATTGCTTCTGCGCCGAAATTTTCAAGATGAGATGCTATTTTCGAGGCTCCGGGCTCCGGGCTTGTTATAAGAAATTTTTTATTAAAGAGAGGTTTCTTTTCATACCATCTAAGCTTTTTGCTTAAATTCACCACATCTCCAATAACAATTACTGCTGGAGGTTTTACCCTTTTAGTATTAGTCTTATTTTTTAATTCTTTAATAGTCCCGGTCAGAATTTCCTGCCGGGGTGTTGTACCTGAACTTATTATTGCTATCTGAGCAGAAGGGGATTTGCCAAGCCTTATGAAGTCGTCAAGTATTGAGCCAAGATTTCCTGCTCCCATCAGTATTACCAGAGTTCCTTGCAGGCTTGCTATCTCCTTTGTGATTACCGGCAGTGAAGAGCCATCTTTTTTATGTCCTGTAATGAAAGTAACAGCAGAGGCATAGTCTCTGTGCGTCAAAGGAATCCCTGCATAGGTAGGAACTGCGATTGCAGAGCTGACTCCGGGAACTATTTCAAAGGGAATTCTTTTTTCTGCAAGTGCAAGGGCTTCTTCTCCTCCTCTGCCAAAGATAAAAGGGTCTCCTCCCTTTAAACGGACGATTGTCTTCCCTTCCCTTGCTTTCTTTATGATTAACCTGTTAATTTCATCCTGTTTTATTGAATGGGATTTTGGTTTTTTGCCAAAGTATATCAGCTCAGCATCTTCTCTTGCGTAGGATAGAATGTCCTGATTAATGAGGCGGTCATAAACGACAACATCAGCATTTTTAATGCAGTTCACTCCTTTAAGGGTAATGAGTGAAGGATCTCCGGGACCGGCACCAACAAGATAAACTTTTCCTTTGTTCATATTCTTAGAATTTCTTTTCCGCCATTCTCCAATAATTTTTCTGCAAGCCTGATTCCTATCTCTTCAAAAGAGTTTATTTCTCCTTCCATGCTATCCCTGATAACTTTCTTTCCATCTTTTGTAGCAACAAGCCCTGTCAGTTTTAGTTTTTTATTTAAAACCTCTCCATAGGCTGCAACAGGAAATCTGCATGATGCTCCAATTTTTTTTGTGAAAACTCTTTCTGCAGAAACAGCAATAAGGCTCTCCCTGTTGTTGAGAAAGCTGACGAATTCCTGTATATCAGTATCATCATTTCTTGTTTCAATACCAAGCGCGCCCTGCCCGGCATCAGGGAGCATAATATCAGTTGAGATGTATTCAGTAATTTTATCTTTTAATCCAAGCCTTATAAGTCCTGCTGCTGCAAGAACGATTGCGTCATAATCTTCATTTTCTAACTTCTTAAGCCTTGTATCAACATTGCCTCTTATGTCTTTTATCAACAGGTCTTTCCTTGAATTTAAAATCTGAGCTTTCCTTCGCAGGCTTGATGTGCCAACAATTGAGTTGTGAGGCAATTCCTTAAGCTTCCCTCTTTTTGAAATCAGCACATCCCTTGGGTCTTCCCGTTCAGTTATTGCAGCTATACAAAGTTCATCAGGAATAGTGACTGGCACATCTTTCATGCTGTGGACACCAATATCGATTTCTTCTTTCAAGAGTGCTTCTTCAATTTCCTTTATGAACATATCATTTTTGCTAAATTCTCTTAATGGCTTGTCAGGTAATTTGTCGCCATAAGTTTTAATTTTGATTATTTTGACCTCTAATAGTGGATATTTTTTAACGATTTGCGCTTTTACCCAATCAGACTGTTTTAAGGCAAGAGGGCTTTTCCTTGTGCCAAGCCTCAGCTTTGTAATAACCATTGGCAGTTTTCAATAAACGGGTTTGAGAGAATCAACAATTAATTGTGAATATTCTTTCTGCCATTTCTGGCTACTAAAGATAAACGCATAGATTTCAATCTATCTCTAATCCTTGCCAATCTTTCAAGCTCTGCTCCATATTCCTTCCCAACGATATCTTCAAGCATTATTCTTAACTTTTTTGCAAAAGCCGGATATCTCCCGCTTGTGGAAATCGCTATCACAAGGTCTCCTCTCCGTATCACAGAAGGCATTATAAAGTCACATAGTTCAGGGCCATCAGCTACATTAACCAGCACTTTTCTTTTTTTAGCCTCTTTTGCAACTTCCTTGTTGATTTCAGAATCATCAGTTGCCACCACTGCAAGAAATGTATCCTTCAAATCCCCAACCCGGTATTTTCTGCAAATAACACTAATCTCAGATTTGTCTGCTAATCTCCTGATGTTTTTTGTGATTTTCGGGCTAACCACCATCATCTTTGCCCCACAATTAAGAAGGGACATTATTTTCCTCTCAGCTACTTTTCCACCACCTATAACTACACATTTTTTCCCATTGATATTTAAATGTATTGGATAATATTTCATAGCAAAATAAAAGTAGAACCTGTTAATTGTTTGCAAACTATAGTTTGTAAGAATGGTAATGTCAAATGCAGTATTTAATTCCTTTAAACACCATCCCCATTACTTCCACTCTGCCTGTGCGGAGCACGCCTGACTGCGAGCATCGCTCAGGCAGGCAGACAGGTCTCTTTTGTTCTTTTATTGTCAAAGTTATGTTTTCCATAACCTGACATTTTAACCTTGCAGTTAACCCCTGTCATTTTTACTTTGCTACCACAGTATAATTAAAATGCCTTGACAAAAGAGGTTTTTATAAAATAATAGAATATTTTTAAGTTAATTTAGTAAAAAGGAGCAATACAGATGTATGAACTTACAGAAGAACAGAAGATGCTCAAAGAACTTGCAAGACAGATTGCCGAGGAAGAAATAAAACCTATCAGGGCAGAGCTTGATAATACAGGAGAGTTCCCTTATAAAGTAGTAAAGGCTCTTGTTGACGCTGACCTTATGGGTTTGTTTATTCCAACTGAATATGGCGGTTCAGCCCAGGGAACTTTTGAGATGTGTCTTGTTATGGAAGAGCTTTCAAAGGCGTGCGGAGGAATAGCCCTTTGCTATGGCGCAACAGCCCTTGGAACTTATCCAATACTTCTTTTTGGCAGCGAGGAGCAGAAAAAAAAATATCTTCCAAGGATTGTAAAGGGGGAGCTTGCTGCATTTGCTCTTACAGAGGCTGAAGCAGGAAGCGATGCGGGTGGTGTCAGGCTGAAGGCTGAAGCTGGTGGCGATTATTATGTTCTTAACGGCGTAAAGCAGTGGATAACCAACGGAGGGGTTGCAGAAATCTACACAGTAATTGCTGCAACCAATAAAGCAAGGGGAAGCCGAGGGCTGTCAGGATTCATAGTTGAAAAGAATACACCCGGCTTTACTTTCGGGAACAAGGCAGACAAGATGGGCATAAGGGCTTCAATAACAAGCGAGCTTGTTTTTGAGGATTGCCACGTACCAAAGGCTAATATGCTTGGGAAAGAGGGAATGGGTTTTCCTGTTGCAATAAAAACCCTTGATAAGGCAAGGCCCGGTGTTGCAGCGCAGGCGCTTGGAATTGCGCAGGGAGCCCTTGATGAAGCTGTTGCATATTCAAAGACAAGGGTTCAGTTTGGGAAAGCAATCTCAACCTTTCAGACAATTCAGGTTATGCTTGCAGATATGGCAACAAAAACTGAGGCTGCAAGGGCGCTTGTTTACTCAGTGGCAAAATATATTGACAGCGGAGCTTCTGACATTTCAAAAGAATCCGCAATGTGCAAGCTCTATGCCTCTGATGTTGCAATGGAGGTAACAACTGATGCTGTGCAGATTCTTGGCGGATACGGATATATGAGGGATTACCCTGTTGAAAAGATGATGCGTGATGCAAAGATAACCCAAATCTATGAAGGCACAAACCAGATTCAGAGGCTTGTAATTGCGAACAGGCTGCTGAGGTAAATAGCTGTCAGCATTCAGCTATCAGATGTCAGTTTCCCATCAATAGTATTTTTTCATTGTCAATCAATAAACAGAATGGTATTATTTCCTTATTAAAGTTTGCATTGCTTAATTCACTTTCATTCAGACAAGTCCTTATTTAAGCAAAATCTGGATAAAAATATGGTTAAGAAAGTATTGAAAAGAAGTAATTTTAAAAATTCCTTATCAATAAAAGAGGACCTGTCATATTGGTTGAGCAGACCTACTGAAGAGCGCATTTCAGCAGTAGAGTATCTAAGAAAACAATATTATGGAAGTACAGCAAGACTTCAGAGAGTTGTTAGCATTATTCAATTCCCACAAAGTTGAATACATAATCACAGGGGGGTATGCCTTGGCGTTTCATGGCGCCCCTCGCTATACTGGTGATCTTGATATTTTTGTAAAACCCGATGAAGAAAACGCCCGCAGGGTATTAGCAGCACTTGATGAATTTGGATTTGGTTCAGTTGGCCTGAAGGAATCAGATTTTACTTATCCTGAGAAAGTTGTACAGCTTGGTGTTCCACCAGTCCGTATTGATATTATTTCATCCCTGTCAGGAGTTTTATGGGAAGAGGCACTTTTGGGCAGAGTCGAAGGAAAATATGGAGACATTTCCGTATATTACCTTGGTAAAAATCAGTTTATATCTAACAAGAGAGCAATGGGGAGGAAAAAGGACATGGCTGATATTGAGGCACTTGGTGAAGAATAAAAAAGAGCGGGAAACAAAATCCCTTTCTACAGACACTGCATCAGGTTTCGGCTCCAGAGGCAGTCGCCGCAAGGCTCGTCGTTCCCAAAGCAGTCTCCCTCAAACCTGTCTAAGAATCCGCAGCTTCCATAGGCAGGGCATTCAAGGCAGTGAGGATAAGTAAATTTATCAACACATGCCCTTAGTTCAACAAACTTTTTGGAATTCCAGATTTTTTCTAAAGATTTGTCATTTATATTCCCAAGACTCAATGGATAAACCTCACGACTTGTGCTGTCAAGATGGAATTTATGGGAGTGCATTAGCCTTGAGCAGGGTTTTACCTCGCCATCCCAAGAAATAAAAGCAGTTCTGTTCTTAACGAATTTGCATTCACGCTTTACATCTGAGTTTATTGGTGGAAGTGATAGCTCTATATTCAGCTTATCTGCTATTTTTTTTGTGGCTGCAAAAATATCTCTTTCCTTTGCAAGTGTTTTTTCATCTCTTTCAAAAAGCTTTCTTAAGTTTAGGAATATATCGTGGGATGCTGCTTCAGAATATGCGTCATTTATAACTGAATTTAATTTCTGTTCATACTCTTTTGTAACCATTTCTTTTCTGAAGAAGCTGAAGTTATAGTAATTTTTAAGATTCACTCCCTCTGTCCTTGCGCGTTTCATTGCTTTCTGGAAAATATCAATTGAAGCCTGAGACAGCATTTCAAATGATACCTCATTGAGCATTTCTTCTGTGTAGGGGAGGAGATGGGAAACTATTATAAACTCTATTTTATTTTCCTTTGCAAAATTTACTGCAAGAGGAAGCTCATCAAGATTGCGTTTCATTACCACGAATTCAAGTCCGAGTTTAGGCTTGCTTGTTTTTATTTTCTCTTTATACTGATTAATAAAATCTATGCTTTCTTTAATCTTTTTAAAATTTCCGCCCCTTCTTATATAGCCATAGGTTTCTGGTTTTATTCCGTCTATTGAGATTACAAGTTTGTCAATTTTGCTGCTTACAATTGCCTGAGCAGTTTTTTCGCATATAAGCATTGCGTTTGTTGTAAAACCGATTTCACTGTTTTCAGGCAAAAGTTCCTTTGCGATTTTAATTATTTCAAAAAGGCTGGCGTTCATCAAAGGTTCGCCGAGTCCGGTAAGATTCAGAAATTTTATTTGAGGCAAAGCAGGGATGAGTTTTTTAAATGTGCTGAGGTCCATATCTCCCTGATTTTCAGAGAATGTACCTCTCATGCACGTCCTGCAACTGATATTGCAGCGTGAAGATGTTTCAACATAAAGCTGTTTGATATGGTCTGTCATAATGATTAAGAATACTAATTTAATTAAAAAAATCCATGATTTTAATCATAGTTTATTGAAAAAAGTTTAGCAGAAAGCTTATATCCCATAAAATAAAAACGCACCCAAAGGGGTGCGCAACATTTTGCAATTTAAAATTTCCAATTTTAAATTTATTTAAGATGCTCCTCCTGCAACAGGTGGGAATATGGCTACACGGTCTCCGTCTTTTAAAAGACAGCTGAGTTCAGCATGGACTCCGTTCACAATAATTATCTTTGTTTCTTTTTCAGGGATTCCAAGCTGGTGAAGCAGCCCCTGTATGGTAAGACCTTCTTTGGCGGAAATCTTTTTGCCTTCTTTCAAATCAAGTCCGGGCAAATATTTTAATAAAGTAGCATATGTCCTGACTTCAATATCTGCCATTTTAAGCTTCCTAAATTAATCCCCTATGAACTTACAAACTTGCTTTTTATCTATTTCAAACTAAATCCCCCCTACCCCCCTTTGTTAAAGGGGGGATTTGGGGGGATTTTAACTTCTCGAAGAAACATATTCTTACCCTTAGATATTAGCCCAAACTTTATCAAGCTCTTCAGGTTTAATCTCAAATGTTATATTGTGAGGCGGGCATTTTTCATCATCAAAAAATTCCGGCAGACGGTCATCAGCCTTGGTAAAGCCTGCTTTCCTGTTGAACTCAAGCTCTGTCTTAATGACCTGTGTGCCGATTTTTGGAATATCATCAACTGTAAGTGTTGTGCCGTATTCGGCATTGATCATGTCTATAATCGCCTGCAATCCTTCCGGCAGGTCAAGGCAGGCAATTGCAACAAAGAGGCAAAGCCCTGTGCAATCAACTGTTGCTGTTGCAATCTGCATGGCTCTTGACACATCTACCTGCCCCTCCGGTTTTAATGGATTAACATCTCCGCCTACCTTAAGGATATTCTGCAGTACCGCATATCCTGCAGTATGGTCTCCACCCATTGTGCTGGTTGCATAAGTTACACCGATTCCTTTTACAGTCCTCGGGTCATATGCGGGTAATCCCTGTCCTTTAACTGCTGCAACTCTTGAAATTCCAAAAACTCTACCTGTTACTGCTGCTCCCTGACCTAAAATTTTTCCAAGAGGAGTTTTCTTGCCAATTTCCTGAAGCAACTTAATGAAAGAATCTGCATCACCCCATTTTGCAAGCCCTGCTTCTGCGGCAACTGCAAGAGTAACACCTGACTCTATAGTATCAAGTCCGGTGTCTGAACAAATCCTTATCATCTGGGCAACCTTGTCAAGGTCATCTACTTCAAGATTAGCACCAAGAGACCATACAGATTCATATTCCATTGGTGCTGTTATAGCCTTGCCATTTTTGTCAGGATATATATTTGAACATCTGATAACACAACCCGGATGGCATGCATGGACAGCCTTCCCTTCTCCTCCACGGGCTTTGGCTACTTCTGCTATTTTTTCTCCACTAATGTTGGCTGCTGTTTCAAAACGCCCTCTTCTGAAATTCTTTGTTGGGAAGCCTCCAGCTTCATTCAATATGTTTACAAGAACTGCTGTGCCGTAATTCGGCAGGGCTTCACCTGTTACGGGATGCTTTAGCAAAACCTGTGAAAATACCTTTGCAGCATTTTTAAACTTTTCTTCATCTTTTATAGGAACCTTATCTGCACCCTTGTCATCTACGATGATAGCCTTAATTTTTTTTGAACCCATTACTGCGCCAAGACCACCGCGCCCGGCAAATCTGCCCGGTCCTCCTTCAGGGTCATTTACTGAAATCCCTGCATTGCACATTCTTTCCTCACCGGCAACGCCAATGCATATTACGCCAACCTTTCCGTATTTGTCCCAGAGCTTTTTATTAAGCTCATATGTTCCAATGCCTGCTAAGTCATTGGCAGGAACGATTTTTACACCGTCCTTGGTCACTTCCAGCATATAAAATTTATTATCTTTTGGCATCCCTTCAATGATAATGGCTTTCACATTACATTTTGCAAGTTTCTGACTTGCAATACCGCCTACGTTGGATTCCTTAATTGCTCCGGTCAGAGGGCTTTTCCCGCCAAAAGACATCCTTCCTGAACAGGCAGCAGATGTTCCGCTTAAAAGTCCCGGCGCCAGAATCAATTTATTGTGAATGCCCAGAGGATGGCAGGTAGCAGGAACTTCATCATTAACTATTGATGACGTTAATCCCCTTCCCCCTGCAGCAGCATATTTAGAAGGACATTTCTCCTCCTTGACCTTCAAATCGGTCATGTTCACCCTATAAATTTTGTCCATAGGACTCCTCCTTGATTAAAATGTTGTTAAACAGAAATAATGCGATATTGCCTTTTCCGGAATGAATGACAAACATTCTTATAAAGGACTCTTAAAATCTAGTCAAGGGAATTCTGAGGGTTGATTACGCAGATTAAAAATGATTACAAAGATTTCAGGTTGTAAGGTTTTTTGTTGTTATTTCAGAGGGAAGTAGAGGACTCTCCAGTGATTTTTCACACCTTCTTTTTTATGTTCGAAAAGTCCTTTTAATATTGAAAAGCCTTTTCCGCTTTTATCGCTTTCATACGAGAAAAGAAGCGGTATTTTAATTGTTTTCCAATCATCTTTCTTCTGGTATTTGTAAAGGTCCCAGAAAAGGGTTGTCTCGGAATTACCCTTTTTGTCCCTGTTGTATCTGCAGAAAGTCCAGAAAGGCGAGAAGTTTTTTTCAAATTTTTCTATGAACAGTCCCTCCCCTGAAAAAGGTATCAATGACAGGGAAGAAATTTCTGTTCTGTCCTCTTTGTCCCTTCTGTAAGACAGAAAAGGCCAGAGATTGATTTTTCTTGCGGTTTTCTTTCCGTCTGTCCATGTTTCCTTTCTGTCTGTAAAAAAAGGTACAAGGGTTTTAACCTTTTTTTCATGTCCATCTGTGGTTATTTTATCAAACCAGAAGAATGGCCAGAGGAAAAAATTGTGTGTTATATCTTCGCTTTTATCGAATCTGAAAAGAGGGAAGAATTGCCTTACCTGCCTTGTTTCTCCGGAAGTAAAAGAAAAAACAGGCCAGATGATATCGTAGCGAGCATAGTTCCGTTTTTTGTTATTATCATACAGATATAAAGGAAACATTACGACTCCAACTTCTCTTTCCTCTGATTTCTCATAACCATAGAATGGAAGCACAATCAGACTCTCTTCTGCAAGTTTATTCCCTTCATAGAATTTCTGGTTGCTGTAGAATGGCCAGAGATAATATTTTTTAAGGTATTTTCCTTCTGCTTTGTCAAAGCCGTAAAATGGAAAGAATTTAAAACCTGTATGCCCTTCTCCCTTTGCGTAATGGAATATGGGCCAGAGAATTTCCCATCCTCTGTCATCACCTTTTCTTGTTTCAACATAGAGAGGAAAGCCTATAAATTTTAATTCATCCTTATTAAGCCACTTTTTTAAGTTTCCATAAAATGGGAAGAAAAGGTTGTATTTTCCGTTTTCTGCTTCTCCGCCTATATAGAAGGGAAGAAACAGAGTGGAGCCAATCCTTCTGCCGTCATCCTGTGTTTCATATTTTGAATAATAAAATGGGATAAACCTTCCAAGCACCCCTTTTTCATCTCTCGCATATCTTCCAAGGGGCCAGAAAAAGTCTATATTTATCTTTTTTTTATCAATATCTTCTTCAACATCAAGGACAGGTCTCAATGCATAATTTAACTTTTCCGGACTGTATTTCAGTTCAAACAGAGGACCCAAGATTCTTACTTCTGCGGATTGCCTTGAGTCATCAGTTTTTTTATAATACAGGGGGCTTAAGTCTAAATATTCTTCTTCTGAGAAAGCGGGTAAAGGATTTGAAAGAATCAGTCCATAGAATAGCAGCGCAATGATGGATAAAAAACAACATTTCTTTGTCATAGTATTAAAATGCGGGGTCAGAAGACCCCACCTGTCTGCATGCAGAATATTCCTCTCATGCGAGCGGGTTATAATGAATTTTAAGCTCAGCACAATAAATTCTCAGAAGAGAGAGAACAGGGCGCTTATGAAAGTTGATATCGGAGAAAGCTCGCTTGCCTGCTCTGCCGAATCCCCAAGCTGTTTCAGAGATTTTTTAGCATCATGGTAGAGCGTTTCATCATTGACAAGTTTTCCAAGGGTTCCTTCGCCCTTATCAACCTTTGCAGTAATGCTGTTTAAGGATTTTGTGGTATCTTTAAGTCCAGCAATTGTTTCTTTAAGGTTTTCCCTGTTCTCCTGAATGACTGAATCAAGGTCTTTGCTGATTTTTGAAAATTTCTCCATTACCTCAGGGGTTTTTTCTCTTAATGTGCCGGAAACTTTTTCAAAATTATCTAATGTTTTGTTTACTGAATTTTCATTATTAGCTACCAGGGTATTAAGCCGGAGAGACAGCTCGTCAATATTCTGCACAGCACTTTTTACTGAGGCTTCATTCTGCGCAAGCATTCTGTTTAAAGTTTTAGTTGCATCTTTTATGTTGGAAAGGGTTTCGTTTATGTTTTCCTTGTTTTCGGTAACAACCTTGTCAAGCCCATTGGCAACACTTGTGAGTTTCAGGACAAGCTTGTCAACATCGGCAGATGCCTCTCCCTGCGTGATTACAGCGCCATTTTCAAGTTTTCCTGATTCAGGATTTCCATAGCTGATTTCTATAAATTTCTGTCCCAGAAGGCTTTCTGATTTTACTGATGCGGTTGCATTCTTGTAAATCTTAACCTCGGAGTTAATATCCATCGTGATTTCTGCTTTTGATCCCTTTAATTCCATATTCTCAATTTTTCCTATCCTTACACCTGCCAGTTTTACCGGAGATTCTTTTTCAAGCCCTGTTACGCTATCCATGTATGTAATGATATGGTACCCGCTTTTCTGAAGCCATTTTATTCCGCCAAACTGAAAAGATAACCACACAAAAAGTATTATTGCTCCTGTAACAAACAAACCTACCTTTGCCTCAAGGCTTACATTCCTTCTTTCCATTAGTGACACTCCTTACACTTGAGATTTAAAATTTAAAATTACTGATCTTAATTTTTACATTTTTATTTTATTAACTCTTTAAATCATCATACCTAAATTATCTTTATTGGCCCCTCTGCTGAACCGCTTAAGAACTGGATAACATAAGGGTTATCTGTTTTTTTCAGCTCTTCTGTTGTTCCGTAAAATTTAATATCTCCATTATATAAGAGCGCTACTTTATGAGCTATTTTATACAAGCCAGGAATATCATGGCTTACAACTATTGATGTTATACCAAGGCGTTCCTGAGTACCTTTGATTAAATGGTTTATTGCATCTGAAAGAATCGGGTCAAGTCCTGTCACAGGTTCGTCATAGATTATGATTTCAGGGTCAATTGCAAGGGCTCTTGCAAGCCCGACCCTTCTTTTCATTCCCCCTGATAACTCAGAAGGCATTTTGTCTTCAACATCTTTTAGCCCTACATCAAGAAGCCTTTCTCTTACAATTTTATTTATATCCTGCAACTTCATCTTTGTATTTTCAAAAAGGCCAAAACCGACATTTTCTCCAACTGTCATTGAGTCAAAGAGCGCGGCAAACTGAAAAACAAACCCAAACTTTTTCCTTACCTCATTCAGTTCCTTATCATCTAATTTTGTAATATCAACTCCGTCTATCAGAACCTCTCCGCTGTCAGGCTTCATAAGCCCTATGATGTGTTTCAATATTACGCTTTTCCCCTGACCGCTTCCGCCTATTATTACCGTAACTTTGCCCTTTTCTATGGTCAGGTTAATGTTGTTTAAAACCTTTTTCCCTTTAAAGGTTTTTGTTAAATTTTTAATCTCAATCATGTTTACCTTAAAGTCTTTCTGTATATATCCTGTTTAATATGGCTTCTGAAATCTTTTCCCCTTATCTCAACAATCCTGCACATCTCATAGAGCCTTGAAACAAGCCTGTAGCCAATCCTGTCCTCAAGAGTATCTTCATTGGATTTTGAGGGTTTTTCAATTAGATAATTTGTTGTAATGATTGTCACCCTTTTTTCATTGTATCTCTTATTGATGATGTAGGTTAAGATATCCCTTCTCCAGTCTGTTACCTTGTGCGCTCCAAGGTCATCAAGGAGCACAACCTCTTTATTGAGAACCGGAGACAGAATCTCTGATTCAGACACTTCAGAATCAGGACTAAAGCTCATCTGGATTGATTTGAGCAGGTCCCAAAAATCAAAAAAGATACATGGCACCCCCTTTGTTTTAATGAGAGCCTGTAATATTGCAACTGAAAGATGGGTTTTCCCGACACCGCAATCCCCTATAAAAAAAAGCCCTGCATCATCCACATCAGGATAATTTTTTACGAACTGCTCGGCTATTCTTTTTGCTACCCTCTGGCTTGGGTCGTGGTTTTCATAGCTTTCAAAGGTACAGAACCTGTATCTGCCTGGTATCTTTCCCTGTTCAATGAGCTTGTTGCGGGATTTAGTCTTAAAACATTCGCAGCGCTTAACCTGCGCTATTCCTTTTACATCAACTTCCTTCCATCCTGTACCCTGACAGATTTGGCATTCTGACTTGTTCAGTTCTTCCATATATTTTCCTCTATTATACCCATTAAATTTGGGCAGGTGCAAGACCTGCCCCTACATTTCTGTAATCAAAAATCTATGTCCAGAAGAGTTCTGAAACCGAACTTCCTTCTCAGTCTTGAATCAACCATTGCTTTAAGAGATTCATTATAATCTTTCTCTTCCATTTTTTTTCTGTATGGAAGGAGTTTCTTTTCACACTCTTCTCTCAGAGATAAAAAAGTATTTTCATCAATCATTTGCTTTGCTTTATTCAAAACCATACTATCAAGACTCTCAATTTCTTCTATAAGTTTTTCTATGTTTTTTATTTTTAAACCCTTTGTATTTTCTTCAATCTTTTCAATGCCTGATAAAAGCATATCTTTCAATTTTTCAGCTATGGATAAATCTTTTTTCTCAAGAGTTTTCATTTCCTCTTCAATATTTCCGCGAAGGCTTTGCAAGAAGTTTAAAAAATTCTGGTTATAATTTTCCGGCTCTTTCATTTCTTCAAGAACTTCTGATTTCCCGGTTTTATTCTCTTTAAAGTCCTTCCAGTATTTCAATATATGCTTTTCACAATATTCCAGAGTTGGAACAGTCATTATCTTTCCTTTCTTGGAAAAATTCAACCCTTCAATCGCGTTATCTATTCCCTCTTTTACAATATTTACAGGGATTCCCATGGATTCCCATTTTTCAATAAGAAGCCATTCTTTGTGGAATATCATTAACCCGCCGTTTCTTTTCTCAACTAAAAACCTCTCAACTTCTTTCACGTAATCCATTTGCATTTGTAATAATCTTTAATTTAAGGATAGCTTTTAAAATCCCCCCTCATTTCTCCTTTTCTAAAGCGGGGATGAGGGATTAATTTTTCCTAAAATCTCTGTAATAAGATTATCTGAAAAATGTAGCTGTCATAAAGTAATCGATAATAAGAATCAGCACAGATGCTATTACTACTGCCCTTGTAGTGGCTTTCCCAACTCCCTCTGCTCCTCCTTCTGCAAAATAGCCCTTGTAACAGCCAATCAAAGAAAGAATAAGGCCAAATACAATTGCCTTTTCAAGTCCCTGCATACAGTCAGAAACATGAAGATTTTCCCTTATTCCTGTCCAGAAAAGAACTGAACTCTGCCCGAGAAATTTTACTACAATCACATACCCGCCTATTATTCCTACGAAATCAGCAATTATGGTGAGAAGTGGGACTACTATCATGCCTGCAACTATTCTTGGAACTATGAGGTATTGTACAGGGTTTACTGCCATAACCTCCATGGCATCTATCTGCTCAGTAACTTTCATTGAACCGATTTCAGCTGCAATCAGAGAGCCTGCCCTTCCTGTTACCATCAGAGCAGTCAAAACAGGGCCAAGCTCTCTTGTGAGAGCTAAAGCCACTACATATCCAACCAGATATTCCGCGCCGAACTGGTGGAAACCCCTGTAGGTTTGAAGGGAGAATACTGCACCTGTGAAAAATCCTGTGAGAACAACAACTGAAACTGAATTTATTCCTATGACCTCCATCTGTTTGAGAGTATTTGTTAATTTAAAGGGAGGTCTGAAAAGCCATACAACAGTGTTAAACAGGAAGATTATTATCCTTCCCATTTCTTCAATGAGTTGAGTGGTACGCTCTCCTATTTTTTCAAATATATTTTTCATAGTTTGAAGCTCTATTTTGGATTTTCAATTATTCTTTTTAGAGTTTCCTTAAGCTCGTTCAAGTCAAAAGATTTTACAATATATGCGTCAGCTTTCAGCTGTTCAAAATCAGAACGGTATTTGTCATAGGCAGTGTTTACTATTATGGGTATATCATTTCTTATCTCTTTTATCTGCCTGAAAGCCATTCTGCCATCAATATTTGGCATTTTGATATCAAGGACTACAACATCAACGTTCTCATTCCTGAGTTTGTATATTCCGTCAATTCCGTCGGATGCCAGGATAACTCTGTAACCTTCTTCTTCAAGCTCTTCCTGGTAGAGCTGCCTTATTGACTTTTCATCTTCTATGATTAAGATAGTTTTCAATTTTTTATAGTATAAATTTTGATAAAAATGTATTGTAAAATTGTAGACTTAAAAAGTTTTATCTTTTAACAATTAATATATCAACACTTACTTTATTTATCAATTGAATTAATAATATGATTCCACTCAAGGATACCATACCGTCAAGAACCTATCCATTCGTAAATATCTTCATAATAATTTTAAATATCCTCGCATTTGCTTATGAGCTGTCTTTAGGTAAGAGGCTTGACATGTTTATCCTGTCTTATGGTGTAATTCCAATAAAATTTTATTATTTACTTGCAACACAGCCTTTTAATTTTTTAAATATTTTTTTTCCTTTTTTAAGTTCAATTTTCCTCCACGGCGGTTGGATACATATAATTGGGAATATGCTGTATCTCTGGATATTTGGAGATAATGTGGAAGACAGGATGGGACATCTGAGGTATTTTGCTTTTTATATTATCTGCGGTGTTCTGGCAGGGGGTGTCCATCTATATACAAATCCCACATCAGGTGTGCCAACAATAGGGGCAAGCGGCGCAATTGCCGGGGTAATGGGTGCGTATTTTATTATGTTTCCGGGTTCAAGGATAATTACGTTTGTGCCAATTTTTTTCTTTTTTCAGATTATTGAAATACCGGCATTTTTTTTTATCGGGTTCTGGTTTCTGATGCAGTTTTTCTCCGGTTCTCTTTCTCTTGCATCTGCAGGACAGAATGTTGGCGGAGTAGCATGGTGGGCTCATGTTGGAGGGTTTGTGTGCGGAATGGCTCTTGTTTTCTTTTTCAGGAAAAGGAAGCGCAGTTACAAGGTTTTTCGTGACCAGATATAATGAAAGAAATCTTTTTTAAATATCACTTGCTCGCGGTTTTGATAATCACAGTGCTATCTGTGATTGTTTATTCCAACACATTCAATGTTCCTTTTCATTATGATGACCGCCCTGTTATTATAGAAAATCCGAATATCAAGGATATAAGAAATATTTCAAATGTGCTTTTTCACAATCCCTCCCGCCCTCTGTTCAGTCTTTCCTTAGCTCTGAATTATTATCTTAACGGGCTTAACCCTTTTGGTTATCACCTTGTGAATCTTTTCTTTCATGTTTTAAGCGGGCTGCTGGTTTATATTTTGACGTTTTTGATTTTTAAAAATTTGCCTGCCTTTTTTGGAGCCTCTTTTTATCCTTTTTATTTAAGCTCTCTTTTTTCCGGGCTTATCTTTTCCGCTCATCCCATTCAGACTGAGTCAGTTACCTACATTTCAAGCAGGTCAGGTGTGATGTGCACAAGCTTTTATCTCCTTTCAATAATCTTTTTCATAAAATATTTAAAATCAACAAAAATAAAATATTTCTTCTATCTGCTCAGCATTTTATCCTTTCTGGTTTCTCTTGGGATAAAGGAGACAGCAGTTACATTGCCGGCAATTCTCCTGCTTGTCGATTATTTTTTCCTGTCAAAGAAACCAAACAGAGAAAACCTTCTTTCTGAAAAGAGCCTGTCAGCAGAATCAATAACAGGTGTTTTGAAAAAGAAATGGTATCATATCCCTTTCTGGCTTTTAATCCTTGTGATTTTTATTATCAGGTATTTTCTTTATGGAACAGTGGGGCATCCCAAGTTTCATAGGAATCTCATTTACCATTTACTCACTCAGTCGCACGTGATAATCAACTATTTCAGACTTCTTTTTCTGCCTTTCAATTTAACTATTGATTATGTTTTCCCAATTTACAAAGATATTTTTGAACCTTTGACAGCCCTTTGTATAATTATAATTTTTCTCATATTAATTTTTTCATTTAAAAATATTAATAAATCACCTGTTCTGTCCTTTTCAGTTCTCTGGTTTTTTATTACCTTAAGTCCTACTTCATTAATCCCTTTGGAAGACTCTATGAGTGAGAGATGGCTTTACCTTCCATCAATTGGGTTTTGTTTATTCATGGTATTTATTTTAAAACCTTTCTTTGGGAAAGAAAGAATAACAAAATTTTCACCTTTTCTTATTCTGTCAATCATTTTGCTCTTGTTTGCCGCAAATTCTTATCAGCGCAATATTATCTGGCAAAGTGAGTATACACTCTGGAAAGATGCATTGGCAAAAACCGGTAATAAGGCAAGGCCTTACTTAGCCCTTGGGTACCTCAATTTTAAGAATGGCAATTACAGGAAAGCAATAGACTACTACAAAAAATCCATTGAGTTATATCCAACTGCAGAGGCATACAACAATTTAGCCTATGCTCTGACAAAATTAAAAACCTCAAATGATACAGCTGTTATTCAGCTATTAAAAGAATCAATATCCTTAAAGCCAGGGAATTACAAGGCATATTTAAACATTGGAGATATATATTTTATAAAAAAGGATTATAATGAGGCTCTGAAATATTATCAGAAAGCCCTTGATGTAAATCCGAAGTTTTCTGCTGCCCATCTGGGGATAGGAATAATTGATGAAAGGCTTGGGAGGACTTCTGCTGCTCTTGAAAGATATAGAACTGCGCTAAAGTTTGATCCCCTTAACAGAGAGGCTTTATACAGCCTTGGAACACTTTATTTAAACACAGCGCAATATGTAAATGCGATTATTACATTGGAGAGGTTAATAAGTTTATCTGCGAATAACCCTGATGTCTATTATAACCTTGGATTGTGTTATTATTATATTGGCGATTACAAAAAGGCAATGGAGGCATATCAGCAGTCTTTAAAAATCAACCCATATAAGGCTGATGTCCATAACAGCATGGGCGTAAGCCTTCTCATGATGGGTGAAGTAGACAGGGCTATGGAGGAATATGCGGTTACCATAAGAATTGACCCGAAATTTGCTCAGGCTTACGGGAATATGGGGCTGGTTTATAAACAGATGGGAGAAAAGGATAAGGCAATTGCGATGTTCAAAGAGGCTCTTAAATTTGACCCGGACAATCAATCTACAAAGGAGAATCTTAGAGAGCTTGGAAGCAAATAGCCAAGTGAACTCCTCAATTAATTGAACTCTGTTAAAACCGAGTCACTATGTCAGTTAACTGCCAAGAAAACGCTTACCTGATAAACCATAAAAAAGAATTGTTGTAACTTGCCTATAAACTTTACGTTTAAATTTGTAAATTTGATTGATTTTTTTGATTGATTGTTTATTAATAATTTTTAGTATTTGATAAAAATTTATTTAATTAATCTTAGATAAGGAGCTTTTGCTATGTTAAAAAGAAGTGTTTCTTTTATTGTAGTTCTTGTTGTCGGATTGGTTTGCGGATTTTACCTCTCTTCAATCCCTGCAATTTCTGAGAATTTAAAGTTAAACGGACTATTGCAGAATGCATCAGGAAAGTTCTGGGAAGAAGGGAAAGAATTTCCTCCGGTAATATCAGGCGGCAGACCAGCATCTTTTGCAGATTTAGCTGACAAAGAAAAACCAGCAGTTGTTAACATCAGCACAAGAAAGACCATTAAACGCCAGGAACATTCTCCTTTTGACGGATTTGGAGGCCCTTATGGCAAAAGAGAGCAGAACCCTTTTGGTGATTTTTTCGGAAATGATTTTTTTGACAGGTTTTTTGAAGGCATGCCAAAAGAATACAGGCAACAAAGCCTTGGTTCAGGTTTCATTATCAGCGCAGATGGTTATATAGTGACAAATAACCATGTTGTTGAAAATGCTGATGATATTAAGGTGAAGCTTTCAACAGGCAAGGTCTATGACGCACAGATTGTTGGACGGGATAAGAAAACTGACCTGGCGCTTATAAAAATTAAGGGTCCAGACAACCTTTCAGTAGCCGTTCTTGGTGATTCTGACAAATTAAGAGTAGGTGATTGGGTCATGGCAATAGGAAACCCCTTTGGTTTTGAGCATTCTGTTACAGTTGGTGTTGTGAGTGCAAAGGGAAGAGTAATAGGCGCAGGTCAATATGATGATTTTATTCAGACAGACGCATCAATAAATCCTGGCAACAGCGGAGGACCTCTTTTTGATATCAATGGAAACGTAATCGGGATAAACAGTACCATAATAGCATGGGGTCAGGGAATCGGATTTGCCATACCGATTAATCTCGCAAAAGAATTATTGCCCCAGATGAAGGATAAGGGAAAGGTGAGAAGGTCGTGGCTTGGTGTTGTGGTTCAGGATATTACAGAAGATCTGGCAAAATCATTTAGCCTTAAATCATCCAAAGGAGCTCTGGTTGCAGATGTGGTAAGGAACGGTCCGGCAGAGAAAGCGGGAATTAAAAGAGGAGATGTTATAACAAAGTTTAGCGGAAAAGAGGTTGAAAACTCCCGTGAACTTTCAAGAAAAGCAGCATCTTCTGAAGTAGGAAAAAAAGTCGAGGTTATTTTGATGAGGGAGGGACAGGAAAAAAAGTTTGAAGTTGCTTTAGAAGAATATCCCTCTGACGGGTCTTCTTTTGGAGAAGATGAAGGAAGTGAAGAGGGGGAATCGGCTAAACTCGGCATTTCAGTTCAGGACATCACTCCTGAAATTGCTGAAAGGCTTGGCTCAAAAGATACAAAGGGTGTGGTAATTTCTGATGTTGGGTCCGGAAGTGAAGCAGAAGATTCAGGCTTGAGAAGAGGGGATATTATCAAAGAAGTTAATCGCAGAATAGTAAACAATGTAAAAGATTTTAAAAAAGAAATGGGAAAAGCTAAATTAAAGGATGGAATTCTTTTTCTTGTTCAAAGAGGAGAAACCACCTTTTTTGTTACCATAAAAAAGGGTTAGTCCTGACCGTAACTGTCTTGAAAAAGAGAATGTATAAATAAGGAGATTTGCTGATGCAGAAAAAAAAGGAAGAATTTTTTGTTTTATTTTTCATCTTTGCTCTGACCCTTCTTGGCTGTGTGTCAAAAAAAACTGATGTAAAAAAAACAGTGGTTGTTGGTCCTGATGAAGAGGTCCTGGTAGTGCCAAAAGAGAGGAATGTTTTTATTCCGGGAGAAAGGATTCTTGAAATTCCCGGAGAAGGTAAAGGCAAAGGGACAATGATACAGAGAAAGTAGCAAGGACTCTTTTATATAAATTTTTAATCAATTGGAAGGAGTGCTGTATGCTTTATCAGAATCTTAATGAACTGAGCGGTTCAATTAAAGGTGTTTTGGCTTTAGAGGGTGAAAAAATAAAAGTTACAGACAGCGATAAATTTACCAGAGAGGTTATTGACCAGCTTGTTTACAGTGCAGTGTTTGGAAATGCAGAGATAAAGGAAGTTTGCAGATGGATTATATGGGAGGCTTCTCCGGTTCTGGGAATTTATCCCTCATCTATTCAGGGCATATATGAGGCAAGGGCAAAGGGTGAATATAAAGGGATGACTGTACCTGCAATCAACATAAGAGGTCTTACTTATGATGTTGCAAGAACAATATTCAAGGCTGCGATGAAGAATAACGCAAAAGCATTTATTTTTGAAATTGCAAAATCAGAAATTGACTATACTGAGCAAAGGCCTGAGGAATATACTACAGCAGTTCTGGCAGCAGCAATCAGGGAAGGGTTCAGGGGTCCTGTCTTTATTCAGGGAGACCATTTTCAGGCGAGCGCATCAAAATTTCAAAAAGACCCCTCTGCAGAGGTTAAAAAATTAAAAGACCTTATCAGAGAAGCGGTTGAAGCAGGTTTTTATAATATTGATATTGATGCATCAACCCTCGTGGATTTAAGCAAGAGTTCTGTCAGAGAACAGCAGAGATTAAACTATGAAATTACAGCAGAGCTTTGCTCATATATCCGTTCCATTGAACCCGGGGAAATAACAGTTTCTGTTGGTGGTGAGATAGGAGAAGTTGGAGGGAAAAACAGTACAGTAGCGGAACTCAGGGAGTTTTTTAAGGGATTCAGAGGGGAGCTTGATTTAAAATACAAAAAAAACCTTAATGGGTTAAGCAAGATTAGCGTACAGACCGGGACAACCCACGGAGGAGTCCCTCTCCCTGACGGAAGGATTGCTGATGTTAAGCTTGACTTCAATGTATTGAAAGAACTCTCAAAAGCAGGAAGAGAAGAGTTCGGAGTAGGAGGAACAGTGCAGCATGGCGCTTCAACGCTCCCTCAAGAGGCATTTGACAGGTTCCCTCAGTGTGATACCCTTGAGGTCCATTTTGCAACCGCATTCCAGAATATTATATATGACAGTTCCTGGTTTCCAAAAGATTTGAAGGATGAGATTTATAGCTATATTAATAAAGAACTGATTGGTGAAAAAAAGGAAAAAGATACACCGGAACAGTTTATCTATAAAACGAGGAAGAAGGGATTCGGTCCTTTTAAGAAGAAAATGTGGGATATTTCAGAGAGCACAAGAGAAAAGATATCTGCAGAGCTTGAAAAACAATTCAATATTATTTTTAATAAGCTGAATGCAACAAATACAGAGAAACTGGTTGCTGATAAGATTATGGTTAAACCTGTCAGGAAAAAGGCTCCTGAAGGAATTAAAAAGTTATGAGGTTGATCGAGAATGTAATTCAAATGGTAAAAATCCCCCCTACCCCCCTTTGATAAAGGGGGGACTGGGGGAAATTTAGCTGAGATAAATTAAAAACTGCTTACTGATTAAGCACTGAATGATTCTTATTGCCTACATAAACAGCATTCCTGAAAGATATAAAAAATATCTTATATGATAATACTTCAATAAAACAAATGGTTAAGCGCCTTGTGTCAGGATATTATTTTTGGCATGTGTTTTGCTAAACTTTATAAATAAAACAATTATTTCAACTTATTAACAAACATTAGCTCAATTGAATTAACTTGACATTATTAATGGAGATTTATAATTACTTAAAGGCTTTGAAAATGCATAGCAAGTGCATTCTCCGCAGCTTGCTGCTGGAAGTTTCAGAACCAAGAAAAAGGGTTAGAAAATGGGAGAGAATGTTATATTCTGGGGATGCCAGATTCCTGCGCGTTTCCCTTTTGTAGAAAAGTCAATAAGGACTATCTTCAAGGAATTGGACTACCCGTTAAAAGACCTTGATGGATTTACATGTTGCCCTGAAAAGGCGCTTATAAATAATATGAGCGAGGAAACATGGTACCTGACAGCAGCAAGAAATCTTTCAGTTGCAGAGGCATCAGGGAAAGATGTGACATTAATACAGCCCTGTAACGGATGTTACAGTACTCTTAAGTCTGTAAACTCAGAGCTTAAGTTTGACCTCAAACTGAAAGAAAAAATCAACAAGGGATTGAATGCGGTAGGGGCAAAGTATGATGGGGAAGGAATTGATGTAAAACATTTGATTGAGGTGCTCCATGATGTAATAGGCACACATAAAATTCAGTCAAGGGTTAAAACCCCTCTGACCGGGTTGAAAATTGCAGTGCATCCGGGATGCCATATGACCAGACCAAGCAATGCAATACATTTTGATGACCCTTTCTTTCCTAAAAAATTTGATGCAATTGTAACAGCACTTGGTGCGCAAAGTGCTGCATATGAAACCAGAATGCTTTGCTGCGGGGGAGAACTTGGAAATATTGGAGATATAAAGGAAGGGGAATTTTTAACCAGACAGAAGCTTCTTGATCTGAAGAAAAGAGAGATAGACGCAATCACTGTTGCATGCCCTGCGTGTTTTAAACAGTTTGACGGACAGCAGTTTATGATGCAGAGAGAAGGAGAGGATTTTAATATTCCTGTCTTTTTTGTTTCAGAGCTTGTTGGAATTGCTTTTGATATATCTGCAGCAGAGCTTGGCATTGATTCCCACAGGATTAAGACAGAAGGCTTTTTCAAAAAACTTGATGAATCCAAAAAGAAAATCCAGAAGGTCAAGGAGCATTTTGACGCTGATGCTTTAAAGGCATGCTATGAGTGCGGAGCCTGTATTGATGATTGCCCTGCTGCAAGGTCTATTGAAGGGTATGACCCAAAGGAGCTTTTTGAAAAGGTTTTAAAAGGTGATGTTGATGAGCTCTTGAATGACCCAAAGATATGGCAATGCCTTGAATGCCATACCTGTTCCGAGCTTTGTCCTCAGATGTATGGGATGGAAACAGTATTCACAACACTTAAAAAACTTGCTAACAGCCGCGGCACAAAGCCGGGAGCTGTTGAGAAGGGGCAGGAGATGTTCAGAAAAACAAGCAAAGTTGGAGAGCCGTCGCTTGCTCAGAGAAAAAAACTGAAATTGCCAGAAACACCTGCAAGCGGGAAGGATGAACTCAAAAAACTTCTTGAGAGCGAACTGGTAAAAGAACTTTTCAAGAAGAAGGAATAAAAAAAGTGAACCACAGGTACCAGAAAAATATTTCAGGATGCGGATTAACAGGAGTGATAAGCCGTAAGGGTGAATTGATTCCCGGTGATATGATTATCAATTCAATCTGCCCTATGAGAGACAGGGGGAACGGGCTTGGCGCAGGATTTGCAGGCTATGGAATCTATCCTGAATACAAGGACTATTATGCCTTTCACCTGATGTATGATGACGAGGACGGAAGAAGGGAGGCAGAGATTTTTCTTCACGAAAACTATAACATAGTAAAGGAAGAGGAGATACCACATAAAAAGATTAAAAGCATGGCATCCCATCCAATTCTTTACCGTTATTTTATTAAGCCCAAAAAAGAGAATCCTGATAAAGTCCTTGCAGGACTTGAGGATGATGATTTTGTTGTACGGACAGTTATGAAAATAAATTCTGAAATTCAGGGCGCATATGTTTTTTCAAGCGGCAAAAACATGGGGGCTTTTAAGGGTGTTGGGTTTCCTGAGGAAATAGCAGAATTTTTTATGATTGACAGATATAAGGGCTATATCTGGACAGCACACAACAGGTTCCCGACAAATACTCCGGGATGGTGGGGCGGTGCACATCCCTTTACCCTGCTTGACTGGTCAATAGTGCATAACGGAGAAATTTCATCATACGGGATAAATAAAAGATACCTTGAGATGTTCGGATACAAATGCACTCTTTTGACAGACACAGAGGTAATTGCATATCTTTTTGACCTTTTTATAAGAAAGCACGGGCTATCCTTTAAAACAGCCTGTACTGCCCTTGCAACGCCATTCTGGAAAGATATTGATATTCTTCCAGAAGAAGAACGCAGAGTTCTGACCTGGATAAGAATGGTTTACGGGAGCGGGCTTCTTAATGGTCCGTTTGCAACTCTTTTTGGTCACAGCAGAGGGCTGATAGGATTCAATGACAGAATAAAACTAAGACCGCTGGTAGTTGCTGAAAAAGATGACAAGGTATATATGGCTTCTGAGGAATCTGCTATCAGGGAAATATGCCCGCACCCTGAGAGGGTCTGGGCGCCAAAGGCAGGAGAGCCTGTAATTGTTTCCTTGGATAAATCTGTTAAGTGTTAAGGAAATAAGCAGGACAAGAATGTCCTGCTTATCAATAGGCGGAGTTTTCTAACCCCGCATTAAAGAAACCTGTTTGTAAAGTTTTTAGAAAGGAAGATGGTTAATTGTGCGACCAAGTTTAGTTACACCTGAATTTATAGTAGAAATAGACCATGACCACTGCAGGCGCTGCAAGCGTTGTGTGATGAATTGCAGCTATGAAGTGTTCGAGTTTAAAGATAGAGCAGTTGCTGATAATTCGAAATGTGTTGCATGCCACAGGTGTGTTATCTATTGTCCGGAAAAAGTAATTACTGTTAGAAGAAATCCTTTAGACTATAAGGATAATTGCAACTGGAGTGTAAGACACAGGCTTGATATATGGAAACAGGCAGAGACAGGAGGTATGCTTCTGACAGCGATGGGAAATGATCTCTCGTATCCGATTATATGGGACCATCTTCTTCTTGATGCCTGCCAGGTGACAAATCCATCTATTGACCCTTTGCGTGAACCAATGGAGCTTCGCACTTTTCTTGGAAGAAAGCCTGATTTTCTTGATATCAAAGAAACTCCTGACGGAAAGCTCAGACTGCGAGGAGAGCTTCCACAAAATATAGCGCTTGAAATTCCAATAGTGTTTTCTCCGATGTCCTACGGCGCTGTAAGTCTTAATGCGCATAAGGCACTTGCCATTGCTGCAAAGGAACTCGGGACAATAATGCATACAGGAGAGGGAGGACTTCACGAAGATCTTTATCCATACGGTGATAGTATTATTACACAGTGTGCGTCAGGTCGGTTTGGAGTGCACAACGAATATTTGAACATAGGGGCTGCAGTAGACATAAAGATAGGTCAGGGAGCAAAGCCCGGGATTGGCGGGCATCTCCCCGGAGAGAAAGTTGGTCTTGACATAGCAAAAACAAGAATGATACCAATGGGAACAGATGCCCTTTCTCCTGCGCCTCACCATGACATATACTCAATTGAGGACCTGAGACAGCTTATATATGCCCTTAAAGAGGCAACAGGTTATAAACCAATTTCAGTTAAAATTGCTGCTGTGCACAATGTTGCTGCAATTGTAAGCGGAATTGTAAGAGCAGGCGCTGATATAGTTTATCTGGATGGTTTTAGAGGTGGCTCAGGAGCGACTCCGAGAATTGTCAGGGACCATGTGGGAATTCCGATTGAGCTTGCCCTGGCAGCAGTTGATGACAGGCTGAGGCAGGAAGGAATAAGAAACCAGGCTTCTCTGATTGCTGCAGGAAGTATCCGTTCTGCTGCTGATGCAGTTAAGGCACTGGCTCTTGGAGCTGATGCTGTTGCAATAGGGACTGCTGCGCTGATTGCCATTGGTTGCAGGGTATGCCAGACATGCCATATGGGTAAATGTGCCTGGGGCATCTGCACTCAGAAACCTGAACTTACAAAAAGGCTTGATCCTGAAGTAATGGCAGAAAGACTTGTAAATATGCTCAGGGGATGGACCCTTGAAATAAAAGAGATTTTAGGAAGCCTTGGACTTAATGCGATTGAATCCTTGCGCGGAAACCGGGAGAGATTACGCGGAATCGGGCTTGATGCTGAGACACTGGATATTATCGGGGTTAAGCCTGCAGGGAGGTAGTTTTGATTGAGGATTGCAGATTTAAAAATTGAAATCTAAAATCCATTATGTAGCCGCAGGCTTTAGCCTGCGCAAGCAACCAGCGACTGAAATATTAATAAGGATTAAGCAGGAAAATGAGTGTAAAAGTAAAAGAAAAAGAATTAGATTTATCAGTAAAGTTTGAAGAGAAAGCAGTAGCAAAAAGAGTAAAAATTAATGCCAAGGGTGTATATTACAGGGATTTAAATAAAACAATACGGGACCTTATCTTTAAAGATGGTGTTGATGAGATTGAGCTTCTCAATGTAAACGGACAGCGTTACATTGGTGATGGGATTAGCAGGAAAGTCAAAATCATAATCCACGGCGTTCCCGGCAATGACCTTGGCGTATTCATGGATGGTCCCACGATTATAGTTAATTCCAATGCCCAGGATGGTGTCGGGAATACAATGAATGACGGGAAGATTGTTATTCACGGGATGGCAGGAGATGTTATTGGTTACGGGATGAGATGTGGAAAAATTTTCATAAAAGATGATGTTGGGTACAGGGTTGGAATTCATATGAAGTCTCATAAAGATAAGATTCCGTTTCTTATAGTAGGAGGAAAAGCAGGAGACTTCTTCGGAGAGTACATGGCAGGAGGAGTACTTATTCTCCTCGGGCTTGAGGAAAACGACAAACCGATTGTAGGCGACTATGTTGGTACTGGCATGCACGGAGGGGCAATCTATGTTCGCGGTGAAGTTGATAAGCGGCAGCTTGGCAAAGAGGTTGGGATTAAGGAACTGAATGCTGAGGATTATGGACTGATTGAACCGGTTTTGAAAGAGTATTGTGAAGATTTAAGGCTTGATATGAATCAGGTAATGTCAAAGAAGTTTATAAAGCTGATTCCAGTAAGCCACAGGCCATATGGAAGGCTGTACGCGTATTAAAAGTTTCATGTTACAAGTTTCAGGTTGGAATATAGAAATGATTTTTCTTATTAATCCCTTTCGTAATCACTTCTGCGGAGGGCTTTTTTTTCTGAGTGATGTTTCTTGTCTTTGAGGATTTTTTCTTTTGCCCGCTTTGACCTTTTCCTTTTCTGCCTTCTGATTTTTTCAATCTTTTGCCGGATTTCGCTTTTCTTTTTAAAAACCATCTCTTCAATCTTCTGCACGAGCAGTCGTCTTGCAAGGAACCTGTTCAGGGATTGTGAGCGTTCTCTCTGTACCTTTACTTCAATTCCGGTAGGAATATGCTTGAGGTAAACACAGGTTGAGGTTTTGTTTACATTCTGTCCGCCCTTTCCTCCAGAGCGGATAAATTTTTCTATAATATCCTTTTCAAAAATACCAAGTTTTCCCATGCGCTGAAAAAGCTTTTTTTCTTTATCAGTGTTTATTCCAAAAGAAGACATTGTAAATTCCTTTAATTTTTGTATGATTTTTTTATCGCAAACTCAAATTTTTTTGTCAAATAATTATTAAATATTTATATGAAAATTCTTATTATTGAACTAAAGGCAATATTAAATTAGCATTTATTAAGATAAAAAAGGAAAAGGAATGAAGGTTTCTGAGGCAAGAAAGATAGCTTTTAAGGTTCTGTTGAGGTTTGAAAAGGGAGAGTTTAAGTTTTTAAAGGAATCTCTTAACAGATACATAGAGGATGCGAGGTTAAAAAAAGAAGATGTTGGGCTTGTAACTGAGATTTCCTATGGTGTGATGAGATGGAGGGGGTTCCTTGACTCAGAGATAACAAGGTTTTCCAAAAAGAAGATTGTTTCCATTGATGTTGAAGTGCTTGTAATTCTGAGAATGGCAATTTACCAGATTCTGTTCTTGGGCAGAATTCCAAACAGGGCAATTGTTGATGAAGCGGCAAGGCTTGCGTATTTTTGCAGAAAAAGAAGCGCAATGGCTTTTATAAATGGTCTTTTGCGGAAGTATTTGAGGAGTCAGAAATCAGAAGTCAGAAACCAGAAGCCAGAAGTAGCTGCAGAGCAAAGCTCTGTTTCCAACTCAAAACAAGCGACAAGTGACATCTCAACTTATTCCCATCCCGAATGGATGGTTGAGAGATGGATTAAAAGGTTTGGGGTTGATGGGGCCCAAAGACTATGCCAGTTTAATAACACAATCCCTCCAAAAGTTATAAGAGTTAACACAACTAAAATTTCAACTGACCAGCTCTTGAAATTATTCAGAGAAGATGGAATTGATTGTAAGCCTTCAAAATATTGTGAGGATGGTCTTATAGTTTCAAGCCTGCAGGAGATTTCAAAAAATTTATTGTTTGAAAAAGGTTATTTTTATATTCAGGATGAGGCTTCAATGCTTGTTTCAAAAATCCTTAAACCCCAGGAAGGAGAAAAGATTTTAGATATGTGCGCAGCCCCTGGTGGCAAAGCAACACATATCGCACAAATAATGGGAAAGATTGGATCGATTCTGGCAGTGGATAATGACCTGAGAAGGCTTCAAATGATTAAAGAAAACTGCAGGAGAATGGGAATTACTATGATAAAAATTGTATGCGGAGACGGGAAATATAGCTCTGCTCTGTTTAAGAAAAAATTTGACAGAGTCCTTGTTGATGCTCCATGTTCAGGGACAGGGATTTTGAGAAGGAATCCTGAAATAAAATGGGTTAGAAGTTATGAGGATATAATTAGCCTTAAAAAATTACAGACAGAACTGCTTGCAAAAGCTTCAGAATGTGTAAATACTAATGGAATCCTTGTTTACAGCACCTGTTCTGCTGAAGCAGAGGAGAATCAGGAAGTAGTGGAGGCTTTTTTAGCAGGTCACAAAAACTTTGTTTTAGAAAAAGTAAAAAATGAAGTGCCGCAGGAAGCCAAAAAGTTTATAACCGGGGAAGGATATTTCTACAGCATTCCGGTCATTGAAGACAATTCTTCCATGAATATATTCTTTGCGGCTAAGATGAGAAGAATATATTGAAGAGAAACTGATTGCATTTTTGGGGTTGACAATATATCTTTGCTTTGCTATTTAACACAGCCTTTTTGTTAAGTATATTATTGCACGGATTTATGAAAAATTACACAGGTTTTAGCTATAAATTTAATCTGAGCAATCAAAATTTTTAATCAGCGTAACCAGTGTAACTTTGGGCCGTTAGCTCAGGTGGTAGAGCATCTGCCTTTTAAGCAGATGGTCGCTGGTTCGAGTCCAGCACGGCTCAATGAAGCAGGGAACAGAGTAGAGGGTTAAGAGTTCAGATCACTGGCTACAAATTTTGAAGTCATTGCCTTCTTCTAAGAAAAGTATAAATTATGTATCAGAAATTGAGAGTTTAAACATAGAGGTTATAAAAATGCTAATTACCATGATCAAGCGTATAGAGGAAAAACGAAGTGTTTAATTGTTTTCACTAAAACCTATACTCTCAACCCTTAGCTCTAAACTCTGTTTTCATGTCCCCATCGTCTAGTGGCCTAGGACACCGGCCTTTCACGTCGGCAACGGGGGTTCGACTCCCCCTGGGGACGTAATAAAAAAGTTAAAAAATTAAAGCTCAAAAATAAAATCTAAACTTTTCTATTGACCAAATCTTTTATTTTAGTAATATGCCTGCTTTCATAAAAGATTAAATAAAATTTAAGGAGGAAGTTTATGTCAAGAACAGTACCGAACATAGAATGTAATTACATTGGAGTGTTTAATAATAAATGCAACTATGTAATACCGACAACTGAAGGCGTTCAAGTTCACAGAATGCCGCCATGCGCAAAGGGAGGAGATACTTATCAGGTTATTGCTGATCTGGAAGCAACTCCGGAGGAATGTTTTGATGCTATAACCGATTTTGAACTCATGCAGACTACCTCAAGCGTAATCAAAGAAATTATTGTCCATAAGAGAGACGAGGAGGGCGCTACAATAGAGATGAGACTGCACCCTGAAATTGATTCAGGAACATTTTATTACCGCTATGCCTTTGACAGAAAAAATACACAGATGTTTTTCTGGATGTATGATTACAAAGGGCCAAAAAGACAATGGTATGCAATCAATGTCGAGACCAGGGTCTATTCCTTTGGAAAGATATCAAGGATAATTCTGACAGAAACCTTTGTCATGGAAAAGGGAATACCAAATGCAGATGCAACCGGGCTTTTTACAGGTGTTGCCCATGACATGATAAACAGGACTAAGAAAAGAAGAGAAATGAAGAAGAAGTAATAAATCTCCCTCTTGCCCCCCTTTAATAAAGGGGGGTTGGGGGGATTTGACTCAGATCTTATAAATCCTTTTTATCTCCTCAGAATAGTCACCTTTTCTCTTGTAAACCATTAGTGGCGGTAATACCTTTGTTCCCGGCTTTCCGTCTTTTGCTGATTCTATAAGAACCATTTTTGATTCGCCATTCTGTGTGGAGTGGATAAAACGAATAGTTTTTGGCTCAAAGTTGTGAGTTTTTAGCTCAAACAGAAGAGTGGAGAGGCGTTCGGGAGAATATATCAGGATTAACCTTCCCTTATTTTTTACCAAAAAAGTTCCTGCTTTTACCAAGTCAGTGAGTTTGCATTTAAGTTCGTGGCGCGCAACTGCCTTTTGCAAAGCAAGATTTATCCTTCCGCTTTTTTCTGTCCTGTATGGCGGGTTTGCTACGACTATGTCAAACTGATTTTTTCTGAAAATTTTCTGGGTTTCTTTAATATCTCCTTTTATTATTTTTATTCTATCTTCAAGTTTGTTAATTTTTACGCTTCTCTCTGCCATCTCGCATAATTCTTCCTGTATTTCAAGAGCGGTTATTTCAATATCTTTAAACTTTGTGGCAAGAATTATCGGAATAATACCGCTTCCTGTTCCCATATCAAGAACAGATGTTTTTGGAAGAATGAATTTTGATGTAAAATCTGCCAGAAGAACAGCATCAAGAGAGAAACGGTAACCATCTTTTTTCTGGATAATTTTCAAGTTTGAACCAGACAGGATATCAAGTGTTTCATTTTCTAAAATTTCTGCCATAATATTTATTTTTGTGAATGTAGCTGACAAAAGTTTAAATATCAAAGCTCAAATGTCAAATCAAGCTCAAACAAATAAATGACAAATTTGAATAATTTGACATTTAGACGCTTATCAATTATAACTTTTATCAAATTAAGGAGGGGACTTGGATATGAATTCTGATTTGAAAAAGATTTTTTCAGGAGTTTTTGCTTTGTTTTTAATTCTTCCAATACTTTTCTGCTCAAAGAAAAAAGAGGCAGAATCCTCAACTGATGCAAGTGCAAAACTTGCCCCTTATTTTACGCTTCCTGATATTAACGGAAAAATGGTTAGCCTCAGGGATTTCAAGGGAAAGGTTTTGATTCTTGATTTCTGGGCTACATGGTGCCCTCCTTGCAGAGAGGAAATACCCCATTTTAAGGACCTTTATGCCCAGTATAAAAGAAAGGGACTTGAGATAGTAGGAATTGCTGTTGATCAGGGCGGAACCAAGGCAGTAAAGCCATTTGTTGAGATAAATAGAATCAGTTACACAATACTGATAGGAAGCGAAGAAGTTACGAATTCTTATGGCGGAATCATAGGAATTCCAACAACCTTTGTGATTGACCGTAAAGGCAACATAGTAAGAAAATATGTTGGATACAGGGAAAAAGAGGTTTTTGAAGAGGACATAAAAGGTCTGTTGTGAAAAATTAAAAAGTATAAATTCAAATGTCAAAATCCAAATGACAAATGAGTATTAAAATCCAAATATTAAAATTTTAGTCATTTGAACTTCCCTTTTCTGGTCTGATAATTGCCAGAGCATAGTGATTAAAATCTATATATTTTTTTGCTACATTCAGGATATCTTCAGAAGTTACTGCAGAGATTCTTTCTGCATATTTTTTGTATGAGTCAAATCCAAGTCCGTATCTCTCACTAAAGGCAATTTCAGAAGCAAGGGCTGCTCTTTTCTGCAATCCGATTTCAAAATTACCAATCATTGATTTTTTTGTTCTTTCAAGCTCTTCATCACCTACTTTTTCCTGCGTGAGTTTGATAAGTTCATTTTTGATCCCTTCAATAGCTTTATCAATTTTTTCAGGGCTTGTTCCAATGTATGCAGCAAAAACCCCTTTATCCATACGGATTTGATTTATTGATGTAACTGAATAGGCAAGACTCTGCTTGTCGCGCAGTTCTATAAAAAGCCTTCCGCCCTGTCCTGATAAAATATTGCTTAAGACCTCCAGTGCATACCTGTCAGGGTCGTGGTTATCAACGCCAAGAAAGCCAAGCAGTATATGTGCCTGCTTTTTGTCTCTGTAGATTATTGAGCTTTTATTTGTTTCAAGCGGCGAAGGGTCTGAAATCTCAGGCATAGAAAAGGTTTCCTTTTTTAAGTTTCTAAAAGCATTCTCTATCTTTCCTGAAACATTCTCAGTTTTTACGTCTCCAACAACTGTAAAGACCAGATTCTCAGGCACAGCAAATTTTTTGTAAAATTCCAAGAGGTCCTCTTTTTTAATGCTGCTAATACTCTCCTTTGTTCCAAGGACATCTCTGCTATACGGATGTTTCTGGTAAAGAAGCTGGTTAAACAGGTTTGATACAAGGTGAGTCAAGTCATCGTCCTGGTTTTTTATGGCTAAGAGTATTTCCTTCTTTTTTTTCTCAAACTCTGATTCATCAAATGACGGGTTTAGGATAATATCAGATATTAAATTAAACCCATTATCAAGGAATCTGCTGAGCAGTTTTGCCTTTATGCCAAAACTGTCTTTTCCGGAAAAACTTTGAAGGCTTCCGGCAATTGATTCAACTTCTTTTGCTATGTCATCAGCATTTCTGATAACAGTTCCTTTTGTCAGCATTTCAGATGTAAAGCTTGAAATTCCGTCTTTGTTTTCAGGTTCAAACCGTGTGCCTGCGAGAAAAACCGCATTGATTGCAACTATTGGCATTTCGTGGTCTTCTTTAATCAGAAGCGTTATGCCATTGGGCAAGATCCTCTTTGTTATATCATCAGGCTTGGTGCTTGCTGTTTGTTCAAGAGGGATTTCCTGAACTTTTTTTTCTGCATTCAGGGCAAGGGCAATTATTTCCTGCGGGAAGATATCTTTCCCTCCTGCTTGCGGAGCAAGGACTGTTGCGGTCAGGTTAGAGTTGTTGAAATATTTTTCAGCAACCTTTTTTATGTCAGCAGTTGTTACATTTTTTATTGCAGCAATGTATTTCTCTTCAAAATCAAGCCCTCCTGCAATTGTTTCAAAATAACCAAGCTTTTTTGCTTCACCCTGAACGGTTTCCCTGTCGTATACAAAATCGCTTTCAAGAATAAGTTTTGCTTTCTCAAGCTCTTCTGAAGTTACTTCTTTTGTTTTCAGAAGATAGACTTCCTCCAGAATTGGCAGTATTGCCTCTTTTATCTTCTCTTTTTCAAGAGCTGCTCCTGCCAGAAACAATCCCGGATATTTCGGGGTCATTGAATAGGATGAAATAGAATTAACGAGATTCAAATCAGACTTTATTTTTTTATACAGCCTTGAGCTTTCTCCCTGACCAAGGATTACTGAGATGATATCAAGGACAGGGATATCTTCGTGGTTTAATGCCGGGATGTGGAATGCAAAATTAAGATTTGCCTCTTTTATTTCGTCATATGATATTTTACTCCTGATATGCATCTGAACAGGTTCAACAGGGATATTTATTTCAGGCAGGGGTGATGATTTGAAGTCAGCAAAGGAGTTCTTGATTTTCTTAAGAGCCTCTTCTGCTTTAAAATCTCCGACAACCACAAAAACCATATTGTTTGGCACATACCACTGCTTGTAAAAATTCAATATGTGCTCTCTTGTGAGGCTTTTAACAGTTTCTTCATATCCAATGATTGGGCGCCTGTAGGAATGCTTTTCATAGGCTGTTGCAAATAGTTCTTCATAAGCTCTGGATGAAGGTTCGTCCTTTCCCATTTTCAGCTCTTCAAGGATGACTGATTCCTCTTTTTTAAGCTCCTCAGGGTCGAACGATGAATTCTGGATAGCATCTGAGATAATATCAAGCCCTGTATCAAAATAGCGGCTTGCAATTGCAAGATGATAGACTGTCATATCAATAGAGGTATATGCATTGATATATCCTCCTGCCTCGTCTACCTCCTTTGCAATCCCTCCAACTCCCCTCTTTTTTGTTCCTTTAAAAAGCATATGTTCAAAGACATGGGCAATTCCGGCTTCATTATCGTTTTCATAAGCGCTTCCAGCCCTTACCCACATATTGAAGGCAACTACAGGGAAAGAATGGCTCTCCCTGAGTATTACAGTCAAACCATTATCGAGTGTTGTTTTCTGAATTTGCTGCTCCTGCTGTGCATGAGAAAAATATGAGATAAAGAGAAGCAGAGACAATATTGCAGAAATATTAAAAGTCAACTTTTTTTTAAACATTCTGTTTAATCCTCCTGTATTTGCAGAAACAGACTTGACCCTTTTGGGCGAGTCACCTACAAAATATCTATGCTTAGATATATAAGCTTACAGTCTTTGTCAAGACATGGAATGATTTTCTTGCAATTTTAAATTTTCATAAATATGATTTTGTTTATCAGGTTGTTGTGAAAATGTAGAAACAGGTCCCTGCCTGCGGCAGGCAGGTTTAAACCTGTTAACTCAATTAAAAATCAACACACATAAATGTGTGTTTCTACATTTCTCTGTAGAAACAGGTTTTTAAACCTGTTAGTCTATTAAAAGACCAACAGACCTGAAGGTCTGTTTCTACATATAATTTTTTTTATCAGAGAAAAAACTCCATGTCTCAAAACACACTCTTAGCGGCAGATTGATGCAACAGACAAGCAGATTGACCAACTGGTTTATGAATTGCTTCATATTTCCCCTTGACAGAATCTAATAAATCCAGTTAATATATGAACAATAATATTGCTCGTATGAGCAATATTATTGAACAGTTCTAAAACAGAATATGCTTGAACCGCTTTTACAGTCAGAAAAAAAAGAAAAAATCCTCTTATTTATTTATACAAACAATGAGTCCTATTCAAGAGAGATTGCAAGAGTATTTAAATTCAATATAAATGCCGTCAGAAACCAGTTGCTGAACCTTGAAAAAAGCGGTGTTCTGTACAGTAAACTAAAAGGTAATGTTAGGTTGTTTGGGATTAATCCAAGATATCCTTTCAAGAAAGAATTAGAAGCGCTTCTTGAGAAAGCACTGAAATTTATACCTGCTGATGAGAAAGAAAAATATTATACCCGCCGTTTACGTCCTCGTAGAACCGGAAAACCAATATAAATGAAAATCAAAGGATTAAAAAATTTATCAGTCAAAGAACTGGCAGCTTATATTTCTGAATACTTAAGGAAGAATGATATTGAAGTGGTTTTAACTGGTGGGACATGTGTATCCATTTATACAAAAAATAAATACGTATCATTAGATTTGGATTTTGTTGTGACAAGATACATTGATATGAAGAAGATAAAGAAGTTATTGGGGAAAATCGCTTTTAAAGAGAAGGGAAGACATTTTAAACATAAGAATATAGAATATTTTATTGAATTTATTCCGCCACCACTTTCTGTCGGCGAGGAGTCTGTGAAAGAAATATCTGAAATAAAAGTTAAGAAATATTTACTCAAGATTCTTTCTCCTACTGATTGTGTAAAAGACCGCCTTGCAGCTTTTTATCACTGGAATGACCGGCAGTCTCTTTATCAGGCTTTGATGGTATGCAAAGAACAAGACGTTAATTTAAATGAGCTTAAAAGATGGTCAAAAAACGAAGGAATGATAAATAAATTTTTGGATTTTAAAAAAGAATTACTAATTTAGAATTTTTAGCGTTTTAAACCAGAGAGGAGGTATGACAATGAAACTTACCCATTTTGACAGGAAGGGAAAGTCACAGATGGTTGATGTGAGCGATAAAAATGAGACAATAAGGGTTGCCATTGCAAGAGGCATGGTTTTGATGAAGCCTGAGACATTTAAAATGATAAATAACAGGAAAATAGCAAAGGGGGATGTTTTTGAGGTTGCAAGGCTTGCAGGTGTAATGGCAGCAAAGCGCACAGGAGAATTAATACCTTTGTGCCATCCTCTGAAAATCACATCAATCAATATAGATTTTAAAAATAATAAGAAAAATATTATTGAAATTCAGGCAACAGTTAAAGCATGTGATAAGACAGGCGTTGAGATGGAAGCCTTAACAGCAGTCTCCATTGCAGCCCTGACAATCTATGATATGTGCAAAAGCGTTGACAGGGAGATGGAGATTAGGGAGATATGCCTGTTGGAAAAAAGCGGTGGGAAAAGCGGCCATTTCAAAAGAAGCAAAAATTTTTAAAATAATCTTATCTGAAACTTACATATTAAAAGAGTTTTCACACCGACGGATTTTAAGCAGTTAACGAAAAATTTTCTTGTATTGCCTTTCAATTTCTTATAATTTATATAAGGTAAGTAAAAAAAAGGTTTCAATGGCTACACGATATATTTTAAGTGAATATGTAGAACAAGCCATGTCAGAGGCTCTTTACGACAAACTTGAAGATGGAACATTTACTGGTAAGATTCCTTCCTGCAAAGGGGTTATAACTTTTGGGGTTACTTTGCGTGAATGCGAAGAGGAGCTACGTTCAACTCTGGAGGATTGGATCTTTGTAGGATTAAAATTTGGGCATCCCTTGCCAGTAATTGGAGGTATTGATTTAAACAAGAAGCCAATTCGTGAGCCAGTGGACGCCGTGTAAAAGAAGAGATTTTATTTAACAGAATGCTTGAGATTATTACTACCCACAAAGGCTTCGCCCTTCTCAAGCACTCAAACCGTTAGTTTGTTGTTTGAACCAACCTTTTGATGATCAAATCAGGATAAAATAGATCTTAAATCAGCTTAGAAAGAGAAAGAAGATGCGAGAGGAGGTTCGCAAACGTCAGGACAAGAAGTGACAAGAATTCAGAGGGTAGGATGTTACAGTTCATACGGGACTTTTAGTTTAAGCCTGTCACCCGGAGCAATTGCGTTTTTTGCTGATATTCTATTTATTGCTATGATATCTTCAGCTGAAATTCTGTATGACCTGGCAATTTCCCAGAGGGTATCTCCCTTCTTTACTATGTAGACAATTTCCTTAAAGTTATCACTGCTTCTTTCTGATTTTCCGGTTTTGCTCATTGCAACTTTTTCATCTGGTGTCTTTGAAGAGTAGATTTTCAGCTTCTGATTTGCCTGAAGTGAAGAGATGTTTTTCAGCCTGTTCCATTTTTTTATGCTGTTTACTGAAACCCTGTAGGATTTGGCAATTTCACCAAGGGTATCTCCCTTTTTTACAGTATAGACTGAGAGTTTTGTGCTTTTACTTTTCCTGCCTGAATCTGAATCAGAAGAAGAGTCTGCAAATTTCTCGTAGCGGTTTGGAACAGTTATTTTCTGTCCCTCAACAATTTTGTTGGGATTGTATATTGAGTTGGCTTCCATCAGTGTTTTTACTGGAATATTAAACTTGCGTGAAACCGTTGAAAGGGTTTCGTTCTTCCTTATACGATAACTTCCCCATGCAACCCTGCTTTTCTCTGCCACTTTGGCTTTAGCAATTTCTATTTCAAACTTATCCTTAGCGCCTGCAGGAATTCTGAGTGTATAGTTTTTAGTCTTTGGAGGTGTTGCCCAGCTTCTAAGCTCAGGGTTTAACTTTCTTATAATTCCCCTCGTAGTTCCAGCACATTCTGATACTGTTTTGAGATCTATTGATTTATCAAGTGTTACAGTATCAAAATCCAGAGAAGGTTCATAGGTTATGTCAAGTCCATACCTTTTTGGGTTTTTTGCAATTATCACTGATGCCATATATGCAGGAACATAGTTCATTGTCTGGGAATGGAGATTCAGTTCCCAGAAGTCTGAGGTCTTCTGAGTCTGTATGGCTCTGGCAATCCTTCCTTCTCCTGCATTGTATGCGGCAAGCGCAAGACGCCAGTCATTAAACTGCGCATATAGGGCTTGGAGATATCTGGCAGCTGAATGCGTAGCTTTTTCAAAATCTCTTCTTTCATCAACCCACCAATCAATCCTCAATCCGTAGTTTTTTGCTGTTCCGGGAATAAACTGCCAAAGACCGCATGCTTTAGCATAGGAGTATGCATCAGGGTTAAATGTGCTTTCAATAATAGGAAGGTATGTTAAATCAGAAGGCAAACCTTTTTTTATAAAAATTTTCTGAAGAGTTGGAAGATAAAGTCCTGCACGACTCAGCCATTTTTCCATTGATTCCTTTTTTTCTATGGAGAAATATTCAACATAATCTATTACCTTCTGGTTTACTTCAACCGGCACATTAAATAAGTTTTCCTTCAGGTCAAGCTCTATCTTTTCTTTTATAGTCATTTCTTCTTCAGGCTTGTGGGCAATTTTTGCAGAAAGAATCGATTCTTTGAGCTTTTCAGAAGGCTCTTCTTTTTTTGCCAGCATGGTAAGGATGTCTTCAACCAAGCTGTTATAGAATTTGTTTATTTCATTAGGATATTTATCTGCAAGTTGCGAATTCTGGAGGCATTCAAGGGAATTTTCAAACTCATCTTTTGCCTGATCCAAGTCTCCTTTATTGGAAAAATCAACACCGCTGCTATAGAACTTTTTTGCCTGAGCAAAGAGTTCATCAAGTTCTTTTGTTGATATCTGAGAGGTTGTTACATCCTGCTGTTGAGTTTTTTCCATAACCTGAAGGGATGATTCTTTAGTAGAATATTCTGTCTTGGGCTGATAGAATTTATCATTCTGTGAAAGCTGCGGTTGAGCAATCTCAGAATTAAAGAGCTGATGAGAGCACCCTGTTAAGAAAAAAACTGTGAGGAAAATTGATAGAGACTTTTTAAATCCCATAGATTTCTTGCCCGGAAGCGGTTTCTAAAATTTTTATATCCGGTTTTTATACGTTAGGTGTGAAATTTATCTTATAATTATGACTATTGTCAAGGAAATTAGTCAAAACTTAAATATTTTTCTTGTAAAGATGATAAAATAGTGTGTTAAAATTAAAACATTATTATTGAGGCCTGGTAATGATAAGATTTTTTATTAAAATCCTTTTCCTTTTCGTTTCAGTAAATCTATTTCTATATATTTCCGGATGCAGCAAAACAGAAAACAGCTACAATCCAATAAAGGCTTCAGGGTTTATTGAGGCAAGAGAAGTAGATATAAGGAGTGAAATAAGCGGGAAAATAGTAAGCCTTGGTTTTGAGGAAGGTGATAAGTTTAAAAAGGATGAAATGCTTTGTATGATTGACAGGGAAAAGCTGGAATTTCAGTTAAAACAGGCTGAAGCAAAGGTTGGAGAAATAAGGGCGAGGTTGAGCCTGCTAAAAAGGGGATTGAGAAAAGAAGAAATTGATAAGGCGAAAAATCTTGTTCAGGAGCTTACTGAAAAAAGAGACCTTGCAAGAACAGAATATGAGCGGACAAAAGAGCTTTTTGAAAAAGGTGTGCTTTCAAAATCAGCTTTTGACACAGCAAAGACAGCATTGAAAATGGCTGAAGAGGAGAGGCTTGGCACACAGCGGCAGTATGAGATTGCAAAGAATGGTTACAGAAAAGAAGAAATAGATGAGTCGCAGTTTGCCTTAAAAGGGGCAGAGCTCAGGGTTGAAGCAATAAAAAGGAATATCATGGATTCAGAAATCCTGTCTCCTGCGACTGGTATCATTACAAAAAAAGTCGCTGAAGAAGGTGAGTATGTTCCAAGCGGAGGTTTAATAGCTACTATAACTGATTTGAGTTATGTCTGGTTAAAGATTTATCTGCCGGAGAATGAGTACGGGAAGGTGATGATTGGACAGAAGGTCAAGATTAAAATTGATTCATTTCCAAAAAAATATTTTGATGGAAAGATAATTTATATTTCTTCAGAGGCTGAATTCACCCCAAAAAACATTCAGACACAGGAAGACAGAGTTAAATTGGTTTATGCATTGAAAGTTGGAATTAATAACAGCGAGGGGATATTTAAGCCCGGAATGCCTGCAGATGCGTTTATCGAAGTTGAGATTGCTTCGCTTGGCTCGCAATGACTTGAAACTTGCAGTTTAAAACCCGAAACACAACCCTCGGAGCCCTCATTTGAATAACAATACAGTTATCTCTATTTCAAATCTGACAAAGGAATTCAGCGGTAAAAAAGCAGTAGATGAAATTTCTCTTGAGATAAAAAGAGGAGAAATTTTTGGTTTTTTAGGACCCAATGGCGCCGGGAAAAGCACAACTATAAGGATGTTGTGCGGAATATTAAAACCTACCTCAGGCAAAGGAGATATCCTTGGTCTTGATATATATACTCAGGCTGAAGAGATTAAAAAAAACATAGGCTATATGTCCCAGCATTTCGGTCTCTACAATGACCTGACTGTTGAAGAGAACATAAGCTTTTATTCAAGAATTTATCTCAGGGATAAAAAGCTTGCTGTAAAAAAATCTCTTGAAATAATTGAGGCATCGGGGCTTTCTCCTTACAGAAAATACCTCGCATCAAACCTATCAGGCGGCTGGAAACAGAGGCTTGCCCTTGCATGTTCTGTTGTCCATGAGCCTAAAATACTGTTTCTTGATGAACCGACTGCAGGGATTGACCCTGTTTCGCGGAGGATTATATGGGACCTTCTCTATGATTTGGCAAACCGCGGGATGACCCTTTTTGTTACAACTCATTATATGGAAGAGGCAGAGCGTTGCACCAGAATCGGATTTATAAACAATGGCAGGCTTGTTGCGTGTGATACGCCAAAAGGGATAAAGTCACAGTTCATGCCCCTTGAGATATTATCCCTGAAAACTTTGGAACTTAAAAAAGCATTTGATTTACTTAATGGCAGGGAATTCTTAAAAGATATCAATATTTATGGTGACGAGATACACATTACAACAGAAAATAGCGAAAGATATATTCCTGTAATTAAGGGGATATTAAATGAAAACCATATTCAATTGGAAAAGATTGAAAAAATATACCCTTCAATAGAAGACGTATTTGTTTATCTTACAAAGAGCGGAAAGAGAACATGAAAAATATTTTAGCCATCTTTAATAAGGAAGTAATCCATATAAAAAGAGATATAAGGATCCTATACATAGCTTTCATATATCCTGTACTGGTATTGGTTCTTTTCAGCTATGCGCTGAAATTAGATATTAATTCAATTCCGCTTGCAATAGGTGATTTTGATAATTCTTTAAGGTCAAGAGAACTTGTTTCACGGTTCATAAACTCAGGGTATTTTGTAAGAACTTACAATGTTTCTGATATAGACCAGATTGATTTTCTGATAAGGAGGGGTAAAATCTGGGCAGGATTGATTATACCCGCAGACTTTTCCAGAAAAATTTTAAAAAACGAAGCTGCTAATGTAGATTTTATTATTGATGCTTCTGATAATAATACGGCAAACCAGATAATTGGGTTTTCCCAGACAATTATCCAGCAGTATTCAAGAGATGAACTGATTAATTTTTTGAATTTGAGCGGAATGGTTACCAAAAGAAAGAGTCTTTCAATGGAGATAGAGCCAAGAATCTGGTATAATCCGGAACTTAACAGCACTAATTTCTTTGTTCCCAGTATTATTGCAGTGATAATGCTGATGATTACTACAATTCTGACCTCTCTGACAGTTGCAAGGGAATTTGAAATAGGTACAATTGAAAGCCTTCTTGTTTCTCCTTTAAAGCCATATCAGATACTGATGGGAAAAATGATTCCTTATATTTTAATCTCCCTTGCAAACTGGATTCTGATATTAATAGTCGGGATTTTCTATTTCCGGATTCCATTCAGGGGGAATTTTTTTGAGTTTTTCTTTTTCTCTATGGTGTTTATGTTTCTTGCTTTAAGCCTCGGACTTTTAATATCGACTGTTGTAAAGTCTCAGCAGGCTGCATGGCTGGTAAGTCTTCTTGGCACGATGCTTCCCTCTTTTCTGTTATCCGGGTTTATTTTTCCAATTGAGAGCATGCCAAGGGCTTTGCAGTTTGTAACATATCTTGTCCCTGTCAGATATTTTCTGGTTATTATCAGGGGCATATTTTTAAAGGGAATAGGATTTGCTGAACTCTACAGAGAGGGGTTGATACTTGCGTTGATGGGAACAGCAATCCTTTCCGTTACTCTTTTAAGATTCAAGAAAAACATTGGATAGAAAACGATGCTGAACCAAATCCTGAATTTAGCGAGAAAAGAACTTCTGCAGCTTAAAAGGGATAAAAAACTTTTAAGACTGGTATTGATGGCGCCGTTTACGCAGCTCTTGTTTTTTGGGTATGCTGCAACCCTTGATATAGAGCATATCAGCACAGCAGTTTATGATATGGATAGAAGCAATCTTTCAAGGGAATTGCTTGATGGTTTTTTCAGATCAGGATACTTTGACCTCTCTCTTTATTGCAGAAGTTTGGATGAAATTGGGAGAAGCATTGATAGAGGAGAATGCAAGATAGGGATAGTAATACCACCTGATTTCTCTGACAGGCTGAAGAATAATGAGGACGTGAAAGTCCAGCTTCTTGCTGACGGGACAGATGCAAACTTTGCAAGAATCGGGATTAATTATGCTTCAGTGGTCGCAAGGAATTTTGCATTCAGCAGTTTTTTCAGGAATCTGCGCGACCCCTTTTATAACCAGAATAACAGATTATTCCATACGCTTTCAAAAAACCAGGGACAGATTGTTGAATTGAGAACAAGGCTGTTGTATAACCCTGAGCTTAAAAGTAAAAACTTTATGATTCCGGGAATATTGGTAATGATTCTTCTGATTATAACCACGGTTCTTACTTCAGTAAGCATAGTAAAAGAGAAGGAGCTCGGAACAATAGAACAATTAACAGTCTCTCCTGTGAAAGCCTATGAGCTGATAATAGGAAAACTAGTCCCTTTTGTGGTCATTGGATTTCTTGAGATTGTTTTTATAATCTCCCTTGCTGTTAGCTGGTTTGATTTGCCAATGAGAGGAAGTGTGGTTTTACTGCTTTTCCTTTCCCTGGTTTTTCTCCTCAATACCCTTGGAATGGGAATACTTATATCCATAGTTTCAAATACCCAACAGCAGGCGATGATGACCTCTTTTATAGTAATGCTTCCTTCAGTAATACTTTCAGGACTGATGTTTCCGGTAGCGAATATGCCACTTTCAATCCAGTATATTACTTATCTTATTCCTCCGCGTTATTTTCTTGAAATTGTAAGAGGAATTTTTTTAAAAGGGATAGGAGTTGCTGAATTGCTTCCGCAAATAGGAGCAATGACATTTTTGGGATTGTTGACTTTAGTATTAAGTGTTATTATTTTTAAGAAAAAGTATACTTGAAATTAAATCCCCATTACCCACCCCTTCTCTAGGGGGGGATTTAATGCAATAATTGTTCATGATGGAACAAGTCTCGATAGACGGGGTTTTCTAACCCCGTCCCGGCAGGACAGGAATGTCCTGCCTATTAAACGGAATAACTGAAATGGGAACAAAGAGAAAAAAACGTTTTTACAGATTTAGAAATGAAAGAGAAAAAGAAGGGTTCAAGAAAAGATTCCTTTCCTTGAAAAGGATTCTTTTTATTGTTTTTCTTGGATTCTTTTTATTTTCCCTGTCAATTATTCTTGTTGGAGGGTTTGTCCTGCCAAAAATAGAAGTTGCAAAGGCTTATAAACCCAATGCCATAACCTATGTTTATTCTGACGACAACGCACTTATAGGCCATATCTGCCTTGAAAAGCGGGTGTTTGTTCCAATAAATAAAGTGCCAAAAATTCTTCAGGAGGCTTTTATTTCTGCTGAGGACAGGAATTTTTACAATCACAGCGGGATAGACCTTGGAGGAATAATGAGGGCTGGATTCAAGAATCTCTTTGCAGGAAGAATTGTTCAGGGAGGAAGCACTATTACACAGCAGGTGGCGCGCTGGATGTTCCTTTCAAAAGAAAGAACTATGACAAGGAAATTAAAGGAAGCATTGCTTGCGCTGCGTATTGAAAACAAACTGACAAAAAAGCAGATTCTGGAGCTTTATCTGAATCAGATTTATTTTGGTCACGGGGCTTATGGTGTTGAAATAGCCTCAAGGGATTATTTCAACAAAGGGGTTGATAAACTGACCCTTGGAGAAGCATCGCTTCTTGCAGGGCTTCCAAAGGCTCCAAATACATATTCCCCCTTGCGAAATCCTGTCCTCGCAAAAAAGAGGAGGGATTATGTTCTTGAGAGAATGTATGAGGATGGAAAGATATCAAAATCCCAGAAAGAGAACGCAGCGAAAGAGGAAATAAACTTAAACCCATATCTTAAAGATATGGAGGCATCTCCGTATTTTCTTAGCCTTGTTGAGAAAAAACTCCGGGAAGAATATTCAAAAGAGAAACAGCATAGCTATGAATTAAAAGTCTATACTACTCTGAACCGGAGGCTTCAGAGGATTGCAATTCAATCTCTGAAAGAAGGTTTAAGAGAGCTTGATAAAAGACAGATTGACCAGAATAAAAAGACGGCATACAGGGGACCTTTAAAGCATTTAAGCCTTGAAGAGATGAATAATCTTGAGGATTTTGACTGGGGTTTTAATATTGAAGAAACTCCAAAGGCAGGGACAATTGTTACAGGAGTGGTTGACGGAATTGACGATGAGCAGGCATCTTTGAAAATCCAGAGATTTAAGGGGATAATAAAAAAAAGCGGACTAAAATGGGCTTTTGGAGAGGGTGGCCCGCAGAAACCTGCTGACCTCCTTGCCATAGGGGGTGTTGTAAAGGGAAGGGTAGTTAAGGAGAGAAAAAACAACACCCTTGAACTTGCTCTGGAGCAGGACCCTTTGGTTCAGGGTGCCATTGTTGCAATTGACCCAAAAACAGGGGAGATAAAAGCCCTTGTAGGAGGGTTCGATTTTGACAGGAGCCAGTACAACAGGGCAATTTCTGCAAGGAGAGAGCCCGGTTCAGCTTTTAAACCTATTATTTATTTTACAGCCCTTCAAAATGGTTACACGCCAGCAAGCATCATAATTGATTCACCAATAGTTTTCGGGAATGAAAATGATGATTCTCTTTGGAAACCTGAAAATTTTGGGAACAAATTTTATGGTCCTACTCTTCTGAGAGATGCGCTTGTATATTCAAGGAATGTATGCACTGTAAAACTTCTAAAAGAGATTGGAATTCCAAAAGTTATCGAGAATGCAAGGGCTTTTGGAATAAAAAGCCCGCTTGAGAGAAATCTGTCTCTCGCGCTTGGAACCTCATCTGTGTCGCTTTTTGAGCTTACCGATGCCTATTCGGTTTTTGCAAATTTGGGAGAGAAGGCAGAGCCGACAGCTATAAGATTTGTCAGAAAAAGTTCAGGGGAAAAGATACAGGAAGAGACAGGCGGGTCAAAAAGAATTTTTGATGAGAAGACCACTTTTATCCTTGTGAAAATCCTTGAAGGAGTAGTGGAGGAAGGCACAGGAACAGGAGCAAAAGTGCTTGGCATTCCTGTAGCAGGCAAGACAGGCACAACCAATAACTACATGGATGCGTGGTTTGTGGGATTTACTCAGAACCTTGTTGTTGGGGTATGGGTTGGCTATGATGACAAAAAATCTCTTGGAAGAGGGGAAACAGGCGCAAGGGCAGCTTTGCCAATATGGGTAAGGTTTATGAGCGAGGCTCTCAAGGGTTATGATGTTGTTGATTTCCCAAAACCTGAGGGAATCGTAGAGACTGCCATAGACCCGAAAACAGGGAAAATTGCAACTGCGGAAACTGAAAATCCTGTAACCGGATATTTTATTGAAGGAACTCAGCCGGGAGAGGGAGGCAGCAAGGATGTGCTGGACAACAGTAAGTTTTTTCAGATGGGAGAATGAAAAGTAAAATTTCAAATGTCAAAATGCAAATGCCAAATGAATGTCAAATGATTAAATGTTTAAAGTTTTTAATTTGTTATTTGAACATTGAATTTCATTTGAGCTTTGTCATTTGGAATTATTAATGAATAAATGTTTCGGTTATTAATAATTCTAAAAATTTGAAGAAAGGAATAGTTATATGACAACAACCAATTCTTTTGATATTGTATCAAGGGTAAACCTGCAGGAAATCGATAATGCCATTCATCAGTCGCAGAAAGAAATAGGGCAGAGATTTGATTTTAAAAACACCAACACGACAATAGAAAGAAAAGAAGAAGAGGTGACTTTGGTTTCTGCTGATGAATTCAAGCTTAAAAGTGTTGTAGAAATTTTTCGTACAAAGATTGCAAAAAGAGGTGTATCTCTTAAGGCTCTTGAATACGGAAATATTGAAAGCGCTTTTTCAGGAAATGTCAGACAGGTTATAAAGATTAAGCAGGGGATTGATCAGGAAGAGGCAAAAAAGATTACCAAGCTGATAAGGGATTCAAAGATTAAGGTTCAGGCTATGATTCAGGCAGATATAATCAGGGTTTCAGGCAAGAACAAGGATGACCTTCAGCAGGCAATGAAGCTTATCAGAGAAGCTGATTTGCCAATCCATTTGGAGTTTACAAATTATCGATAGTTATAAGTTTAAATGTCAAAATCCAAAGTTCAAAAAAATGTCAAATTTCAAAAAATTAGGACTAATTTTATTTAATTTGATATTTATATTTTAAGATTTTTGGGATTTTGGGTTTTGAACTTTGTCATTTGTCATTAAAAGAGCAGTTCTACTTTTCCAATTTCTGAATATTCTGCTCCGTCAGGTTTCAGAACGCTCTGCATAAGAGAAATTCTTTTCACATCGAATCTTCCAATTGATAAATCCTTTGACTGGAGCATAAGCGGTATGAGTTTTTCTTTCCCTTTAAGGGATTTTACCCTGCCGAGTGTGAGATGGGGGTTGAAATCCCTTTCCTCTTTATCAAATCCAAGCTTTGAAAGGTTTTCTTCTGTTCTCTGCCAGAGGGGTTTTAAGGTATTGGTTTCATCATTGATTCCTATCCAGAGAACCCTTGGGTATTCAACTTTTGGAAATGCCCCGACTGATGCGATTTCCAGTGAAAATGATTTTACTCCTTCTGAGGCGGTTTTTATGGCTGATAGGATTTCCTTTACCTGAGATTTTTCTATGTCTGCGAGAAATTTCAATGTGAGATGTATCCCCTCAGGATTAACCCATTTCACATCAGCTCTGGTTTCTTTTAATTTTCTCTGGATTTCAGCTATTTTAGTTTTAATTTCCTGCGGGATATTAATGGCTATAAAGGAGCGGATTTTATCCATATAAATTCAATCTTTAAATTTCATATTAGGATTCGCGGTTATAAAATTCTGCCAGCCTTTTTATGAAGTATTATTCTATCTTTGTTGTTTAAAAAAAACAAACAAGAAATTAAGAGTAATAACTTGATTTAGTGGCTTGGTTCTGTTATTCAAGAAGTTAGTTTTAATAGCTTGAAACAGCTTTTTTTATATCATGAATAGGTGAACTTTGTCTAAAAAACATGAATATATTAAATTCATGAAGATTGTCCTTGCCTTGGCTTCTAAGGGGAAAGGGTTGACAAGCCCAAATCCGATGGTCGGGGCTGTGATAGTTAAAGATGGAAAAATTGTCGGGAAAGGCTTCCATTCAAAAGCAGGAACCCCTCATGCAGAAATCATTGCTTTAGAGAGTGCAAAAGAAAAGGCAAAGGGTTCAACCCTTTTTATTAACTTAGAGCCCTGTGTCCATTTCGGGAAAACCCCTCCCTGCTGTGATGAGGTCATAAAATCAGGAATAAAAAAAGTTGTAATCGGCATGAAAGATCCAAACCCCCTGGTTAATGGCAAAGGCATTAACAGGCTTAAACGCAGTGGGATTGAGGTTGAAGTTGGTATTTTGGAGAAAGAGGCAAGGGAACTGAATGAGGCATTTGTGAAATTCACAAAAACTAAAATGCCATTTGTAATAATGAAATCTGCAATGAGTCTTGACGGAAGGATTGCCACAAGAAGCGGAAATTCAAAGTGGATAACAGGGGAGGAGTCAAGAGGGTTTGTTCAGAAGCTAAGGGCAGAAGTTGACGGGATAATGGTTGGAATCGGAACAGTGTTAAAAGATAATCCGAGGCTGACCTTAAGAACTGAAAAGATAAAGAGAACTTCTCCGGCAAAAATAGTAGTGGACAGCAGTATTAAGATTCCAATAACAGCAAAATTATTTTCTTCAAAGCCTGAGGCAAGGGTGATAATAGCTGCTACAAATCTGGCAGGCAGGAAAAAAGTGGAGAGTCTGAGAAAAAAGGGTGTTGATGTAATTCAGACTGAAGCTGATAAAGGGAATGTTGACATGAAAAAATTGATGAAGGAACTTTATAAAAGAGGGATAAGGAGCATACTCCTTGAAGGCGGAAGCGAGCTTAATGCTTCTGCAATAAAAGAAAAAATTGTTGATAAGGTGTTTTGTTTTTATTCACCAATCCTTGTCGGAGGAAGAGATGCAAAAGGGTTTATAGGAGGAGAAGGAGTTGACAGGATTCAGGATGCAGAGAGGGTTGATGTGAGAGAAGTCAAAAGGATTGGGAAGGATTTATTGGTGATTGGATATATCAGAAAATGACAAAGTTCAAATTTCAAATAAAATCCAAAGTTCAAAATTTAATTTATTTGGTATTTACTTATTTCATATTGATTTGTCATTTGAATTTTGACCTTTGAACTTAAATAGGAGAACTAATGGCTACTGATCTGCTGATAATAGGATGCGGGATTGCAGGGTGCAGCGCTGCTCTGGAAGCTGCAAGGCAGGGGCTCTCGGTCTTAATGATAACAAAATCAAAAGAGCCTGAAGAAAGCAATACATTCCACGCTCAGGGTGGAATTATTTACAAAGGCAGGAACGACTCGGAAAAATTGCTGATGAAAGACCTGATGAGAGCAGGGGCAGGGCTTTGCAAGTATAATGCCATAGATGTTCTGTCAGGAAAGGGACCTGTGCTTGTTGAAAAAATCCTGATGAAGGAATTAAAGGTAAATTTTGACAGGACCTCAAGAGACGAACTGCATCTGACTGAAGAGGGAGCGCATTCAATCCCAAGGATAATCCATGCAGAGGATTTAACCGGAAAGGCAATTGAGCTTGCATTTATAAAAGGGATTAAAAAATATAAAAACATAACAGTAAAAACATCTCTTAGCGCAATTGACCTTCTCACTCTTTCACATCATTCCTTAAATCCTCTTGATATCTATAAAGAGCCAACCTGTGCAGGGGCTTATGTTTTTGACCAGACTGCTAATAAAGTATTTCCTGTAATGGCAAAGGAAACACTCCTTGCAACAGGCGGGATAGGAAGGCTCTACCTTCATACAACAAATCCAAAAGGCGCAAGGGGTGACGGAATTGCAATGGCGTACAGGGCTGGAGCAAGAATACAGAACATGGAGTATATCCAGTTCCATCCCACTGCACTCTACCATCCTGACGGCGAGAGGTTCCTTCTTTCTGAGTCAATGCGGGGTGAAGGGGCAAGGCTTATAAATAAAAAAGGTGAGTCTTTTATGGATAAATACCATAAGCTCGGCTCCCTTGCACCAAGGGATATTGTTGCAAGAGGAATACACGAGGAGATGCTTCAGGATGGAAGCGAATGCGTGTTTTTAGACATATCTCACAAGAAAGCGGAATGGATAAAAAAGAGATTCCCCAATATCTATAAAAAATGCCTGGAGTTTAAGATTGATATAACAAAGCAGCCGATTCCGGTTGTCCCTGCAGCCCATTATTCCTGCGGTGGCATTGTGGTTGACACAGAAGGGAGGACATCAATTAAAAGACTGCGTGCTGCCGGAGAGGTTGCCTGTTCCGGAATACACGGAGCAAACAGGCTTGCATCAAGCTCACTTCTTGAAGGCTTGGTATGGGGGACACTTGCAGGTGAAAGCATTGCAAGGGAAGTAAAAGAAATGAAGATTGATTTTCCCAAAATATCTGCGTGGAAATATGAAAAAGAAGAAGCTGACCCTGCTCTTATCCTGCAGGACTGGCTCACAATAAGGCATACAATGTGGAACTATGTCGGGCTGGTTCGCACAACAAAGAGGCTTGCAAGGGCTGAGAAGATTTTAACAGAACTGCAATCTGAAATTGAAGAATTCTACCGCTATTCAGTCCTCTCTGATGACCTCATAGGGCTTAGAAACGGCATCCAGGCATCGCTTGTGATTCTTCAGGCTGCAAAGGTCAACCGCAAAAGCAGAGGATGCCATTACAGGAAGGATTAGATTTAGTAGTCAGTAAATAGTGAACAGTAAACCCTCTATTCCCTTTGTTAGCACTACATACAGTATTGTCAAAAAATAAAATCTCAATATATTGTTTTAATTTCTTGACACTGACCCAAAATCCATGCTATGATTTCTATAAATTGATTACATAGATTAAAATAAGATTGCTGAGATTTAAAAAACTTGTTTAATCAAATGGTTGTGGTGTGGAAAAGTTTACAAATAACTTCACATATTGCAGACTGCAAAAAAAAGATTTTTTGTTTTAAGAAATCTGAGTAATCATTCTAAAATCTGTGTAATCTCTTATTAAAAGGAGAAAGATTTGAGAATAGAAAAAGTTGAAGCCATTGGTTTTAAATCCTTCTCAGACAAGGTTGAAATAGCTTTTCAGCCGGGAATTACTGCAGTTGTTGGTCCTAATGGATGCGGAAAGAGCAACATATCAGATGCAATAAGCTGGGTTCTGGGAGAACAGAGTGCAAAGCATTTGAGAGGCAAGAAGATGGAAGATATAATTTTCAATGGAACTGAATCAAGAAAACCAATGAGCATGGCAGAGGTTACATTAACTGTTTCCAATGATAATGGAAACCTTGGTTCAGTTTACAAAGATTTTAGAGAAATTATGATAACAAGAAGGCTCTACAGATCAGGAGAGAGCGAGTACTACATAAACAAAACTTTGTGCAGGCTAAAAGATATTCATGAACTCTTTCTTGATACAGGCGTTGGAGCAAAAGCCTGCTCAATAATAAAACAGGGAGAGGTTTCAGAACTCCTGACATCACACGCTGAGCAGAGGAGAAGCCTGATTGAAGAGGCAGCGGGAATTGAAAAATATCAGTTGAGAAAAAAAGAAACAGAAAAAAAGCTTGAACATACAAAGGAGAACCTTGTAAAAGTTGATTTGATTATCTCTGAGGTAAAAAAACAGGTGAACTCACTTGTCCGGCAGGCAAGGAAGGCAAAGGTCTACAATAAATTCCAGAAGAAAATAAGCGAGTTTGAAATAAAGATAGCTGCCCTGAAACTCAAAAGCCTTGAAGCGAATTACAAACCCCTTGAAGATGGTTTTGTGAGGCTTCAGGATGAAAAAATCGGGAAATCTTCAAAGCTCATGGAGTTTGAATCAAAATTTGAAGAGATAAAGCTTGATATTATGAAGAGAGAAGAAGAACTCAGAGGGCTTCAGGATGGTTTCCATCAGAAGGATATGGAAATTTCAGGTGTCAGGTCGCGCATAGAGTTGCTTGGAAAAGAAATATCGCATATGGATAACATCAAATCAAAAGCCAGTGATGACATAAACATTTTAAATTTTCAGATGGATGAGTTTAAATGCGAGCTTTCAGAAAGGGAAATCCAAAAGGATAAAATCAGGGATGCGCTGACCGGCAGGAAGGCTGAACTTTCGGAAAAAGAAAAGAATTTTGAGTGTTTAAAAAAGGATGTATCCTCAAAGCTTGATTTGATTGAGGCTCAGAAAAATAAAATAGTCGAGCTTATTGCAGAAATCAGCACTACAAGAAATGTAATTCAGGAAGGTGATATAAGAGTAGAGGATTTAAACCGCAGGATGAAATCAGAAGGGGAAGAGAAAGAAAAAGAGACTTTTGAGCTTGAGGAAATTGAAAAGAAAATTTCTGAGATAAATGAGGAAATAGGAATGGTCAATGAAAACCATTCCATGGTTACAGGCGGGATAAATAGTCTGATATCAAAGCTTGAAGAGAAAGAAAACAGACTATCAGCCCTTGAGAAAGAGATTAGGGAGGTTGCTGACACATTAACCTTAAAAAAATCTGAAATTTCTTCTTTGAAGAAAATCCTCGATAACCATGAGGGTTTTGACAGGGGTGTAAAGGCTATACTGAAAGAGATTGAGGTGAATGGTGATGAATGGCGGGGAGTTTTAGGAACGCTTTCTGATTTTATTGAAACCACACAGGGATATGAGGTTGCAATTGAGGCGGTTCTTAAGGACAAATTGCAGAGTGTAATTGTTGAATCGCAGAGCGAGGCAATAAGAGCGCTTGAATATCTTAAGACCTCCAGTGAGGGGAGAAGCAGTTTTCTTCCGTTGCATCCAAAACAATCAGCATCAGGCGGGCTTCACGTGGCGCACGAGGTTTCTAAAAATGCACAGGGAGTGGCTGGAATGGCTGTTGATTTTATAAAATATCCTGAAAAATTCTCAAATCTTGTAAACTACCTTTTATCAGATGTCATAGTTGTTGATTCTTTTGAAAAGGCTTATGAGCTTTGGAAAAGTAACGGAAACGGGTTTTCCTATGTCTCTCTTTCAGGAGATATTATTGCTCATAACGGAGCAGTAAGCGGTGGCGCAACAAATGTTCTTGACCACGGGCTTTTGATGAAAAAGCGCGAGGCAAAAGAGCTTGAGGAAGAGATAAATGTCCTTGCAGGAAAAAAAGAAGAGCTTGATAAAATTTGCGCTGAGCTGAAAGAGGGTATTTTAAATGATAAAACTGAGAAAGAGAATCTGGAAAAGGAGCTGAGAGAAATACAGGTGAGGCAGGTGCATCTTGCAAAAGACCTTGAAGTTAAAGCTGATGGCAGGAAAAGAGTTAATGAAAGGATAGAGCAGATTGCATTTGAGATTGACGGAATTTTTTATGAGAGAGAGGAAATTGCAAAGGAGCTTAAATCCTATCAGGAAAGGCTTGCCCTTCAGGAAGAGGCCAAGAGAGATGTAGAGGGAAATCTGAATAAAATGCAGGAAGAGCTTGGTGTGGTTCAGGACAGGCTTGAGAAGGAAAGAGACAAGCTTACAGAATTAAAGGTTGGTGTTGCAAGGGATGAGGAAGAGGAGAAGAGGATTGAGTTTCAGATTGAAAGCCTAAAAAGTTCTCTTGATGATGTGGCAAACAGAATATCAAAGGAGAACCTTGATATAAGCGATGCAGATAAAAAGATTTTCGAGTCAAATGAACTGATTAAGGAAATGAAGGTTGAGCTTGAAGCAAAACTTAAGGAGGGTGAAGATATAAGAGAGAGCCTCAACTTGAGAAAAGCGGAGATGGAAAGCATTCTGTATAATCATAATAGCCTTGAAGCAGAAATAAGGGTTATCAGGAAAGAGTGCGAAGCGCTGAATCAGGAACTTAGTGGAATCGACAAACAGAGAACAGAGATAAGCATAGAGATTAATAATTTGAACAAAGCGCTGGCTGAAGGCTATTCAAAAACTGCAGATGAAGCAAAAAACATGGTTGCTGACGGAGATGATCTGAACCTGATTCGGGAGGAGTTGCAGAAGTTTAAAAGCAGGAGAGAAAAAATCGGGCTTGTGAACCTTGGAGCCATTACTGAATACGAGGAGCAGAAAAAACGTTTTGATTTTCTTGAGGCACAGAAAAAAGATCTTGTTGATTCTGCTGAGTCGCTCAAAAAGGCAATTTCCACGATTAACAAGACTTCAAAAGAAAGATTTATTGAGACATTCAATATTATAAACGAGAAATTCAGGGAAGTTTTTCAGCTTTTCTTTTCAGGAGGCGATGCTGAGCTGCGGCTTGTTGATGAGGCAAATCCTCTGGAGACAGGAATAGAGATTGTTGCACAACCTCCGGGAAAAAGGCTTCAGAATGTAAGCCTTCTTTCAGGCGGCGAGAAAGCCCTTACTTTTATTTCACTTCTTTTTTCAGTTTTTCTGATAAAGCCGTCGCCATTCTGTCTTCTTGATGAGGTTGACGCACCGCTTGATGAAGCAAATCTTATGCGCTTAAATAACTTTATCAAAAAACTCTCTGACAAGACACAGTTCCTTGTCATAACGCACGCAAACAGGACAATGGCAACAGCAGATGTCCTTTACGGAATAACAATGGAAGAAGCCGGCATTACCAAGATTGTGTCTGTGAAACTTAAAGAAGAAGAATCAAAAGAAGTCCATAAGCAAAAAGTGACTTTAGCAAGACCTGAGAAATTCAAACCAGCAGCAGCGCTGACAGCGTGAGCTAAAATAGTGATAGGCTGGGTTTTCTAACCCCGCCTATCACTATTTAGTTATTACCCTGTCCATTACCTTTATTTTTCCTGCTTTAAATTCCCTAAAGAGAGAACCTTTTGAGAAATCCTCGTTTACCTGCTCGATTACAGCTTCTCCGAGGGGTTCTGTGTCACTGCCAAGAAATTTTCCTGTAACCGGGTGGACAAGCTTTTCACCCTCTTTAAAGACAATGAACTTCATTTCTTTTTTAAGCCCTTTGTTTAAACCAATGTCGGCAAAAATTTCTTTTCCATTTTTCTTTATCAATAATCCTTCAACAAGGGGAAGATGGTGGTTGAATTTCAAAGCCAAGCCATCAGTCATGGTCTTTATGCCCGGAAGGGATTTGTTCTGGTCAAAGACATCTTTTGCTCCAATAATTGATGATGTCTCAGAATTCACAAGTCTTGCATAGATTTCTATTGAATCCTTTGTTTCAACAATGCTTCCAATAAGGATTGCTTCTGCTGCTACAATCTTTCCAATCCTTGCAGCAGTCTCAGGGTCAACAATTGGAGTTTTTGAAAGCTTCTGTTCTTTTAAAACCTCATCAAGCTTTGCTCTTTCAACAAGGTTAAATCTTCCTATACCTTCAACCTTTAAATTTTCAAATGAGGTGATTAAATTGTCATAGACAATATCGCTGGCAACAGACGGGGTCCCTTTTTTCTCAAAGGAAAGTATTGAGATGCTCATCCTTGAACCAATATCTCTTACCTTTTCTATCTCCCTTTTCACCTTTGCTCTTTTTTCTCCTTTCAATCCGTTCTCATCAGATGCCATGACAACGATATTGTTCTCACCTTTGTTAAGAGGAGTCAGGAAGTTGAAGAATATGTTCTTTGCTTTTCTTTTAAGGATTGACTCGCCGTTAATTGCAAGGGATATGATGTTGTTTGGCGATGAGGCTGAGCCTTCAATGTAGAGACGGTCGAGGAATACATTCTTGATAAAGTCAAGGTCTTTTAATTTGATTGCAGGAAAAGACGGATTAAGAGCCAGCAATTTATTCCCTTTATGAGCATACTGCGGATAGTGAGTCATCTCACTGAGTGATTCCTGATTCAAATCCCCGCTAGTCGTGTTTCCTATTATATCTCTTGCCTCAAAAATTAATTTTTCATTCCTGCCTGAGATATCAACCTCATGGGATATCTTTACTTCTTTGCCCCTTTCCTTCAAGACTTCTTTGCCATTTATCATAAACGAGGATATCTCTGAGTCATCATATGCGTAGGCTAAAATCCCGGCTTTGAGTTTTCCCTGTGTTTCTGTTATCTGGAGGGATTCTATATCAACCATAGGACCCTCTCTGTCTGCCCTGATATCAACGATTTTTTCTGATGATTTACCTGTAAGGTCAAAGGCTTTTATGGTAATCTGATTTATGCCGCGCCCAAGAGGAATTTTTTCTTTAAAAGCAATCCGCTTTTCTGCAAGCTCAATCCTCAGAGGTTTTTCATTGATAGTTATACCTGATACATAAAAATCGTCTTCAGCAGTTCCTTCAAGGTCAACTGAAAATTCATTTGTTATTAAATTGTTCTTTTCAGAGGCAATGGTTACGGATGGAGGCTTTAAATCAGTTTTCTTTTCTAAAAGAAATTTCTGCCTTGCCTTGTTTAAAAAGTATTTTGCCTTTGCAGTTTCTACTGAGGAAAGAGATGCCTCAAGCTCTTTAATAGCATCCTCAATTTTCCCTGCATTTAAGTAGGAAATACCAAGCTCCCTGTGAGGGAAATAGTCAATAAAATGCATCCCGTAGGTTCTTGCCCTGCGCTGGTCTTCATCTCTCTGCTTTATTGAATTCCTGTAATCTGCAATTGCTTCTTCAAAAAACTCTCCGTCAGCAAAGGAGTTTCCCCTATCATAATAATTCCACCATCTGTTCCTGAAAGTCCCCTCAGTTGTTCCATATTGCTTCCCGTCTTTTACATAACGGGGGTCGCCTTTTGGAGTGGAGCAGGAAAATATTGATAGAAGCGAACTAAGTAAAATGAGTGCGATAAATAGAAAAATTATCCGTTTGTTCATAGCAAACTCCTCTATTACTTCCTCTCCCCATTGGGAGAGGGAATTGATAAACATTTTTCTCCTCATTAATAAGATAGAATTTTTATGCCTATTCACGATTATATCTAAATATCCCTCCCTGTGTTGCAAACCAGATGTTGCCGTTATCATCTGGAGTTATGTCCCATATAATGCCGCTTTTAAGACCATCAAGGGTGGAGAAGTTTTGAACTTTAAACTTTAAACTTTGAACTTTGAACTTACTCACTCCCTGCTCTGTGCCAAGCCAGATATTGTTATCGTTATCAACTGCAATTGATAAAATTTTGTTGCTTATCAATCCTTTCCCTTTTGTCAGGTGAAAATTTTTTATCTCTTTATCATTACTTAAAACCCTTATTCCTCCTCCAAGTGTCCCAAACCAGAGTTTTCCTCTCTTGTCAGTTGCAGATGACCAGATAAAATCTTCTTTTACAAGATTAAGACCAGCAACATCTTCTCCTATCCCGGAGATGTTTTTATTAACAATGATAGAGGATACAAGGTCATCAAAATATTTCTCAAGGGTGTCAACCTCTGACGAATCAAATGTGCTATCAGGAAGATATGGGAAATCTGAAAAATCCCCGCCTGTTGAATCATATTTATTTATTCCTGCTATAGTTCCAAACCAGATGTTACCTTTTTTATCAATAGTTGCAGTTGGAACTATATTTGATGCGATAGCAGAATCTGACCTTCTAAACACCGGACTATATTTCTCTTCTCTTGAGTCTTGAAAATTTGCAACTCCTCCATCTGAGCCAAGAAGCCAGATAGAGCCTTTATTTGCTGGCAGAACCTTCGTAAAGGGTGATGGTATTGTTTGTTTTTTGTAAGAATAATAAAAAGGATAAACTTCATCACCTTTCCATTCTAAATATGTGCCATAATCAGTTAAATCATAATCAATTAATAAAGATATATCTTCGCAGTTTATATCTCCTTTATTTGCATCAAATGCTGCATCTCCTGCCACTATTCTCGTAAGAATTTCCTTTTCATCAGTCTCTCTTCCATAAAATATCAGGTGAACTCTGTTTAATGAATCTACAGTCATATCTTTTATCCATGTATCATCAGGTAGGGTTTTCTCTGGCAAACATCCGGCTAAATCAAAGACCTCTTCAAGTGTTTCTCCATCTGTTGACCTGAAAACCTTGCCTCCATTGCTTCCGCCAAACCACAAAACTCCGTTTTTATCTTTTGTAGAAGCCATGAAAGATATATCAGAATAGCCTGTATCCACAGATTCAATTTTACCTTGTGAAACTTTAAAAATGTGTTTCAATATAGTGGTTTTTCCATCAGTTGTTTTTACTCTTACCTTGGAATAATAAGTTCCGGGTTTTGAAGGAACTTTGAAAGAGCCTTTTAATCCATTTAAAATGAGCGAGTCATTTATGAAATAATAGATATTCTCATCTTCTGTAGAGTCCTCTAATTTTGTCCATTCCTTTGAGCCCTGGAATTTGACCTCAGCAGAAAGTATATTTGATGAACCATTGGAATTAGAACTGCAAACCCTTATCTCAAAATCTTTATCATCCTTGCTGATAGCATCATTTCTGATGACTATTGTGTTTTTCCCTTCCTTGCATGAAGCTATCTGAAATTCAATAATTCCATCTTTGTCTGTCTTTTTATTAATTCTAAAAGAAAAATCATGAGTCTGTGTTTCGTTAAGCACATTTGCAACATCCTCAGCAGTCTTGGTTAACCTTGCAGAGACTTTGATTATGTCTTTATCAAAAGTTATTTTCTTTTTGTTAAGTATTGCTGAGATAAAATTGAACCTGTCAAGGTTGTTTCCAAAAGATGTAATAAGGGTTTCTCTGTCAGATATTTTTTTAGAAATTATGCTGTCAAGAAGGTCTATGTCTTCTTCTTTAAAGGCTTTCTTAAAGGTATCCAGTAAATTTTTCACAGCCTGTTCTGAGGCTTTTGCGGGGATTATCTTGTCAGGCGATGGAAGGGCAAAAGAAGTAGTCGTACTTATAAACAGGACAGCGAGTAAAAGTAAGATATATTTTTTCATTTTTTATATAAGTTTATTACAGAATATATTATTCCCAACGATAGGCGGGACATTCTTGTCCCGCTAATTTAAAAAAACTTTCCTAAATCAGTTTGATCCTTGTGCCTTATGGAACTGTATTTATAATCTTCTAATTTGTGTACAATTCCTTTTCTTAATGGATTCTCCTCTATATATTTGATTCTGCTTAATACTTTGTTATCACTATCGAGGATGTAATCATAAAAACCACTGTGCCAGATAGTTCCTTTTCTGTTATGTATTTCATTTATCTGACGTGATGAGAAACCTTTAATAGACTTCAGACATTCTGAAATAGTCTTATCCTCTGGAATTATAATCAGATGGATATGATCAGGCATAATTACAAATGATAAGAGAAAATACCATTTCTGCCTTCTGCCAAATAAAATTGTTTCTAATATGATATCAGCAGATTTAGAATTCTCAAACATAGGCTCTCTATTAACAGTAACCGTAGTAATCATGTATGGATATTCTTTTAAAGATATATGTTTTAGCCTTGGCATAATTTTTTGTAGCGGGGTTAGAAAACCCCGCCTATCGGTATAATGTCAAAAATGAACTATCATTGATGTCAGAATCATATGCTGTTTAATATCCGGTTCTGATGCCTCGCCTGAAGCCTTACCAAAACGGTATGTATAGGCAATGTCAAAGATAATCTTTCCCCACGCAATTCCTGTTCCAAAACTTATGCCGTAAAAACTATCAGGAGAATTTTTTGCAGGCTCAGGGTCATAGAATATTCCGCTTCTTAAAGGGATAGTAAATTTTCCCCTGATAATCAGATATTCTGCGCCAATGCGAATCTGTGTCGTGGCATCTGCCTTGCCTGAAAGAATATCCTTCCCTTTTCCTGAAGGTGCTCCGCCTTCAACAAGAATCTGCCCCTTCTTTTTCCCCTCCCTGAGTTTAAAATCTCCCCACTCAGTCATGTAAAGGTCAAGTGCCATAGAGAAGCTGTCTGAGAACCTTGTGGCTAAACCAAGTCCATAGGAGGCAGGCATTTCCATTTTTAAATTTTCCTTAAAATCCCTGCCTATTTTTATAGGGTCGCTCTTACCTGCTATGGTTGTAATCATTGATGAGTTGTGATGGTGTTTTACTCTTGCAAGAAACGGGGTTTTTAAAACCCCGCCGAGGGTGAACATTTTATTAATCTCCCACAAAAAACCTATGTTGGCATTAAACCCTGTAAAGTCGTATTCCTCTTTGATTGAGCCTTGTGCCTTAAAAGGAAGAATTTTGCTGCCACTTGCAACAAATCCTGACGCTGAAATATTTACATTCTGCTGCCAGTTAGAAAAATTCTTGTCCCATAAATTTAATGATGTTCCAAGTGAGAGTGTTGGTGTAATCTGGACTGCAAGCGCTGGGGTTATTGTTCTCAGCTCTCCGCCCTGAGTTGAATGTATTTCCTGTATGCCGTCTATGGTTTTAAAAAGGGAGATGGCTTCTGTTCTGCCGTGCAGGTCATAAAGGCGCTGTGAGTTTATTGAAGCCACAAAATTCTTTCCAAAAAGCAAGAATGGATAGACAAAACTTAAATAGTTTAATGAACCCCTTTCAAGCCTCTGGTCCGAGATATCAGATTCCCTGTCTTTCATATCCTGCGATTGCTTGACATAGTCATAAGTCCCGACAATTGAGACTTCAGGTTTTTCAAGCTGGATAAGCCCGCCGGGGTTCCACGATGCTGCGGTTGCATCATCAGCAACTGCAATAAACGCCCCGCCCATTCCAACTGCCCTTGCCCCGGAGCCAACAGGGTTCGGGGATGTTGCAAAGTTTAAAGACGGAGGCAGAGAGAGACCAAGCTTTGTTATATCCTGTCCCTGAGCAAAGGATGCTTGCGATAGAATAATTATCACAAAAATTGCTAATATGGGATTTCTCTTTTTCACTTCCTGAAACCTTCAATAATTAAATTCTAAACAAATCCTAAATTCAAATTTTCAACATTTTGCTTCTGTTATGTTGCCACTGTCATTGGACAACCGCAAGGGTTGTCCCTACATTTTGCAGGTTAAAAGTCTGTACTAAACACTATTCACTGTTCACTATTCACTTTTCTGTCATTACGGGTTCTGATATTTCCCTTCAATCTCTTTGTCTTTATTTCCTTTGAAAAATATATTTTGAACATTAATTGTTGCGGTTGAATCCGGTTCAATATCTATCCCGTCATCGCCGTTGGAGATAATTTTTAATTTTCCTCCGGTTAATCCAATTGATGCGGTTGAATTCCCGGCTATAAATATTCCGTCATATATATTTCCTCTTATAAAATTTTTATTTATATCAGCAGAAGAATTATTCTGCACAACGATTCCTGACAAAGCATTTTCACTAATGGTATTCCCTGAAATATTCTCTGAAGCTGAATCAGTAGATATAAGAATGCCAACCCTTGCATTGTTACTTATTTCATTATTCATTATATTGCCTGAAGAACTGTAACTTATCTGAATCCCATCTTCACCGTTTTCAGTAACAGTATTTCCTGAGATGCTTTCTGTTGTTGCGTCAGAATATAAAGCAATGCCTTCGAAAGCATTTCCTTCTATGGTATTATTGTTAATATTTTTTACTGAGGAACTATAATATACTCGAATCCCGTCTAACTGGTTTTTGACAACGGTATTTTCTGAAATATCATCTGCAATTGAATTAGCAGCTACAGTAATACCCTCAATCATATTTTCACTTACAAAATTATTCCTTATGCTATTGGCTAAAGAACTGCCATAAATTTGAATTCCGTCTATCCCATTTTTGGTAATAATATTTCCTGAAATATCTTCTGCAGTAGAATTCTCAGCTATAAAAATCCCATAATTTTCATTTTTGTTTATGATATTATTTTTTATGGTATCAACAGATGAGTTTTCAAAAAAGAATATCCCGCTTGACTTGTTATTTTTAACAATATTGTTCTCAATCTTATTACTAAAAGAGTTTATTCCTATACTAATACCGCCAAATTCATTTTTTTCAATAACGTTATTTTTTATAGTTAAAAAACTTGAATAGTTCGCCGCAATTCCTGCATTTGAATTTTTTATGGTAAATCCTTCAACTGTTACATTTTCTTCATAATTGATATTAATTGCCCAACTGCTATATTTAGCATCAATTACTGTATTTGCAGCAGCAGCACCCATTAAAACAATACCTGATGACAATGTAAGCGGGAAAAATTCCTTGTCAGTTGAATAGGTTCCGGGATTTACAACAATTTCCTTTATTTCAATGCCTGAAGATTTGGCTGATTGTACTGCAAGGAGTGCCTCTGTGATTGATGAATAGGGACTTTGTTCAGAGCCATTCCCGCCGGATGAAGCTTTTGAGTCAACAAATATTTTTTCAGTACCTGCTTCTGGAATGTTCACCGGGAAATCCTTAGGATTCAGCGAGGCAGTGCCTTTGCTTATCTCTTCAATGTCAGAGTATCCGTCATTATCATCATCAGTATCAGCATTATCCCCTGTAACATCTTTATCTGTATCAATGGTTTCAGAAGGATTCTGCGGAAAGGCATCAAAAAAATCTATCACCCCATCGTTATCAAAATCTTTTTCATCTGGAGTAGGAATTGAAACCACATAAAGACCAAAGGCTGTATCCAGAATAAAACCATAATCCCCGTTGATTTTGATTTTTTTGGCACTGCTTGGTGTATCAATAACACCAACTGATTTGATATTTTCTTTATTACTTATATCAAAAACCTGAATACCTACCTCATGGCTTGCCAGATACACAAAGTTTCCGGATATTGCTATGTCAGCATATTTACCTTCGATTGTCCGGATACTGGGAATTTCAACCGGAGATTCAGGAGTGCTTATATCAACAACATGAAGCTTATCTTCATAATAATCTACATAATAAAGATAATTGCCTGAGATTGAAATTGATGAAGAAACAGCTTCTCCAAATGAATACAAGATACCCGGTGAAAAAGGATCCTTGATATCTATAGGTATAATACCTGATTCTCCGCTTGCCACATAAAGAAAATTATCTTTAATTTTTAAGTCAGAAGGGATATGATAAATGTCTATAATGATGTATGAAAGATTGTCTATATCAATTATAAAAATCTTACCGTTTTCGTTTACCCTGTTTTGATATAATATAAAAAAATATTGATTCTGCTTTAAAGTTTTAATTGGAATATCCAAATCCTCTACTGGCAAATCAATATACTTTATCAAAGCATCCGGGATTCCGTCGCTATCTGAGTCTTTTTGAAAATCAATACTCGCAGGATTATTTACATCAATAACAAAAAGCCTATTTGGGTCGTAATTAACTAAATAACAGATATTGTTATCTACTAACAAAGATTGAGCTGATAAATTTTTTCCAAGAGCTTGTGAAAAGGTATTAACTATTTTTGGTTCAATGGGGTTAGAGATATCTACAATCTGCAAACCTGAAAATCTGTCAGCAATAAATGCATAATTTCCGGAAATATCTAGGTCTGTTGGCAGGTCCGGCGTATCAACTGAACCAACAATGGCAAAAAATGTTACAGATTCTCCGGGGATTGATGGCGAGGTGACATTTATCTTTAAATCCTTATCAGAATTTCCAAGCTTAACCCTGAATTTTGCCCTGCCTTTTGAGTCAGTATAAATTCTTGTGCTGTTTTTAGATTTGAATGCCCTGTTTTCATTTTTCTTTTCCTCTGCTTCTGAACCTGTGATTATCTCCCCCTCACCCTTATCAACTGAGATATTAATTGGAACCTTAGGAGCGGGTTTTCCGAGTTCGTTCTCAACTGCTATTATGAAGGGTTCCTTTAAAATCTTACCGAGATTGCCTGTCTGATTGTTGCCTGATATCGGGATTATCTTTGCTGGTTTAAATGCGGCTCCCTTCTTCTTTGCTTCAAGGCTTATATTTCCCTCAACAGAGTTCTTATTGGTGTCAGTTGCAATTACTTTGAAAGAGATTTTTCCCGGCTTTTGCGGTGAGATTTTAAACCTTCCTGAATATATCCCGTCCCCTGAAGCGATATCTCCATTTTTCCCATTGTCCTGAAGGGGTCCGGTTTTTACCCAACCTGAGCCTTTTTTTATTTTAACCACTACATCTTCTAAATTGTTCTCCGGGACTAATATCTCTGCAGAAATTGTGATTTCTGATGCCCTGTTTGCCAAAATTGCCTGAGGGGTTATTGATGGAATACTCATTACAGGAGAATCCGCGTAGGAGCTGCTTGTCAGCAAAGAGATGATAAAAGCAATGGTTATGGGCAGAAAATTTCGGGTTAATTTATTCATCTTTTTATTAAATCAAAAAAATATCCTTGAAGTTTTCAGGCTGTCCTAAAATGTCATTGCGAGGAGCGAAGCGACGAAGCAATCTCAGAAATATTATTGTTATTAAGGAGATTGCCACGCTCCCTTTGGTCGCTCGCAATGACAGACATGGAATTGTCGGACAGCCTGCTCTGCTACGGGGTATTTTAAGTTTTAAAAAGCAAGGCTTCGCTTTTCATCTACTCTGTAATCCTCGTCCCCTTTTTTATCTTATCCTGCCCGCTTAAGATTTTTGCAACAGAGTCCTTTTCAGAAACATGGATGATTTCTATTTTTCCCGATTCCTCTCCTGCTCTGCTGATTGCCTTCATCTGCAATCCCTGCCTTGCTCCCTGAGAAGAACCAATATCAATGGTTATTTCTCCGTTTTTGCCGGATTCTGTAATCTCACCCCTAAGAGGGAATTCTTTTGAGATTTTCTCATTTATCTTTTTTGAAATTTCTTTTGCAATTTCGCCAAGAGATTTATTCTTACTGAAGCTTTCAGCAAAGGCAAACTTTATGCCGGAGGTTTCTGTTTCAATCATCCGCAGGCTCACCTGAATATCATCACCAAAACGCATAATGCCTCCTGTTGAGATGAGTTTTGCTGACAGGATTTTCCCGACCCTCAATGCTGTCTCATTATCAGCAAGGTCAGTTTGAGAAAGCTTTAACTCTTTTAAGAGTTTATCAAGGGCTTCCCTTTCAATAATCTTTATTCTTCCGCTTTCCTGCAGGCTATTTGTTATTGCCAAAGCCAGAAACTCGTTTTCCCCCTCTCTTTTTGATTTTTCACCCTTATTTTCAAAGCCTATGAATGTTGCTGTCAGCGGCTTTGAACTCCACTGGTTTTTTTCTCCCGCAACTCCTCCTTTTTTCTGGTATTGGGAGACTAAATCCTTTACAAGAGAATCAATTTTGTCCTGCTGCTCCTTATCCTCAGCAAACTTAATTTTCTTTTCTGCACCGGCTAAAAGGATTCTGCTCATCTCATCCTTTGGGTTGAGCTCAAGAGCCTTTTTGTAAAGAGCTATTGCCTCCGGTGTTTTTCCATCCTTTTCAAGCAGGAATGCCTTGTTCGCAAAATCAAGATATTGAGATGAAGAGTCTTTTGGCAGAGCAGTATAGATAATCTGGGTTTTCGATTTTCCTCCGGTTATTACTCCTGAATAATTTATTGCAAGGATTATGGCTGCAAGGAAGAGGAGAAGCACTGTTGATGGCAGTATAATTCTTGAAATCCTTTCTGTGTCGCCACGGAATTTCCCAGCCTCGATTACTTTTTTAATTTTAGGTTCAAGCTCTTTTTCGTGCTCTTCTTCTGTTTCCTCTTCTCCAGAAACTTCGAGGTATCTGAACTGAGGGTCCCCGTAGAGCATATAGCTTGCCCAGACTATTGTTTCCTCTCCATAGATTTTAATCAGATTCTGTCTTGACAGCCTTACAGCCTCGCCGATGCTTGTGCCCTTTAAAAGCTCCTGATATAGGCTGATTGCAAATTTCGAGCTTGACTCATCCATTACCTCCCAGAATGTTCCAATGTAGTGCTGGACTCCTGAGATTAGGAAGGCATTGGCAATTCCATAAATCCTCTGCTCATATTTCTCATCAATCTTCCATTCTTCTGTTCTTCCTGAATGGCATGCATTGGAAAATACAAGGGCGGGAAAGGGGCTTGAACCCCTCATACTCATCAGATCCTGCGCGCTGAGTTTGCCGTCGCTCAGAAGCCATCCGCTGTCAGAAGGATTTTTCTCATTATAGTCAGCATGTCCTGCATAATGGATAATATCAAAATTCCTTATTTTTTCCTTTACATAGTTAGCCCTGATATTGCTGCTTTGGAATGTGGTATTGATTAAATCCTCTTTCTCAAGGAGATTTCTTACCCTAAGACCTTCTTCGTAGGATGCGTTTAAATCCCCTTTCGGGTCTGCGAGAATTAAAATTTTAAGCGGTTTTTCAACCTTTCTTATCCTTGTTTCTGTTATGTCAAATCTTGTGGAAACAACCCTTCCTATATTAAATTTAAGGCAGAAAAATTCATTGCCGTCATAAATGAGTTCCCAAGGAATCTGGACAAGTTCATCATCAATATTGAGAATCATGGAGGTTGCCTTTGTAGAGGTTAATTTTTTCTTGGTTTCCAGAGGAAGGATCTGGTCATAAAGGACCTGCCCTGTTTCACGCAGTTTCAGTAGTATTTCTTTTGAGAGTTTCCCCTGCTTGTTTGCATTATTGAGGAGTCTTGTTACTTCACCGCAATAACGGCTGATGTCATTTTCAGAAACAGAAATTTCCTCATAGTGCCTTACTGTTACAACGCTTGATGACGCCCTTTCATAGGAGCTTATCTTTAATTTTCCTTCTTCCTTTGAAATCTCAAGCACAAAGACCTTTTCCTCTTCAGCTTTTTTCCCTGAGACTTTTTTTTCAGAAATAGTCCTTGTCTTGCTTGTCAGTATATCTTCATCAGTCCATATAACCCTGTAAATCTCTATTTCCTCTGCTTTTCCCTTTAGTTTTGAACTTTTTAAATGGCGGCATATGATTTCTTCAGAATTTTTTATGTTGGTATATACTGATTTTGAGATTACTATCTGGTCAGGTTCTGCAAGGGGTTCAATGCGCGCCGCAGTGTTTACCACATCGCCGAAGATGTCATTTTCTTCAACGATTCCCTTTCCCTGATTAATTCCAGTCCTTATATGAATCTGTTTGTTGGAATCTTTGTTTTGGTTAAAGCCAAAAAGTTTCTGCTGCATTTTTATTGCCGCTTTAACTGCATCTTCAGGATTCTCAAAGGAAGCCATTATGGCATCTCCGATTGTTTTGATGATTTTTCCGCTGTTTTCCTCTATGACAGGGAAGAGGAGGTCGTTATGTTCATGAACCATAAGGCGACCATCAAAGTCTCCCCTTGTTTCAAAAAATGCGGTTGATTCGCAGATATCAGTAAACATTACTACGATTTCTCTTGAATATTTTTTTTCAAGCTCAGCATCAAGCTCGCTTCGTAGTTTCAGGAGAGTTTTTATATCCTTCTGTTTTTCCTCTTTTTTTTCATTTTCTTCCATGCTTTTTCTCCCATATTGTGAGGTTTCTGCAATATCTCTTTATTGGTCATTGCAAGGAACGACTTGCCTACCGGCAGACAGGTAGTGACGCGGCAATCTCATTTCAGCTGTAAACTTTTAAGAGATTGCTTCGCTTTGCTCGCAATGACATGCGAGGAAACTTATACACAATAATAGTATAAAAATTTTTTCATAGCTTCCTCATACTTTAATAGACGACGCTCTATAAAAATCCTTGCATGCTAAAACCTGTGGTTGCCAAATCTGTGTAATCTCTCTTTAATCTCTGTAATCCTGTTTGAAATTAAAAATGTATTATTGATGAAACAAGTAGCAGATGCTGTTTTACATCAATGGTTGAATTTGGCACACTAGAGACTAAACCTTCAGCATCGTTTCCAAAACGATACGAGTCAAAGTCTATGATAACAGGACCTATTGATACACCTGAGCCAACAGGATTAAGGGTTGACGGAACCTCAGCCATCTGGGAATTGGAATATGACGGAACAGAGAAAACAAAAAATAGAAACAAGAAAATTCTTATTGATTTTAAAATTTCAGTTCCTCCTTGATAAACACATACTACTTCAAGGTTTGCCCCTACATTTTGTCTGTGGACAGGCGAGACCTACCTACCGCAGGCAGGCGCCTGTTCTACTGTTTTTCAATCTTCCTTCCTAATAGACGAATGAAATCTTAAAACCTTGCAAGAAATTTTTGAGAACTCAGAAAAATCAAATATCAGAAAATCTATTAAAACAACGCAACCTAAAGGTTACGAATGCAAACTTAATAAATTATTTGGTGGTAAGAAGTTTTTAATTAAGTATTGTGTTTTTAGATATAGGTTATTGGTTTTTTTGTCAATGCTTTAAATTGTTTAACTTTATCATCTCTTCTTGCTTTTAATAGACGAGGGAGGGGAGGAAACCTTGCAGGGAAATTTTTGATTTTTAGTTTTTGAATTTTTGTATGATTGTCGCTAGTAGTCCGTATACCGTATTCCGTAATCCATAGTTTAGTTGAAAGCAAAGCTTCGCTTTGCAGCTACATTTTACAATCCAGAATCTGCATTTTGATAGTTAGGAGCCGGTTGAAATGAGTTGAGCGGTTTAAACAGGTAAAAAAAGACTAACTAATCAGGCTTAATGAGAATTCGCCAACAGTCTCGCCCTTTTCTGAAATCTTTATATAGTAGTTTTTTGGTTCTATGTTTTCAAAACAGAGAAAATCATCTTCCATAGTATCTGATGCAAGCTCTCTGTTCTCATCTTTCAGGCTGACCACAAGGTTTTTTACACTCTTTTTCCTTTTGCTCAGGGTTCTTACTTTTAAATTTACAAGAGCTTCTACCTTTTCTACTTCAATTTCAAGGTCTATTTCCCCAATTTTTTTTACAAAAGAAAAACTCTGATAGGATTCCTTTTCGTCTTTACCCCTTACAAATACAGGCGCTAATCTTGGTATAAGGAGTGTGGTATCAAGAGAAGTTTCCACTATCTTAATTATACCTTTTGCTATTTCTATTACGACATCAAAGGTACTCTTTTTGCTTTCAGATAGCTTTAATACCTTATCAATAAGAGCCTTTGAAGGCTTAAGGAAGAGTTCATCTTTGGCTGCCTTCTTGGCAAGGATAACCTCATCAAGACACTTTTCACACTGTGAGAGGTGTTTTTCAACAGCTTCTTTTTCCTTTTCATCAAAGAGGTTATCAAGATAGCAGGAGATAAGCTCTTCTGAGAGACAGTTTTTCACAGAAAAAGAGGTTTTTGTTTTCATAACCTTTTTAAAAGTCATTTCAAATTTGTCTTCTATGTTTTTGTTTCTATTTTCCATAAATTCCTCCAATCCATATAGACGAACTGGTTCTAATTTTCTTTCAAGAGTTATCAAATTTTTTTAAAATTTTTTCAAATTTATCCAAAAGCCTTGATTTCTTGCTGTAAATTGCATTAAGTGACAGGTTCATAGTATCTGCAATTTCTTCCGTTTCCATTTCCCTTTCATAATAGAGCGTTAAAAAGAGTTGGTCTTCAGGAGAAAGCTCATTGATAATTTTTTCTTTTAGCTTTTCCATTTCCTCTCTTTTAATTTTTTCATCAGGAAGCTCTCTTTCATCCCTTAAAACTTTTGCAGGGGAATTCTCGTTTTCATTCTGATTATCAATAGAATCAGATTCTTTATGTGTTCTTAAAAAATCAAGGACAATTCTTGTGGCAATTGTTCTTATCCATGTTGCAGGGCTACAGCCATTCTTTCCTTCAAACTGGTGGAGCTTTTTGCAGTTATTCTCAAAAAGTTTCAGGAATATATCGCTGAAAAGATCATCAACGTCGTCTTTGGTATAACGAAAATTCTTTATTTTGAATATTTTGTGGATAGAGCTGTAGATAAGACATGAATATTTATTTACAAAAAGTTTCCATGCTTTCTTGTCACCCTGAGCACACTTTTTGAAAAGTTCTAAGTCTTCTGAATCTGGTTTTTTATCAGTCATAGTAAATTAAAAAAATGTAGAAACAATTCTACTCTCTTCAGTATGTTCCATAGTGTCATTGCGAGCGATAGCGAAGCAATCTCAATTTAGCTGTCAGCTACCAGTCATCAGCAGTCAGTTTCTTAAGTAGATTGCTTCAGGGTTAAAGCCATTCGCAATGTATCATGAGGAATATCTTGCGACAACAATGCTGGTGTTTTTTCAAAAAGCTTTTAATATCCATAATCACAGATGTGAATTAATTTCCAGAAAAATTTAACATAATATATTTCCCCATTTAATCCTGTGATATCAATTGCTATGGCAAGATTATTATAAATCCTGTGAAAAAAGGCTATTGTGTGAAGTGTGGTGGCTTCTGTGTCAATATAGTTGAGACACCTTCCCTATGATAAATTAGAGTAGAGGGCGGGGAAGAGAAAACATAATGATAGCTGAAAAGGAAAGCAGACAATGTCCAGAATACGACAACATCACCTTCATAGAGATTCAATCCCTGACCTTATGAAGCTTTTAAACAAAAAAGCCCTTCCCTGAAACCGGAAAGGGCTTTTTGATATAGCACAGCAAATCTCTTGCTTCTCTCTATCTTAGTACATTCCTCCGCCTGGAGGCATTTGAGGCATTCCACCCATTTCTTTCTTCTCTTCAGGTTTCTCTGTGATGAGCGCTTCGGTTGTTATGAGAAGCGCAGCAATGCTTGCGGCATTCTGCAGGGCTGACCTTGTAACCTTTGTCGGGTCAATAATTCCTGCTTTCATCAGGTCCTCATATTCCTCTGTCTCTGCGTTGAATCCAAAGGATCCCTTTTCAGTCTTTACTCTCTGAACAACGACAGAACCTTCAGCGCCTGCATTGTTTGCAATCATTCTTATTGGTTCTTCCATGGCGCGCTTTACGATTTCAATACCTATCTGTTTGTCACCATCAAGCTTTATTTTTTCAAGTGCTGGTATGCATCTTAAAAGGGCAACTCCGCCGCCAGGAACGATTCCTTCTTCTACTGCAGCCCTTGTTGCGTGAAGCGCATCTTCAACCCTTGCCTTTTTCTCTTTTAATTCTGTCTCAGTGGCTGCTCCAACATTGATTATTGCAACTCCTCCAACAAGTTTCGCAAGTCTTTCCTGAAGTTTTTCCTTGTCGTAATCAGATGTTGTTTCTTCAACCTGTGCTCTTATTTGCTTTACCCTGCCTTCAATTGATTTTGAATCGCCTGCGCCTTCAATTATTGTTGTATTATCCTTGTCAATAATAACCTTTTTGCACTCTCCCAGATCCTCAAGCTTTACATTTTCAAGCTTCAGTCCAAGGTCTTCAGCAATAACCTGTCCTTTTGTCAGTATTGCAATGTCCTCTAACATTGCCTTTCTCCTGTCACCAAAACCCGGAGCCTTTACAGAACAGCAATGGAGCGTTCCTCTCAGTTTATTAACAACAAGAGTTGCAAGAGCCTCACCCTCAACCTCTTCTGCAATAATCAGGAAATTTTTTCCTGTTTTTGCAATTTTTTCAAGTATTGGAAGAAGGTCTTTCATGTTGCTTATTTTCTTTTCGCAGATAAGGATGTAAGGATTTTCTAAAATACACTCCATTCTTTCTGCATCTGTAACAAAGTATGGAGACAAGTAACCGCGGTCAAACTGCATTCCCTCCACTACTTCAAGGGTTGTTTCCATGCTCTTTGCTTCTTCAACTGTAATGACTCCATCCTTTCCAACCTTCTCCATTGCCTCGGCAATCAGGTTTCCGATTGTGGAATCATTATTTGCAGAGATTGTTCCAACCTGGGCTATTTCTTTCTTGTCTTTTGTTGGCTTGCTCATTTTCTTAAGCTCATCAATCACTGTCTCAACAGCCTTTTCAATCCCTCTCTTGAGTTCCATCGGATTAGAACCTGCTGTAACATTTTTTGAACCTTCTCTGAAAATAGCCTGAGCAAGAACTGTAGCTGTTGTGGTGCCATCTCCTGCAACATCGCTGGTCTTGCTTGCAACCTCTCTTACCATCTGAGCACCCATATTTTCAAACTTATCCTCAAGCTCGATTTCCTTTGCAACTGTTACGCCATCCTTTGTAATTGTTGGTGAACCAAAGCTTTTATCAAGAACTACATTTCTTCCCTTTGGTCCAAGTGTTACTGCAACTGCCTGAGCCAGAATATTCACACCCTTTAAAATTTTACTTCTGGCTTCATCACTAAATAGAATCTGTTTAGCTCCCATAAGGAAAACCCTCCTTTTAAAATTTTTCTGTCTTTACTGTTTCTTTAGTCAGGAAAGACACAATTCTGTTTTTATTCAATAACACCGAGGATATCGTCTTCTCTCATAATCGAATACTCTTCGCCTTTAATCTTGACCTCTGAACCTGCATACTTGCTGAAAAGAACCTTGTCACCCACCTTTACATCAAGAGGGGCGATTTTTCCATCCTCAAGCATCTTTCCTTTGCCCACAGCAATAATCTTTCCTTCCTGTGGTTTCTCCTTTGCTGTATCAGGAATAATAATTCCTCCCTTGCTTTTTTCCTCTTCCTCAAGCCTCTGAACTAATATACGGTCGTGTAATGGTCTGATTTTCATACCTTAAACCTCCTTTTTAATAAAAATCAACAAGTTATCTTGTGGATAATTAAACTAAAAAATTTTAAATCTGCTGTAGATATTGCAACAGAATTTAGAAAACCCTCACCCCCTTTTCTATTAGCTATTAGCACTCTCTCTGAGCGAGTGCTAATTATAAGAATCTATAAAAAATTTGCAAGTCTTTTTTTTTTAAAATTGAGAACTGTTTGATAAATAATAGCATTTTTTGCTGGTTGAACAGATATGTCGTTTGTCACTTAAAGCTAATTGTCATTCTATCATCTGGTAGCCTGAATTTCTTTTATTTACTCCTGACTTTTCTTTTTAGGATTGACATATTGGGTTTAATTATATATTCAAAAAAAAGATTCAAGGATTCGAGGGGCAAGGGTTCGAGGGATTTTAGAATTTAGAATTTGGATTAAAATTTTGATATTTGATTTTTGATTTTTTAACCATGCTGATTGACACACAAAACAGAGTAATCAATTATCTCAGGGTTTCGGTTACTGACCGCTGCAACCTGCGCTGTATATATTGTATGAGCAGAGACGGGGTTGATATTAAGGCGCGCTCAGAAATCCTCTCCTTTGAAGAGCTTGAAAAGATAATCTCAGTAGCAACAAAAAGCGGTGTTACCAAGGTGCGAATAACCGGAGGAGAGCCGCTGATTAGAAAAGGGCTTATTGATTTCATTTCACGGATTTCAAAGCTTCCTGAAATAAAAGACCTGAGTATGACCACAAACGGAATCCTGCTTAAAGATTATGCCTCCTTATTAAAGTCCGCCGGGCTTCAGAGAGTAAATGTAAGCCTTGATACCCTTAGCCCTGAAAAATACAGAGAAATAACAGAAAACGGAGAGATTGAAAGGGTCTGGAGCGGAATATTTGAAGCAGAAAGGATAGGGCTTTTACCAGTGAAAATCAATCTCGTTGTAGTGCGCGGCTTAAATGACAATGAGCTCTGTGATTTTGCGCAACTCACAAGAAAATATCAATATGATATCCGTTTCATAGAATATATGCCGGTTGGCGCAACAAACTACTGGAGCAGGGAAAAATTCATGGCAAGCTCTGAAATACTGGAAAGAATCAGCCGCAGATTAGGAGAATTAACACCTCTTGAAACAGAAAATCACAGCCCTGCAAAATATTTTCAGCTCGCCAATTCAAAAGGAAGAATAGGGGTAATAAGCCCTATTTCAAATCATTTCTGCAGCAGCTGCAACAAGCTCCGCCTTACATCGGATGGAAGGCTTAGGGCGTGCTTATTCTCTGATGATGAGGTTGACCTTAAAGCAATTCTGAGAAGCAACTACAACACAGATGATATAAACAATCTTCTTAAGGAAGCTGTTTTGAGAAAACCTAAAGATCACAATTTAAAAGAAGGTGAATCCTTTCTTTTAGAAAGAACTATGTCACAGATTGGCGGATAATTTTTTAATCAACCTTCCTTCTCAAAAATGCAGGAACTTCCAAGTCATTCTCATCATATATAACAGGCTCATCCATGATTTTTCCGGAAACCGCCTTTATTACTACATTTTTTCTCCTCATATAAGTTGGTATTTCTATATTTTCAGGATGGAACTGGTAGATAGCTCCCTTCCCTTCATCTCTTTTAATGGGAATAATTTTCTGTGATTCCTCTTTTCCGAAGCCTGTTGCAATCACTGTAACCATCATCTCATCTTCAAGCCTTTCATCAATAACAGCGCCGAGTATTATGAGGGCTTCCTCATGAACACATTCATTGATAATTGATGCTGCTTCAGTTATCTCGTGAAGTGTAACATTTGCTCCACCGGTTATATTTATCAGGACTCCCTTTGCGCCTTCAATTGAACCGTCCTCCAGAAGCGGGCTTGAAATCGCTTTTTGTGCAGCTTCACCTGCCCTTCCTTCTCCTGAAGCAACACCTGTTCCCATTATGCATCTCCCCATGCTCTCCATTACTTTTCTTACATCAGCAAAATCAACATTTATACGTCCGGGCTTTACTATTATATCTGATATGCCCTGAACTGCCTGTTTCAGTACATCATCAGCAAGCTGGAATGATTCGAGGAAAGGAAGTGTTCTTCCGGCAATATTTAAAAGCCTCTGGTTTGGCACAATAATCAGGCTGTCAACAACTTTTCTAAGTTCTTCAATGCCTTCTTCTGCAATCCGTGTTCTCGGTTTACCCTCAAAAAGAAAGGGCTTTGTCACAACTCCGACTGTTAGCGCATTGCAGTCCTTTGCTATCCGCGCAATTACAGGCGCAGCCCCTGTTCCGGTTCCGCCTCCCATACCTGCAGTAATAAATATCATATCAGCCCCTTTGCAGGCTTCTAAAATCTTGTCAGTATCCTCAAGTGCAGATTTTTTCCCAACAGAGGGGTCCGAACCAGCACCCAACCCCTTTGTTGTTTTTTCCCCAAACTGGATTTTTTGGGATGCAAGAGACGCTTTCAGAGCCTGCACATCCGTGTTTGCTGCAATGAACTCAACACCTGAAAGAGATGCCTTTACCATTGTGTTAATTGCATTCCCGCCACCGCCACCAACACCAAAAACCTTTATTTTAGCAGTACACCTTAAATCTTCTTCAAATTCTAACATGCCTTCACCTCCATTTAAAAAAAATTGAAGCTTTAGAAGAATTCCTGAACCCATTCTTTCATTCTCTTGATGATTTTATTAAACATCCTGTCATCTGAACCCCCGCCAAGCCCTTTTCTTCCTCTGTTTCTACTCCCGTAAAGCACAAGTCCTACAGCTGTGGAATAAATAGGACTATTAACTATATCAACAAGCCCTCCGACTCCGCTTGGGGTTCCAATGCGCACAGGAAGCTCAAACACCTGCTCTCCTATGTTCTGTATCCCTTCCATTATTGAAGCACCTCCAGTAACCACGATTCCTGAAGCAATCAAATCCTCTATGCCTGAACGCTTTATTTCCTGGCGGATTAAAGTTAAAATCTCCTCAACCCTTGGCTGGATTATTTCACTTAGAATCTTTCTTGAAAGGACTCGTGAATCCCTGCCGCCAACACTTGGCACTTCAACGGTTTCATTTGCCTTGACAAGCAAAGCAGAGGCAGAGCCAAATCTCCTTTTTATCATCTCAGCATCTTTTGTTGGAGTCCGCAGACCTACAGCTATGTCATTTGTCACGTGGTTCCCTCCCAGTGCTATGACAGACGTGTGCTTAATGCTTCCCTGATAATAAATTGCAAGGTCCGTTGTGCCTCCTCCAATGTCCACAAGAGCCACGCCAAGCTCCTTTTCATCAGCTGTAAGCACTGCCTCGCTTGAAGCCAACTGCTGCAGGACAATGTCCCTTACATTAAGCCCTGCGCGGTTACAGCTTTTGATTATATTCTGGGCTGAAGTAACAGCCCCTGTAACAATGTGGACCTTAACCTCAAGCCTCACTCCTGACATTCCAAGCGGGTCTCTTATTCCATCCTGGTCATCTACAATGAATTCCTGCGGCAAAACATGTATTACTTCCCTGTCAAGCGGCATTGCCACGGCAGTTGCAGCATCCACTGCACGCTGAATATCCTTGGTAGTAACTTCCTTGTCCTTCACTGCAACAACACCATGGCTGTTAAAACCCCTTATATGGCCACCTGCTATCCCTGCATAAACAGAATCAAACTCAACTCCTGCCATGAGTTCTGCTTCTTCAACTGCTTTTTTTATGGAATTAACCGTACTCTCAATATTTACAACCACTCCCTTTCGTAGTCCGAAGGAAGGATATGTTCCTATCCCGACAATCTCTATCTCTCCTGATTTTGAGATTTCAGCCACAAGCGCACATATTTTGGTTGTACCGATATCAAGCCCAACTACGATATCATCTTTTTTGCCCACGCTAATCACCACCTTTAACTGAATTTAGTTTTAAATTTTTATTAAAAGTTTTCATAAAATGTCTCCTTTATTTTTATCCGCCCGCTTAATAGGCATAACTATAACCCTGTTTTTAAAACGAAGGTCAATATAAGATACCAGCGGAAATGCCTCTTTCTTATTTGAGCTGAAGGCTTTGAGCTTTTTTATTTTCTCATCCAGGTTCCCAACTCCGAGATAAATCTGCCCCGGATAATTTTTTACAGTCAAGACAGGGTTTGACGGGTCTTTTACATCAATTGTTGAAATATCCGACACAGGAATCAGTCCTTTGCCCTGAATTTCCTTAAGAGTCTCTATTCCGGTTTTAAGATTAAGAGATGAAATCTTATCTCCTTCCTTCATGGATATATTCTCATTAAATCCTGAAATCACAGGGAGTTCTTTTTTCTCTGTCCCGATGGTTCTGCTAAGAATTACTCCTTCCTCATCTATGAGATTCAGGTTATCAAGCTTTATCAGAGCAAATGGCGAACGCTCGTTAACTGCTATGGAAATTTTATTTGGAAACCTTCTTCTCATATCAACCCCTCTTATCCACGGATTTCCAACAAGCATTGATGCAGCTTCTTCTAAATTTACAGCAAGAAAATTTTTTCCTTCTATTCCTGAAATTTTTTTGATTTCATCTTCAGAGAGACTCCTGTTGCCGCTCACCTTGATATTTTTTGCTTTTAGAAATTCTATTCTGAACAAACCCCATGGCGCATATTTCCAGACATAGAACGCTGAAGCAGAAACAAACACCAAGACTATTATGCTATAAATAAAAGTCTTGTTCTTGATAGAAAAGAAATTTATATTCCTTCTCTCTGCCCTGCCTTTCTTCTGCCTTTTATTTCTTATCCGTGTTCTTTTATAATCTTTCAACTTACAGATTCCTCCAGCATTATCTCAACAAGTCTGTTAAAGCCGATACCTGCCTTTGAAGCTGCCATTGGAAGAAGGCTTGTTTCTGTCATTCCCGGAATAGTATTTGCTTCAAGAATAAATGGTCTGTTATCAGGAGTCAGACGGAAATCAATCCTCGGCGCACCCTTACATCCAAGCGCAAGGTATGCCTTCATGGCAATATCCTGAACCTTCTCTGCTGCTCTGGATGGAATTTCAGCCGGGCATATATATTTTGTTTTACCCATTTTGTATTTTGACCTGTAATCATAAAAACCGCTTTTTGGAACCATCTCAACAATTGGAAGAGGGCGGTTTTTCAGAATTCCAACCGTAAGGTCTCTCCCTTCTATATATTTTTCTATCAAAATTGTGCTGTCAAAAGACAGCGCCCGGGAAACAGCTTTTTTCAAATCTTTTTTTGACGAAACAATACTGATTCCGATGGTTGACCCTCCTGTTGCAGGCTTTACAACAACCGGGAGTTTTACTGATTGAGTCTTTATGAATTTTTCAATTCCGCTTCTCTTGCCTGAATAAATCCAGAATTCAGGTGTTGGAAGCCCGTGATAGAAAAATATTTCCTTTGAAAGTATTTTATCCATAGCAACAGCACTCGCACATACCCCTGAACCCGTATAAAGGATTCCCATTATCTCCAAAACCCCCTGAATTCCTCCATTCTCACCCCAACCGCCATGCAGGGCAATGAAAGCAACATCAATTTTTGTTTTTAAAAGTTTTTCAATTATATCTTTGTCAGCATCTATTCTTGATGCCTTGTATCCTGAAGCTTTAAGCGCTCTGAATACAGCCGTTCCTGTTTTCAAAGAAATCTCCCTCTCGGGAGAAGTTCCTCCCATGATTACGCCAATCCGTCTCTCTTTTAGCGATACCGTTTTCTTTTTAGCTCCCATTCTCTTTTCCCAAATTTCCTCTCGAATCTCTTTTCATTTTCTCAAACTTATTATCTATAAACTTAATTATCTGAGTGTGCAGTTCCTTTGAGTTTGCTGCAACAAGCGACTGAATATTCCATTCATCAGAGCTTGTCATAAAAGTATCTTCAAGCCCCACAACTGCTCCCTTGCCGGTTATTTCAGATGATGAAGCCTTCCCGAGAAAAGGAAACGCTTCCTTTTTAATTTCTTTAGCAAGCTCTATTGTAATATTGTTCAACATAATCGCTTTCACAGGGTTCAATGGGTCCAAATAGTTTCAAATAAATCCCTCACCCAGCAGAACAATTTCAAGTTCAAGGTTAATCCTGAATTTTTCCCATACCTTTTCTTTAATCTCGCATATCAACTTATAAACATCCTTTGCCTTTGCTTTGCCTGTGTTTACAATGAAGTTTGCATGCTTTGCTGAAACGTGAGCATCTCCGCACCGTTTTCCCTTAAGCCCTGCCATATCTATCAGTTTCCCTGCATTGTAACCCGGAGGATTTTTAAATACAGAACCTGCAGTAAATGAACTGCATGGCTGTGTTTTTTTTCTCATCAACTTGTACTTTGCTGCCAGTTTATCAAAAATTTTCTTATCCCTTTTTTGCAATTTAAACCACGCCCCTGTTATGATATAGTCATCAGGAATGTTACAGCTTCTGTATTCAAAGGAGATTTCTTTTTTTGAGATTTCCCTTATCTCTCCCTCAGAATCTATAACCTGAAGCCTCTCAAGCCTTTCAGATATGCACATGCCAAAAGAACCTGCATTTCCCTTTATGCTTCCACCAACAGTACCGGGGATTCCGCAGGCAAATTCCAGGCTTCCAATCCCCTCTTTCCCAAGCCCCATTATCATAAGAAGGAGATTTACACCGCCCTGTGAAAAAACCATTCTGAAATTTTTCGCAACGCTCTCCACTACTTCAAACCTGTTAAAAGTTTTCGAAAGGTTTATTACTACTCCATCAAATCCCCAGTCGCTTACAAGCAAGTTAGTTCCTTTTCCGATTGTAAAATAAGGCATCCTGTTTTTTAAGCAGAAAGATACCACACCGCTTATTTCCTGAATTCTTTCCGGAAAAACCATCGCCCGGCATTTTCCGCCTATTCTGTAAGATGTATATTTATCCATTGAAACTTCAAACCTGATTCTGTCTTTGAAAATATTTTTAAGTTCCTTTATTTTTTGAACTTCCATAACCTTCCAAATTTTTTTAATTTTTTAATCCTATATAGCTATGATTGCCTGCCTTTTAAAAAAGCCTCGCCTATTTTATAAACATCACCTGCACCAAGAGTAATCAGAAGGTCTCCTTTCTCTGTTACCTTGAAAAGATGTTTCAGAATATCCTTCCTTTCCTTTATATGGCTTACATTTTTATGCCCATGGGCCATAATTCCCTCACGCAACTTATCGCTGTCAATACCATCAATTGGCTTTTCTCCTGCAGCGTATATATCCGCGAGTATGAGCAAATCAGCGTCATAGAAGGACTTGAAAAACTCCTCCAGAAGGTCCTGAGTTCTTGAATAGCGGTGAGGCTGAAAAAGGGCAACAATCCTTCCTGTCCAGTTTTCTCTTGCTGCTTTCAAGGTAGCCTTGATTTCTGTTGGATGATGCCCGTAGTCATCAACAACAGTCACTCCATCCCTCTTACCCTTTACCTGAAATCTCCTCTCAATTCCCGAGAACCCCTCAAGGGCTTTTTTGATGTCATCAAACTTTATCCCAAGTTCAATTCCAACTGCGATTGCTGCAAGGGAATTGCAGATGTTGTGGATTCCTGAAATTTTCAATTTAATCCTCCCAATCACATTATTATGTTCTATGACATCAAACTCAGATTTAAATCCTGAAAAATTTATGGAAGCTGCTGTATAATCAGCCTGCCCTTTCAATCCATAGGTTATAAGTCTCTTCTCTATTGCAGGAATTATGCTCTGAATATTTTCATCATCCATGCATATTACCGAAACCCCGTAAAATGGTACCTTATTGATGAAGTCTGAAAAGGTTTCTTTGATTTTTTCAAGACTCCCGTAGTAGTTCAGATGCTCCCTGTCTATGTTTGTTATCACTGCTATTGATGGTGTAAGGCTCAAAAATGAGCCATCACTCTCATCAGCCTCTGCAACCAGAAACTCTCCCTGTCCAAGCTTCGCGTTTGTTCCAAGGCTGTTAAGTCTTCCGCCAATAACAACTGTCGGGTCAAATCCTGCATGGGCTAAAATCTGGGATATGAGTGAGGTTGTAGTGGTTTTCCCGTGAGCGCCTGCAACTGCAATCCCGTATTTCATTCTCATAAGCTCTGCAAGCATTTCAGCACGGGGAATAAGGGTAATCTTTTTTGTAATGGCTGATTTTACCTCAGCATTTTCCTGTGTAACAGCTGATGAGTAGACAACAACATCAGCGCCTTCAGCATTTTCTGCCCTGTGACCTTTACAGATTTTTGCTCCAAGCCTTGAAAGCCTTCTTGTAACCTTTGAAGGCTTAAGGTCTGAACCGCTCACCTGGTAGCCGAGGTTTAACAACACCTCTGCGATACCGCTCATACCTATTCCTCCAATTCCAATAAAATGGATTTTCAAGTCTTTTTTGTACATTTTATTTCATCAAATCCTAAGCCGTAAATTTCAAATTATCCCCTTATTAACTCCTCACACGCATCCACTAATGTCGCAGCAGCGTCACCCTTTGAAAATTTACTGCTGTTTCTGCTGAGTTCATTAATTTTATTTCCCCTCGTTATCAAACTTATGATTTTCTCAGATAAAATTTCTCCATTGAGTTCTTTGTCAAGAACCATCAGAGCCGCATTCTCATCAGCAAACGCCCTGGCATTTAATTCCTGATGATTATTTGCCGCGTATGGGAAAGGAATCAGTATTGACGCCTTGCCGCATTCTGACAGCTCACTCAGTGTTATTGCGCCTGCGCGGCATACAACAAGGTCTGCAATTGCATAGGCATTTTTCATTTCTTCTATATAAGGAGTAACATAATTCCTTATCATGTTTTTGTTGTACTCCTCCTTTACAAACCCGAAATCGTTCTTCCCTGTCTGATGCACTATCTGAAGCATATCAGAATATTTCTCAAGTATTGGCAGTGCCTGAACAACGCATTGATTGATTCTTCTTGCTCCCTGACTTCCGCCAAAAACAAGAAGGGTAAAACAGTTCTCCTTCATCCCCCACTGCTTTAAAGCCTCTTCTCTTGAGCCCCTGTTGATATCTCTGCGCACAGGGTTACCAGCGACAACAACCTTCTCTTTCTTGAAAAACTGCGTTGATGATTCAAAATTAACCCCAACCCTTTTCACAACCTTTGAAAGTATCCTGTTGGTCAGACCCGGATAAAAATTCTGCTCAAGTATTATTGTTGGCAGACGCAGCATAGCAGCGCAGAAAACTGTTGGTCCCGAGGCATAACCGCCAACTCCAATTACTATGTCAGGTCTGAAGCTAAAAATAATCTTCATAGCCTGAAAAAATCCCATTGGTATTTTCAAAATGCCTTTAACCATGTCATTTAAAGACTTTTCTTTTATTCCTGATGCCTCAATCAGCTTTAAATTCATCCCATGAGCCGGAATTATTCTTGCCTCAAGCCCTGAAGCTGTGCCAACAAAAAGTATTTCAGAATCAGGTTTTCGCTTTTTTATCTCATTAGCGATTGCAATGCCGGGATAGATATGTCCTCCAGTTCCTCCACCGGCTATAATTGCTCTCACAAGAATTTTCCACCTATCAAATTCTTTTTGTAGAAACAGGTTTTTAAACCTGTTAACAACAGACCTGAAGGTCTGTTTCTACAAATTCGCAGGCTAAAGCCTGCGGCTACAAAAATTAATACATCAACTTAGTCACCTCAGTCTAACTCTCTGATTTTCACGCATGGTCCGAGATACTCAGGAGAACTCCAACTGAAAACAGAGACAACACAACTGAAGAACCTCCATAGCTTATAAATGGCAGAGGCAGCCCTTTTGTTGGAAAAAGCCCCAGTGTAACACCAATATTTATTGCACTCTGCAGCCCTAGTAACAGCGTGATTCCAAGGGAAAGAAAAGTTCCAAAAAGGTCTCTGGAATTCATCGATATCCTGATTCCCCTCCATATTAATGTAAAAAACAAAAAGATTACTGCTGAAACTCCTATAAAACCAAGTTCTTCTCCAATAATTGAAAAAATAAAATCTGTATGTGGCCACGGGAGGTAGAAGAGTTTTCCCTTCCCTTCCCCTATTCCGGTTCCCCATATCCCGCCACTGCCGAATGCCAGAAAAGATTGGACTATCTGGTATCCTGTATCAAGCTGGTCACTCCATGGGTCAAGAAAAGCAAGAATCCTTCTCCTCCTGTAAGAAACATTTAAAATTGAAAAATATAAAAATGGCAGTGAAGCAAGAACAAGATAGATTAAATGGCGGAGCTTTGCACCTCCTGCAAAAAGGAGCAAAAAGGTCGTTGATGCCATTACAATCACTGTGCCAAGGTCCGGCTGGAGCATGATTAACATGCAAAAGATTCCAAGCATTATCAGAAGCGGTAGCGTGCCATTGAAAAAGTCGTGAATTTTTTCTTTCCTTTTTGAAATGGAATAGGCTGTATAGAGAACAAGGCTGAATTTGGCAAGCTCTGAAGGCTGAAAAACAAACCCGAATATGTTCAGCCATCTTCTTGCCCCGTTTTTTTCAAGGCCTAATCCAGGTATTAAAACTGCAATGAGCATTATGAATGAAAGAAAAAGGAAGGGAACTGCAAGATTCCTGAGACGGGTGTAATCAAAGTGCATGACAATTGCCATCAATACAAACCCCATGAACAGGAAAACCAGTTGTTTCTTTAGGAAGTAGTAGGAATCATTCTTCCCCTCAAGAGCAATAATTGCGCTCGCACTGTAAACCATTATTGCTCCTATTCCTGTCAGAACAAGAGTAATGAAAAGAAGCAGATGGTCATATGCATATTTTCTTGGCATATTACTTAAGCCCCATTACAGCCCTCCTGAAGGCAACTCCCCTTTCCTCATACGAGTTGAACATATCAAAGCTTGCACAGCCCGGGGAAAGAAGTATTATGTCTCCTGAAGATGCTGCTTCAAATGATTTTTTTACAGCGTCATTCATATCGCTTGCATTAATTGAGTGAGTAAATCCGTTTAAAGACTTTTTAATCTTCTCCTTGGCTTCACCAATCAAAACAAGTTTTTTTACTTTTGATTTTACCAAATCCCTGAGCATATCAAAGTCGCCTTTCTTATCCCTGCCTCCTGCAATCAATATAATTGGAGAGGAATAGCTCATAAGGGATTTAACCACAGCCCCAACATTTGTCCCCTTTGAGTCATTAATAAACCTGACCCCGTTTAGCTCCCTGACAAATTCTATCCTGTGAGAAGGAGGTTTGAATTCACTTAAAACCTTTTTAATTGTCTCCGGTTCAACATGACAAAGACTGCAGGCAGTTATTGCAGCAAGGGCATTCTCAAGATTATGAAGCCCTTCAAGTTTTACATCACACAAAGAACAGACAGCTTTTACACTATTTTGAAAGCCAAAAAATATTTCGCCGCCTTTTACAAAACATCCGTTGTTAATTACTTCTTTTGTACTGAAATAGAGCACTGAAGCTCCTGTTTGGGGTGAAAGTTTTCTCAGCATCAGGTCATCATAGTTTAATACCAAAAAGTCCTTTTTTTTCTGTTTCTCAAAAATTCTGTATTTTGTTCGGGAGTATTCTTCAATGCCTTTGTATCTGTCCATGTGGTCAGGAGTAATGTTTAAAATAAGGCTGATAAAAGGCTTGAAATTGACAACCTCTTCAAGCTGAAAGCTTGAAACTTCAACCACCAGATAATCATATTCCTGAGAGTTCAGAGCAAATTCTGAAAGAGGTGTCCCGATGTTTCCAAGTCCCAAGGACCTGTAACCAGCAGCAATTAAAAGTTCATTTATGAGCTTTGTTGTTGTGGTTTTACCGTTTGTACCTGTTATTGCAATTACAGGTACTTGTAAAAAATTATAGGCAAACTCTATCTCGCTCACTATTTTTATCCCCATATTTCTTGCCTTTAAAAGTATAGGTATTGTGCCTTGTATGCCTGGAGAAACCACTATTAAATCGATTCCCTTAAGAAGCGATTCAGGATGGGAACCAAGGAAAAATCTAACATCAGCGCCTTCAAGCATTTTAATATGCTCATTTAATTCTTCCTGAGATTTTATGTCAGAAACCATAACATCTGCGCCAAGGCTATTGGCAAGTCTTGCTGCTGCAACTCCTGTTCTTGCAAGACCAAGTATGAGGAGTTTTTTGCCTTTAACTTCCAATCCGTTAAACTTTTTTTCACCTGCTGATTTCATTTACTATCTCATCAAGCTTCATTCCTCTTGAGCCTTTTACAAGAATCCAGTCTCCCCGGGATAACAAGTCCTTCAATGGTGCAATAACTTCCTTAGAATTTTTAAAACTTTTTACTTTTCTCTTTTCCATCCCCTCTCTTACAGACGAAAGGGCTATAGTTTTTGCAAGCTCTCCAACTGTAAAAAGAAAGTCATAGTTGCCTTTTGCCACAATAACACCTATATCTCTGTGGCATTTCAGAGCAATCTTTCCAAGTTCAAGCATATCTCCAAGAAGGAGAATTTTTTTCCCCGCAGCAGATATCTTGGAAAAGCTATCAAGGGCTTTTGCCATAGATAAAGGATTTGCATTGTAAGAATCATTCAGAATATTTATCCCTTCAGGAGTTTTAATAACCTCAAGCCTCAGATGCACCCCTTTGTAGGACTCAAGACCCCTCTTTATCTCCCCTTGGGTAACACCAAAATGGTATGAGCATGCAGAGGCAGCAAGCGCATTATATACATTATGCTCACCAATAACAGGGAGACAGATTCTCTGTTTCTTCTTGCCAATGCATAGAGTGAATTTGATTTCCAATCCTCTTTCATCAATCCTATCTGCCCTGACATCATTCTCATAAGCCTTACCAAAAAATATTTTCCTTCCCCTGAAACGGCTAACTGCCTTTACTAAGTTTGGGTCATCTCCATTAATGATAGCCACTCCGCTGACAGGGAGTGAATAAATAAGCTCAGCTTTTTCTTTTGCAATATCCTTGATGCTTCTGAAATTCTCTGCGTGTGCAAGTCCAACATTTGTAATAACCCCAACCGTAGGCATTGCTATTTTGCAGAGTCCCTTAATCTCTCCTGCTCTGCTCATCCCTAGTTCAAAAACACCAATCTGATGTCTTTTATCAAGATGCAGAAGACTGAGAGGCAACCCTATATGATTATTAAAATTGCCCGGGTTTTTAATGGTTTTGAATTTACGGCTCAATATTTTATCAGTCATCTCTTTAACAGTGGTTTTTCCGTTGCTTCCGGTAATTCCAATAAGAGGCATTGAAGTCTTTTTCCTGTAAAATACTGCAATATTCTGAAGTGCTTTCAGGGTATCATTTACCTCAATAAAAACAGTTTTGGAAAATGACTTAATCAGTTTATCTAAAAAAAATTTTTCAGAATAAATAACTCCTTTAGCTCCGCGCTTCAGAGAATCAGAAATAAACGAGTGTCCGTCAAACTTCTCACCCTTTATCGCAATAAAAAGCTCGCCGCTTTTTATTGCCCTTGAATCTATTGAAATGCCTCTGAAAGATTCAGCCTTTTTCCCTGACCTGAGCAATCCCCTTGTCCCTTCAAGTATGTCAGAGAGATGGAACCTCTTCATTGCACCTTTATCTCTTCAAGTTTTTCCATAATCACTTCTCTGTCATCAAAATGGATTATCTTTTCACCAAGAATCTGATAGTTTTCATGCCCCTTCCCTGCAATAATAACGAGGTCATTTGGTTTCGCTGCTTCCAGAGCCTTAAAAATTGCCTTTTTTCTGTCAGGAACTATTCTGACTTTACCGTTGTTTTTTTCTCCATTTATCCCGGCTTTGATATCATCAATTATCTTAAGAGGGTCTTCACGCCTTGGATTGTCTGAGGTGATAAAAACTATATCACTCAGCTCAGAAGCAATTTTTCCCATTACAGGCCTTTTGCTTTTGTCTCTGTTCCCGCCACATCCAAAAACAGTTATGACATATCCCCCTGAAATCTTCTTTGCCTCTATTAAGCATCTGAGCAAAGCATCAGGAGTATGGGCATAATCAACTATGACATCAAAGCCGCCTTTCCATTCAACGCGCTGAAATCTTCCCGGAACAGATTTTAACGATTCTATCCCTTTTTTAATTTCATCCTTCCTGACGCCAAGATAATAGGCAGTTGCTGCAGAGGCTAAAATATTATATATGTTGAACTCACCTATTAAAGGAGAAAAGACTTCTATCTCATCATCAGGGAATAAAATTCTGCTTCTGATTCCGTTAAAATCACCTTTTAAATCAACGGCTCTTACATCCACCCCCGGCTTAAGCCCGTATGTTATTGCTCTGACAGAAACCGCGTCTTTAATTTCGCAAGCCATCAGGTCATCAGCATTGATTACTGCAAAGGGTTGCAGCTTATCATCCGGAACTGCATCCAGCATTTTGAAAAGCCTTTTCTTTGATTCAAGATAATTTTTCATATTCCCGTGAAAATCCAGATGTTCCTGTGAAAGATTTGTATAAACTGCTGCAGTAAAATTGCATCCAAGAACTCTATCAAGTTCCAAAGAATGTGAAGATACTTCCATAACCGCAAATTCACTTTTGGATTCTAACATCTCTTTTAAAATTCTCTGAAGGTCAAGGGATTCCGGAGTTGTTTTTGAAGATGCCACAATCCTGTCTCCAATATGATAACTTATAGTTCCAATCAGTCCTGTCCTTTTTCCGTCTTGACTGAGAATTGATTCAATGAGATATGAAGTGGTTGTCTTGCCGTTTGTCCCTGTTATGCCTATGAGCCCAAGGCTTTTGCTTGGAAATCCATAGAATTTATTTGCAACAAGCGCGAGAGCTTTTCTTGAATCCGGAACTGCTACTGCAGTGACTGACCCATTCTGTATTACTGTATTGATGTCAGAAAAGCCTCTATTTACAACAACTGCCTTTGCCCCGCTCTTTACTGCATCGCCTATAAAAAGATGCCCGTCATCAACCATCCCTTTGACAGCAACAAAAACTGAACCCTCTTTAACCTTTCTTGAGTCATATTCAACACCTGAAATATCAACATATTCATTCCCATAAATACTTTTTTCAGAAAGAATTTCTATAAGTTCCTTTAATAGCATTTTGTTTGTTACAGATTTCTGTTTCTAACTGGTAAATTTTTACCGTTGGATTTTTTTGTTTTTTCCAATTTAGAAAAAACCAAACCATCCGGAAGCCTGTTCTCTGCCTCAACAATCATTGGAATAGCTGGGGTTTCTTCTCCTTGTTTTATGTTTAAATATCTCATAATCCTATCCGCCATTCTTGAAAAAGCAGGAGCTGCAATTATACCGCCGTAGTGTGCAGTTGAAGGTTCATCTATTGTCACAAGTATTGTCACCGCAGGTTTGTCAGCAGGAAGATATCCCACAAAGGATGAAACATATTTATTGCTCAGATATCCTCCGCCTCCCCTTTTTGCTTTTTGTGCGGTTCCGGTTTTGCCTGCAACCTGAAACCCCTTGACTTTGGCGAGATTGCCTGTGCCTTCTTCACTCACAACCCCTTTTAAAATGCTGCTTAAAATCTTTGCTGTTTTTTCTGAAACTACTCTTCTTTTTATCTCAGGATTGAATTCCTTTATTATATTTTTTTCACTGTCTTCTATTCTTAAAGCTATCCTCGGCTTATAAAGAATTCCCCCGTTTGCAATTACAGAGTATATTAATGCAAGCTGAAGCGGAGTCACCGAAACCTCCTGTCCTATGGGAATTGCGCCAATGGATGTTCCTGACCATTTTTCAGGACTTCTCATAATCCCTGGTGATTCTCCGTAAAGCCCGATTCCGGTTCGCTGGCCAACACCAAAAAGAGAGATGTATTTATAAAGCTGTGAAGGACCTAACATCATTCCAAGCTTTATTGTCCCAACATTGCTTGATTTCTGAATGACCTGTTCAAAGGTAAGCTTTCCGTATTTGTGAACATCTCTTATCCTTTTATTTGCCACCTGGATAAATCCGTTTGAGCAGTCAAGGACTGTATCAGGTTTTGCAACTGACTCCTCAAGGGCAGCGCAGGCTGTTATCACCTTAAATGTTGAGCCGGGTTCGTAAGGGTCGCTTATTACCTTGTTTCTCCTGTCTGAAGGAGAATACTGGTTAATTTGGTTCGCATTGAATTTTGGCATTGATGCCATTGCAAGAATATCACCATTCATTGGGTTCATCACAACAGCGCACCCTCCTGAAGCTTTGACTTTCTCAACCCTCTTTTCAAGCTCTGACTGCACGATATACTGGATGTTCTCATCAATTGTCAGAACTATGTTCTTTCCTTCAGACCTTGGCTTTTCAAAAACATAAACAGACCTTCCCTTGGCATCCTTTTCTGTGACAACCCTAATTCCTGACTCACCCTTGATGAATTTTTCAAAAAGTCTTTCAATCCCTTCAAGGCCATCATTGTCAATGCCTGTGAATCCTATAAATTGGCTTGCGAGTTCTTCCTTAGGATAAAATCTCTGGCTCTCCTTGACAAAATCTACACCTTTAGGTTTTACCCTCTCTAATCTCTTGAACTCATCATCTGTTATTTTTCTTTTAATCCATGCAAAAGTTTTTTTATCATTACGCATTGAATTCAACCTGCTCTCAAGAGACTTCCTGTTTACACCAAGCAACTGTGAAATGACCTCAGCAACCTTTTGCGGGTTTTTTATTTTTAATGGATTTGCGTAAACTGAATTTACATCTATGCTTACGGCCAAGCTTCTGTAATTGCGGTCAAATACTATTCCTCTCACAGGATTGATTACTATTTTTTGAGTTGTCTGTTTATCTGCCCGCTCTTTTAATATCTTGTGCTCTATTATCTGGAGGTAAAAATCCCTTAGAAAAGCGCATAGGTATAAAACTGAGAGAAAAGAAAAAACAATAAATATTCTTTTTTTTATGTTTTCAGTATTACCGTTAGTCATTGTTCACTCTGTTAGTATTATTACCATTCTATTTATCTTCTATGAGCCTCTCCCCTAAGGAGACATCAAAAAAAAGCTTCATGGGGTCAGGAGATGAAGAAACTATCACCTTTACCTGTTCAGACTCCGGTGATTTCAGGTTTAAGATTGAGACAGCTTCTTTCTCTATTCTGCTGAGCGATGAAAGAGTTGATATCTCAAACTTAAGCTTTTTATTATTGAAATTTAGCTCCTTCAGATTACGCCTCAGCTGATGAATTTCATAAGTGAGTTTCATGATATATATCTCCTCCCATACCATGAAAAATATGCCGCTGAAAAAAACCAGAACAGTAAGCAGGTATATAAAAAACCTCCTGAGTTTCTTAATGCCTTCCTGCCTGAGAACAATATTTCCGCCAAGAAAAACACTGGTGTTTGAAAGTGTCTTAGCCACTGGAATTCTCCCTCACTCTTTCTATCCCTTTCAGTACCAAGTTATTAGCAGGCATTTGCCTTATATCCTTTCTCCTGCCCTGAGCTTTGCGCTTCTTGCCCTTGGATTTTGCGCAATCTCTGATTCAGAAGCACGGACAGGTTTTTTGTTAATAATCTTCAAAACGGGTCTTACATTGCATCTGCACTCAGGAAATCTTGGAGGGCAGATACAGCCCTTTGCCTTTTTATTGAAAACTTCTTTCACAATCCTGTCCTCTAATGAATGGTAGGAGATGACGCAAATCCTTCCTCCGGAACTTAATTTTGAGATTGCAGATGTTAATGCAGGAGTCAGGATTTCCAGTTCTTCATTAACCTTTATTCTTAAGGCTTGGAAAGTTTTTGTAGCAGGGTGGATTTTACCGGGCCAGTTGGATTTAGGAATGATATTTGAAATGATTTCTGCTAACTCGGTAGTAGTTAATATATTTTTTTCAGATCTTACCTTAACTATAACCCTCGCAATCCTGCCTGCCCACTTTTCCTCTCCAAAACTTCTTATTACATTTTCAAGCTCCTTCTGAGGTAAACTGTTTATTAAATCAAAAGCTGTTGTCTTTTTTCTTATGTCCATTCTCATATCAAGAGGTCCTGCCTTTCTGAAGCTGAACCCTCTTGACTGTTCATCTATCTGATAGCCTGAAACGCCAAGGTCAAAAAGAATGCCATCAATCTCTCTGATATTTTCTCTTTCAAGTATTCCTTCAATATCCCTGAAATTTCCTTTTAATACCCTGAATCCTGCGCCAAACTCTTTTAATCTTTCCGAAGCAACCCTGATTGCCTCTTCATCCTGGTCAATACCAATCACAACGCTTGCAGGGTCTGTTACCTTTAAAATCTCCTCGCTATGCCCGCCTCCCCCGAGAGTACAATCAACATAAATCCCTTTTCTGTCACATCTTAAAGATTCTAAAACTTCCTCTGCAAGAACAGGAGTATGAAATGAGTTCATAAACCATGGCTCAATTTATAGCCCTATCCTCTCAAGCTTCTCTTTTATATTCTTAAAAACGTCGGGCATATCTTTGTTATATTCCTCCCATACCTTCTTGTCCCATATTTCAAATGTGTCAGAGTTGCCGGTAATAAACACATCCTTTTCAAGATGGGCATGTTCTCTCAGCATTGGAGGAATAAGAATTCTTCCTGTCTTGTCAAGGGCGCATTTTTCAGCAAAGGAAAGCAGGTATCTTCTTGCTTTCTTCTGGTCTTCATCAAGGTTTGAAAGCTGCTTGAGTTTTTCCACCAGAACATTCCACTCTGCTAAAGGATATGCAACAAGACACTTGTCAGGATCGCGGGTCAGCACCACCTCTTCAGAATATTTTTCTCTTAATACTTCTCTGAATTTAGAAGGAATGCTGACTCTCCCCTTTGCATCAATCGTATGATTAAATGTTCCCTGAAACATAAGGAAATATCAATCCCCACTTTATCCCACTTTATGGGTACAATTTACCCCCGAGTATACCTTTTGTCAAGAGAAAAACAGAATATTTTCCATATCTATTTTTTATTTTATTATTAAAACGTTATGACAAGTTAAACAGGCAGGCTATATTGTGCTAAAAAAACAATCTTACACTTTATATAGCGTGTGTATTTTTTTGCGAAGACAGGAAATTTAAAAGGGATGTAGAAAAAACAGAGGAAAAGTGAACCGTTGTCAACTGGTCCCTGCCTGCCGGCAAGCAGGTAAAGACCAGTTTCTATATCTATCTAAAAACAGTGATTTGAGAAACCCTATGTTTAAAACAAAGAAAAACATATAATTTTTGCAATTAGTATTTTGTTTTTTTTAAATCTATGAAGAAAAAATTTTTATTTTTCTAAGGACAGAAGAAAAACTGTTTTGACAAAAAAGATATGCTGATATATAAAATATCAAGAAAGTTTTTTTAATGTATTGACAAAAAGCAAGGAGACATTAAGCTATGAGAATCGGAGTACTAACAGGAGGAGGAGACTGTCCGGGGCTTAATGCAGCAATAAGGGCAATTGTCAGAAGGTCAAGCTCATACGGATATGAAGTTCTGGGGATAAAAAAAGGATGGCACGGTCTTATTTACGGAGAGACTGAACCCCTCACAAATTTTTCAGTATCAGGAATACTTCATGTTGGAGGAACAATCATCGGAACATCAAGGACAAACCCGTTTAAGAAAGAAGAACATCTGCAGAGATTAATGGAGAATTATAGAAAATTTGGAATCGATGCCTTAATTGCTATTGGAGGAGAAGATACCCTTGGGGTTGCCAATCGGCTTTCTCAGATAGGACTAAAAGTGCTTGGAGTTCCAAAAACAATCGACAATGATGTTGACGGAACAGATTTTACTTTTGGCTTTGATACAGCAGTAAGCATTGTTACAGAAGCAATTGACCGGCTCCATTCAACCGCAGAAGCCCATGACCGCATAATGGTAGTTGAGGTCATGGGCAGGCATGCCGGCTGGATTGCTACCTTTGGAGGGATTGCAGGAGGAGCAGATATAATTCTCATCCCCGAGGTCCCATTTGATATTGATGAGGTTTGCAATATGCTGAGGAAACGCCACAGCAGGGGAAAAAACTTCAGCATTGTGGTTGTTGCAGAAGGCTCAAAACCAAAGGAACTCGATAGACCGGTTACAACAAGCGATCAGAGGGATGATTTCGGACATATTAAGCTCGGCGGCATAGGAAGTTTTCTTGCTTCAGAGATTGAAAAAAGGACCGGTTATGACACAAGGGTAACTGTTCTTGGCCATATTCAGAGGGGAGGCACGCCAACAGCTTATGACAGAGTCCTTGCAACTAGGTTTGGAGTTGCCGCAGTGGATTTGGTTAAAGACGGAATTTTCGGAAAAATGATGGCATTTCACTGCAACAAAATTGTGACAGTTGACCTTGCAGAGGCAGTTGGTAAACTTAAAACCCTTGATATGGAAATCTACGAAATCGCAAAAGTTTTCTTTGGCTAAAAAGGTAAAAGTTCAGAGTTTGACGTTGGATGAAGTGAATAGTTAACTAAGTTAGAACTTGAAATATTAAAAGCTAATAGCTATAAGCTATAAGTAACACAAAGTGTTCTGGGGGCGAATTGGATTCGACGGGGATAAGTGAGGTTTGACGGAGCATGCCGAGGTCCCAGTGGCTCGTAAAACAGCTGGAAATAAAAATAAACGCAGACAATTACGCTCTGCCCTTAGCTGCCTAAGAACAGCTAATCCTGGTTAGGTTCTCGCCTGTGGGATTTAATCGGGACCATTTAGCAGGCTGGTCTTTTTCTCATCGCTTGATGGGAAAAAGACAAGAAAAATTCAAGCTGGTTCTCTGAAAATCCTGCCTCCGGGAGATTCAGGGGATGAGATTAAAACAGAGGATAAGCATGTAGCGCCTTAAGCATCATATCTTCGGACAGGGGTTCGATTCCCCTCGCCTCCACTAAGATTTTATTATATAAAAATAATTCTATTTCACATTCTGTCATATTTTTCCACAACCCGTCCAGTGATATCAACAGAAGGAGAAAGATAAATAAGAGTTTCTTTTTCCAAAATTATTGTATAATTTTCGCTCTTTGCTACATCCTCAACTATATTTATTATCTCGCTCAGTATTCTCTGGTTTACCTGCGAATTCTTTTCCCCCATCTCTTCTTCAAACTCCTCTCTGTCTCTCTGGTATTTTTTCAGTTTCTGATTAAAATCCTCTTCTTTTTTCTCCTTTGTCTCATTGCTCCATATTGATACCTTATCAAGAATTTCTTTTTTAAGCATTTCCAATTCTTTGTCCGCAGATTCAATCTTTTTTCTTTTTTCCTCAAATTCCTCTTTAAGTTCCTTCAAAGACTGCTTTCCCTTTTTTGATTCAAGCATAATTTTCTGTATATCAACAACTCCGATTTTAAAATTTTCTCCATAAGAACTTGAGGCATATAAAGAAAACAGCATCAGACTAATTACAGAAAAAAATATTTTCATATAAAAATGCTTTTATTTTAGGTTAGTTGCGAGTTTGTCTGGATATAGGAGAATTTCTGATAAGCTTTAATCAGTATAATATATTCTTTTGCGACTCTACTAACTGAGACCTCTTCCTTACGTCAGAGACAATACTATTCAAATCGATGCTTAACTGATTGCACTCGACAATCGCAGCTATCTGAGCTGCAAGGCTTGCCAACATTGCAACTTCTTCCTGCTTAATCGGATTGGAAGAAAAGTATTTGTCAGCAACAATATATCCCAGCGCCCCATTTTTTCCTATTATAGGAACTGAGACAAACTGCTCAGCAGCTATATCCTTCAATATCTCATTGCATATTATCCCATTCATTTCATCTTTTGACCTGATAAACAGTATCTCAGGTTTTCCCTGAGAAAGCTGGTAGGAGACAATAGAGCCTTTTTCTCCAAGCGTTTTTTTCATAACTATTTTCTGATATCTTGTCATTAAGGCTTCTATTTTGTTCAAATCCTGAGCCCAGCTGAAAACTTTTATTATCTTCTTTCTTTCCGGATCCAAGAAGTGAAGTGACGACCTCTCAAAACCTATCATATTAATTAGCTTGCTTGCTGTTTCCCATATATCCTCAGGTTTTTTTGCAACATTCAGCTTTGAAGTCAGGTCAAAATACTTGACTTCCAGGGGAATATTCTCATCACCATTGCCAACAATGCGGTATTTGAGCAGTTTAAGATACTCTTTATACCCCAGTTTGCTGAAAGCCAAATATGACACTACTGAGAATACCAAAACAACCAGCCCAAACTGTTTTCCGCTGTCAAATGTCAGATAAAGCGCTAAAAAGGAAAAAAGTACCGAAAAAGAGTAAAGTATTATGACAACCCTTCTGTGAGAAAAACCCATTTCAAGCAGTTTGTGATGTATATGTTCTTTATCTCCCTGAAATATGCTTGTATTTTTTAACACTCTTCTTATTATGGATAATCCTGTATCAATTGCAGGAAGACCCATTAAAATTATTGGAATCATTATAGAACTTATCGTGGCAGTCTTCATTGCTCCAACCAGAGAAATACCTCCGAGCATATATCCCAGAAATAAAGACCCCGTATCTCCGAGAAATATCTTTGCAGGATTAAAATTGAAACGCAAAAATCCAAGTGTTGCCCCTGCAAGGGCAACACACATAAATGAAAGTATCTGGCTATTATAAGAAATTATACCTAGTGAAAGAAAAGAAATAGAAGAAATACCGGTTGCGAGTCCATCAAGCCCGTCAATAAGATTCATTGCATTAGTAAAAGAAAGCATCCAGAGGAGTGTCATAAAAAAAGAAATTATATCTGTCGTTGTACCTGACTCAAGATGGCTTAACAGGAAGTCAAATCTTATTCCACAAACCCATATAATCGATGCAGCTAATGCCTGAACCATAAACTTTCCCCATGGGCTTACACCTTTTATGTCATCAAAAACACCAAGAACCAGTATAATCAATCCCGAAAAGAAAAGGATTAAAGGTTGTTTTGAAAGACCATGCATTTCAATAGACTCAAGCTTGAAGATAAAAAATAAAGAAACTATAGAGGCAATCATTGAAAGGACTATTGCAATACCCCCCAGTAAAGGCATAGGACTTTCATGTACAGTTATGTGGTTCGGCTTTTTGACTATATTGAATCTTAAGGAAACCAGTTTGATAAAAGGAGTCGCTATAAGGCAAAAGATGATTGAAGAAGCAAAGATATATATATTGAATAATAGCATTCTTTAAAATCTCCCAAAATTATAATTATAAACAAGAAAATAAAATTTATGAGCTGATGTTATAATGCTTGGTATAATTATAAATTCTTCCAGAATTGACTTAATTATATTCAACAAAAGCTTTTTGTCAAACAAATTTATTTTATTTTTATATTATCAAATGATTTGGTATTTGAAATTTGATATTTAATATTCTTGTTATCTTTTCATAAGGGATTCCTCTATGAGACCTGTTTACATGATTTCAGGCGGTGTAAGTAAGTTTACAATGGACAACCTGCTACTTTGGCAGTGAGGAATTTTTAAAAGAAACACCCCTTCCCTCTGTTTACTTTGTTCCCGTCTTTGATAAGAAAAAAGTTGAAATATTAAATATAGTGTTATAATGTAATCAATTCAGAATTAGTTTTTTTATTAACATCTTTTATATGAACTGCAACATATTGAGTTTATTACAATAAAATCATTTAAAATGAATTGTTCTACACCAATAATTCTAAACAGAAACCCATCAAAGACAGGATAATGGAAACTGCTCAAACTACAAAAATTCTGATAGTTGAAGATGAAGAATTGCAGAAAAACGTGCTTGTAAGTCTGCTTCAAAGCGACGGACACGAAGTCGTTACCGCAACAAATGGCATTGATGCAATAAAAATAATAGAGAAAGACAACTTTGAAATAATCATAACCGACATTATAATGCCCGGTGCTGACGGGATTGAGGTTTTGAGAACATCAAAAAGAATTGACCCTGATTGTGATGTAATTATAATTACAGCCTATGCCACTGTAGAAGGGGCTATCGAGTGCATGAAGCTTGGAGCTTATGACTACATAACAAAACCATTTAATCTTGACCACATAAAAATTGTCATAGCAAAAACCATCGAAAAAAGAAAGCTGATGAAAAGTGCCGCAGAAGGGGAATATTATAAACAGCTTTCAAGAATTGATGGTCTTACACATCTTTATAATCATCGTTTCTTTCATCAGTTGCTGGAATCAGAAATCGCCAGAGCCAGAAGATATGAGCATCCTCTGTCTCTTCTTATGGTAGATATTGATAACTTCAAGATTCTAAATGACACAAAAGGGCATCAAAGCGGAGATACGATTTTACAGGAAGTTTCTGTAACGCTCAAGCAGGTAAGCAGAAATTGTGACCTCATTGCAAGGTATGGAGGAGATGAGTTTGCCATAATAATCCCTGAAACAGACAAGATGAATGCAGCAACAATCGGTTATAGAATAAAAGAACTGATAGAAACAAAAAAGTTTTTCACCCGCGAAATAGCAAAACAGAGCAAAATAACAATAAGCGGAGGAATTGCTGCTTTCCCTTTTGATGCAAAAAACAGAACAGATTTGATAGAAAGGGCAGACAAAGCTCTCTACAAAGCCAAAACTCTTGGAAGAAACCAGATCTGCATCTATTCTGAGCAATCAGAAGCAAGCTGAGAATGGAAACGTTTCAGATTCACCAGCCGTAGTTTTTTGCCTGAGAATAAAATCCCCAGATGAATTCTTGAATTGCAAAGTTGAAATAAATTTTGTATAGAAAGAAAGCATGAAGAAAAAAAATATTAATTTATTTTTCTATTTGATAATTCTTATGCCTTCCCTTATTTTCCTTCAGTGTGTAACTAATCCTGTTACAAAAGAAAAAGACTTTATCCTCATCTCCGAAGCACAGGAAATCTCTATGGGGGTAAGTGCTGACAAAGAGGTGCTTGACACCTACGGGCTATACAGCGACCAGAAGCTGCAAAATTATATTGATGAAATAGGACAAAAAGTTGCGGGTGTGAGCGACAGGAAAAATATCAAATTTTTTTTCACTGTAGTTGACAGCACTGAGATAAATGCCTTTGCCCTTCCCGGAGGATATATTTACATAACAAGAGGAATTCTTGCCCTTCTTAACAGCGAAGCGGAACTTGCAGGGGTCCTGGGACATGAAATAGGCCATGTCTGCGCCCGCCACAGCGCAAAACAAATTTCTCAGGCGATAGGATACCAGGTTCTTATGACAGGCGCTTCAATTGCTCTTCCACAGTTGAGCCAGTGGGGACAGATAAGCGATATCATCTTTGGGACAATTGAGAATGGTTTTGGAAGGCAGTATGAATTGCAGTCTGATGAACTTGGGCAGAATTATGAATTCAGAGCCGGTTATGACCCATTGCAGGCTGCGTCCTTTCTTACCACACTGAAGAAGACTGAAAAAGGAACAGGAGTATTTCATGGTCTTTTTGCAACCCATCCTGAAACAGAAAACAGGATAAAACAGGCAATCATTCACGGCAATAAACTTAAATCCACTACAACAGCACAGTTACAAATCCTCGATGACAAATACATCAGCATGCTTCAGGGACTTGTATACGGAAGAGGAGAAAAAGAAGGAATAGTCTCCGGAAACAGCTACAAAAACCGTGCATATCGCTTCGCTATCTCGCTTCCTGCAGGATGGGACAATACAATAAAAAACGGAAAACTGTTCTCAAAAGATCCTGAAAATATTCTCAACATTGAACTTGAGCAGATTAACAGAAGAGAAGGTCTTACATCTGTTCAGTTAGCGGAAAAATGGGAAGGGAAAACACATCTGAAGAGATTCCAGAATGAACCCTATTCTAAAAACGGCTTGGACGGTTACATCTGCTATTACGATGCTAAATCAGAAAAAACGCCTCTGAGACTGAAAGTTCTCTTCTTTGTTAAAAACGGCTCCGGGTTTGCACTTATATGCTATTCACCTGCAAAGGATTTCCGGTTTGCATTAGATGATTTTAACAAGACTATTTACAGCCTGAGAAATCTGTCAGATAATGAAACTGAAGGGCTTAAGGCAAAACACCTTAATATATATACTGTTAAAGAAGGGGACAATTTCAACAAAATAGCGGAGAAAGAATTAGGTGACGGAAAAAAAGCTGAAGAGCTTGCAACCCTAAATGGACTTGAGGTTAATTCGCAGCTAAGGGTCGGAAAAAAGCTTAAGCTGCCGTCATATTAGGGTTCAAGGGTTCAAGTGGAATAAGATTAGAAATTAAAAATCAAATATCAAAATTTTCAATTAAACTTTTAACTTTAGATTTGTTATTTTGATTTTTACCAGACCTCTTTAATCCTATAGAATTTAGGAGAGAAGCTAAATTGGCAAATAATAATATTTTCATCCATATCCCGTACAAAAAAATTGCAGGATACAAAACGCTAATTTTTGAGAAAAAAATAAATCTTGAAATATATTTCTCAGGTGACACACTTGATGAAGTATCTCTTAATGATATAAAGGAATTAAGCAAACAACTCTCAGTTAACGGTATCAGGACCACATTTCATTCCCCTTTTCACGATTTAAGCCCCGGAGGCTTTGATAAAAAAGTCAGGGAGGCTACTGTTTCAAGGCTGCGCCATGTTCTTGAAATTGCAGAAATCATTCATCCGGAAAATATTGTAGTCCATCCCGGATTTGACAGTTTAAGGTTTCAGGGATTTGAAAATGTTTGGTTTGAAAACAGTCTCATAACATGGAAAACGCTTCTAAAAGAGCTTCCGCACGATGATATTTTTTTTACCATAGAAAATGTTTTCGAAGAAAAACCTGACAGACTCGTTGAACTTGTTTCTGAAATAAATTCTAAAAATTTTAAAATCTGCTTTGATATTGGCCATTTTAATGTTTTTGGGAAAATTCCATTAGAGCAGTGGATTAACAGCGTAAAATCTCATCTAAAGGAAATACATATCCACGACAACAACGGAACTAATGATGACCACATAGCCCTTGGAGAAGGAGGCATAGATTTTAAAAAACTTTTTTCTCTTACAAATCATTTGCTTAATAGTTTAATTATTACAGTTGAAGCCCACTCAAGAGAGAATGCCCTTAAAAGCCTTGCCTGGATTGAAAAGAATTCTCCGGGCGCACTTTAAAACAAATTCTGTGTAATCAATCTTCTAATATTCCCTTGACAAAGAAGTCTATTTTTGTTTAAGAGGCTTTGCAATTTCACAGGGAGTATGTGATGTTTGAGATAGTTGAAAAGAAAGTCCTTTCACCGGTTGTAAATCTTTTCAGGATAAAGGCTCCGTCCATAGCTAAAAAGAGGAAAGCCGGGCAGTTTGTAATTTTTCAGATTGATGAAACAGGAGAAAGAGTCCCGCTGACAATAGCTGATTCCTCGCCAGAAGAAGGAACTGTCACTATTATCTGCCAGGCACTTGGTAAAAGCACAATAAAGCTTAATTCCCTGAACAAGGGAAACATCATTTTAAATCTTGCAGGACCACTTGGCATACCATCCCACATTGAAAATTTTGGAACATCAGTCTGCATTGGAGGTGGTGTTGGGATAGCAGTAGCATATCCCCTTGCAAAAGCCTTAAAGGAAAAAGGGAATAATGTGATTTCCATTATGGGATTTAGAAGCAGGGAGCTCCTTTTCATGGAAGAGGAACTTAAAGCTACAAGCAATGAACTCCATGTTACAACTGATGATGGAACCTATGCAAGGAAGGGACTTGTCACTGATGTGCTCAAGGAAATTCTTGAAAAGGACAGGAAAGTTGACTTTGTCCTTGCAGTAGGCCCTGTTCCAATGATGAAAGCTGTATGCAATATAACAAAAAGCTATAAGATAAAGACTATGGTAAGCCTTAATCCTGTAATGGTTGACGGAACAGGGATGTGTGGCGCATGCAGGGTAACTATTAACGGCAAAACCAAATTTGTCTGCGTTGACGGACCTGAATTTGACGGTCATCATATAGACTTTGATGAGTTGATGAAAAGGCAGAGTTTCTATAAGGAATACGAGAAGCTCTCCTATGAAAAATTCCAGCATGAAGGATGTTGCAGCGAGGCGATAAAAAAATGAGTGAGAAGATTGACCCTAAAAAGAGGATGAAAATCCCAAGGCAGAAAATGCCGGAACAGGAGCCTGAAAAAAGAAAGAAAAACTTTGAACAGGTAAACTTCGGCTTGCCTCCTGAGATTGCAAGAATAGAAGCCCAGAGATGCATTCAGTGCAAAAAACCCTTCTGTGTTGGTGGCTGCCCTGTCGGAATAGATATCCCGGGATTCATCAGGCTGATTGCAGAGGGAGATTTCATAGGTGCGGCAAGAAAGCTTAAGGAAAAAAATACCCTTCCGGCAGTATGCGGAAGGGTATGCCCGCAGGAAGAACAGTGTGAAGTACCATGTATTATCGGGAAAAAGGGAGCCCCTGTTGCAATAGGTAATCTTGAGCGCTTCGCTGCTGATTTTGAACAGGAATACGGAGAGATAAAAATCCCCGACCTTCCAAAATCTACAGGCAAAAAGGTTGCAATAGTTGGTTCAGGACCTGCAGGTCTTACAGCAGCAGGAGAACTTGTAAAGTCCGGACACAGAGTCACAATTTTTGAAGCCCTCCACAAGCCAGGAGGAGTTCTCATCTATGGAATACCTGAGTTCAGGCTCCCCAAAAAAATTCTTGAAAAGGAAATCAACTATATAAAAAGCCTCGGGGTAGAAATTGTAACAAACTATGTAGTTGGGAAAACTGAAACTCTTGATGAGCTTCTTTCTAATGGTTTTCATGCTGCGTTTCTCGGAACAGGAGCAGGACTTCCGTACTTTATGAACATTCCGGGGGAAAATTTAAACGGAGTCTATTCTGCCAATGAATACCTCACGCGTGTCAACCTCATGAAGGCATATCTTTTCCCTGATTATGACACACCGGTTTTTAGCGGGAAAAGAGTGGCTGTGGTCGGGGGGGGGAATACGGCAATGGACGCTGTGAGAACTTCAAAACGCCTTGGAGCCAAACATTCATACATTATATACCGCCGTTCAAGAAATGAGATGCCTGCAAGGGTTGAAGAAATAAAACACGCTGAGGAAGAAGGAATTGAATTTGTCCTCCTCACAAATCCAACAAAAATCATTGGAGATGAAAAGGGATGGGTTAATGGCATTGAATGTCTAAAAATGGAGCTTGGCGAGCCTGATGCTTCAGGAAGAAGGAAACCTGTTCCAATAAAGAATTCCGAATATGTCATTGATGTAGATACAGTGGTAATAGCCATTGGCAACGGTGCAAACCCGCTAATACCAATGACAACAGGCGGACTTAAAACAAACAAATACGGCTATATAGTTGCAGACCCTAAAAACTGCGCAACCAGCAAAAAGGGAGTTTTTGCAGGGGGAGATATTGTAAGAGGCGGCGCCACAGTAATCCTTGCAATGGGTGATGGTAAAACTGCAGCGTCTGCAATTAATGAATATCTGAAATAGCTTTGCAAGCTATTAAATTCTAAATTCGAAATCCCAAACAAATTCAAATGACCAAAATCCAAAATTCAAAACAGTTTTGAACATTAGAATTTTGAGTTTTGAATTTCACTCGAACCCTTGAACCCTGGAACCCTTCTACAAGCCTAATGCCTGAAATGCCTTATTCCTGTAAAGACCATAGCAATATTATATTCGTTGCAGGCATTTATAACCTCGTCATCTTTAACAGAACCCCCCGGCTGGATTACTGCTGTAATCCCTGCCTTTGCAGCCTCGTCAATCCCGTCTCTGAAAGGAAAGAAAGCATCTGAGGCAAGAACAGTTCCTTTTGTTGGAAGGTTTGCTTTCATAACAGCAATTTTTGAAGAATCAACCCTGCTCATCTGTCCAGCACCAATCCCTACTGTCTGACCTTTTCTTGCATAGACTATTGCATTTGACTTGACGTACTTGGCAACTTTCCATGCAAATTGCAGGACTTCCATTTCATCCTGTGTTGGTTTTCTCCTTGTTGGATATTTGAGGCTCATTAAGTCAATATTCTTAACATCCCTATCCTGTATCAGAACTCCACCACCTACCTTTTTAATGTCAAAACCGTTCTGAATATTATCCAGTGTTTTTACATCCATTGGAACCTGAATCAACCTTAAATTTTTCTTTGACTCAAGAATCCGAAGGGCACTATAAGAATATGACGGAGCAACTATTGCCTCCGTAAAAAGCTTTGAAACCTCCTTTGCAGTCTCTTCGTCAACCTCTCTGTTAAAGCCGACTATTCCTCCGAAGGCTGAAACCGGGTCTGTTTCTTTTGCTTTAATATAGGCATCAAGAAGAGAGGTATCAGCTATGGCAACACCGCATGGGTTTGTATGTTTTATGATTACTGCTGCACACTGGTCAAATTCAGTGGCAAGGTTTAATGCAGCATCAAGGTCAATTATATTATTAAATGAAAGTTCCTTTCCCTGCAATTGCTTCCCGCTGGAAATTACAGGAAAGAGCGGAGGCTTTGCTTCCCTGTAGAAAGCAGCATTCTGATGAGGGTTTTCCCCGTATCTTAAATCCTGAACCTTAACTAAGCTTAGTGTCAGTCTTTCAGGGTATTTTTCAGGCATTGCATTGTCAACCCTGATAGAATTAAGGTATGTTGCTATTGATGAATCATATGAGGATATCAGGGCAAAGGCCTTTCTTGCAAGGTGAAATCTTGTTGACTTGTTTAGCTCTCCGTTCCTCTCTTCTAATTCTCTTAAAACCGGATCATAATCTGCAGGGTCCACAACAACTCCGACACTTTCAAAATTCTTGCACGCAGACCTCACCATAGCAGGACCGCCAATATCTATATTCTCAATTGCCTCTTCTATGGTAAAATTCTTTCTTTCTATCACCTGCTCAAACGGATAAAGATTCACAACCACTAAATCTATCAAAGAAATCTTATGTTTTTCAACCTGCTCCTGATGAGTCTTTTCCTTTCTTCTTGCAAGTATTCCGCCGTGGACAAAGGGATGCAAAGTCTTTACCCTTCCATCAAGCATTTCAGGAAAACCTGTTAGTTCTGCAACTTCAATCGCAGGAATATTATTATCGCGCAAAAGTTTTGCTGTTCCTCCTGTTGAAACAATTTCAACATTGAAAGACTTGAGTCCTTTTGCAAACTCAACAATTCCTGTTTTATCAGAAACACTTATCAATGCCCGTTTTATCTTTACCATATCATTCTCCTGCTGAAATAATTTATCCCCTCCCTTTTGCTGATGGTTTTATAATTGAAGCAAAATTTTTCGTCAAACAAAAAAAGTCGTTAAATTTAACGCCCCTATTCTAAACTTCTTTACTCAGGCTAACACCTGAGACTAAAATTTCAGATTTCTAATCACCTTAATTTTTTTCTCAATAAAAAGTATAATAGCAGATACACTGCAACCTAAAAACATCCCCGCAACCACATCAGAGGGATAATGGGTTCCTACATAAATTCTTGAAAATCCGATTAGCACAGCAATTACAAGAACAGGAATTCTGACTCTTGGAATTTTAACAGCCAGAACAGTTGCAAATGCAAAGGCAACAGTAGTATGGCCTGAGGGAAAAGAAAAAGTGTAATGCTCCATTTCAAGGACATGGGTATTTTCAAGGATTGCAAATGGTCTTTGCCTGCCAAAAAATACTTTAAGGAACCTGCATACCCATCTTGATGAGAAGATTGAAACCTGTGTCAAAACAAACGGATAAATTCCTTTGCGTCTGAGATGTATGCAAAACAAAGCTGTCAGCATTACAAGATAGGGCCACAACCCGAAGTCTGTAATTAAAGGCATTAAAATATCAAAAAAACCATTACTTATTCTCTGGTTTATAAAATAAAAAATCGCTATATCTATACTTTTAAGCAATTCCATAAGCACCCCAAGAGACAAAGCTTCGCTTTGAAGCTACTCACTCTTCACTAACAACTATTCATTAATCCACAAGCTATCATAAAACAAGAAAGGGCTCCGCAGAATGATATTATCCGTGGAGCCCTTTCGAAAATAAAAACTTAGCAAGAAGCCTTGCACTTACAAGTGATACCTGCTTTTTTTGTTACCTTTCTAATCTTCATGGAATCACCTCCTTTAATGATTACACAGTTTAACAGTTTGACCAAGAATTCCGCCTTGTCATAACGAACCTTCGGGTCGGATTGCTCAGCATATTAAACTATAAACTCACTCCAAAAGCAGCGCAGCGGACCAAATCAGCACCCATCAAATCACCTTCAAGAAACGCCCTGAACCTGCAACCTCCTCTGCAATCTTTCAAATATTCACAGCCACTGCACTTGAGCTCATCAAGTCTAAAATGTTTTAACCTCTTCCAACACTCTCCTATGGTATCATTATATATACTGCCCAGAGGTTGGTCAATAAAAAAACTGCACTTGCAAACTCTTCCGTCAGGGGTAATTGCGCAGAGATGAGAGCCACAGGAGAATTTCCCTGATGATTCGTATAAGCCCGACCCAAACCCATACTTCAAAAACCTGCCTCCTTTTTCAGGAGACAGGGAAAAATCAGGATTTGTCTCAAGGTAACCGGAAAAAACCGGGAAATCAACTGACCAGTCCTTTACTCCCATTTTCTTAAACAGCTTTTCCATTTCGTCAAAATCATCAAGGTTGTACGGATGGATTATTGTCGCAACTGAAAGGTCAATTCCTTCTTTGAGAACATTTTCAGCCCCCCTCATTGCAGCTTTAAACATTCCCCTGCCACGCAGTAAATCATGGGATTTTTCTATTCCGTCTATGCTTATCTGAACCTCCTGGACCTTTAACATCTTAGCTGCCTGAGGAGTTATGAGGGTCCCGTTGGATAGAAGTATTGAACGGAATTGATATTTGCCAACACCATCATTAAATTTCCAGAATTCCTTATGAAGCAGAGGTTCTCCACCTGAAATTATTAATCTCAATCCCTGAAGTCTTTCAAACTGCTCACAAATATCAAAAATTTTCTCTAAACCCAGTTCTTTCTTTTTCTGCCTTCCAAGATAACAGTGCCTGCATCTGAGATTACATTTATCTGTTATCTGAAGCTCAAGATATCTCAGAGATGGTTTCAACGGCTTTGATAATATTATTTTTCTTTTAGAAGGCTTCTTATACAGGGTAAGGAGTTTTTCTTCAAAGCAGTATTCAAGGAGCTCCTCATCACTTTTTAAATTGCTTTTCTTGTTTGTACCGTCACAGAGTTTCAGAAACTCAAATGCCTCCTGATTAAGCTGGTAAAGCTCATCTCTGTCCCTGTGATACAGAGATGGTCTTTCAAGGTTTTTTAAAGAGCATGGTTTTGATAAAGTCAGATATTTTTTTTCTGAAGACATTAATTGAAAAATACTTATAATGTGACATATGCCTTTGCAATATGCCCCATTATGTTAATTTCGTTTTTTACTTTAAAATGGGCTGTTTTATTTTTTAAAGGCAGACCAATCTTTCGGTTTTCCTGACTACTCGTCAGCAACAAGCTTTTTTACAAACACATGAAACTGGTCATCGGCTTTTTCTATTTTTAGAAACTGGTTACCGGTGCTTTTACACCATGAAGGCATATCCTTTACAATTCCCTCATCATCTGCAATCACCTCGAGAATCTGTCCTACTTTCAACTCCTTCATCTTCTTTGTTGTCAAAAGTATTGGCATTGGACAGTAGAGTCCAACAGCATCTAACTTTTCATCAGCCTCCATATTGTTCTCCTCGTCTAACTTTAATTGAAGTCCCAAATCACAAGCATCAAATTTAAAATAAATTTCAAAATCCAAACAATCAACTTATAATTATTTTAGTTATTGAAATTTTGGCAATTGGGATTTTTTTAGAATTGAATTTTGTTATTTGAAATTATTCTTCTGCTTATTTCCCTTATTCTGGTATTCTTCAATCGCTGCTTTTAGTGCATCAGCGGCAAGGTTTGAGCAGTGCATTTTTTGTGGAGGAAGTCCGTCTAAAGCTTCAGCTACAGTTGCTTTGGAAATCTTCAGGGCTTCATCAATAGTTTTTCCTATTACAAGTTCTGTAACCATGGAACTTGTTGCAATTGCGGCACCGCATCCAAAGGTCTTAAACTTTGCTTCAACTATCTTGCCATCTTTTACTTTAATAAAGAGTTTCATTATGTCCCCGCAGGATGCATTTCCTACTGTTCCTACTCCATCAGCGTCAGTAATCTCACCAACATTTCTGGGATTTTGAAAATGCTCCATAACTTTTTCAGAATATTTTTCCATAACATCTATTCCCCTTTCTAACCTTTATCCTGCCGGATTTTATACTTAAATTAAAAGTCTAAATTAAATCCCTAAAACTATGTAAATCCTAAATTCTTTTTTATAGCTGTAAGCTATAAGTTGTAAGTTGTAAACTTTTTTAAAATTTTAAGACTTTACTTTTAAAACTTTAATACTTTTGATTAGTTTCTTTTTTACAGCTTATAGCTGTTTTACTCATTTCATCATCTTGGCTTCTTCATAAAGAGGAGACATCTTTCTGAGCCGCTCAACAATGGGAGGCAGTATCTGGCAGATATAATCTACATCTTCATCACTGCTTTCAGCACCAAGGCTGAAAAGAAGCGAGCCCTGGGCTATCTCAGGAGCAACTCCCATTGCAGTCAAAACATGAGAGGCTTTAAGCGCTCTTGATGTACACGCTGAACCACTGGAAGCAGCAACCCCGTCAATATCCAGGAATAAAAGCATTGACTCGCCTTCTACATACTCCACAGAAATATTAACGTTACCCGGAAGCCTTTTTATTTGATGACCATTCAGATATGCGTGGCCAATCTTCGAAAGAATACCATTTATAAATTTATCTCTCAGCGCAGTCATTTTTTTTACTCTTCCCGGAATCTCTTCCTTTGCAAGTTCACAGGCTTTACCCATTCCAGCAATTCCGGCAACATTCTCAGTACCGGCTCTTCTGCCATTTTCCTGAATTCCTCCATCAATAAAAGGAGTAACCCTTACTCCCTTTCTGATATAAATTGCTCCTATCCCCTTTGGACCGTAGAACTGATGTGCCGCAAGACTAAGCAAATCAACCCCAAGCTCATTGACATTTACAGGAATTGTTCCTGCTGTCTGAACAGCATCGGTATGAAAAATAATTCCGGTCTCTTTTACAATTTTGCTTATTTCTCCAATTGGCTCAATGCTCCCAATCTCGTTTGAAGCATGAAGAATTGAGACAAGTATTGTATCCTTTTTTATTGCTGATTTTACTGCCTGAGGGTCAACCATTCCAAATTTATCAACAGGAAGATAAGTAACTTCAAAGTCTTGTTTCTCCAGACTCTTTGCTGAATACAAAACCGCGTGATGCTCAATCTGTGAGGTTATTATATGCCTGCCCTTTTTCTGATGGGCAAGAGCAATTCCCTTTAAGGCAAAGTTGTCGCTTTCTGTCCCTGAAGATGTAAAATAGATTTCCTCAGGCAAAGCGCCTATCAACCCTGCAACCTTCGCTCTTGCTTCATCAACTGCCTGCTTTGGTTTATCGCCGAAGTTATGAAGACTTTGGGGATTACCAAAATCTTCTCTTATAAATGGTATCATTGCATCTGCAACTTCAGCCCTTACAGGCGTAGTTGAGGCATAATCCATATAAACCTTCCGTTTCATCACTTCCACTCCTTAACCCCTTGAACCCTCTAAATATAAAGCTTTGTATCCGCATCAGATGCAAGCTTTAATATTGATGGCAAACCTGTTATTTCATCTACTTTCTTAAGGACTTCCTCTTTTCTCAGACCCATGAATTCCACATTTGCACTGCAGGCTAAAAATTTTAATGTTCCAAGGCTCTTAACCGTATCAATCATTTCAGTTATTGAGTTAGGATTCATTGCCTTCATCTTCTGGTACACATCCTTACCATTATTTTGAAACTCCGCAGACATATCTTCTATGTCTGTCTTCCCCTCAACAAACTTCTTTAAAGCCTCAAAAAACAGAACCACATAAACTTCCTCTCCCATTGCCGCTGCTGTTACAGCAATAGTAGCAGTCTGATAAAGCCTGTCAAAGGTACTGCTGTGAGCAAAGATTACAAGCCTTCTGCGTTTTTTTTCCATCTTTTCTTCTGCCATCAAAATCCTATTACAATTCCAAAAATTTTATAGAAAACCCTGTACTTATGACTACAAAGATTAATAATCAAACCCTCCAGTATTTGCAGCCACAAGCTTTAACCTGCGTATCAGGGTTCTGTTTGCAGTCCCCGTAATCGAAAACCTATAAAAGAATTTTTAAACTGAAACAACCTCCTCAATCTCGGGAACTTCTTCTTTTATTGCCCTTTCAACTCCCATTTTCAGGGTCATCTGCGCTCCGGGGCATCCGGCACACGCTCCTATGAGCTTAACCTTCACCTTTTTGTCCTCAATACCTATTAGCTCTATATCCCCGCCATCCATCTGTAGCTTTGGCCTTATCTTATCTATAACAGCCTGCACTTTATCTAACATTTTCAATCACCTCTCTTTCAGAAATTGAACCTTCCGTCTATTGATTTAATACTGTTTTAAATTATTTTTTCAATGCAAATCCTTATTTAGCATCACATTTCCTGCAATATATTCTTTTCATATTCCTCTTCAAGCATTCTGACATGCTTTGCCTCTTCTTCAGCAAGGAATGAGAACATTTTCTTAGCCCCGGGGTCATCTACAACTTTAGACGCCTTCTTGTAAAACTCATAAGCGATTTTTTCTCTCTGAATTGCAATCTGGAGAGCATCCTGAACTCTTGTCGTTGAATCAATCATCTGTCTTCCTCCAAAAATAAACTTTTATGTCTGTCTCCAAGATTTTATAAATCATAGCCAAACTGAACTTAACAAATAGTTTTAATTAGTTAAAAAGTCAAGAGTTCAATTAATGTTGTGGGAGCCAAATGAAATAACACTCATAAAACAAAATTGTCCGTTATTGAGTATGTTATTGCCATTCCAAGAAACGAGTTTTCAAAAAATGCGCATTTTGGGACAGCCTGACGGTTTTTTTTATTTCCTATTTCTCAGAAGTCTTGGGGTTTAAAGGGGAACGCTGTTAGTGCAATTGTTATGGCAAATGTTCTATGTCCTCCAAATCCTTATGCCTGCCACATGCTCGTTTGTTGGCCTTAAGATCACAATAAGGTACTCAACTCCGTTGAAGTTCAGCAATCTCAAGAAGTCTTTGAAGTCTGGATGAAGTTCGATTTGTGCCATACACCATCCGTCGATTGATCTCAATTGCGTTCAAACGGTCGACCTGTTTTTGGGATAACCAATACTCTTTCTCCTCCATTATATCATTGAGGGAAGAAACATTCAGCCGTGTCTTATCAAGGCGAGGTATATAGTCAGCCATATCTTATTATTCCTCTCATTTTTGCTATAATATTCAAAATATTCAATAAAAATTTACAATACAATTAGTCATATGTCAATTAAAACAACCCAAAATTTGTATTGCCCTTAGTGGTATAATGCAGTATAAAAATCAAATAATAATTATGACAATAAAGGAAATGGTTGTTAATGAGATTGCCACGTCGCTTCGCTCCTCGCAATGACCGGCAAGCAGGTATCTCAAAGACATTAAAAAAAATTACCTAATCCCGTATTCCCCCCACCTCTTCATTACCTTTTCAATAATCTCCTTTGATGATTTTCCCGGCTCAGGAAATTTTGCAGGATACCCTTCTTCCTGAAGTTTCATTGTAGCATCAATTGTAACCTTTGCAACACTTTGCCTTCCTGCTGTTGCAACATCAAAGCTGGGACCCTGAAGTTTTGGATTAAGAATAATGTCTTTCTCAAAATCAACCCTTGTTGCCAAAGCCCACATAACCTGCGAAGGGTCATTAACATCAATATCCTCATCAACAACAACCAGCATCTTTATCATTATGCTCCACGGGAAGGTCCAGATTTTCTCGTTTATCTCCTTTGCAACAAACGGTTTCTCTTTCCTGACTGAAACAACATAGATATGCCCCATGCTTGCTGAGTCAAAGGTAAAGTCAACAATCTGCGGCAGTGCCTTTTTAAGCTGCGCCTTCTGCTGTTTGCTTAAAAGATACCTGTAAACCTCCATCTCACCCTCAGGAGTCTGCCCGGTCATGCTTGTCTCAAAAATTGCATCCTTCCTGTGTGTTATGCACTTTATTCTTATCACATAATTATCCTTGACCTTTGTATAGTAGCCCTGAAAATCCACATAGGGACCCTCAGGTTTTTTTGTGTTTGGCAGAAGCTCGCCCTCCAGAACTATCTCTGCGTCTGCAAGAACTTCCAAGTCAACAGTCCTGCACTTCACCATCTCAACTGCCTTTCCTCTGACAGCGCCTGCCTGCGCTACTTCATCAATTTTCCCTGCAAGCGGAAGCGCAGCGCAAAGCCACACAGCAGGGTCACACCCAATCACAACTGCAACATCAAGAGGCTTTCCCTCTTTTTCTCTCTTTTGAAAATGCCTGAGCATATGGCGGTTTGGAAAACCAAAATTGACATTAATCTCGTTCTTATCCCTCACCATCATCCTGTAAATTCCTGCATTCCGCGCACCTGTCTCAGGGTCTTTGCTGATTGAAACTCCGGCAGTAATATATCTTCCGCCTTCTTTTGGATTAAACTTTGGAACAGGGAATTTTAATAAATCAACATCATCACCTGTAAGCACAACTTCCTGAGATTTTCCTCTCTCAACAATTACAGGCGGGAAATCGTTTCTTGGAATATTCAAAAGATTTTCAATCTCATCATCAAGCTCTCTGCTGTTTCTCTCAAAGGCAAGCTCAACTCTTTTTGAAGATGTCAGCTGCCCTATTAAAACAGGAAACCCGGAACCCTTTACTTTTTCAAAAAGAATTGCCCTGTTTTTCTCTTTGCTCGCCCGGACAAAAACCGCTGAAAGTTCCTGGTCCCAGTCAACCTCGGCTTTTACTCTCACAAGCTCTCCTTCATCTTCAAGCCTTTTTATAAACTCTCTCACATCCCTGTATGGCATAACAATTCCTCCAGATTTTTTTCACACTATAAACAGGGAAAAATCAATTCTGTCAAGGGGAAACAGCTCGTAAATAAGTTTATCAGGTTGTTACTAAACAGAGATAAACAATCTAAATCATAGCAGGACAGTTGAACCATCAGACGAAGAGTTGTCCGTATATTAACAGAATATATTAAATCAATCTGAAGCTATAAACCATAAGCAATTGGTAGATTTCTGAAAAGGACAAAGTCTTTTTCAGAAATCTCTAATAAACCCTGACAGGGAAAAGTTTTGGCATAGCAAGTTTTTTGACAATTATGGGATAAATATAGCTTTGCCCTGAATCAATAACCATACCAACATTGTAGTTTCCTACCTGGTCTGATGTGAACTCTACTGAGGCAGTAAATTTTCCATCAGTAATATCAGCATAAAATTTAATTCTATTATCAGGATTAGATTCATCTATAAAAAACATTACTACTCTATTGCCTGGTTTAGTTACTGTTCCGCTTATCAAGACTGTTTCATTCTTGGAATACGAAGTAGGAAGAGAGTTATCAAGGATTATCCCGTTATCCTCAAAGGTATCAACTGCAAGGGGCATATCTCCTGGATATGCTCCAAACTCCTGCGCGCCAATCAGCATTCCATCATCAGTCAGCGTAATTCCAAGCCCGACTCTTGACCATTTCGGGTTAAGAATATTTGCCTCATGCGCAGGGCTTTCCTCAAGCCCAACATGCATTCCCAAAACACTGTTGCCCCAGCTCAAGTTTTCTCCAACAACCCCTCCTTCAGGAATCCCTTCAGCCTCTGCCCTTTGCTGAGGACCCTCTCCCTGCGGATTTATATGGCCAAAATAATTATTTGCTTTCATATCATTTGTATGTCCTTGTCCTGCCTTGTTGAGAATCGGGTCAAGTGTTACCGCATTCAAACCAACTGACTCCCTTTCTTCATTTATCAACGCCAACCATTCCTGCCTAAAAGTAGCAAGGTCAAAACTGCCATCAAATTTTGGGAAATAGTTATCAAGGGGAACAATAGGAATACCAGCTCCAACATAAACAGGCCTGTTAAGAGACGCCGAACCGGCATAGCCGTTTATTTCAATTATATAAACTCCTTCATCCTGAAAATTATAAGAAAGAGTGAAATCTGAGCCTTTAGGAAGTTTTGGTCCAAAATATTCATCCTTTATTGTTCCTGATGTAGTCATCCTTACATTTTCAACAAATTTGCTTGGAAGCTTTATTGACACATCTGCCCTGAAATCAGCTAATGCCTTGCCTGAAAGATTTATCTTGCCGCCTTTATTCACCTGGTCAGGAAATGATGATGTAAGCGATATTTGACTGCTTTCAATAGTATCAAATCTATGGATTAAAGCCTTTGCAGTAATTGAACCAATATTCTGATAATCTGTGTTTCTGCTATTGCTTAAGGAAAGATTTATCTGAAGATTTTCTCCTGCAACAAAATCCTGAAACTGCGTATAGTCTGTTTCCCAAGTTTCTGTATTAAAATTATAAATAAGCTCCTTTGAAAGGGTTAATAAAGAGCTGTTTTCAACAATTTTAGCAATGCTCTTATTCCCCTGAACAAAATCTATTCTGGCAAAAGCAAACCCTTTGCTATCCCAGCTTAGGGTTGTTTCATTATTTTTAATCTTAAAGGTAATAGGTTGTTCAGAAGGTTTCTTTTTTACAAGAAATTTCTTGCTTACTGCTTTTCTGGTGTCAGGAAGGATTATTACTACCTTTACATAACCTGTCTTTGCTGTTGAAGAAACTGTGATTGTTGCCTTAATCCTGCTTGCAGAAAGAACCTCTGCGGAGTTTACAGTGATTCCATCATTTTTAAATGAAACTGTTAACCCCTCAATAAACCCCCTTCCTCGTATTATTACCTGCTGATTTTCACTTCCCTGAATTACGCTTGCAGGCTTAAATGCAGTTATAACAGGTTTTGGGGTTAGGGCAAATGCGTTAAGGGATGAAAATAGAAAGACAGAAATGAGAAGATTTAAAAAATATTTTCTTTTCATAAAAAATATTTTTCTCTGAGAATCCCCCTCACCCTAACCCTCTCCCACAAGGGGAGAGGGAAATGATTAGAGGTTCAATCTTTATTCCCCTCCCTTGATGGGAGGGGATAAAGAAGAGGGTGTTTCTGTAGAGAATTTAGATAAAGATTCTTGCGTCAGCAACAGTGGCTCTTTCTTTATTCACAAAGATTGGATTTAAATCCATCTCCTTTACTTCATCAAAATCAAGCAGAAACTTTGACACATTCTGAAGGGTTTCCTTAATGCTCTCAAGATTAGTTTTTTCTCTTCCCCTTGCCCCGCAAAGAAGGGGATAGCCCTTTAATTCAGAAAGCATTTCTTCTGCATCTATCTTCTCTATTGGAATAAGCCTGTAGGAGACATCCTTGAATATCTCAACAAATATTCCACCAATCCCTAACATCACCATTGGACCGAACTGAGGGTCTTTAACAGAGCCGATTATTATCTCCTCCCCCTTTGCCATTTCCTGGACTGAAATACCTTTTATTATTGCCTTTGGATTGAATTTTTTCTGGTTCTCAATAATCTGGTTAAATCCTTTTTCAAGCTCCTGCTCGCTTTTTACGCCAACAATAACTCCGCCTGAATCGGTTTTGTGGACAACATCAGGCGAAACCACCTTGAGTACAACAGGGAAACCGATTTTTTCTCCTGCCTTTACAGCCTCCTCAGAGGTTTTACAGACTGTTTCTTTGGTCACATTAATCCCGTAAAGACTCAAAGCCTCCTTTGCCTCATGCTCAAGCACATAGCTTCTGTTTTCAGCCTTAACCTTATTAAAAATTTCCTTTACCTTTTCTTTGTTTCCCACAGTATACTGTCTTCTTTCTGTAAATCTCCTCTCCCCTTGAGGGAGAGGATTAAGGAGAGGGGGTCTTTTCTTTTTCCCCTCACCCTGGTCCCTCTCCCCAGTGGGGAGAGGGAAGCCGCTTGCGGACAGAGGCAAGCTCTGTCCCTACATATTTTTTATATCAACTCCCCTTTTCTGCAAAAATTTTGAATAACCATAGATTGCGCTTGCTGCGTTTGCAACCCTTTCTGTCCATTCAAAGCAGGGTATCTTTGCATCTTCAAAAATTTCCTTGTTGCGCAAAGAATCCTTAAGGGATATCCAGCAAATATAAGTAGGCTTTTTTATCTCCTTCTGGCATTTCAGAATCACATCCCTGACTGATTCAAGAACCTCTTTCATCCTTGTTGCGCGAAGGACAATAATCGGAACAATAATGTCTATCTCCCTGCTTTTATAAAACTCTTCAATGGTAACTTCCATTATTTTTTCAAACTGAGCCCATACAGGAGTCATATCAACAGGGTTTTTTGCGCTCGCATAGGAGGGAATGTGAGGTCTGATTTTTGCCTGTGTCTTTTCTGAAAGCTCAGGAATTTTCAACCCGTGTTCCTCGCACAGGTCTGTAAGTTCAACGCCAAATCCGCCTGAGGCTGTGATTATGCCGACTCTGTTCCCTTTTGGAAGCGGCTGCCAGTCAAGACCCTTGACAATGTCCATCAGCTCAAGGGTGTTTCTTGCGTATATTGCGCCTGACTGCCTGAAGGCTGTTTCATATGCCTTGAAATCACCGGCAAGCGCTGCTGTATGGGAAGATGCTGCCCTTGCAGCTCCCTCTGTCCTTCCTATTTTTGATACAACTACCGGCTTTTTAAGAGCAACTTTTTTTGTCTCTTCAAAAAATCTTTTTCCTTCCTTTATTGCTTCAAGGAACAGGCAGATGACTTTTGTTTCTTTGTCATCACCAAAATATTCAACTACCTCATAGTCTTCAAGATCGCTTTTATTTCCGCAGACAATAAACTTTGCAAATCTCAAACCTGTATCTTTTGCCTGAACATATATTGCCTCACCGCCTCCACCGCTCTGTGTAAGAAATGAGATATCTCCACCCTCTTTTGCTCCTTCAAAGGCAAAGGTTGCATTAAGACCCACATTGCAGTTTCTAAGTCCAAACGAATTGGGACCAATTATTTTAACTCTCCCTTTTCGCGCAATTTCAAGCATCCTGTTTTCAAGCTCTTTCCCCTCTTTTCCTACCTCTCCAAACCCTGATGTTGTAACAAGGGCAGCTTTTACACCCTTGTGTGCGCAGTCCTCAATTACCTCAAGAACAGCTTTTGTCGGCACTACAATTACCGCAAGGTCAACTGCATCAGGAATCTCTTTAATTGATTTATATGATTTAAGCCCCTGGACAGTTTCCTCATTTGGGTTAACAGGAAAAATCTTTCCCCTGAAGTCATCTACGAGGTTTTTCATGTAGAAATAGCCGATTTTCCCCTCGCTGTTTGAAGCACCAACAAGGGCAACGCTTTCAGGATAAAATATGTAATCTAAAATTTTTTTTGCCATTGAAAAATCCTATAGGGGTTTAGATAAAAAGTTTTTTTGTTCTGTGTAATTCTTTTAAAATCTCTGTAATCATAAGTTCAAAAATACTTGACTTTTAAAATTTAAACCTATATCCAAACGGACGCTTGATATAAGCCCAAAACATACTTTTGTCAAGATGATTGATAGTTATGATGAATAGGGTTAAAGGTGTCAAGTGGTCGAGGGGTCAAGTGAAATAGAAATATTAAAATCTTAAATTTCCCTCGAACCCTTGAATCCTCGAACCCTTGAACCCTTTTATTGAGGAACAAAAAAAATGACTACGGAGATTTTAAATCTTTCATTAAACGAAGAACAGGAAGCTATACTTCAGACAGTCAGGAAAATCACAAAGGATGTAGTCGAACCGCAGGCAACTGAGATAGATAAAAAAGGGGAATATCCCTATGAGATAATGAAGATATTTGCAAAGGAAGGGCTCCTTGCCCTTCCTTTGCCAAAGGAATATGATGGTTTAGGCGAAAGTCTTATTGTGCTCTGCAAGGTAGTTGAGGAGATTGCAAAGGCTGATATGTCCTGCGCAATGATTGTTGCAACCCACTGCCTTGGCTCCTTTCCGATGGACCTCATGGCAACAGAGGAGCAAAAACAAAAATACTTCCCGAAACTTGCCGCAGGCGAACTCCTCTCAGCAATAGCAATGAGCGAGCCTGATGCAGGCTCAGACCTTGCATCGCTGAAGACAAAGGCTGTTAAAGACGGCGATTATTATATCCTCAATGGCGAAAAAAGATGGATTACAAACGCAGGCGTTGCTGACCTCTATGTTGTTTTTGCAAGGACTTCGCAGGAAAATAAAAAGGCAAAAGGGATAAGCGCCTTCATAGTTGAAAAAGAAACGCCCGGCTTTTCAATTGGAAGAAAAGAGGATAAACTCGGCGCAAGAGGTTCAGTAACAGGAGATTTGATTTTTCAGGACTGCAAAATCCACAAAAACCAGCTTATGGGCGAAGAGGGAAAAGGGTTTATCCTTGCCATGCAAAGCCTGAACAAGGAAAGGCCCATAGCAGCATCCCTTGCACTTGGAGTCGCTGAAGGTGCTATTGAATATTCAACAAATTACGCAAAAGAAAGAGTGCAATTCGGAAAACCCATAGCCGATTTTCAGGCAATCCAGTTCATGCTTGCAGACATGAAAATACAGGTAGAAACAGCCCGCCTTTTGCTCTATCAGGCAGCTTTAAAGGCAGAAGCAAAAACTCCTGACGCAACTCTTTACTCCTCGATGTGTAAAACCTATGCCTCTGATGTAGCAATGAAGGTAACCACAGATGCTGTACAGATTTTAGGTGGCTATGGATGCACAAGAGAGTATCCTGTTGAAAGAATGATGAGGGATGCAAAGATAACCCAGATATTTGCCGGCACAAACCAGATACAACGCATTGTCATAGCACGAGAGATGCTGCAGGAAAAGTAGCTGCTTGCCTGCGGTAGACAGGCAGAGCCTTGCTCTGCTTTAAAAAACAGAATCCTGATAGCTGACTATAAAAGTTACCTCAGGCTTTAGTCTCCCTTTAAAATTATTGGTAACTTGTTAATAATCATATCCAAATTTCAATATGTACACCAAGCTCACAGATAAACTCCTTGACTCCCTTGAAAAAGAGCTCGGGGAAGACACTGTTTTCTCCTCAGAAGATGCACTTGAACCCTATTCAAAAGACCAGACTGCAGGGCTTCAATCCTATCCTGAGGCTGTTGTAAAAGCAAAAAATGCAGAGCAGGTTCAAAGGGCTGTTCAGTTTGCCAATGAGAACAAAATCCCAGTCACTCCAAGAGGGCTTGGTTATGGTCTGAGCGGTGGCGCTGTTCCAGTATGCGGCGGCATTGTTATCTCCACAGAGAGGATGGATAAGATAATTGAAATTGATAGTGGCAACCTTATGGCAGTAATTGAGCCCGGCATAATTACAGGAAACTTTCACCGGGCTGTTGAAGAACAGAAACTCTTTTATCCCCCTGACCCTGCAAGCATTGACAGTTGCAGCCTTGGTGGAAACATAGCAGAGGGTGCAGGAGGTCCCCACGCGGTCAAGTACGGAACAACAAAGGATTATGTCTGCGGTTTGGAAGTAGCGCTTCCTGATGGTGAGATAATAAAAGTGGGCGGTAAGGTTGTAAAGGACACAACAGGGTATAATCTCACCCAGTTTTTTGTTGGCTCAGAGGGAACCCTTGGAATTATTACAAAGGCAATCCTGCGCCTTGTCCCTCTTCCTCCTGAAAGGGCTGACCTTCTTGTTGTATATTCCTCTGTTGATGATGCATCAAAAAGCGTTGCAGAACTTATCAGAAACCACGTAGTCCCCTCATGCCTTGAACTCATGGACAATGAATCAATTAATCTTGGAAAGGAATTCTTAAAACGCGAACCGCCATTCCCTGATGCTGGAGCGCATCTGATTATCACTCTTCACGGCAATGACAAAAAAGACCTCACAAGAGAAACTGAGGTAATTGGAGAAATCTGCGGCAGGAACGGAGCAGAAGATATACTTGTCTCCCACGGCAGCACAAACCAACAGCGCCTCTGGGAGTTCAGACGGTGCATGTTTGAGGCTGGCAATGCAAGAAGCCCTCTCTCCAGAAGTTTGGACCCGGTAGTTCCAAGAATGCAGATACCTCTGTTTGTGCACGAAATTAATCAACTGAAAAAGAGAATTGGTTTTGAAGCTGCCTGCTTTGGACATGCAGGCGATGGAAATATCCACGTTATAATGTTTCCCGGAAAATTTGATGAGGAAACTTGGTTAAAAAAATATCCTGACATCTGCAAGGAAATCTTTAAAAAAGCACTCTCACTCGGCGGGAAAATTGCCGCAGAACACGGAATCGGAGCAATCAGGAAATCCTACCTTAAAATGGCAATTGAACCCGCCCAGCTTGAGCTTCTAAAACGTATCAAAAAAGCCTTTGACCCGCAAAATATCATGAACCCCGGCAAAGTCTTTGATTTGTAAAAAAACAGCCGTCAGCTTTCAGCATACAGCAAATTTATAAGTTACAAACTTCTTGACAAAATATTAAAAAGAAATGTTATAATTTATTAAACAAACTTGTATTGCTTACCAAGACAAGATATATAGCATACAAATTAAAGATTAGGAGTTTAATGCATTATTGCATCATCAACAAACCAATGGAGGTGCCCCCATGTACAAATTCAAGAAACCAAAATGCAGGATTTTGACAGCAATTGTTTTTTCAATTTTTCTCTTATCTGTCTATTTCCTTGTGAATAACCCTGTCAGCGCAGAAGCAAAGAAGGGCAAAGTCGCAGAAGTAAGAATGGGCAAACTTGAGCGTTTGTCTGACCAAGCATGGAAAGAGATTAAAAAAGATGCTGAGGTTTCTTTAGGAGACAGATTAAGAACTGATAAAATGGCTCTGGCTATTGTTGAGCTTCCTGATATAGGGCGTTTTGTAATTGGGCCTGATTCTGAGATTGAACTTGGAAAACAGGAAAAGGATTTTAATGCAGATTTGCCAAGAGGCGCAGTCTGGATGAAAGCCAATCTTGCTAAAGGAGCAAAGGCATCAATAACATCATCGCTTGCAACTGCAGGCATAAGAGGCACAAAATTCTCGGTTTTCTATGGCAGGGGAACGCTTGATGTTTGTGTCTGCACCTGCATAGGAGATGTAACAGCTACCTTAAAAGATGGGAAGACAGTTCAGGTTTCAAAAGGAACAATCCTTGCCATAAAGGGCGATGCGCCTGCACCTGATAAAGCAGAATCAGCCATGCCAATACTTGATAAGGAAGGCAAGGGTTGGGATTTTTGTTTTAATTGTCATATTGAAGGCGGGAGAGGCAAATTAAAAGAGGACAGGAAGTAATATACTCCCTTGCAATAGCGCTTATAGTCTCTGTTCTAATCTTTCTTGACCCCGGGGAACATTTATCTTCTTTTGAAAATAAAACTCTGGATGCGCGCTACCGCTTTTATGCGAATCCCACGAGCAGAACACAGGATATCATTATCCTTGATATTTCTGAGGAATCCATAAAAAGGCTTGAGCCTATTTATGGTAGATGGCCCTGGCCAAGGTCTGTGCATGGAGAGGTAATAGAATACCTCAAGAGCGATGGCGCAAAAGCCATTGGCTTTGACATTATCTTTTCTGAGCGCGCTGTCAGAAAAGAAATAGATTCAAAAGTAATTGATGAACTTCGCACATTTGCACAGAATGCAGACATACCAGAGGTACGGAATGAACTCCTCCGACAGATTGATTCCTTGATGCTGGAAACAAGTGACCTTGCTTTTGTTTCTTCAGTTAAGCAGGCTATCAATATTTTTCAGTCTATGGTGTTCTATGTTGATGAAGATGACCTCTTGCATAAGCGCGGTTTAGAGGCTGAGAAAAGTTCTTCAGCAAATATCAAGTCAATTCTTTCAAAATCAGCTCTTTCAGTCTCTAAATCCTGTAATTCACGCATGTATTTTAATGCAACAATTCCTTTTGAAGAGCTTGCGGTTGTTTCCTGCGGGGTCGGCTATATAAATGTCTTTCCTGATAATGATGGTACAATCAGAAAATTCTACCCTTTCCTTTTTTTTAAAGACAGGAAAAAAGCTTATCCTTTTCTGCCAATTCTCATTGCAGCATATACAAAAGATATTCCCCTTGATTCAATCAGAGCAGATAAAGGCAGTATGTTTATAGGAGGTTCAATCCTCCCTCTTCTTTCTGATGGCAGTGCAATGATTTATTATCAGGGGGGTAAAATCAGAAAGGACAAAACAGGCAAAGAAATATACCAATCATTCTACACATACATCCCCTACGATTATGTGCTTGCTTCAAAGGACCTTGTCATGGCAGGAATGAAGCCGCCACTTGAGAAAGGAACATTCAAAGACAAGATAGTCCTTGTATCTGCATCTGCTGCAGGGCTTACAGACCTAAGGGCAACACCCTTTAGCCCTGTAACCCCTGGAATAGAGATACACGCCAATATAATAGACAATATCCTATCCAAAAAGTTTTTGTATCCTTTAAACAGCTTTTTTGAAAAACTATACATCTTCTTTCTTGCCTCAGCAATTGCTCTGATAAGCCGTTTTATAGGACCATACCGCGGGTTTTTTATTGTTGCGCTGATAGCCTGTTCTGCTTTAGGCATTCACTGGATGCTTTTTGAAAAGGGTATTGTTCTTTCTATTGTAAGCCCTGTTGTTGCAATGGCAGCTACATATCTTGCAACACTCCTGCTTAAATACGCTCTTGAATTCAAAGAGAAAAACTATATTAAAACAGCCTTTGGCCACTATATTGCTCCTGCAGTTCTTGAGGAGGTACTCATATCGCCTGAAAAGCTTAGGCTTGGAGGTGAGAGAAAATATATGACTGTTCTTTTTTCTGATGTGGAAAATTTTACCTCCTTGTCTGAAAAACTGCCGCCTGATGAGATAGGTCCGCTTCTGAATGAGTATCTCTCAGGTATGGTGCAGTGCATAATGCAGACAAATGGAACGCTTGACAAATTTATCGGCGATGCAGTGATGGCATTCTGGAATGCGCCGCATGAGCAAAAAGACCACGCATCGCTTGCCTGCGAAACAGCACTTTTAATGGAGAAGGAATTAAAACGGCTAAGGGAGGAGTGGGGCAAAGAAAAAAAACCTCTGCTTAATGCCCGTATTGGAATAAATACAGGAGAGATGACTGTGGGGAATATGGGCTCAAAAGAAATTCTGGATTACACTGTGCTTGGGCTTGAGGTGAATACAGCTGCCCGTTTAGAGCCACTGAACAAGGATTTTGGAACAAGAATAATAGTATCACACAGCACCTGTATTGACGCAGAAAAAACTCAGCCGGGAAGATTTGTCTTTCGCAGACTTGCAAGGGTTGTGCTTAAAGGAAGAGAGAAGCCTCTTGAGGTGTATGAACTGATAGGCTTCAGAGATGAGGTCAGCAGAGAACGGCTTGATTTAATCAAAATGTTTGAAACAGGACTTGCCCTGTTTCTGGACTTTAAATTTTCTGATGCAAAAGCCTGCTTTCAAAAAACGCTTGATATGGATAATCAAGATAGTCCTTCAAAAACATACCTTTCTCTATGCCAATATTATGAGAAAACCCCACCACCTCCTAACAGCGATTTAACTTATATGCAGATATCAAAATAAAAAGAGCTTTAGCAGTATCCAAGTCTTTGTATAAGCGTAGAATCAATTTCCCGATTGTTTTAAAATCACATTTCTGTTTTTTTAATAGACCCTTACTCAGACATTCTTCTATAAATTTCTCATAAATCATTTTTATCCCCTACAAGAAATATTTTTGGGTTCTCAAGAAGATCTAAAATAAACGAATCCCTAACTTTAATTTTTTTTCCAAACTCATCTCTTGTGAATAAGCTATAATTTATTTCTCTTTTCAAAATCTCTTCAAGTTTTCTAATTTTTCTTAATAATTTTGAATCATCAATTTTACCTACAATAAACAAATCAATATCACTATTGGCATTTTCTTCTTTTTTAGCAAAAGAACCATATATAAAAGCAACCTCAATGCCTTTAATTTTACTTAAAATATCTTTAAGCAACCCCTGAATGCCTATAGTTTTGGATACAATACTTTTGAATTCATCAAATAATGGATAGGACCTATTTACAGAATAGTAAACCGAGTTGCCCTTTTTCCTTGATATAAAAATCCCGCTCTCTTCCAAATGTATAAGTTCCTTACGAACCATACTAACAGGTATATTCAGAATACGTTCTAACTCTCTGAGATAATACTCAGGCTCAGGGTTGGTAAAATAAAGCCTAAATAATTCTTTTCGTGTTTTGGATCTAAATAGCCTTGCAATATCCATAATCATTGTAATATTTTTATATTACAACTGTAATACATTTTGATTACAGAATCAATATGTTTTCGCTAAGTTTATAAAGTCAACTCATTGCAACCTTTCTCCCAACTACAAATTTCAGATAATGTGTTTCTGGCATAGATAAAAGAATCGGATGGTCAGAGGACTGTGAGCGGATTTCAATTATTTGAAGCCGGCATTTTGCATCTTTTGCGGAATCATTCAGCACGTTCAGGAATTCACTTTCTGATACATTCTGCGAACAGGATGCTGTAAGCAAATAGCCTCTGTCTTTAAGAAGTTTCAAACCGAGAAGGTTAATATCCTTGTAACCCCTCAGAGCGCCTCCCTTTGCGCCCTTTGCTTTAACAAAAGACGGCGGGTCAAGAATTACGCAGTCAAAACGCTCATTATTTTTATAAGCATCGCGCATCCATTGAAAAGCATCTCCTTTTATTGCCTTTATTCTGTTTTCAAGGTTATTTATTCTGATATTTTCATTCAACATTTCCATCACCTTTTTTGAATCCTCAACAGCTACAATTTCACTTGCCCCATAAAGGGCAGAATAGAGTGAAAAACCTCCTGTATAAGAAAAACCATCAAGCACTCTTTTCCCATTAACAAAGGGCTTGATGAATTTCCTGTTTTCCCGCTGGTCAAGATAAAAACCAGTTTTGTGCCCTTCAAGAAGGTCAACAGCAAAACGCACGCCATCCTGAAATATTATCTCAGTCTTTTCTGCCTTGCCGTATAAAACATTCTTAATCTGCTCAAGCCCCTCTTTTTCCCTTACTTCAATATCGCTTCTCTCAATGATTGCCTGTGGACTGAATATCTCTTTCAGAATATCTATTATCTCTTTTTTCCAGACCTCCATTCCAAAAGTAGAAAACTGAACTGAAAGGATATTGTTGTATTTGTCTACAGTGAGACCCGGAAGCAAATCCCCTTCGCTGAAAAGTACTCTGAAAGAATCCTGCAAGGAAAAACCAAGTGTGAGGCGGTGGTTTAAAGCATTTTCAATTCTATTTTTAAAAAACTCCTTGCCAATCTCTTCTTCATAAAACGAGAGAATTCTTATTGCTATTTTGGAATTCTCATTGATATAACCCTTTGCAAGGAAATTCCCCCGGCTGTCAAAAACAGAAACAATATCTCCGTTGGAATAGCTTCCGCCAATATCTCTTATTTCATTATCAAATATCCACAGATGCCCTGAAGGAACCCGTTTAGCGCAACGGTCTGTAACCTTGACTCTGGTATCTGAACTCATATTTTTTTTAAACCTTTATAAATTCAACATTCTTTAATGATTCCGGTAGCTTCTCTTTCAAGCGGGGATATGCTTCAACTAAACGAAAAATATCAGCTAAATCTTTTTGCCGTTTACTTTTTCGCCTCTGTTCATCAGAATATTCCCATATTTTGCCTTGTAAAACATCCTCCAAATCCGCAACTTTCATTTTATACCCCATTGTTTCTTTTATTGAAGAGCGAGGTATAAAAGCCTGGTAGCGCAAATCAGACTTTGTGCTGTTAAGATTGAAACGGTGAGGGAAGCTTTCAATATTAAAGATTTTTTCTGCTGCTTTAAGCAAACTATCTATTGTTTCTGCAACAACAACTAAATCTAAATCCAAACTCACTACAGGTTCAACATAAGCATTGACAGCTAAACCGCCAATTACACAATAATCAATTTTCATATCATTAAGCAAATCCAGCAATTGCTGCAAAATGTCTTCTTTGTCATTACTCACAGAATTCATGAATTCTTTTTTTGTCATAATTTATTCTTATTTCTGATTGCCTCTGAAATTTGCTTTTATCTTATTGTATTTATTATTTAAATTATAGCACGTTTAAGCCCTTGTCAAAGCAATAATCAAATCAGAAAAAACATTGAGTATTGTTGACTCGCATTTTCGAAAAATCGACTTTTCACACAGTCTGACATCCCCTAATCACTTTTTCTTCTTGCATTTTTTCCTGAAATTCCTATTAATGAACTACCCCACAGCAGAGCTGCGAAGTATCAACTTCCAGAAATTTAATAAGCAGTGCAGACAACCATAGAATAAACACATTTTGTAAAAGGCATATAACATGTTGATTGCTTTTATAAAAAAATCAGCTTAGAATATTAACTATCACCAAAATAAGTAACTTATCTCCTTTGATCGTACTCACCAAGATTAAGCGCATAGACCTTTTAAAACAATTAGTTGCATCTGTTTACATTTCTGAAGAAGTATTTAAAAGAACTAAGTAATTCATATCAAAAAGATTCTCGTATCTCTAAATTAACAAGCAAACCATTCCAAATATTCTTTTTCCCTTGCATTTTTCCCAAAAGTTTTTATTATTAACAGGTTTTTCAAAAGGGATTTTATATTCGGGGCGTAGCGCAGTCTGGTTTAGCGCACCTGCCTTGGGAGCAGGGGGTCGGAGGTTCGAATCCTCTCGCCCCGATTAATAAAAGGTGAATTAATGCCAAATGTCAAAGCTCAAAATTCAAATAAAATTCAAAGTTCAAATGATAAAGTATATGATTTAGAAGAAAGAACTGCAAAATTTGGAGAGAATATTTTTGAACTTGATTTGTCATTTGCCTGCCTGCCGTCAGGCAGGGATTTTGACATTTGAACTTAAAAAATCTTTTAGCCCATTATAATTAACAAGGAGCAAGTTTTTATGGTAAAAAGAGCAGCGGAAAATTATGCTTCTGCCGGCGTTGACATGGATAAGGCAGAAGAAGGTGTAAGAAGGCTCTTGGAATGGGTTGGGAAAAGCCTCAATCTCAGAAAAACCATAGGCTCAAGCCGCCTTGACATAGGCTATTTTGCCAATGTCATTAAAATTGCCCCAAACCTTGGGCTTGCTCTGTCAACCGACGGAGTTGGAACAAAGGTCCTTGTTGCCCAGATGATGAAAAAGTTTGACACAATCGGCATTGACTGCATTGCCATGAATGTCAATGATGTCATCTGTGTTGGTGCAGAGCCTATTTCAATGCTTGACTACATTGCCATTGAAGACCCGAAGCCTGAGTTGCTTGAGGAAATAGGAAAAGGACTCTATAAGGGCGCAGAACTTGCAAATGTCAGTATTGTTGGAGGAGAGGTTTCTCAGATTAAAGAAATAATCAAGGGTGAAAAAAAGGGTTACGGGATTGACCTTGTCGGGATGTGCGTTGGGATAATAGCGCTTGACAAGATAAATATTGGACAGAATGTTAAGGAAAACGAAGTTGTAATCGGGCTCAGAAGCAGCGGTGTCCACAGCAACGGACTGACACTCGCCAGAAATGTATTTTTCGCAAAAAATAAGTTTAAAGCTGATAAATATTTTCCTGAGCTGAGAAGGACAATAGGAGAAGAACTCCTTGAGCCAACCCACATCTATGTCAGAGAAATAATGGAAATGCTAAGAAAAGGGGTAAGAATTAAATCCCTCAGCAACATAACAAGCGACGGTCTGCTGAACCTTGCAAGGGCAAAGGCAAAAACAGGATATGTAATAGACAACCTTCCGGAGCCGCACCCGGTCTTTAATCTAATCCAGAAAATAGCCAACATTAGCGATGAAGAAATGTTCAAGGTATTCAACATGGGAATCGGCTTCTGCGTTGTTGTTCCCGAAAAAGACGCAGACAAGGTAATCAGGATTGCAAAAAAGTACAGAGTTGCCGCCTCAAGAATTGGCTATACCGTTAAAGACCCTGATAAAATGGTTTACATAAAACAGAAAAACCTGATTGGCAGGGATAATAATTTTTACAAAAATTAAACAGAAAACTTATTGACAATACTCTGCTTTGAGCCTATTTTTTATTTATAATTTAGGAGTAAAGCTGATGAGTTGTAAAAAGTTATCATTTGCTCTCCTTTTCCTAATAGTTTTAATCTCTTCATTAAATCTTTCTGCTCAGGAAAAAAAAGATAGCCCATACGATTTAAAAGTTTCTTCAGGCTTAATAGAGCCTGACATTCCGCAAGACAGTCTCCTTACTATCTCAAAGGTTGCACTTGGGAAAAAACTATACTTTGATAAACGCCTTTCAATTGATGACACTGTTAGCTGCGCAACATGCCATGACCCGAAACTCGGGTTTGCTGAAAACAAGAAAGTCTCAGACGGAGTCAAAGGAGGAAAAGGAAAAAGAAACGCCCCTTCGGTATTAAATGCAGTTTTTTACGACCTCCAGTTCTGGGATGGAAGGGCTGAAAGCCTTGAGGAACAGGCAAAGGGACCTATTGCAAACCCTGTTGAGATGGGAATCTCCCACGAGGCTCTGGTTGAAAAACTCAAAAAAAAAGAAGAATACCTGAAAGAATTTCAGGATATCTTTGGGAATGGTATAACAGTTGATAACATAGTAAAAGCGATTGCTTCCTATGAAAGAACTCTTATTTCCGGAAATTCCCCGTTTGACAGATACATGTATGGAAATGATAAAAAAGCTCTGAGTGATTCGGCAAAAAGAGGAATTGATGTTTTTAAAAACAAAGGGAGATGCATAACATGCCATGAGTTTCTTGAATCCTACGCTTCATTTACTGACAACAAGTTCCACAATATCGGCGTTGGAATGGATAAACCGGACCCGGACCTTGGCCGCTACGAAGTGACAAAAAGTTCCAAGGATAAAGGGGCATTTAAAACACCGACATTAAGAAACATTACCCTTACTGCGCCATACATGCACGATGGAAGCGAGGCAACTCTTGATGATGTGATAGAGTTCTATAACAAGGGCGGGATAAACAATCCAAACCTTGACGGAGGAATGAGGCAGCTTGACCTTGCAAAAGAAGAAAAGGCAGACCTGATAGAATTTTTAAAATCGTTAACAAGCGAGGGAATAGAAAATCTGGCGAAATAAAAATCTTAGAAAATCAGACAAAAAAGGGAGGTTGAGTAATGAATAAAAACTATTCTCAGAAAACAAAAAGCGGAAATCGAGGAATTAAAAGAAGAGACTTTATAAAAATTGCAGCAGGCACAGCAGCTGCCGCAGCATCCGTCTTTGTAAATCCTTTTCAGATAAAAGTCGCTTATGGAAAGGATAAAAACAAACCCTTTACCTTTGCCTATATCTCCGACACTCATCTTTATGCCGGAAAAGAAAACCACCGCTTTGTCAAGGCAATAAAAAAAGCAGTAGATGATGTCAATTTTTTAAATCCACAGCCTGATTTTGTCTTTTTTGGAGGCGATTTAGCACAGCTTGGCCAGATGGATGAGCTTAAGCTTGGAAAAGAAATCCTCTCTGGTGTAAAGGCAAAGATTCACATGATGGTTGGCGAACATGACTGGTATTTTGATATGGGAGAAAAATGGAGAGAGCTGTTTGGCAAAGATATATATTCTTTTGACCACAAGGGTGTCCACTTTGTGGTTCTAAACAGCGTTATAGTCAAAGATTACTGGACTGCTCCAAAAATGACGCCAATGGAGCGGATGAAGGCAATGGCACAGCTTGACAATCCAAAGGGGGAAGCCTTTACTGTGGGTGAGGAACAGAGGAACTGGCTGAAGCAGGACCTGTCAAAGATAACTAAAGATACTCCGCTAATAATATTTTCCCATTCGCCGCTTTACAAGTATTACAGACCCTGGAATTTCTGGACTGATGATGCGGAGCAGGTTCAGGAAATTTTATTCCCTTTTGAAAAGGTTACAGTAATCCATGGCCATACACATCAGGTTCTAACAAACAGGATAAAAAATATTACATTTCACGGCTTGCTTTCAACTGCCTGGCCATGGCCCTACCCTTCACAGGGACTTCCAAGCCTGACCATTCAGATGGACAGGGCTGACCCGTTTAATCAGTTTGACGGGTGTGGAGATGGAAGAGTTGATGTTCTGGCAGGCGGTGAGGTGAACAAGCATTACAATCTATGGGACAGAAACCAAATGGATATAACTTTTGAGAGCGCTTCAAAGGGAAGTGAGTCCCAAACAACAGGACCATCTTACTAAATAAAGGGTTAAAGGGGTCAGGGATTCAAGTGTTTAATAACCCTCTCATTGCCACCTTTACTTGCCTGCCGGCAGGCAGGGAAAAAGGTTTGGAAGTGGGAAGTTTGATAAAAGAAACTTTTTGGAGGCAGACATGACTAAAAAATATTTTTTATTAATCTCAATATTAATTCTGCTAACTTCTGCTTTTTCTTTATTGCTCTCAACTGCCGCACAGTTTGAAAAATCCGGAAATCTTCTGACTGTAAAATCCTGTGATGGCAGGAAAACAATTTATATTGAGGGTTTTAAGGAAGGTGAAAAAATGCCAAGAGAAAAAGCGCAGGCGGTTGCCAATCTCCTGATGAGTCTGATGGAAATCTGTGACCAGGAAGTTATAGCTAAACTCACAGAAAACAACTCTGTTATAGTTTTAAATGACGCCTCCTTTATTCTTCCGGATATTAAAGAAGGAAAAGGAGCGGTACTTTTAGCTCACGGAGGGCAACCGCATAAACAGAGAGAAGTTAAACTCTTTGAGAGTGAAGAAAAAAGGGTAATTGATGAAGGCTACAAGACCTTTCACGATTCATCCATTGGGACAAATGGAATCTCCTGCGATATGTGCCACCCTGATGGCTCCAATAACCATGCAGAAACCTATCCCAAATTTCAGACTCAGTTGAAGAAAGTTGCCACCCTGCGCGAGATGATAAACTGGTGCATCCAGAATCCTCTTGAGGGACCTCAGCTAAAGCATGATGACCCAAAGATGATAGCCCTTGAGGCATATATAACATCAGTCAGAAAAGGGAAAGCTCTGGAACCTGGAAGACATTAAAAACAGGAAGTGCAGTATGCTTAAAAAAGAATCCTTGAAAGAGATGGAGAATTACTTTGGCTCTGACACAAGGAGAATAAGCCACGCAAGAAAGGTCACTAATTTTGCGCTTGATATCCTTGATGCAGAAAACTTAGATAATCCATTTTTTTCAAAAACAGTCACGCTCTCCGGAGTATTCCACGACATAGGAATCCACGAGGCTGAAAGAAAATATAATTCAAATTCCGGAAAATATCAGGAAATCGAAGGTCCTCCGATTGCAAGGGGGATTCTTGAAAAGATGAATATAGAAAAAGATGTCATTGACAGGGTATGCTACATAATTGGCGGACACCATACAGAATCTAAGATTGACAACATCGACTTTAAAATAATCTGGGATGCAGACCTGATTGTCAATATTGAAGAAGATAACATCTGCGCTGACAAAGAAAAAGTATCAAAAATAATTACAAAAAGCTTCAAAACAGAGTCAGGCAAAAAGCTTGCAGAAAAACTTTATCTGAAATTAAAATTTTGATTGACTGAAAGTCAGAAAAAAGTTATAAATAAAACACATGAGTCCAAAGGAAAGTTTCAAAGAAAAGATTTCAATCTTCTACGAACTCTGGGATTTTATGAAAGTCAGGAAAAAGTGGTGGCTTGGTCCCATAATCGTAATTCTTCTGCTTTTAAGCCTTCTCATTATATTTACTGAAGGCTCAGCCTTAGCACCATTCATCTACGCTATATTTTAAAAACTATTCCTTCACCTTTTTTTATTTAAAAACTCAAGATTATATTTTTCTATCAACCCTTCGTCTGCAAAGCTGTAGTAGCGGTTATCGCCTACTATTATATGGTCTAAGACCCTAATCTTCATTATGTTACCTGCTGCAACAAGCTCGCCTGTAACCTCCTTGTCTTTCTCGCTTGGTTGCGGGTCTCCTGAAGGATGGTTGTGAACAAAAATAAGCGAAGCTGCGCTATATCTCATTGCAAGGCTCAAAACCTCCCTTGGATAAACAGAGCTTGAATTCAGAGTCCCTTCAAACAGGTTTTGAATCTCAAGTATACGGTTTTTAGAATTAAGAAAAATTACCTTAAATGTTTCCCTTTTTAAATCACGCATAGACAGGTAAAGATAATCAAACAAGTCTCTTGAAGAGGTAATAACAGGCTTTTCTGATACCTTCTCTTTGAGCAACTCCTCTGCCACTTCCTTTACAAGTTTTATCCCAAAGGCATTGTAATGACCAATCCCCTTAACCTCCTGAAGCTCACACAAATCAGCTTCAAGAACACCTCTTAAGCTTTTAAATTTTTTAATCGCTTCTTTTGCCGGTTCTTTGCAATCCTTACGCGGAGTCCCAAGGGTGAGAAGAAGTTCTATAATCTCGTAATCGTGAAAACTATTTAACCCTGAGTTTAAAAACTTATTGCGAAGTCTTTTTCTGTGCCCCTCACTATTATGTTTAGGTTTCTCCATTGTCTTGCCTTCATTATGCCGGATTCTAAAATTAAACCCTTTTCCTCCCCTCTTTAATAGACTAATTTAGTTAAAATATCTTGCAAAGAAACCTGCAACAAACCCTTATTCCCTTGACAAAGCTCATTGTTTTTTTTTATTTCTATACAATACCTTTCTTGATAAAATCTTTTGAATTCCGGAGAAAAAGGAAAAGTGGGAATAAAAGGAAGAATTAATGAAAAGAACAGGGGGATTTTTGTAGGCTTGACGCTTTTTGCCCTTTCCCTGCTTGTAATTGTTGACATTGGGATAGTAAAGCTCACGAATTCTCAGTTTTTTAGTGGTAAGTTCATTGCAATTTTCAACCTGATTCTGTCAGCAATCATAGGAAGTTTTGGAGTCATCATATTGTTTCTTGTTGCAGCGCTTTTCTTTAACTGGCGCATCCCGTGCTTTTCATTCAGCCAGAAAATTTACCATAGAATAGTTTTCCCCCTCATAATCCTTTCAGGCAGGATACTCAATATCTCCAAGGAAACAATACAGCAGTCATTGATAGATATTAACAACAGTATTGTAAGATTAAGAGGGATTAAGGTGAAACCTGAGGAACTCCTTCTCCTTCTGCCCCATTGCCTTCAGAATTCAAACTGCAGGATAAAGCTCGCAAATAACCTTATCAATTGCGAAAAATGCGGAGAATGCACAATCAAGGAACTCTGTGAGATTGGAATAAACCGGAAAATCATGTTATCCCTTGCAAAGGGAGGAACTGAAGCAAGGAAAATTCTTGGAGAAATCAAGCCAAAAGCAGTAATAGCAGTGGCGTGTGAAAGGGATTTAATATCAGGAATAATTGATTCCTACCCCTTGTCTGTTTTTGGAATTATCAATGACAGGCCCTTTGGGTATTGCAAGGATACCTGCATAAATTTAGATGCAATAAAGGAAGGGATTGAACTTTTTCTAGGAGAGTACAGTGCTTTTTGACATATTGCAGTACCCTAACCCGATTTTAAAGAAGAAAGCAAATAAAGTAGATATTGTTGACAAGGAGGTTCAAAGGCTTCTTGATGACATGGTTGAAACAATGTACAATGCCCCCGGAATTGGCCTTGCGGCTCCTCAAATAGGAAAATCAATGAAAGCAATTGTTGCTGACATAAGCCCAAAGAATGAGAGCGGGGAACTGATAAAGTTAATCAATCCTGTAATTGTTCATGCTGAGGGTGAAGAGATTATGGAGGAAGGATGTTTGAGCGTTCCGGGATTTACAGAGTTTGTTAAAAGAGCTCAAAAGATAGTTGTAAGAGGACTGAATGAAAAAGGCAAGGAGATAGAAATTGTTGCTGAAGGGCTTCTTGCAAGGGTTTTTCAGCACGAAATTGACCACATCAATGGAAAACTTTTTGTTGACCATTTAAGCACTCTGAAAAAACAGATTTTTAAACGCCAGATGAAAAAACAGATAAAAGGGGGATAAACCATGAAGGTCATTTTTATGGGCACCCCTGAATTTGCCATTCCAAGTCTTGAAGCAATCCACAAAAAAGGCTATGAAATATTATCCGTTATAACCCAGCCTGATAAGCCAAAAGGAAGGGGAATGCATATCACACCCTCTCCTGTAAAACAGTTTGCACTCAAAAATGACATACAAACAATGGAGCCTTTTAAAATCAAAGAGGGCAGGTTCATAGACATAATAAGCGGGCTCAATCCTGACATAATAGTTGTTGTGGCTTATGGTAAAATTCTTCCCATGGAACTTCTTGAAATCCCTCCAATGGGCTGCATAAACCTCCATGCCTCTCTCCTGCCAAAGTACCGGGGCGC
>Ga0156233_133_pt1 | contig 155885 bp, 158 predicted proteins | sample RifCSPlowO2_12_FD_107880 | JGI IMG/M metagenome (GOLD analysis project Ga0156233, IMG submission 107880) | Candidatus Schekmanbacteria bacterium RIFCSPLOWO2_12_FULL_38_15
TATTGGAGAGTGTTTATGCAGGTGAACGATTCGTCAATGGTATAATTGAAAACAAAAAAGTGTGTCTTGAAAGGAAAGCCGCTTAAATGAATTTACACACTTATTGACAAAAGCTCCAGCGGCTATCTGTGGTCCACTTGAACCTCCTTCTCCTTTACCTCCATCTCTTTTTTGCTTTATCTTTGGTCTATAAACATTTCTAATTTTAATGAAATAAAGCGATGTTCCAAAGATACCAACTATCAGGGCTATAATAAGTTCAAGAATGTCTTTCAGTTCCATTTTATTTTATCCTTTCCAGCAACTTATCCTTTTCCAAACGTATCATAATGACCTCTCTTGAAACATTGAATTTCTTTGCTATGTTTTCAACTATATATTGTATAATTACATCAATGTGATTTTTGAATGAAAAATTAGCTTCTTCAGCAGCTTTCACCGATTCATCAAATAGTTTAAGTAATGGGGTCGGTGGAACTAATATTAATCCTGCAAAATTATTTGCATGTGTCTCAAGAAATGAGTATTCACGAATTGAGATAGATTGAGCAAATTCTTTCCATCCCTTAATTGTTGAAAAAACATGTTCCTTGAAAAATTTTTTGTGCAGAATTATATGACCTGCTTCATGAGCTAAAGTAAATCTATAACGACCCAGTCTTGACTCATAAACAAACTCATCTACACTTATAGTAGTCAAGTCACTTGATATAAATCCATCAATTTCATGGTCTCTATGGAGTCTGGGTAGAGGCACAATATTAATTTTAAATTCAAATTCTAATATTTCTTCTATTGGTATTGGCAGAGATAAAGAGGAATGATATTTTCTGAGAAATTCATAAGCTCTGTTTTTTATCTCAGCATAGGAGTAATAAGGAACTTCAATTTCTGGTGGCATTTCAGCTTTTTCGTATTTTATCAATCAGCTCGTTTAGCTTTTCATCTGAAACTTTTTCTCCCCTTAGAGTTCTAAAAAGCATTGGAAGTTTTGCTACAAGCTCTTTGTCTTTCATAATCTCCTCTGGAATTTTACCTCTGTGAGCTGAAGCCAAATCAAAAAACTCAAACCATTCTTTGCTTCCTTTTTTGATTCCAAGCGCATTAGCATATTCAGAAAGCTTTTCTTTAGAATGAGGCGGTGCAAGTAATCCTCGTTCCAATTTGCTAATATTACCAGCATCAAAACTAAATTCCAAACAGAATTGCCGCAAAGTAATTCTCTTTTTAATTCTCTGCTGCTTAAAAAAATCTCCGAAAGTTTTTCTGTCCATTCATTTTTCTCCTCCCTCTTGTTGTAAATAATTTACAACACAATAAATCTTTTGTCAAGGTGTATTTATTCCTTTTTCTGCTTGACAGAAATATTCAATTTTACTATACCCCATGAGGGTATGCTTCAGAGAAGTGATTTTATTTTTGAAATTCTATGATTGATGATATTACAAAGAATAAATCCATTTCCCGCTTAAAGAAGATTGAGGGACAGGTCAGGGGAATAGAGAGGATGATTGAGGAAAAGCAGTACTGCATAGATATACTCACGCAGATTGCTGCTGCAAGCGCTGCCCTTTCAAATGTTGCAAAGCTTGTATTAAAAAAACACGTGGAAACCTGTGTCAGCAAAGCAATCAAATCCGGACAAGAAAAGGAAAAGATTGAAGAGCTGATGGATGTTATCTTCAAGTTTAAAAATAGTACGTAATATTTTGATTGCGTTGAAATCAAGGCATTAACAGGGAGTATCCCTGATATATTTAAATACCAATTACTTTCTTACTTAAAAGCAACTAATTTGAATACTGGTTTGTTAGTAAATTTTGGGAATAAAAGCTGTCAGGTAAAGCGATTTATGCTTTAAGGAGTACATAAATTTTTAATATTTAAAAATCTGTGTAATCATTTTTTAAAAGGAGGATTTTATGGAAACAACATTAAGTGTTGACGGAATGAGTTGTATGCACTGTGTAAACAAAGTAACAAAAATTATTTCAGGATTCAAAAGCGCAAAGGAAGTAAAAGTAGACCTCGATAAAAAAGAGGCAAAATTCAACTTTGATGAGAGCGCCGTGGATTTAAACAATATAATCGGGGCAATCAAAAAAGCCGGGTTTGAAGCTTCAAAGAAGTAGTCAATGTTCCCGGATAGACGGGGTTTTCCAACCCCGTCTTAGTGGGACAAGAATGTCCCGCCTATCGGATAGAAAATAAAAGAAAACCGTCAGAAAAGAAACCTGAGAAATATTTCTCGGCAAAAGCAAATGAAGAAACTTCGGGTTAGGATATCTGCCATTTTCGAACCAAAGGCTTTATTATGGAAAACAAACTAGAAATTCCTGTTTTCGGAATGACCTGTAATCACTGTGTCAAAACTGTTACTGACCTCCTCAATGCGATGCCTGGAGTTATAAGTGCTCAGGTCTCGCTTGAAGAGAATCTTGCAAGAGTTGTTTATGATGAAAGCTCTGTAACTCCTGAGGAGATGAAAAAGGCAATAGTAGAGGAAGGGTATGATGTAACAGAAGAAGGCGCATCTGCAAAGGCGCAAACAGCAGAAGTCCAGCCGTCTCCTTCTGAAGAGCCAATTTCTGCTGACCAAACCCCTTCAGAAAAAATTGTCTTTGATATTGAAGGAATGAGCTGTGTAAACTGTGCGAGAAATATTGAAAAGGCTCTGGCTGGAGTTCCGGGAATCAGAACTGTTTCTGTAAATTTTTCCATTGAAAAGGGAACTGTTGAGTTTGATAAAAAGGTAATTGACAAAGAAAAAATATTTCACCTTGTTAAAGATGCTGGTTATAAAGCCCTTGAAAGGATTACAGGACAGGACAAAAAACTGATTGCAAAAAAAGAGAAAAGGCTTTTTCTTTTAACTCTGATTCTTGCAATTCCTGTAGCGCTCTTTATTCATCTTCCGCAGGTCGGGATAGACTTCAATCCCATGGGTGAAAACAAAAATTATTTTCTGCTGGCAATTGCAACAATTGTGCAGTTCACCGCAGGGTTTTCTTTTTACCGCGGCGCCTATTATTCGCTGAAAAACAAAAATACAAACATGGATGTTCTTGTCTCGCTTGGCATTACAGCATCTTATTTTTACAGCGTTTTTTCCATGTTTTTTGTAAATCCTGAGCATAATATGGCTACAATGGCAATGAAAGAACCTCATCTGATGTTTGAGGTTGCCCCAGAATTACTAACCTTTATCCTTCTTGGCAAGATGATGGAGGCAAGGGCAAAGGGGAGGGCAGGGGCAGCCCTTGAAAAACTTCTTGAACTTCAGGCAGACAAGGCACGTCTTATTGTAGATGGAACAGAAAAAGAGGTGCAGGCATCGCAGGTTAAAATCGAAGATATAGTTCTGGTAAAACCCGGGGAAAAGATACCGGTTGACGGAGAGGTGATTGAGGGAGAATCAAGCGTTGATGAGTCAATGCTTACAGGAGAATCAATGCCTGTTGAAAAGAAAATCGGAGACAAGGTAACAGGGGCGACAATCAACAAGTCAGGTTTTTTAAAGATAAAAACTGCAAAAATCGGAAAAGACTCTGTTCTCTCACAAATAATACGGATGGTTCAGGATGCCCAGGCGGATAAGGCACCAATCCAGAGGTTTGCCGATACAGTTTCCAACTACTTTGTTCCTGCAGTCGTCGGTATAGCGGTTATAAGTTTTCTCGTATGGTATTTTGCAATCGGCAAAGAGTTCCTTTTCGCCTTTACCACAATGATTTCAGTTCTTGTAATTGCATGTCCCTGCGCCCTTGGCTTGGCAACACCAACTGCAATTATGGTTGGAAGCGGCATAGGGCTTAATAGAGGAATACTTTTCAAGAAAGCATCAGTGCTTGAAAACATATCAAAACTGAAAGTTGTGCTTTTTGACAAAACAGGAACAATAACAAAAGGGATGCCTGATGTGGTAAACATTGTGGTAAATGGAAGCATGACAGATTCAGAGTTTTTAAAGATTGCAGCTTCAGGAGAAAAACATTCCACTCATCCTCTTGCAGAAGCTGTAGTGAAGAAGGCTAAGGAAAAAAATCTGGAAATACCGGAAGTAAATGAATTTAGCGAAAAAAGCGGACATGGAATTACCTGTAAACTCAACGGAAGCAGTCTTAAAATTGGAAACGTCAAACTCCTCGTAGAATCAGGCATCGATATTTCTCCTCTCTCAAAAAAGGCTGATGAGCTTTCATCACAGGGGAAAACACTGATATATGTTGCCGCCAATGGAAAGCTGTTAGGGATTCTTGCCCTGTCTGATACCATTAAGGAAAACTCATTTGAGGCTATAAAAAAACTCCGCAACATGGGAATTAAAACCTGCATGATATCAGGAGACAACAAGAAAGTTGCCTCATATGTTGCAAAAGAGGTAGGAATTGATGAATTTGAAGCAGAAGTGCTCCCTGAAGACAAAATCAATGCTGTGAAAAAATATCAAAAGGACGGATTGAAGGTTGGAATGGTTGGAGACGGAATCAATGATGCTCCGGCGCTTGCACAGGCTGACATAGGGATTGCCATAGGCTCAGGAACAGATGTTGCAAAGGAGACAGGAGATGTAGTGCTTGTAAAAAATGATCTTCTTGATGTTGAAAGGGCTATAAGGCTTGGCAAAAAGACTCTTACAAAGATAAAACAGAATTTTTTCTGGGCTTTGTTCTATAATGCAATTGGCATACCTTTAGCTGCCGGGCTTTTCTATCCCTCATTTACCCTTCCACCACAATGGTGCGGGCTTGCAATGGCTTTCTCATCAGTATCTGTTGTGAGCAATTCCCTGTTGTTAAAAAGAATTGCCAAGAAGCTTTGAATTTCTGACATATTTTTAATTCAACATTATCCCTGACACTCTTATAATTGGCTTTGAAAGATTTCCTGTTACTGTAACAGGGATAAAACTTCTTCCCCTGCTTCCGCCAATTACAGAAATAAGTTTTCCAAAAGGGCTTTTCCCCATTGTAGTTACCTTTAAGCTTAAATTCAGCCTGCTTTCATTCAATGTTTTCCCAAAATCAATATTCCCTCTCCCTATAACCTTAACATCGTCCCCTGTTGCCTCTAAAACCTTTACAGACCCCCTCCCTTTGAGAAACTTTATCTCGCTTTTTAACTCTGTAAGATATATTTTCGGGAGGAGAGGGAAAATATTTTCAATCCTGAAATTTTTTAATTTGATTGAAACGCTCCCATTTGAAAACGAAAGTCCTTCTTTTGGAACAAATAAGTCAAAAGCCGGTGCTATCGTTCCAATTACTTTGCTTTCCTTGGTATTCTTTGAAGAAAATATTTTGCTCAAATCAAGCTCCTTTATTGTCTCTTCAGCAACCTTATATCCATTGTTCTTGATTACAAGACTCCATCCTGTTTCGCCACCATAAGCCTTGCAGTCAAAATCAAGACTTTTCCTTAAAATTATCAGGGGAATTAAATTTATCCTTACTGCCAATTCATCAATCCTATAAGCAGACTCCTGAGAAAAATTCTCAGTTTTTCCTACCCTGACATTTCTCCATCTGAACCCAAGAGGAAATTTGAATTTCTTTTCTTCTGCTAACACAGTGTAAGAGTTTTTTTCAGCAAATCTTGTCAGCAAAACATCCTGAATCTTCTCATACGGAAAACGTATATAAATAAATAACAATAGGCAGAAAAACCCGTAAGCCAGATACAAAAATACTTCTCTTGGCAAGTTTTTTATATTTTTCAGAGAGGTTTTAATTGATGGTAATTTCAAAATTCCTGTTTTTTTCATCTGTTTTAATATACTTTAATATAATAACTTTTCAATATAAAAAAATGAAAGCGGTCACCTGTAATAGTGACCGCTTTCAAAAATTTATACTCATCAAATCTGAGGATCTATCTATTTCTTCTCAGGCTCAGTTTTTGCGGGTTCTGCTTTTGGTGCTTCTTCCTTTGCTGCATCATCCTTTGCCTTGGCTTTTTCTTTACCCTTTTCTGCGGAGACCTTTATTAGCTTGGCTGTCATTTTCCCTTCAGCCTCTGAATACTCAACCTTAACTTTTTCTCCTGCTTTTATATCCTGCAGGGTTATATCTTTTTTCCCTTTTTTGAATGCAGTATCCTTGTTCAATTCAAGCTTTGTTTCTTCGCCTTTTGCGCCTTTTATTACGATACTATTTTCATCTACAGAAACAACTTCTCCTTTTACGGTTGGCACTTTAGGTTTCTTGGCCTTTTTCTCTACAGCCTTTTCAGCCTTTGGTGCCTCAGCTTTTTCAGAAGTTGCAGCCTTTTCAGCCTCCTTTTTTTCCTCTGCAAAAGAATAAGAAACTGCAAAAACCAGTGTTAGTGCAATTGCTATTATCATTAACAGTCTTAATGATTTCATGATTTTTCACCTCCCTTCATTCTTGTCTTTAAAAGGCTTTACCCTTTTAAGCGTATTTTCTATGCTAAAAAATCCTAATGTTTCATATCAATCTGCAAGGAAATCTTAAATCTAAAAAGCATAAAGTCAATATCCAAATTTAGGCGAAATTTATAACATCTTAATCTATAAAAAGTAAAGATATTTTTAAAAAAATCTGTTCATTCTGTCTTTTTAAAATTTTCTTTGCTAATTATATTAAACTTTGCTAAAGATTTTAAACGGTATATTTGCTGTAAAAGGGGTGACTAAAGTTGAAAATGCATAGCAGGCAAATCAAAAAAAGTTGTTCCTTGCATTTGGAGATTTTCTGCGGCAAACTGCAGAAAGCTTTAATTGTTTAATAAGTTATGCTGATTAATTTTAAAGGAGACCATTATGTTCAAGAATATACTAATTCCTGTTGACAGTTCAGATTACAGTAAAGTTTCAATTGAATATGGGATATGGTTTGCAAAAAAGTTTAATGGTAAATTATATGGCCAACATGTAATTGATATCATAACCCTTGAGGGACCATTTTTCCACGACCTTTCAGGTTCACTCGGATTTGAACCCTATCTTAATTTTTCAATCAAAATGAAGGAAATTTTGGAGGAAAAAGGAAGAGAAGTTCTTGATGATTTTACTAAAAGATGTAGCCAGAAAGAAGTTGAATCCTGCACCTTTCTTGATACAGGGATAGTATCAAATGAAATCTGTAACAGAACAAAACTTGCAGACCTTGTTATTCTTGGACAAAAAGGATTAAATGCAGGGTTTGACCGAGGGCTTCTTGGCTCAACTGCTGAAGCTGTAACAAGAAAATGCAGAAAACCATTTCTGATAACACCAAAAAATTTTAAAGAACCATCAAATACAATGCTTTGTTATGATGGAAGCCGGTACGCAACCGATGCAATGCAAACAGCTGCTGACTTCGCCTCAGTCCTTAGCCTTCCGTTAACAGTACTGATTGCAACCAGGAATGAAGAAGAAGGAGAAAACATTCTAAATGATGCAAAAAGATACCTCAGTTCATACAAAATAAAGACTGCCTTTAAGACTGCAAAGGGAAATCCCCATGATGAAATTATTGACTTTTCAAGAAAGAACTCTATTGATTTTATATTTATGGGAGGTCATGGACACAGCAGAATCATTGAAATGGTTTTAGGGAGCACAACAGAATATGTATTAAGAAACTCCGATTGTCCTGTTCTGATGAGGAAGTAAATTTATCAACTCCAAAAAAAAGAATTGACAGATGCCGAGGTTGTAAAATCTCTGCTAAACGCAGAACAGGACGAAAATGTCCTGCCTATCAGATTCAAACATCAATATAAGAAAGTTTCTGAAGCGTTTTTGATAAAGGAGGAAAAACTTGAGGTTTGACAAATTTACAATAAAAGCACAGGAAGCAATACAGCAGTGCCAGAACACAGCTGAAAATTACCAGCACCAGGAAATTGATGCCGAACATCTGCTTGTAGCGTTAATCATCCAAACAGACGGGATTGTCATTCCAATCCTTCAGAAGCTTGGTGCAAACCCCAAATCAATACTGGACAGCCTTGAGCAGGAATTAAAGGCGCAGTTCAGACCAGAATTTCTGAACAGAATTGATGACACAATCATCTTCCACAGTTTAAGCAGGGAGCATATTAAAAAGATAATTGATATACAGATAGAACTTTTGAAGAAAAGACTGTTTGAAAAAAAGCTGAGTATCGTCCTTGCAGATAAAGCCAAAGAGTTTTTAATCAAAGAAGGTTTTGACCCGGTCTATGGTGCAAGGCCCCTTAAAAAAGCAATTCAGAAAAAAATCCTTCAAAGGAGAGATTATTTTTAAGAAAAAATAAAGGCTTCCTGCCAGTATTAAGGCAGGAAGCCTTCTTCATTTAGTCTTTGAGGTGCCTGCTTACAAGTTTTGTCATTTCAAACATGCTAACCTGTTTTTTGCCTCCGAAGACTGATTTCAGATTGTCATCAGCATTTATCATTGTTCTCTTTTTGCTATCCTGCAAACCATTCTTCTTAATGTAAGCCCACAGCTTTTTGGTTACTTCTGTTCGGGGAATAGCTTTTGACCCTACAATCGGAGCAAGAAGTGTGTCAGGCTGCATAGGTTTCATAAATGCAGGATTCGGTTTACGAGCCTTCTTTGCTTTTTTTGCTACCTTTTTTGTAGCCATACGGTTTCTCCTATATTAGGGGTTAAGATTTGCAAAAAACTTTTGCCTTTTATAATGGAATTTAGATGCCGCAAAAATTTGTTTAAATATAGCAGAACCCAGAAAATATTGCAAGCAATTTATTTAGAGAGAGTAAAAAACTATTCTTTTAGTTTCCGGAAATATATGCCATTGCCTCTTTTATTCCAGAACATCTTAACATATGCAACTCTAATAATCCTCTTTTCCCAAGGGAACGGATTGCATGAAGTCCCTGGCGGTCATCAGCCCCAACAATCATTACATCCATAATTTGCATCCTGTTCTAAGATGTTTTTTGATGACTATACTTTAATTTTTCTGCCAAATCAATAAATATTTCTAAAAATAATTGGAATCAGTTACTTGCAGATATTGCCAAAGAGATGTTGCTGTAAAAACTCTTTTACTGATTTTTACATAAGGATAAAAAGTATTGCAAGATAAATACTATTTGGATTTTCTTAAGACTTCTGATAGATATATAAATTCAAATAAACAGATAACCAACATTTGAGTTCTATAAGGAAAGGATGAAAAATACTATGTCAACACTGACATTTTTAGGGGCTACCGGAACTGTTACAGGTTCACGCTTTCTTCTTGAAATACACGAAAAAAAAATACTCGTTGACTGCGGTCTGTTTCAGGGATTAAAAAAAAACCGCCTGAAAAATTGGGATCCATTCCCTGTTGAACCTTCACAAATCGACCACGTTTTCCTAACCCATGCACATATAGACCACAGTGGCTATCTGCCACGGTTGTGTAAGCAGGGTTTTTCCGGCAAAATTCACTGTACCCATGCCACCTATGACCTTTGCAACATCATGCTTCGCGACAGCGGCCATCTCCAGGAAGAAGATGCATACTGGGCTAATAAAAGAGAATTTTCCAAACATAAACCCGCACTGCCTCTCTATACAGTAGAAGATGCCCAAAAGGCTATGAACTATTTTGAGCCTGTCTATTACGGGAAAGACCTGTTCATTACCAACAGCCTGAGAGTTAAATTTAAGGATGCAGGGCATATCATAGGGTCATCATTTGTTGACATAAAGAGTACCGCTGACAAGAAGGTTGCAAGAATTGTATTCAGCGGCGACCTTGGCAGACCATCAAGACCAATATTAAGGGACCCTGTTCAGGTATTCGAAGTAGATTACCTCGTCCTTGAGTCTACCTATGGCAATCACATTCATGACCAAAATCCTCCTGAAGAAGAACTGGCACGCGTAATTAACGAGAGTATTGACCGCGGTGGTGTGCTGGTAATCCCTTCTTTTGCCGTAGGCAGAACACAGGAATTATTATATAGTATTCGAGCATTGGAGGAACAAGATAGAATTCCTTCTCTTCCAGTATATGTTGATTCTCCAATGGCTATTGACGTCACTGAGGTGTTTGAAAAGAGAAGAGGGGATTACAATCTTGCAGCAAAGGTTTTGGAACTTAACGGGAAACATATCTTACAACCCCACAATTTAAATTTTTGCAGGGAGAAAAAACAATCAAAACAATTGAATAAAAAAACGGGAGCAGGGATTATCATATCTGCAAGCGGGATGGCTGAAGGTGGACGTATCTTGCATCACATGGTCCACCGACTTCCTCAACCTGGCAATACATTCCTTTTTATTGGTTATCAGGCTCAAGGAACACGCGGTAGAGCCATTTTAGAAGGAAACCCTGCTGTTAAGATTCATGGACAGCAAGTCCCCATACGAGCAAAAATTGAAAACATCTCAGGATTTTCAGCACATGCAGATTATAATGAAACCCTGGCGTGGCTAATGGGGTTTAACCGTCCGCCTTTAAAAACATTTATTGTTCACGGGGAACCTGATTCATCATTGGCTTTGGCGGAAAAAATCAGGAGTACCTTTGGATGGGAAGTGATAATACCAGAAGACCATGAAAGTTTTACAATAGACCTTTAAGCCGGCAGGGAGAATCGAACTCCCGACCTACTGATTACGAATCAGTTGCTCTACCCCTGAGCTACACCGGCAAAAGTTGTGGTCATCTTACCTGAATTCAAAACCTTTTGAACATTTGGATTTTTGTCATTGTTTAGAATTTTGAATTTAGGATTTAATATTCCTTATGTAGCCTTTTTCTCAGAAGGCTGGGATTGGCTTGGAGCCTCTTTCTGAGCCTTCTTCTGCTGTTTTAAAAGTTTTCCCTCCTTCTTTTTTCTCTTAATCTTTCTTTTCCTTCTTGCTCTTTTTTCCATTGAATTATATTGTTTACCCATACGATAGTCACTCCTTTCAAAATATTTAGTTTTATTATTTTAACCACTTTTAGAAGTTAACAAGAACTATGAAAGGGAATTTTTTTGAAAAAATATACTTTTGTTTAAAATACCTGAGCTTTCTTATATCAACAAAAATAATAAATCAAGCCATAAAAGGCATCTTTTTAATTATTATTCTCATTTCTTTCTTTACTCTCTCTGCTTGTAGAAAGCAAGATATTAACGACTCTGAACCTGCAACAGAAAAAATATTCCGTATGAATGTATCCTCTGAGCCGCCAACCCTTGACTGGTCGCTTGCAACAGATAATGTATCCTTTCGTGTTATAACAAACATCATGGAGGGCCTGACACAGTTTGATGATGACTTGAATCCAGTACCTGCCATTGCCAGAAAATGGGAAACATCAGAGGACGGTAAAAGAATAACATTTTTTTTAAGAGATGATGTATTTTGGACTGATGGGAAACCTGTAACTGCTTATGATTTTGAATATTCATGGAAGAGACTGCTTAATCCAAAAACAGGCGCTGAATATGCATACTTTCTTTCTGATTTGGTAAATGCCTTTGAATATAATTCAGGGGCTATAAAGGATTCTTCGCTGGTTGGAGTAAGAGCAAAATCAGACAGGATTCTTGAAATCCATCTTAAAAAACCTGTTGTATATTTTCCAAGCCTTACAACCTTTATGGTTACATTTCCATTAAGGGAAGACATAATTGAAAAGTTTAACAACAGATGGGCAGAGCCAGAAAATATTATAACCAATGGACCCTTTAAGCTGGATAGATGGGAACATGAATATAAATTGGAGCTTGTTTCAAACAGGAAATATTACGGAGATACTCCGAAAATCGACCGGATAAAAATGTTTGTTGTTGGAGAAAACAACACAGCCCTTACCCTTTATGAAACCGGAGACCTTGATATGGTAAATATCCCGCCACTTGCAATAAGTTATTATAAAAATCACAAAGAATATATCAATTTCCCCCAACTCCGCGGATATTATTATGGCTTTAATATCAGGAAAAAACCTTTTAATGATGTAAGGGTCAGAAAGGCTTTCACAATGGCAATTGACAGAGCTAAGATTGTCGAGTTGTTAAAAGGAGGAGAATTGCCTGCCAGCTCATGGATTCCAAAGGGGATGTTCGGATACAACAAAGAAATTGGAATCAGGTTTAATCCTGAGTCAGCAAGAAAACTTCTATCAGAGGCAGGTTATCCCCACGGGGAAAATTTTCCTACAGTTACAATTGCTTTCAACACAGATTCAGAAAATAAATTAATTGCTGAAAACATACAGTCTCAGCTTAAAAAAAACCTCAATATGAATGTTATCCTTGATAACCAGGAGTGGAAAGTCTATCTGAAAAACCTAAAGACTAACACTCCCCAGATTTTCAGGCTCGGATGGGGAGCAGATTACCCTGACCCTGATAATTTTATGAACCTCTTCACCACTCATAGCGGCAACAATAATACAGGGTGGGGAAATCCAGAATACGACCGGCTGATTGCAATCGGCACAGCAGAAAGAACCAGAACCTTAAGAACAAAAATTTATGATAGGGCTCAGAAAATCCTATGCGAAGAAGATATACCTATAATGCCTCTTTTTGTTGCAGCCCAGAATATTCTTTTAAAAAACAAAATTAAAGGATTTAAACCAGATGCAATGGATATTCTTTATCTCAAAAAGATTTATATAAAATAAAATGGCTAAATTCATTTTAAAAAGATTTCTTTTGGGTTTCCCTGTCCTTTTTATAGTAGCTTCTCTGACTTTTTTCCTGATGCATATTGTACCCGGTGGTCCATTTGACCAGGAAAAAAATCTTCCACAGGAAATAAAAATAAACATTGAAGCTAAATACAATCTGGATAAGCCTGTAGCCATCCAGTATTTCATCTATATGTCAAACCTTGCAAAAGGAAATTTTGGTCCCTCATATAAATACCTCACCAGAAATGTTAATGATATCATTGCTCAGACATTTCCTGTGTCGGCTGAGCTTGGAATATTGGCGTTTATTACTGCTATAGTGCTTGGGATAAGCACAGGGATTATTTCTGCTTTAAAGGTTAACACTCTTATTGACAGGTTAAGCCAGTTCTTTGCTACTGTCGGGGTTTCTATACCAAATTTTGTGCTCGCAGCGCTTCTTATTCTTGTGTTCTCAAATATTCTCAAACTCCTCCCCTCAGCCCTGTGGGAAAGCCCCAGACACATCATTCTTCCGGCAATAACGCTTGGCATCGGACCAGCAGCTTACATATCAAGGCTTGTCAGAGGCAGCATTATCGAGACAATGAACAAAGACTATATCAAAACTGCAAGGTCAAAGGGATTGAGTGAACCCCTAATTCTTTTCAAGCACATTCTGAAAAATGCTCTTTCTCCTGTAGTAACAATATTGGGTCCTCTTGGAGCAACTCTTATAACAGGGTCATTTATTGTTGAGTATATATTCTCAATCCCAGGCATTGGTAAGTTTTTCATAACCGCTGTAACAAACAGGGACTATCCGCTGATAATCGGGATAACTCTGATATATACTGCTCTTATAATAGTTGCAAATATTGTTGTAGATATTATTTACTCGCTGATTGACCCGAGAGTGAGGGTTCAATGAGGCAATTTGTTGAAAGAATAAAGAAAGACAGAATAGCTCTTCTGAGCCTTTTTGTTATTACTACTGTATGTTCTGCTGCAATTTTTTCTCCTTACCTCTCTCCTTACCCTTTTGATGCACAGGATACCAGCGATGTTTTAAAAGGACCTTCCTTAAAACATCTCCTTGGAACTGACAGGCTGGGACGGGATATTTTAAGCAGAATAATTTACGGAGCACGGATATCAATGCTTATTGGAATTGTTTCTTCGCTCATATCTCTTGCAATTGGAGCTGTTTACGGTGCTATTTCAGGACTCGCAGGAGGCAAAACAGATGACTTTATGATGAGGCTTGTGGATATAATCTACTCATTACCTGACCTTCTTCTGATAATTTTAATTTCAGTAGTAATTGGCAGAAGCCTCTGGGGAATATTTATTGCACTCTCTATGGTCAGCTGGGTAACAATAGCAAGGCTAATTCGCGGAGAAGTTTTAAAACTCAAAGAACAGGTATTCATTGAAGTTGCCAGAGAACTTGGTGCTTCAAATTTCAGAATAATCTTTAATCATCTTTTACCAAACACTTTTGGACCGTTAATCGTAACACTAACATTCCGGATACCTGCAGCAATACTTGCAGAATCCACCTTAAGCTTTGTCGGATTAGGGATAACTCCGCCATTTTCAAGCTGGGGAACTCTGTCTAATGATGGATGGTCTGCAATAAAGTTTTATCCGCATCTTCTCATCTTTCCAAGTGTAACAATATTTTTAACTATACTATCTTTTAATTTTTTTGGTGATTTTATTAGAGACTACTTTGATCCGGAAATGAAATATAAAATAAGTAGTAATAAGGATTATGTATTAAGAATTAAGTAGGTTAAAACTGCAAAGTTAATTTTTCCCGCAGATAACCAATTGGTTGATTCCTCTCAGCTTTGCTTCTCTCAAAGCTTCCTCAACTCTTTCCATTAACTCCTTTTTGCTGCTTGCATCTTCAGGAAAAGAAGCAAGTCCGATAGAAATGGTAAGGTTTTTGCTTGGGAGAACTTCTTCATTATCAAACTTCCCCTCTTCAATATTCTTTTTTAATCTTCTTGCAACCAGCGAAGCCCCATCTTTATTGGACCCCGGAATTATTATTGCAAACGCATCTCCACCATATCTTGCTATTAGATCGCAGTTCCTGCACAAGCTTGTCAGTATCAGTGCAATTTGCTTCAGGACAAAATCCCCTTTTGGGTAGCCGTTTATTTCATTATAAACTTTGAAGTTATCTATATCAGCCATAATCAGGGATAATGGCTGAGTCTGTCTTTTTGCCCTTCCTGTCTCAGCCTCAAGCAATTGATGGAAAGTCTTGTGATTGAACAGATGTGTAATGGTATCAATTTTTGAAATCTCTTTGTAAAAATCCCCTTCTTCTGCCCTTTTTTCAAGAATTCTTCTTTTAAGCGTTCTTGAAACCACGATTTTTATCTGGTCAATGTTAAAAGGTTTGGTTATGTAATCTGAAGCTCCAAGCCTCATAGATTCAACTGCGGTTTCAACTGAAGCATATCCAGTCATTACTATGATATCAGTTCCTGGCTCAATCTCCTTTGCAGCCTTTAAAACACCTATCCCATTTAGACCTGGCATCATGATATCAGTGATCACCAGCTCAAAATATTCCTCCCTGAGTTTTTTAACTGCTTCTTCTCCGTTTGGCGCTGCAAAAACTTCATACCCTTCCTCAACAAGAACATCAGTCAGCATATTTCTCAGCGTGTCTTCATCATCAACAACAAGAATTTTTGCATTAATTGTTTTTTCATCTTCCATGCCTTCAGGGATTTTTTCTAAACCTCTTTTTCCATTTTCAATTTTTTTATCCATTATTTTTTCCTCAGAAAAAAATTATTTAGTAGATTTTGCCTTACGGAGCTTTCTGTCCTTTTCAACAACCTCATCTGCCATCTTTTTTTTGTAATTCTTTAAAGCCTCAGCTAACTTTTTGTCTTCAAGCGACAATATCTGAACAGCAAATATAGCAGCATTTTTTGCTCCAGCCTTTCCAATAGCCATAGTTGCCACAGGAATTCCTCCCGGCATCTGAACAGTTGATAAAAGAGAATCTATCCCGGAAAGGGGAGAAGTACTTAACGGCACCCCAATTACTGGGATGGTTGTGTGAGAAGCAATTGCTCCTGCAAGATGTGCTGCAGCACCTGCGCCTGCAATAATTACCCTTACCCCTCTCTTCAAAAGATTCCTGCCATATTCTCCTGCTATATCAGGAGTACGGTGGGCTGAGATTATACGTACTGAATAAGGAATTTTGAATTCCTTTAAAACCTCTTCAGCTTCTTCCATAATGAAAATATCTGAATCGCTTCCCATTACAATTTCAACTATAGATTTCAAGATTATTCTCCCTTTTCAAAGATATATATTTTTAGTGCAGATTTATTAAAGCCTGATTATCTGATGTTTCCATAAACAAAAACTTGTTGAAAAATTTATTATTTAATATTATAATAAAATGTTATTAAAGATTAATAGTTTATTATAATACCAGAATCCAAATTTCAAATCAAGTTCAAATCTTTAAAATTGGAATTATAAAAAGTTTAACCTTGAATAAGGAGAAAAAAATGAATCGTTTGAAAATTTTATTCAATTGCAGTTTAGTCTTATTGATTCTGGCTTTGCCTTTCACAGCCTTAACAGAAGAAAATAACAACAAATCTAATCCTGCTAAACCATCTGAGAAAACAAAAAAAGCAAAAATCCAGTTTCAGGAAGATTTCTTTGATTTTGGTAAAATCGAACAACAGGTAACTGTTGAGCATATATTTAAATTTAAAAACACAGGAGATGCTGATTTGAGAATTGACCATTTGAAATCATCCTGCAGCTGTACAGCAGCACTTATTAGTTCAAAGGTTATACCTCCCGGAGAAAACGGAGAGATTAAAGTTGCCTTTTCATCTAAAAGCTTCCAGGGAAAAGTTAAAAGAACAGTTCTTGTTTTTTCAAATGACCCGGATAATGGAAAATATACATTAAATATAAAGGCAAATGTTCAGGCATTTCTCGAAGCAAACCCAAAATATATAGACTTTGGCAGTTTAAAAAACGGAGAAACTGTGTCAAGAGGGTTTGCTGTAAAAAATCTTACAAATGAGCCCGTTACCATAAAAGAGGTTAAAATAGATATTAAGGATATCAAGGTAGGTGAATTTGAAAAAGAAATAAACCCCAATGAAGAAATAACAATTAATTTGACATTAACATCATCCTCTTCACCAGGTAATTTTTTCGGGAATATAGAGATTGCTACTGCCCAACATTCAGATAAAAAACTCGTTATCGCCGCTACAGGAAAAATTCTTGGTGATATAATATTAACCCCTGACAATATTTATTTTGGAGTAGTTAAAAAAGGGGGGAAATCCGAGCAAAAAATAAAGATTGCCAACAACAGCAACATAGCTCTAAAATTATTGGAAGTGGAGTCAAGCTTTGAATTCATTAAATTAAATTTTAAAGAAAAAACTCTTTTGCCAAAGGAAAACATCGAGTTAACTCTATCTTTGCTTCCTGTTGCTCCTGCTGGCTCATTCAATGGGAAAATAGATATTAAAACTGACAACAAAGTTCAACCCTTGCTTTCCGCAATGCTCTACGGAGTAGTAAAAGACAGATAGTCCGGCAGAACAGACTGAAAATGCATAGAGAGCGAATCAAAAAATATTTTAATGATGCCTATTAACAGTAGCGTAACCATTTTCCGGGCTTCCTATGTCTTACCAATAGATTCTCCATTAATAAGTGATGGGGCAATAAAAATAAAAGGTAACAGGATAGTTGAAGTCTCTTCTTTTTCTGATATTACAAAAACAAGAAAAGATAAATTAGTATTACTTCCTGGATTTTTGATTATGCCTGGTTTTGTAAATGCACATACCCATCTCGAGCTTTCCTGCCTAAAAGGAATAACAAGAGAAAGACATTCATTCTCAAAATGGATTCTTGAAGTAATTGATGCAAAAAAGAAAATATCTGAAAAAGACTATGAGAAATCCATAGAAAGTGGAATTCTTGAGTCAATAAAAGGCGGCATTACAACCTTTGGAGATATCTCCGGCACAGGATTTACTCCTAAGGTAATGAAAAGGCTTGGTGCAAGAGGAGTCGTTTTTCATGAAATAATAGGATTTAAAGAAAAAAATGCTGTAAATGCTTTCTATGAATTGTGTATGAAGGTAGCTATTTCTAAAAGTCTTCTTTTGAAAGAATATTCGCTTATTGATATAGGGCTCTCTCCTCATTCCTCTTACTCGGTATCTCCTTACCTTTTCAAACTCTCAAGCGATCTTGCAAAAAGATTGAAACTTCCAGTATCAATTCACCTTGCTGAAACAGAAGAAGAAATAAGATTTTTAAAAAAAGGCAATGGTCCCTTTAAGGCTCTTCTTTCAGGGCTTAATAGTTTTGATAAAAAATGGAAAGCGCCTGTGTGTTCTCCTTTAAAATACCTTTATACTATGAATGTGTTTACTTCTAAAACAAGCATTGTCCATTTTAATTTCTTTGACAATGAAGACTTGAAAATTGCGAAAAAACTCAAAATCAAAGTAATCTTCTGCCCAAAGAGTAACAATGAATGGTTTGAAAGAAAAAGCTCTCCGCTTATAGATTGTCTGCAAAATTCAATACCTGTTTCTCTCGGAACAGATAGCCTTGCAAGCAATAATTGTTACAATATGTTTGATGAAATGCGAATGCTCAAATCTTTTCATCCCTCTATCTGTTCAGAAAAGATTTTACAAATCGCAACTTTAGGCGGAGCTTTTTGCATTGGATTAAAAAATAAAACAGGAAGCCTTGCTCCTGGAAAGTTTGCTGATTTCATAGCAGTTAAAATTCCAGAAAAAGTAAAGCCGGAAAACTTAGCAGAATATCTTGTCAGAGAAAAAAAAGAAGTCTGTTTGTCGGTAATAAACGGACAAGTGGTTTATAACAAATTATCAATATTATAGGAATAAAGGGTGACAAACTGCTCACCGATATCTATCAAATCTCAAATATTCCTCTTTTTCTTGACATGGAATATTAAATGCTATTTTAATTGATTCAAATAGGATTAATCTTTTAATGATAAATGCTGTAATTCAAATTTTAAGGCCAAAACAATGGACAAAGAATCTGATTATATTTTCAGGACTTATCTTTTCTGGAAACCTTTTTAATGAAACACTGCTGACAAAGAGCTTTTTTGCTTTCATTCTCTTTTGCGGTCTCTCCTCAAGCATATATATTATCAATGATATCTTTGATTTGGAAAATGATAGGAGGCATCCCTTAAAGTGCCTCAGGCCATTACCTTCAGGCAAGATAAAAATAAGCCTTGCTGCAACATTAGCATTATTACTAGCCTTAATATGCTTATCTCTATCATTTGTACTCCATTTCTATCTTGGAATAATGGGGGCAATATATTTTCTATGTTTTGTTCTGTATTCTACCTTTCTTAAACATATTGTAATTCTGGATGTACTCATAATCTCTATGGGCTTTGTCCTAAGGGCTGTGGCTGGTGCATTGGCAATAGAAGTCAGAGTTTCTTCATGGTTTCTCATCTGCACATTTCTTCTTTCTCTCTTTCTAGCCCTTGGCAAACGCAGACATGAACTTGTTCTGTTAAATGACCAGGCTGGTAAGCACAGAAAAATTCTTGAAGAGTATAGTCCGTATTTTCTGGACCAGATGATATCAGTTGTCACTCCTTCTACAGTGCTTGCCTATTCTATATATACACTTTCATCTGATGCCATATGCCCAAACCTTGAGTTCACAATCCCTTTTGTGGTATATGGAATCTTCAGGTATTTATATCTTATTCATCAGAAGGGAAAAGGGGGAAACCCAGAGATTATATTGCTTACAGATGTACCGATTATTATCAATTTGCTTTTATGGGGTTTAAGCAGCATCTATATTGTTTACTTTTTTAATTGAGAAAGCTTTTAAATGAAACTATCAGTTGTAATCCCTGTTTATAATGAAAAAAACACCATTAAAGACCTTATCAGGAAGGTAGATAGTGTAATTTCAGACAAAGAAATTATTATTGTTGATGATTACTCAACTGACGGAACAAGAGAAATACTAAAGTCATTGGAAGATAATAATAGATATAGAATCTTTTTCCATGATAAAAACATGGGCAAAGGTGCAGCTTTAAGAACCGGATTCAAGTATGTGTCTGGTGATATTGTAATAATTCAGGATGCTGACCTTGAATATGATCCAAGAGAGTACGAAAAACTTATTACCCCAATTATTGAAGGAAATGCTGATGTGGTTTTTGGTTCAAGATTTTTAGCCGGACCACATAGAGTTCTTCTTTTCTGGCATTATCTTGGAAACAAAATTTTAACAACACTTTCCAATATATTCACAAACCTTAATCTAACTGATATGGAAACATGTTATAAAGTTTTCAAGAAAGAAGTTTTAAATGGTATTAATCTGAAATCCAACAGATTTGGGTTTGAACCGGAATTCACAGTAAAAATTGCAAAAAGAAGATATAGAATTTATGAAGTTCCAATTTCATATTTTGGAAGAGATTACTCAGAAGGGAAAAAAATTACATGGAAAGACGGAATTATTGCCATATGGTGTATAATAAGATATAAAGTAAAAGATTAGATAATATTTTTCTCCTTAGCCTCTTTTATCCATTCAAATTCCCGTGCTAAACCTTCCTCGACCCCTACCTTTGGCAAAAAACCAAGCATTTTACGCGCCTTTGAAGTATCAGCAAAAGTATCTTTAACATCCCCTTTCTGGCTTTCTATGCATCTTACTTTCAAATTAGATTTTACTGTTTTTTCAATAATTGCTAATGCCTTTTTTAAGCTTATTCTGCTGCCACCTCCAAGATTAAATATTTCACCTTCAACCCTGCTGTTTATTACTGCTATTGTTCCGTCAACAATATCTGAAACAAAAGTAAAGTCTCTTGTTTGTTCTCCGTCTCCATATACAATTATTTCTTTATCTTCAAGAATTGTTCTTAGAAAGATGTTGAATGCCATATCTGGCCTTTGTCTTGGACCAAATACTGTGAAATACCTTAGGGAGACTACAGGAATATTGTAGTTTTTATAATATAAATCGCAAAGGTGCTCACAGGCTAGTTTTGTTACTCCATAAGGAGATATAGGCCTTACTTTTCCTTCTTCTCTCATAGGAAGGTCTTCTGTATCACCATAAACTGATGAAGAAGATGCGCATATAAACTTCTTTATTTTAAATTCCTTTGATGCTTCTAAAAGTCTCTGGGTTGCCAGGACATTGTTTTCTGAGTAGATTGAAAAACTCTTTCCCCAGCTTGAACGAACTCCTGCTTGTGCAGCAAGATGAAAAACATAATCAGTTTCCTCCAAAAATTGAGCTAAATCTAGTTGTAGCAAGGAACCAGCAATAAGGCTGAATCCGGGCTGATAATTCAATCTGCTTAAATTATATTCTTTTACTTTGCGAGGATAAAAATCTGTAAAAGAATCTATCCCTATAACATTTACCCCTATCCCTATGAGTCTCTCTGCAAGATGGGACCCTATAAAACCGGCTACACCTGTGACTAATGCGCGCATGGTCGCACAAGATAACTAAACTCTGCCTATAAAGCAAGAATTTTTATATAAGGCTAAAAAAAAATTGACTTTATAAAAAACTTAAGCTATTTAAAAAAAAGGGGGAAAGCATCTTAGTTTCTTAATATAAGGAAAAAGCAACAAGGAGTGAAAAATGGTTAAAAACCTTTTTATTTTTATCATTAGCGTTACATTCCTGCTTGGAATTTCAAACTGTAAAGCTATTAGCAGCGAAGAAAAAAGCCTTAATATAACCGAGCAGACATCAAAACAAGACCAAGCCATTGCAGGCACTCCTGCATCACCGGAACAAACAGCAAAACCCGAGGAACAACAAGTTGCCAAACCCAAAGAACGTGTAAAAATAGTGAAAGGTAAAGACGGCAAACCAGAAGAATGGCACTATTGGGTTGGTAAAATTAGAGTCAAAGTCGGTTATGATACTAACAAAGATGGAAATGAAGATGTATGGCAAACCCTTGATAAACAAGGAAAAATAACAAAAGTTGAGCGAGATTCAAACTACGACGGAAAGGCTGATATCTGGCAGTATTTGACCGAAGGAGAATTAGAAAAAGCTGAAGCCGACCAGGATTTTGATGGGAAGATAGACAGAATACAATATTTTAAAAACGGGAAAATTGTAAAGGAAGAAATCGACTCAAATAAAAATGGGAAAATTGATACTTGGAGCTATTTTAATGAAAACGGAAAAGTAGCTGAAATTAATGCAGATACTAATGAAGATGGAATTATTGATAGAAAACAGTTTTATGGCCCAAACCAGGAACTTGCAAGGATCGAAATTGATAGGAATAAAGACAAAAAATCTGATTTATTTGAATTTTATGAAAAAGGTGAAAGGACAAGAATAGAAGTAGATAACAATTTTGATGGAAAAATTGATGAATGGGATTCCCTAAGAAACAATTCCTTGGTCAAAAGAGCGCTTGATGAGAACAAAGATGGGAAACCTGACAGGTGGGAATACTATGAGGGAAAATATATATTAAAAGTAGAAGAAGACTCGAACAAAGACGGAAGAATTGGCAGTTGGGAATATTACAAAAACGGAAGATTAAGCAGGCGTGGAAAGGATACCAACAAAGACGGCAAAGTAGATAAATGGGAGTACTATGAAGGAGATAGGCTGGTAAAAACAGAAGAAGATACTGACGGAGATGGCAAACCTGACACAACAGCGCTTTATTAAAGCTACAATATCTAATTAAATATGACAACGGAGGAGTTTGAAAGGATTGTTGAAGAAACTATCTTAAACCTGCCTAAAAGATTTAAAAAAAGAATTGAGAACTTGGCAGTAGTAATAGAAGATGAACCATCCTATGAGATTCTGTCACATCTAAATTTAAAATCTAAAAAAAGTCTTTTAGGTTTGTACCAAGGTATACCTATTACAAAAAGAGATTCTAATTATTGCAATGTACTTCCAGATAAAATAACTATCTTTAAAAAACCTATTGAAGCCTTAAATCAGGAAAAAGAAAAGCTTAAGGATATAATAAGTAAGGTTGTAATTCACGAAATAGGCCATTACTTTGGAATGAGCGAGAATGATCTTGAGCAAATATAAAAAGAGTAATTCTATTCCAAAATTGATATATTTTATCGGAAGAGGTCTTCAGGTTATTGGAATAATATTTACAAGCATATCCTTGCTTTTATTCGGGAAAATTGGAGTAGGTGGAGCTATGGCTCCTCCAATGATAGCTGCAGTTATTGGAGGTTTCTGGTTTTTTATAGGCTGGCTCTGTGTAAGAACAGGAATCAAAACCTGATATTTATCTTGTTTTTAGTTTCTTTAGCTCCTCAATTAATTCATCAACTATCATTTTATAAGTTTCTTTAGTTGGTTCTAGATTTTTATAATGGCTAAAGTTCATTGGTTTCCCTATATTAACGATTATCAATTTAAAAAAAGATGGAAATCGTTTATGAACAGGCAAAAATTTTTCCATACCATTAGCGCAGAGAGGAATAACTGGTGCGTTGGTTTCATAAATTATTTTTCCTACACCTTTTGATCCCTGACCAATCTCTCCATCTCTACTCCTTGTCCCCTCAGGATGTATTATAACAATATTATCCTGAGATAATTCGACTATTTTTTTCATAACAGCTACATTATATCTTCCCCTAAGTACAGGAAAAGCACCCCATCCTTTGTACATAATTGACAGCAAAGGATTCTTAAAAAGCTCTATCTTTGCCGGAAAAAATGCCATCCTTGGGAAAAATATAGGTCCAATTAAAAATGAATCCAAAGCAGAAACATGGTTTGCCATAATCAGCATTCCGCCTTTTTTAGGAATATTTTCTTTCCCTCTAATTTGAGTTCTATTAAAAACCCTGAAAATTATAAAACAAAGAAGCACACAAGGAACAAACCAAAATAAGTAAACTAAAAGGCTAAAAAAAATTTTTACCATATTGGCTAAAGAAATAATTCCAAACTTATCAGTTTCCAATTGACAAAGAAAAGAAAAAATCCAATATTGTTAAAACTATATCTTTTCAAAATTCATATACTGAATTGCTATTAAGATAAAACATTAATAACCGACTGAATGATTAGTTAAATATTTAACCAATCAACAAAAAGATATATCCCATAAAATAAAATTTCAATAACAAAAGTTTTTATTATTATGAAAATAAAACAATTATTCAAAAAAAAAGCATTTTTAATTTTTCTGACTCTTCTGTTTCTTGTCTTTTCTTTTGATATTAAATTATTACGCAGTGATGAAATTTATCCTGATTACTTAGGAGAATTCTATTTCAATTATGCTGAAAAGGTTTTTAATGACGGAAGGTACTCAGAAGCAAGATCCTGTTATCTTACAGTTATGTTAAACTATAAAGATAAGCCCTTTGCTAAGATAGCAAAAGAAAAGTCAGAAAAATGCTGGAACATAATAAAAGAAAGCAGAGAGCTTGATATCATTGAAGAAAATAAAAAAGAAGGAGTAATTGAGATAACTTATGAAATAGTCAACAAATCAAAAAAGAAGCTTTTAATAAGCTATTATATTGAAAGAGGAGTTTCAGTAAACAATTTCCTTAGCAGTAAAACCGAACAAGCAGAATATGATGTCTATCTGAAACCCGGACAAAAGATTAGGGAAAACTATTTAATTTTGAGAAGATTTTTCTGGGATGAAAGATATAAAATTGACATAAAAGAAACCTTGTTCCTCGACAATAATGAGGATACTGATGTAAATGCAAAACCAATAAAGTGGGGAAGTATATATCAGGGAGAATTAAAGCTACTCGAAGCTTTAAGGGAAAGGGAATTAAAAAAGTCATTAGCGGAATGGAAAGAAAAGAACAAGAGCAATCAAATAGCGATTAATGTTATAAAAGGTATTCTCCTTATAGCAGGAACTGTAGGCTTAATTTTCCTGATCTTGAAAATTCTAAAGAACAAAAGACTTGATGACAATATAAGAACCACAGAAATTGTTCCTGGAAAAGATATCTACGGCGGTGAAATGGAGTTTAGAAGCCTGAAAGAAAGGGAAATTGAAAATGCGTTAAAAAAAGGAGAAGCATCTGCTATAGTAAAATATTTTCAGTCCGAATTCCCGCTTACTGAAATTATTTACTGGGAAAATAGAAATATTTTAACATTAAAAATGGAAATTGAGCCTACTCATTACATCTCAAAAGAAAAGATTTCTGTAAGAGAAATTGGCTTGGATTACAGAAATCAAACCTTATCTGAAGCTATGACAATTGTTTATAAAATTTTTGATGCAAAAATAATAGAAAATTTCATTGATATTGTAAGAGTTGAGTTCATAAGTAATTTCATTGATAAATATGGCCATCCTTTAAAGGGATGTATTTTAAGCCTCGAAGCGCCAAGAAAAGAGGTTCAGAAAATAGTCAGGAAGAACTTTGATGTGAATAATGCTTTTGAAATATTCAGTGTCTATTATCAAACAGATGACAACTACAAGCCAAGGAAGGTAATTTCTCACAAAGAAATAGATGAACAAAAATACGGTATTGGTGAAAACAAGATAGAACAATTTGAAGAAAGTTTGGGGTTAAATATTGAAAATTTATTTGAACAAGAATATGAAAATCTTATAAAAGTTTTTCTGGAAAATTTAGGTTTAGCAATCTGGGACTGCAAGAAAATTGAGCAGAGAGGAATTTACATAACTGCTTACTATTATCAGCCAATTTTAAAGGGGAAATATATCATATTTGCAAGGAATCATACTTATTCAAGTTTTGTAGAGGTCGGAGAAGTCAGAGAACTCTTTGGAATACTCATTCATGAGTCAGCTCAAAAGGGGATATTAATTGCCTTATCAGATTTTACTAATGAATCAATAGAATTCAGTAAGGAAAAACCATTAGAGCTTATCAACCGCAAAAATTTGGAGCTGCTGCTGCAAAAACATATAGACCAAAGTTACCTTAAGAAAATGAACCTTATGGTTGTTAAGTAGTTTTTCATTTCATTCTATCTATTGGATTAAAACAAGACTTAAAAATAAAAAATGTCTAAAAATTGAACAGTTTTATTTATTGATTAACCTATTGATTTATAGGTTTATTTTTTAACAATAAGCATTTGTTTAAAAAAAACTGTTGGTTTTTTGGACATTTTTTTAGGGAAAGAGAAAGATTTATCAACTGGAGCCCGAGGAGAGAAAAATCTTTTTGATATATTTTTGTCAATAAAATCTGTTAGTTAATTTATTTATTGCAATCTAAAAGAAAAGTTGGTATAGTTTTTGCTTATAATAAAGCCTATTTGAGGAGATTTGAAAAATCGTTATTTTTCTTTTCCTCGGTTGACATTATATAGAGAAATCGGTATAGTTTTTTTAAAGATTAAACCTCTTTTTCTTATAGGAGATTTAGTATGAGATACAAATTAATCACAATTATTAGCTTATCATTATTTTTCTTTTCATCATTCAGTATTATAGAGAGCGCTGGGACACTTAAAATTAGTGGAAGGGTTTTTGATGATAAGCACTGTAAGGGCCATAAAAATTTAGGAAAGGGGCATGGAATAGGTGGGGTTACTATAACATTAACCCCGGGTCCTATCGTTACCTTGACTAACTCTACTGGTGACTACTCATTTACAGGCCTTTCTGCAGGGACATATGTGGTTACTGAAACTGATCCAGCAGGTTATTGCAGCGCAACTCCAAATTCGATAACTGTTAACTTAGTAAAAAAAGATGCTAAGCATCAAAATTTTGGAGATAGTAAGATATCTGTAAGTCCCCCTGGAAAATCCTGTTGCGATGATGACGATGATGACGATGATGACGATGATGATGACGACGACGATGATGATGACGACGACGACGATGATTAGTAAGAAATTATTTAGCTTCCCTTTACATATTTCATTCTAAGCTCATAGAGAAGGTTTTCTAATAGCTGTTCCTCATGTATTGTTAGGTTATTCTTAGTCTTTTCGTGAAGCATTCCAATTATATCAATGGTCTGTTTTGCTAAGTCTAAGTTTTTCTCTTTTTCTTGAGTAATAGGGTCCGGAACTTCTCCAAGATGCATCATAGTCTGTGTGCCTAAAGACAGGATAAAAGAAGAAAAATCTATTTCAGATGGAGAAAATTCTTTATCTATATTTTCTTCTGTAACATCGCTCTTAAGAAAAGGGTCTGACTTTTTTCTTCCAAATAGTTTTTCTCTAAAGGTTTTCTTTTTATCTTCTCTGTGTTCAGTTTCTGATACTTTGTTTTTATTAATATCAGTCCTTCCATTTTGCTCCACTTCTTGAGAAATTCTGGAAGAAAATCTTTTATCAGTTACTTTAAATCCCGGTTCTTTTTCATTTTCTTCTGACATAAGCTTTTTCTTGGAGCTATTTATTTAGCCATTTAACTTAAAATTATCTAATTTCTTATTTTGAATTTTTCCAAATTTAAATTCAGGTAATCTCTAACAAATGTGTAATCAATCATTCCAATTTGATTTTCTAAATCATTAACTGCATAACATAAATATCTATTTTTATCTAAAATTCCTATTTTAATTTTTATTAGGTGTTTTTTATCCCTCCCATTTAAGATAACTTCTATTTCTGGAGGTTCAAGCCCTATAGAAGAAAGAGACTTTGGAGGGTTGTCAATAAACTCAAGAAACGTTGTGTTAAGAATTGCAATTATAAGGGTTTCAATCTCTACTGCATTTCCTTTAGCTTTTAAAGGACTTGAAACAATCCACTTATCCTTTACATCTTTCTCAATCTCTATGGTTTTATCTTTTGAACTGAGCACAATAGATTTAATCTCATCTCTAATCAACGGAGCTATTTTTTTATTCCTTAAATCAAAGCTACCTTTTGGCATCTTATTAAGAAGTTCGCCGCTAATTGCATAAACCTCATTACCTGTTTCCAGTTGAACAAAAACCCCCTCTTCGTTTTTTCCAAAAATCAGAGTCTCAGATTTTTCATTATTATAACCCAATAAAACCTTGAGAATGGGTTTGTCAAAGCCATAATATTTATTGTTTAATTTTTTTCCCTCTTCAAATTTCTGAACACGAAGGGCAAGAAGCAAGTCAAAGATTTCATTTACTTCTTCAATCCCTGCTTTAGCTTTAATTGGCTTATCCATTTGCCAGTTTTGGCTATCACCCCTAAAAACGGCAAACGATTTATCAGGATATATCAATTCAAGCTTACTTATCTCCCGGCGGTCAAATTTTATAACAGTTTTATCACGAAGCTCAAAAACATCTCTTGAAATAATGCGCACAAGCCCGCTTTCAACCAAAAGGACTCTGTTTTCATTTCCCTTTTTTATATATACAAAATTTGCTGTAGGAGTTTCTACACCTAAGATGAAAGAAAAATTTTTCTCTCCTTCTGATACAGTAACTTCAGTTTTTCGAGGGGAAAGTCCGTAAATAGAAAATTCCTTTGGAGAAACATTAAAAGATTTTGTAAAATAGATTTCATCAAGTTTGTAAATAATCCCTGACACAACCTCAAAATCAGCTTTTGCGTTAACAGGCTCAACCAGATTCCATAATTCATCTTTTCCTTTTGAAAGAGAGATTGCGCCTTTATCTGACTTTATTGTTATTCTATCGATTTTCCCCTGATTAAAGGAGAAAACCTTTCTAGCCCTTAAATCTTCCTCTTTCTTCTTTTCTTCTGCTCTCTCAGATAAATACAGAAAAAGAATTAAAATTCCAAGAAAAACAACTGGAAAAAAAGTCCACTTGTGCTTCATAATTTTCTTCTTCTAATCCATATGACCCCTCCTAAAATCAAAACCAAAGAGGGTAAAATAATAACTGAAAAATAGAAAATAAAATATCCTGTCTGCTTAGTTAGCTGCACACTACTAAAATCTTTTGTTTTTGGCCGAATGGAAATCAAATCTTTTTCTTCAGCAAGCCAGTTTATTGAATTAAGAAACAAATCTCCGTTTCCTGAAAGATTAAAATAAGCATTTGATATAAAATCTGAATCTCCAAATATTACAATTCTTGTATCTTTTTCACCATTCCCTGTAAACGATTTTGTAACCACGCATCCTATGACAAGCGGACCCTGCAAATCTTCCTTGGGATTAAATTCTATCTTTTCACTGGAATTCTTTTTTGCCCAACTGTTACCGCTTGTCATCGCTAATGGAGTAAATGTCAAATTTTCTTGTCCTTTCTCAATTCCTGAAGAAATAGTCCTTGCCAGAGGATAGAATGTTGGATAGTGAAAATTTTTAGTTATTTCATGATTACCATAAGTATTTGCAACAGGGACAAAAATATCTCCTCCAAAAACCTGCGATGTCTTGTCAACGATAAAATCTCTCTCCATTTTCACTCCAAACTCTTTTAAAAATTCAACTAAATCTTCGCTTGAATCAGGGTCAAGCAGTAAAAATGCTCTCCCTCCTTTTAGAAAGTAATTATTTAAGGATTCTTTCTCTTTTGGAAAAAATTCTTTTTTGGGGCCACTTACAACAATAACAGAACAGTCATCAGGCACTGATGGTAGAGCAAGCAATGAGATTTTCCTTGCCTCATAATTTTGTTTTACCAGAAAATCCTTTAAAATGCTGTAGCTATCTTTTCTCCCTGCTGAGGCATCAATATCTTTCTCTCCATGGCCTTCAACAAAACAGATTATCTTTTTTGTTTTTCTTTTAATCCTTATAATTGCATTTGTAATATCCTGCTCCGAGGTTCCTTTTATCCTGTTAACCTGACCATTACTTTCAATAAGTACAGTATTATATTCAGATATATTATATCTTTTTGCAACTTTGGGATTCTTATCAGGATCAATAAATTCGTATTTAATTTTCCCTGATGAATAAGAATATTCCCTTAACATATCTTTTAATGAGTCTTTTCCTTCAGCTTCCTCCTGGAAAAAACATATTATATTTATATCATTGCTCAAATTACTTAGAACCTTTTTGGTCTGCTCTGAGAGAGAGTATTTTTCTGATTTTGTAAAATCCCAACGGAAATGATACTGGGAGCTAAAAAAATTTAAAATAATTATAATAGATAATATGGTTATGCTCAATACAAGAGCATTTGCTCCATATTTCAAGTTTTTTATAAAATCACTCATAAAATTAACTAATTTATTTCCATCTTTGAGATTCTATAACCTGAAATGTTAAAAACAAGCCACAGAAAGTAGAGCTAAGATAAAAAATAATATCTTTTGTGTCAAATACACCTTTAATAAAATCATTGACATGCTCAAAAAGAGAAAAATAAGATATTATTTCTCCCCACCTTCCTCCAACATTATTTCCCAGCCAGCTAATAAGCCAGAGGGTCAGAAGAGTTCCAAAGCTTACAATAGCTGCGATTATCTGATTTTCTGTTAATGCTGATGCAAAAAGCCCTATTGAAATAAAAGTAGCACCCATCAATAACAGCCCTATATAAGAAATATACACAGGCCCAAGATCTGGAGTACCGTATATATAAAGAATCAGAGGATACTGTACAGTGAACAAGAGCATAATAACCAAAAGAGATAGACAGGCAAAAAATTTACCCATAATTATCTGTAATATTGTTACAGGAGATGTCATTATAAGTTCGAAAGTTCCTGTTTTCTTCTCTTCTGCAAAAAGTTTCATGGTCAAAGATGGTATCATCAAGAGAAGAGTTACTCCCAAATTATTGAATAGGGGATTAAGAATCCAGTCATTCAGATTTATTGTTAATTCAATTCCTGGCATCTGCATTTTAAATTGAAGAAGCTGCATTAGTCTATAATTAAAGGCAGATAACAAATTAAAAAACATGAATCCGCTTATAACCAAGAAAATAGCTATTACTACATAGGCTATTGGAGAAGTAAAATAACTTTTCAAATCCCTTTGAAGTATTGCCAAAAACTTCCTCAACTCAATTAACTCCTTTTTCCTCAGTAGTGAGTTTTAAGAATATGTCCTCCAAACTCATAACAACAGGCCTCATTTCAAGAAGACCATAATTATTTTTAACGCAGATGCTTGCTATCTCTTCCCTTGTATCAACACCTACTTCACTTTCAACAATCAAAGAGTTCTCAGACAAATTTTCTCTGTTTATATGAGTTAATCCTTTAATCATCTCAAGTTTTTTGAAAATATCCTCATCAATTTTTGAAAGCTTGATAAAGGTTTTTTCCGATTTTCTTAAATTTCCTGAAAGGCTCTCATAAGAATCTATTGCTACTATTTTCCCTTCGTTTATTATTATTACTCTCTGGCATGTCATAGTAACTTCTGGAAGGATATGTGTGCTTAAAATAACTGTATGCTCTCCTCCGAGCTCCTTTATCAAGTGTCTTATTTCAGCTATCTGCTTTGGGTCAAGTCCAATAGTAGGTTCATCTAAAATCAGAACCTCTGGGTCATGGATAATGGCCTGAGCAATTCCTACTCTTTGCTTATAACCTTTTGACAGATTTCCTATAAGGCGGTTTTTCACATCAGAAATACCACACTTTTCTAAGGCATAATCAATCCTATACTTAATTCTTTTCCCTTCGACACCACGCAGTTTTGCTACAAATTCTAAAAAAGAAGTAACCGTCATCTCCTTATATAACGGGGGGGTTTCAGGTAAATATCCGATGCGTTTTTTAACTTCAAAGGAGTCTTTAAATACATCAAATCCAGCGACTCTTGCTGTTCCTTTAGTTGCAGGAATAAAACATGCAATAATTCTCATTGTTGTGGTTTTGCCTGCTCCGTTAGGACCCAAGAATCCTACTATTTCACCTTTGCTCACATTAAAAGTAATGCCTTCTACGGCTCTAATACCTTTATAATATTTTGTTAGATTTTCTACTTCTATCATTGTTCTGTCTCTCAGAAACTTATTTTTTCACAAAATCCATCTAAGCATAATCATGCATAAATTTAATAATGCTACTTTTATCAGTTGCAATGAAAAATTCTATGGGAAAATAAAAATCCAAAATCATTTGTATAAATGGCAATGGATTTAAAAACTCTGATAATTTTTTTGATTTATCACTGATACCAGCTGATTTCTGCCTCTCTTCCAATAATAGGAGGAAGTTCATATTTTTTCTTGAATTCCTCACCCTTTTCCTCACGGGTTCTGACCCTGTGTGTAATTTTTTCAACCAGAATGCTTGGCTCCACTCCCAAACTCCTTAGTATCTTTGCAGACATTGCATGAGTATCTTGAAAAATAGCCATTAATAAATCAGTAGTTTCAATTACCTTTCTTCCGCTTCTATGAACATCATCCAGTGCCTGTTTAAAAATGTTTTTTGTGTTAGGGAGAATTTTCATTTCTTCTCCGGAGTAAACATTTGAAATACTCAAATGCTGGTTAAGGGCATGAATAATAATGGTAGGGTCAACGCGAAGTTCTGTCATTACTTCAAATAAAAGAGATTTCTCAACTTCTGCAAGCGCTAAAAACAAATGTTCTGTCCCTAAGTAGTTTTGTCCTCTCTTCTGAGATTCTTCAATAGCCAGAGATAAAGCTCTTTGCCCTGTTTCAGATAGTTTCCCTTTGAAGTTTTCAAGCTCAATCATTAAAACGCCTTACAAACGATTTTTAAAGCGAATAATCTGGTTGTTAATTTAATTTAGCAACTGAATTTGCCCTTGTCAATATATAAGCCCATGGAAGTTTATTAAGTGAGGTCCTTTAATCTCTTAAAGAAACTTTTGTGTTTGTGGTTAACATTTTCATCGCTAATTTCAGCAAGTTCTCTTAAAAGTTCTTCCTGTCTTTTTGAAATATTAGTTGGAGTCTTAATTATTACCTGGATAAGTTGATCTCCTCGCCTGTTTTCGTTAAGGTAATAAAAACCCTGTCCTTTAAATTTAAAAATTTCGTTCGTTTGAGTTCCTGCAGGAATATTAAGTTTTTTAGATCCTTCTAAAGTAGGAACATCGATTTCTCCACTAAGTGCTGCCTGTGAAAAAGAAAGCGGCACCTGACAAATAATATCATTTCCGTTTCTTTCAAAAAAGGAATGTGGCTCTACATGAATAACCACATAAAGGTCTCCGGCAGATCCTCCTTTTATTCCCTTTGCCCCTTCTCCTCTGAGCCTTAATCTAGAACCTGATTCAATTCCACGCGGGATTTTTACTGAAAGCTTTTTAAATCTGTTAACCCTCCCTCTTCCATGACATTCCTTGCAGGGATCCTTTATTATTGTTCCTTCTCCGTTACATTGGTAACACGTAGTGCTAATACTGAAGAATCCCTGAGAGCGGATAACCTGGCCTCTCCCGCGGCAAACAGGACATTGAACTGGATTTGTTCCGTGCTTTGCTCCTGACCCTTTGCAGTTCTCACATTCCTCTGGTCTTTCAACTTCGATTTCAGCCTCTTTGCCAAAGGCGGCTTCCAAAAAAGAGACAGAAAAATCATACCTTAAATCATCTCCTCTTCTTAAAGACTCTCTCCTCCCTCTTGTTCCAAATCCAAAGAAATCCTCAAAGATGTCTCCAAAGCTTGAAAAAATATCTTCAAATCCTGTAAACCCCTTAAAACCACTTCCCCTTAATCCCTCGTATCCATAGCGGTCATACAGATTTCTTTTTTCAGGGTCTCTTAAAATCTCATAAGCCTCAGCTGCCTCTTTAAATTTTTCCTCAGCATCCCTATCTCCGGGATTTTTATCCGGATGGTATTTTATAGCTAGTTTTCTATATGCTTTTTTTATCTCCTCATCTTTTACGCCTCTCCCAATTTCTAAGACTTCATAATAATCACGCTTTGACAAAGTTTTCTCCTTCAGTATTTATTGAAATTTTATTAATCATATCTTCGTTCCCTGCTATCTCAAATGCCTTTTTTGCAAACGAATATTTTCCTAAATCAAAAGCCCTCGCTCCAATCCTGTTGGCTGTTTCAGGAGAAATCTGTTCTTCACCTAAAAACCTGAAAACTTTTTTATATAAAAATAAATCTCCTTCCTCAACAGCCAAATCAGCAATTTTCTTAAGCCCTGTTTTATTGCTCGCCTTTTCATAAAAATCGACGGCATCATCATATCGTCCTTTAGCAAAACAATTATCTCCATATTCTGCCAGTGTTTCACCGGAAACTTGAGACATAAATACCAGTCTTTGTTTCTCTTTATAGTCAGGTAATTTTGTGTTTTTCATCTTTAATCTTTCCAACACGCACTTTTGCGGGTCGAAGCAGTCTCCCTCCTATAAGATATCCCTTCTCGCCTTGAGAAATTATAATGTTGTCTTTTTCCTTTTCTTCAACTTCTACAATCTCAACTGCTTCCTGTGTCTGCGGGTCAAATGGTTTACCAACCGGATTTAATTCCTCAATGCCATCGTTTTTTAGTTTTGAAAAGAACTGAGCCTGAATCATCCTTACACCTTTTATCAGAGCTTCCATATTTTTTGAGATTTCTGCGGCATCTAAGGCTCTATCAAGATTATCAAAAATTTCAAGCATACTACAAATAAAATCAATTTTTGCTGTTTCCAATCTCCTTTCCATATCCTTTTCAAAACGGGTTCTGAAGTCTTTATTTTCTTCTTTCATCTTCTTATATGCTTCAATATATTCCTTAAAATTTTTATCTTTTTTATCAAGCTCACTCCTGAGCTCTTCAACATAGGAAGGATATTTCTTTGCAGGAGTTTCCTCTTTTTCTTTTCCTTTAAAAGATTCTTTTGCTGAATGGCGTTTGTCAATGACCTTGATTCCCTGAACTTTACTTTTTTTGTTTTCTATTTTTTCTTTTTCCTCCACTTTAGAAACCTCTTTTTTTTAAAAGCTCATTTTTTTCTTTAAATAAATAAAAAAGTAATTGGCGCTCTGCTTTTAATGTTCTTCTGATATGGATACTTTTACTCTTGTATGCCTTAGAAGTCTTCCGTTAAATGAGTATCCAGATTCTAATTCCTCAAGAACTACTCCAGGGTTGTATATGTCAGAATACTCTGTCATTATTGCTTCATGCAATAAAGGATTAAACTCTTTACCAACAGAATCTATTCTGGATACTCCTTCTTTTTTAAGCAAATCCTGAATCTGCTTATAAACCAGTTCTATTCCTTTAATAACCTGCTTACTATCATGGTTCTTATTATAGTGATTTATTGCTTTTTCCATATTATCAATTACTGGAAGCAATTGTTTTAATATATCTTCTTTGCCGGATTCTTTAAGCTTTGTTTTTTCTTCAAAGCTTCTCTTTTTATAATTTTCAAACTCTGCTTTCAGCCTCTGTAAATGGTCCAAATAGCTGGATGCCTCCTCACTTTTTTCTTTAAAAGACTCATTCAATTTCAGAAAGTCATCCCCTGTCTCTTCCTGTTCTGGAGCAGATGCCTCTACATTTTCTTCTAATACTTCATTCTCAATTTCTATTTTCTTAGCCATATATTTCTGCATTAAATTAAAAATCAAATATCAAAAAAAACACAATTTATAATATAAAAATAATATTTTTAAATCCTATTTTTTATATTTGATTTTTACATTTTAATTTTTTAAGCATTACCTTACCCAAGATTACTTCTTGGGTTGTAGTAATTCAGTCTTTCAAAATCCCTAAGAAGCTGTTTCGATCTCTCATCAAGTTTTTTTGGAATAACTATCTTGACTTCAACAAACTGGTCTCCCCTTCCGTTTTCTTTCAGCTTCGGAACACCTTTTTTTGCTAACCTGAATACCTGACTGCTTTGAGTTCCTTCTGGAATTTTCATCGTAACATTCCCGTCAACTGTAGGAACAATTATCTGGTTTCCGAGTGCAGCTTCAGTAACAGTTACAGGAATAACACAATAAATATTGTCACCCTTTCTTTCAAAAAAAGGATGAGACCTGACCTTTGTTATTATATAGAGGTCTCCACAATGTCCACCGTATTTGCCTGCTTCTCCTTTTCCGGCAATACGGACTTTTGAGCCTGTATCTACTCCTGGAGGAATTTTTATTCCTATTTTTTCAATTTTAGGAATAACGCCTGCACCTGAACATTTTTTACAAGGGTTTTGATTCCACGAACCTGACCCCTTGCACCTGGAACAGGTTTGGGAAAAACTGAAAGGTCCTTTTCCAGCTTTTTTTTGTCCTGAGCCGGAACATTCAGGACAAATACGGCTCTGACTTCCATGGACAACTCCGCTTCCACTGCATTGCTCACATACAGATGTTCTCTGCAGAGTTATATCTGTTGATAGTCCCTTTATGGCATCTTCAAAGCTTATTTCCATACTATATTGGATATCAGCTCCTTTTGTTGGTATCCGCTGATCTCCTCTTTGCCTCTGCCCAAAAAGGTCGCTGAAAATATCCCCAAATCCTTCAAATCCCCTTCCAAAGGTATCATAATTGGCTCCTTGAAAATCAGGTCTCTGAGATCCTCCTCTCCTTTGATACGCTTTAAAAGGATCAAATCCTGATTGGAAAGATTGATTCCCATACAGATCATACTTCTTGCGCTTCTCTGTATCGCTTAATACCTCATATGCTTCTGAAATTTCTTTGAACCTTTCTTCAGCTTTTTTATCTCCTGGGTTAACATCAGGGTGATGCTTTCTAGCCAACTTGCGATAGGCCTTTTTAATTTCACTCTCTGAAACACCTTTCTTAAGTCCTAGTACTTCATAATAATCTTTTTTAGCCATAAAAATCGCCTTTATTCAAATCTCTGCTTGCACAGATTAAAGACTAACCTGTGCAAGCCTATCTTTAAAAGAACCTATTTTATTTCAACGTCTATCTTTTTAGTTTTTTTCTCGGCTTTCTTAGGCATATTGATTTTTAAAACCCCGTCTTTATATTGAGCTTTAATTTTTTCAACTTCTACAGCATTCGGAAAATTGAAAGACCTTGAAAAACTCCCGTAGGAACGCTCTATCCTGTGATAGTTTTCCTCTTTTGTTTCTTTTTCAAGTTTTCTCTCCCCTTTGAGAGTAAGAACATTATTCTCTATATTTATATGAATATCTTTCTGGTCTATCTCTGGCAGCTCTGCCTTGAGGACAATGTCTGACTCAGTCTCATAAATATCAACTGCAGGAGACCAGAAACCCGAAGCAATCCCCTCTTTATCAAAAAATTTTGAGCGAGATAAGCTCTCATCAAACAATCTGTTAATCCTGTCCTGAATAGCACTTAAATCCTTAAAAGGATCCCATCTGACTATTGCCATATTCATCCCCTCCTAACAATTTTAAAACTTATCTCTAAATAATCAGTTGATTTTTTTAGTCTTAAGGGATGAGATTTGACTCCTCCCCTAAATTTCATTCAACATTGACAGTGATTTGCTTTGGCTTAGATTCCTCTTTTTTAGGCATTGTAATCTTCAGGACACCGTTCTTGTAAGATGCCTTCACATTATCCTTATCAATTGAACCTGGAAGATTGAAAGACCTTGAAAAACTTCCGTAGGAGCGTTCTATCCTGTGGAAATTTTCTTCCTTTGTCTCCTTCTCAAACTTCCTTTCTCCTTTGAGGGTAAGAACATTATTCTCTATATTTATATTAATATCTTTCTGATTGACCTCAGGAAGCTCTGCCTTGAGAACAATGTCTGACTCAGTCTCATAAATATCAACTGCAGGAGACCAGAGACCTAAGCTAAGCTCCTCATCATCTGAAGATTTTTTCCCGAGGAAATTATCCTCAAAAATTTTGTTCATTCTTCTCTGAAGGGAGAGAATATCATCCAAGGGATTCCATCTTACAATAGCCATAAGCTTTCACCTCCTTTCAAAATTAATTTTTAGCTTTTGTCCTCAAATTCAGCATCAACTACATTATTATTATCTTTTGAAGCTTCGTGAGCCTGGGCATCATTTTTTGCCTCACTGTCTTCTGCTCCTTGCCCAGAAGATGCACCCTGAGCCTGCCTGTACATAATTTCTGCTAATTTATGAGAGAATTTGGTTATACTATCAATAGCACCTTTCATTTTCGCCACATCTTCACTTCCCAAAGCGCTTTTTCCTTCAGAGATAGCATCCTCAATCGACTTTGCCTCAGCCTCAGGAACTTTAGCTTTGTTTTCATTTAAGGTTTTTTCTGTATTATAGATTATGGAGTCAAGCTGGTTTCTTACATCAATCTGTTCTCTTTTTTTCTTATCTTCTTCAGCATGAGATTCAGAATCTCTTACCATTTTCTCAATATCCTCTTTTGAAACACCTGAGGAGGATGTAATTGTTATTTTCTGTTCTTTTCCTGTTGCCATATCCTTTGCAGATACGTTGACAATCCCATTAGCGTCAATATCAAAGGTAACTTCTATCTGAGGAACCCCTCTTGGTGCAGAGGGAATCCCTACTAAATGGAACCTCCCAAGTGTCCTGTTATCCCTCGACATCTCTCTCTCGCCCTGAAGCACATGGATTTCAACACTTGTCTGGTTATCAGCGGCTGTTGAAAATATCTCAGATTTTCTGGTTGGAATTGTTGTATTTCTTTCAATAAGCCTTGTCATAACTCCGCCAAGTGTCTCAATCCCCAATGAAAGAGGTGTAACATCAAGCAATAAAACATCCTTTACATCACCAGCCAAAACACCTCCCTGAATAGCAGCACCAACTGCAACGACTTCATCAGGGTTAACACCTCTATGAGGTTCTTTGCCAAAAAGTTTTTTTACTGCCTCCTGCACTTTAGGAATTCTTGTGGAACCTCCTACCAGCACTACCTCATCTATATCTGAAGGAGAGAGCCCGGAATCCTGAAGAGCCTGACGGCACGGACCAAGTGTCTTCTGGATAAGATCATCAACCAATTGCTCAAATTTTGCTCTTGTAAGTTTAATATTTAAATGCTTAGGACCTGAAGCATCAGCCGTTATAAATGGAAGATTTATCTCTGTCTCACTCACTGTTGATAGTTCCATTTTTGCCTTCTCTGCACCTTCTTTCAATCTCTGCATTGCCATTGGGTCTTTGCTAAGTTCGATTCCCTGGTCTTTTTTAAACTCAGTTACAAGCCATTCTATAATCCTCTGGTCTAAATTATCTCCTCCTAAATGTGTGTCTCCGTTTGTTGATTTGACTTCAACTACTCCATCCCCTACCTCAAGAATTGAAATATCAAATGTACCTCCTCCAAAATCATATACTGCTATTGTTTCATCCTTTTTCTTATCAAGCCCGTATGCCAAGGCTGCTGCTGTTGGCTCATTTATAATTCTTTTAACATCAAGGCCGGCTATCTTTCCTGCGTCTTTGGTTGCCTGCCTCTGGCTGTCATTAAAATATGCAGGAACTGTTATTACAGCCTCTGTAATCTTATGCCCTAAATAATCCTCAGCAGAAGATTTTAATTTTTGTAAAATCAGAGCTGAAATCTCTGGAGGTGAATAGAGTTTCCCCTGTGCTTCTATTTTGACCTCTCCTCCTGTATCTTTAACTTTGTAAGGCACTATCCTTATTTCTTCAGGTACCTCATTATACCTTCTGCCCATAAACCTTTTTATGGAGTAAACCGTGTTAACAGGGTTTGTTATAGCCTGCCTTTTTGCTATCTGTCCAACAAGCCTTTCACCCTCTTTAGTAAAAGCCACCACTGAAGGGGTTGTCCTTCCACCTTCAGAGTTAGGAATTACTGTAGAATCTCCGCCTTCCATAACAGCAACAACTGAATTAGTTGTGCCTAAATCAATACCTATTATCTTTCCCATTTATTTTCCTCCTGAATTTTAGATTGATTTTTACTATCTATTTAGTCTTTAAACAATATAATATCTGAGTGTATTGTTGTCAAGTATTTTAAAATAATTTTTATAATAAGCAGAAATATATTAACTTAACTAATTGATTTTATTTATTAAATATAAGAAAAGATTGCTTGTTGTATATGGAAGAGTTTTTTTTCAATATTATGGCAGAAGATTTTTAAAATATCTAGACTAAAACACTAGTTAATATTGAAGAAAGCTTTGAATCAAGCTCCTAATTAATTTTTGTTATTCACTGCTCGCTATCAAATATTCACTTTGATTAATCCATCACCTTGAAAACTGCATCATGTTCCCTGACTTTATCCTTAACTTTTATTCCTATTGATTCACTCTTCCCTGCTTTCTGAACATTTACATGTTCAATCTGGATTGAATCAACTATCTGTTCTATGTCAGTAGTATGCCCTTTTATATGAATTTTATCACCAACCTTTAGTTCCCCATTCTCAATTGTAAAGGCAGCAACCCCGGGCTTTGAAAAAAAATGTGTAATTTTACCTATCTCTATTTCCTGCATTTTAAATCCTCCCTTTAAAAAGTTAATAATTTTTCAAAAGAGACCCTTTTTTAAAAGATAGGCTGTTTTATTAAAAAATCAAGTAGGAAAGTTTAATAAAAAAAAGGGCGGTCATAAATGACCGCCCAAAGTAAAGCCACAATTTTAGCGCAAACCAGACATCATATATCAAAGTAGAGGGAAAATTCATAGGGATGAGGTCTTAGTCTTAAAGCATCAACCTCGTTTGTCCTCTTATATTTTATCCACATATCAATTACATCCTGAGTGAAAACATCCCCTTTTAGAAGGTACTCATAATCTGCTTCAAGGGCATCAAGCGCACCCTCAAGAGACCCAGGAACTGAAGGAACCCCTGCAAGCTCCTCAGGACCAAGTTCATATATATCCTTGTCAAGTGGCTCTCCAGGGTCAATCTTGTTCTCAATCCCATCAAGCCCTGCCATCAGCATAGCAGCAAATGCCAGATAGCCATTACATGAAGGGTCAGGGAATCTTACCTCCACTCTTTTTGATTTTGGACTTGTTGAGTACATTGGAATCCTTATTGAAGCGCTTCTGTTCCGGCTTGAATATGCCAGATTCACAGGTGCTTCATATCCTGGGACAAGTCTCTTATAAGAGTTGGTTGTTGGAGCAACAAAGGCACACAGGCTTGGTGCATGTTTGAGAATTCCTCCAATATAGTACATTGCCATCTCACTTAAACCACCATAACCATTTCCAGCAAAAAGCGGTTTTCCACCCTTCCAGAGAGACTGGTGTGTATGCATTCCAGAACCATTATCCCTGAAAATCGGCTTTGGCATAAATGTTACTGTTTTACCATGTTTTATTGCAACATTCCTTACAACATATTTATACCACATCATGTTATCTGCTGATTTTACCAGCGCATCAAATTTCATATCTATTTCTGCCTGCCCTGCTGTTGCCACTTCATGGTGCTGACATTCAATTGTCAACCCTACTTCCTGCATTGCAAGAACCATTTCAGTTCTTAAATCCTGAAAATTATCTATTGGTGGGACCGGAAAGTAACCCTCTTTATAGCGTGGCTTGTATCCTAAGTTCGGATTCTCTTCTCTTCCGCTATTCCACCTTCCTTCTATTGAATCCAGAAAGTAGTAGCCGCAGTGTTCGTTTTGGTCAAACCTAATATCATCTAAAATAAAAAATTCTGCTTCAGGCCCAAAATAGGCTATATCTGCAAGCTTTGTTGATTTCAGATAAACTTCAGCCTTCTGAGCAATGTTTCTTGGGTCTCTTGTGTATTTTTCCTTTGTTATTGGATCAACAATGTTGCATATCATTACTAAGGTTGGAGCCTGAGTAAATGGGTCCATTACTGCGGTAGCAGGGTCAGGGATAACCAGCATATCGCTTGCGTGGATAGGCTGCCAACCCCTGATACTTGACCCATCAAAACCAAATCCCTCTTCAAAACTGTCCTCGCTTAATTCTCCAATAGGCACAGAAAAATGCTGCCACATACCAGGAAAATCCATGAATCTTAAATCCAGCATCTTGGCCTTGTTCTTTTTTGCAAACTCAAGAACCTCTTTTGGTCCCATAACTTCCTCCTTTGGTTTATTTCATTATGATTTTTTCATCAAAATAATTAATTGAATTTTTAATTTCGTTTTATGTTAAGCAATATTTATGCCAAATTTTACCCTTTTATTAAAATCAATAATACTTTGATTTTAAATAATATTTCGTTCTAAGAAGGAAAACAGCCCTATTCTAATCTGCTTATTTATTATTCAGATGGAACTTTATCTGATTAAAAAATAATCACAATCGCGTAGCCATCAGTTATCAGAAAAAAGTAGCTCTTTGAAATATATTTTTCAGAAAGCCCTCAAATGTGTTTTTTGCAAATATAGGAAAACAACCCCGATTATTGACTGAACAATAGCAAGAAATATCTCCTTTTTCTGGTGGGAATCGAAAATATTTTAATTTTACAACCGTTTGAATCCTTGACATCAGACTACTTAAATCTTTCCTAACCGCTGTTCACTGCTCTCTACCCTTATTATTCGCTAAATATTTGTTTCATTATCAAGCTTTATTTCATTCTTTTCAAGAATAGTTCCTTTAGACTTTTCAACTGAAATAAGGGATTTGTTATAGTCAATTACTGCTTTTAATTCGTTTGCCTCAGCCGCTGCTAAATCCTCCTGGAATTCCAAAACCTGATGGTTTGTGGACATTCCCACCTCATATTTTTTCTCTTCTGCTTCAAGCTTTTTAACAGCTAATTCCCTTGCCTTTCGAGTTGCCTTAATTCTTTCCAGGTTAGTCCTTACATCTCTTACCTTGTTTCTCATTTCTACAGTTATCTTCTGTCTCAGGCTTGACAAACCTGTCACGGCTTTTTCGCTGTCCAGCGTCTTTTTTGTAAAATTACTTTTTGCTGCCCGGTTACCTAAAGGAATCTCTAACTGCAGTCCTATAAGCCAGGAAAAATTATCCCTTGATCTAATTCCTTGTAAAGCCATTTCATAGCTTTCTCCAAGAGGATTAGCTCTTCTGTCAAAAGGCTCTGGCTCAATCTCAGTTAGCGAAAATTTCTCATATACTTTTTCGCCCTTAATTATTTTAGGTTTCCCTTTCGGCTCCAGCACGAATGTTTTCTCGGATGAGTTCCCAAAAGCGGAAGGCTGCTTTTTTCCGCTCAATCCGTTATATCCTAAACTGCCTATAAAATCCAAAGAAGGCAATAACTGGTTCTTGGCAAACTTTAAAGCAATCTCCTTGTTCTCCAAGTCTGCAAGGGCTTGAAGATAGTCAGGCCTTCTTGTGAAAGCAGTCTTAATACACTCCTCTAAATTGAAATCTTCTGCAGCAAAAACCGGCTGGTCAGTAGGAATTATTTGGGTTTCCCACACATTATCATCTCCCTTGATGTTTATTAACCGCTTTATTTTATCCTCAGCGTTTTTGATATTTGCTTCTGCAATAATGATTCCTTCTTCCCTTTTTGCCACTTCTGCCTCCGCATCAGTTATGTCAATTGGGGCAAGAGTGCCAACCTCTACCTGTTTTTTAGTTCTTTCAAGAAAATCCTCAGCCCTTTTTAAGGAAAGCTGATTTACTTTATAATCTTCTATACTGAAAACCAGATCCCAATATGTATTTTCAACGTCAGAAATTGTCGTCATAACAGTATCTTTAAACTGATTCAGAGAAATATCCTTGTTGTTTTTTGCAATTTTGATGTCTGTGCTGTTTACATCTATTCCAAAGTTTTTAAGCAATGGTTGGGTCGCATTGAGTTTTATTTCTGTGACATACTGGGGGTTTAAGCTGCTGAATGAAGAATTTGTTCTAGTTCTTTTATTTGTAAAATCCAGGCTGTAACTTGCACCGGAAAGTATTTTACCTTTAAACCCAGTATCCCAGCTTAAGTTCTTGTTTACTACTACATCTGCTCCTGCAAGGCTTGACCCTGAAGGCTTAAGAGATACATCTGTTGTTACCTTCAGATAATATGTTGGGTCAAATTTTGCTTTCTCGTTTGTAATATCTTCCCCCTTAATTTTTGGGTTAAATTTATCAACCATTACATCCATGTTATTCTCAAGTGCAAGGGTTATAGCCTCCTTTACAGAAAGCTCTTTTTGAAGCACCATTGTCTTTGCCTCAGTCTGTTTAATAGGCTCACTCTCATCACAAAAACCATAATGCTTTGCAAAAATAAGGCTTAAGATTATTAACACAAAAAGCAGTGACCGCATAAAAATTCTTTGAATAAAAAGTAATCTTTTGAAATGGTTAAAAGAAAAACGGTTTTTATCCTTATTCATTCTGTTCCTCCTAAAATTTAAGATTTTTTTTTGATTACATAGATTTGTCAAAATAAAAAAACTTGGAATTAACCGCTTGATTCGTATATAAGAAACTTCCTTTTGTAAAGCAAAAATTCAAAATATCAGAAAAACACAAAACCCTTTTATTGCAATTGGCAGTACCTATTGTTTGAGCTATTTTTTAGTTTAGCAATGAATAATTTAAGAGAAAAGATTAAGCTTTTCCGCGGAATCGGAAAAAAAATTTTTATCTGGTTTCTTATCTTTTCTCTCTTACCTTTAAGTTTATCAATATATCAGGGCTATACCAGCAGCAGTAGTGCTTTAAAAGAAAAAAAATTTCAACAGCTCGATACTGTAGCTGATTATAAAGAGTATAACCTGATAAAGTTTTTAGAGGAAAGAGAAATAAATTTGAGCTATATTGCTCGACAAAAACAGAAAACAATTGCTCGGACAGATCACCCTAAAACTACACGGTTAAGCCTCCAGTCCAAAGGGTGCAGTCCATTCTTTATATTCGCTAATTACTGATTAAAACACAACCTGAAACCGTGTCAGGAACTGGCTTGAACTGTCGCCTATATCAGGGTTTTTAAGGTTATTCTTTTTGTCATAATCATAGTATACATAATTTAACTTGAGCCTGACATTTTTATTCAGATACCAGTTTAGCCCGAGCGTAATTGCCTGAATTGTATTAGCAGCAACATTAATAGGATTCCCCATAATGTCTTTAGCAAGAGGGTCGCGATAAAAATCTTCTAACGGATCGCTACCATTATCTTTATCCCTATCAATATATTCATACCTTGCAAGTACTTCCCATGCACCAGGACCGCCGTCTTTAAGGCTGAAATTTTTCCTGGGTATAACAATATCCCCTCTCTCCTCTCCAGTCAGCATATACATGGCAGAGATATAATACCCCTGGGTTATTAGATCCTTCATATTACCCTGGAATACTACGACTCCATCAGTATCCTTAGCTACTATTTTATTTCTCTCCTCGCGCTGGAAATAATATTCACTCTTTAACCCAAATGGCCCAATATACCAGACAAGTTCTGGGCCTGCTAAAAGCCTGTTCCCATCAACGGTTAAGCTATTTAATGCTTTATTTCTTCCTGCAAGTACAAAATCAGAGCTTGAATGTGCCTGCCTGTCTCCAGTTAAAAGAGAACCGCCAAAACTCAATTCTTTTAAATAGGAATTATCTGTTTTAACAAAGGGTGAGGCAACAATTCTTCCGGCAAAGGTCATATTGTCACTATCATTTGTTGTATTTGGTCCATTACCATTTAAAAGACCAAGATAATATGCAAGCCTCTTTTCAAAAAGCTTTCCGTGAAGCATTACGCCTATATCCCTGGAATCCCCTGATATTCTACTATTAGCAGCAATATTATCAGAAACTAAAGCCCTCTCTACAAAGTCTGTATAATTAGAGGATATTGGGTTTTCATATCCTGTTGGCTTTTTAAACTGGCCAAACTGTAGCTGTATTAAAGGAGTATAGTTGATATTAATGAATGCGTCTGTGAGGTTATTATCCGCTGTGTCAAGCTCTGTCTGGAGTTTATATTCAAAATGCTTGAAAAGATAACCGCTTACCCCTATTCTCGCTCTTCTGATATCAAAGGTATTGCTGTTACTGCTATCCTCTCCGCTCTCAAAAAATCTCATATCGGTCTGAAGATACCCTCCAATCTTCATCATAAATTGGTCATCAGCAGATTTTATATAGAAGCCATTGTCATAACCTGACTGAAGCGATAGTTTTTTCTGCTCTTCAATCTTTACCTGCATTATCTCAAGCTCTTTTTTATTAGTTTCTTCCTTTTCCTTTGTAGCTTTTTTTATCTCCTCAACCTGATTCTGGTAAAGAGCTCTCTGCTCGTCTGCGTTTTTTTTCAGCTCGTCAATCTGCTGTTTCAGTTCATCAAATTTCTTCTGATATTCCTCCTGAAGTCCCATTAGCTTCTTTTCAAGGCTTTCTACTGTCTCAGCATAAAGTGATGATGATAGTGTCAGCAAAAAAAATAATGTTAGAACTATTGAAAAATATCTCATTGACTTTACTCCTTTTTAAGTTTTCTTGATTACAGAGATTATAATCAGAGAGGTCTTTTCAGAGACCTCTAAAATACCTTAATTGCTGAACTCTTAAAGGTTAAATAGATTTCAGAACCTATGTTTAATCCCATTTCATTAAATGATTTTCTTGTTATCTTGACCTTAAGATTATCACCTATATCCACTACCAATTTTATAAATCTTTCCTCATCGCTTATCTGAATCAACCTTCCCTTAAAAGAATTCCTCGCACTTGATGAAATTTTTTCCTTTGATACTAAAATTTCTTCCGGGTTAATTGAGATACGTGTTGCTTCCGGACTCTCAGCCACAACCTCGAGTTTTACCCTCCCTGTATCAAATACACTAACTTCATTGAATTTTATAATCTGCCCCTGCATAATATTCTCTACAGGAGAAGCAACCATTCTCCCTTCAAATAAAGGAATCACCTCGTGTGAAACCCTGTAAGCCAGCGAAAGGTCGTGGGTAGAAAAGATAACCGTGGTTCCGTATTTTCTATTTACCTCTGCAATCACTCTCTCAAGAATACTTTTGCTCACCTCATCTATATTGGCAGTTGGTTCATCAAGGAGGAGTACCTTTGGCTTAAGAGCTAACCCCCTTGCTATAGCAACCCTTTGAATCTCGCCTCCTGAGAGTTCCTTTGCTTTCCTTTTCTCAAATCCCACAAGCCCAACCATGCTTAAAGCCTCCCTGACCCTTTCCCTTATCATTTCCCTTGCCATACCTCTTATTCTAAGCCCGTAACCAATATTTTTTTCAACTGTTGTATTAAACAGATAGGGGTTTTGCTGGACAAGGGTAATCTCCTTAATTAAATTTCTTTTATTCTCCGCGGAACTTTTAATTTCAGCCTCTGCATATAAAACCTCTCCGGAAGTCGGCTCAATCAGGAAAGCGAGAATATTCAATAAAGTTGTCTTCCCGGCACCATTAGGGCCGTACAGGGAATAGATCTTTTTTCCTTCAAATCTGCAAGAAGGAATCTCAAGGACTTTTTTTCCGTTAAAAACTTTTACTAATTCTTTAATTTCAATCTTTAATTCTTCCATATTTATTTTCTTTTCTGCTGGATATACTGAAGGGAAATATTAATTGAAAAGGCAACTATCAGGAGAATAAAACCAATGGCAAGGGCAAATCCGAATTCCCCTTTGCTTGTCTCAAGTCCTATGGCAGTTGCCATTGTTCTTGTATAGCCCTTTATATTCCCTCCAAGCATTAAAGCCGACCCAAGCTCTGCAATAACTCTTCCATATCCCGCAATGATTGCAGCAAGTATTGCAAAGCGTGCTTCAGAAACTATAGCTATTGCCACCTGAAATGGGTTAGCTCCGAGTGTCATTGCAGTGGCTTTCACTCTGGAGTCTATTCCCTGAATAGCTGATATTGATAAAGCGATGATGATCGGAGTTGCCAATATAAATTCCCCTATGATTATAGCTCGGGGAGTAAAGAGAAGATCCAAAACACCCAAAGGACCTTTTCGCGAAATTAACGAATACACAAAAAGCCCAACAACAACTGTTGGAAGCGCCATCAAGGTATTAAAAACCGTGATTGTAATTTTTTTTCCCCTAAACTCCTTTGTGGCAATTAAAAAGCCTAATGGCATACCGACCAGTGATGAAAGGATTGCAGCTATAATTGAAACCCTCAGGGATAAAAACACCACTTCATACACATCGCTGTCAAAGGAAATGATAAGCTTAATCGCAGTTAAAAAGCCTTCTGAGATGTAATTCATAGTCTTTCTCAAAAAGGGGTTATTCTGACAAAAAGTTTAAGCAGCTTAAACCGTTTAAACGCTTTTTTGAACCCTTGAATCCTTAAACCTTTTCTATACTATTTAATCGCTGTTGGCACAAACAATGCCTGTCCAAATTTATCTTTTCCAAACTCCCCTATTATTTTCTGTCCTTCTACCGAGGTAATCCATTCAACCAATGCCTTGGCTTTCTTGTAATTCACATGTGGATGTTTTTCAGGATTCACAGCAATGACTGAGTAAGGATTAAAAAGCGAAGAATCTCCTTCAAATAATATTTCAAGCTCACATTTGCTCTTATATGCAAGGTAGGTCCCCCTGTCAGAAAGGGTATATCCCATTTTTTCATCAGCCATATTTATTACCTCGCCCATCCCTTTGCCTGACTCAACATACCAGTTACCTGAGGGTTTTATATCTGCTTTCTCCCAGCATTCTTTTTCTTTTGTATGTGTTCCGGAATTATCCCCTCTTGAAATAAAAATAACTTTTGCCTCGGCTATCTTTTTAAATGCCTCAATCACATTTTTTTCTTTCTTAACTCCTGCGGGGTCATTCTTTGGCCCTATAATCACAAAGTCATTATACATCACATCCCTCCTGTCCACCCCAAAGCCTTTTGCCATAAACTCGTCCTCAAGCTTTTTCGCGTGGACAAGAGTCACATCAACATCGCCGTTCTCGGCAAGCTTCAAAGCCTGCCCTGTGCCAACTGATATAATATCCACTTTCACATCCAGCTTCTTTTCAAAGGGAGGTAAAAGCACATTCAATAACCCTGTGTTCTCTGTGCTTGTTGTTGTTGAAAGCTTCAATCTCTCCTGTGCAAAAAGGGTTATGGAAACTAAGGCAAATTGAAAAATCAAAAACAGCACAAAAACTTTTTTTCTCATGAAAATCTCCTTGCAAATATTTTTTGACTCTTAAATTAATAACAAAAAAGCCAATACCCATGCCGGATATTGGCTTTTCCTAAAGCTTAAAATTTTTTTTGTAAAAAAACTTTAATCTCGCCTTTCCAAGCACGGGAGGCATTCCGGTTTCACGAAATACCCAATGACCATCCTCCTTGTCTCTTTCCAGAGATTTAGGAGAAATGGTTCGAGAGATTAAAAAGTGTACACTGCTTAAAACATCCAAAAATATTTGTCAAGAAAAAACAAAATCAAGACATTTTGGTTGACTATAAAAAGTTCTTAGCTGTAAGCTATCAACTTATAAGCCATAAGGAATACAAAGTGTTTTATGAAAACGATTAACAAAAAGATAGGCTTTATTGGTTCAGGGAATATGGCTCACGCCATTATTGGCGGGCTTCTGAGCCGGGGAATTATAAAAAGCAAAAATATATTCTCAAGCGATCCATCTCCTTTAAGACGCAACCAGGTTTCTAAAGAATTCTCCATCAAAACCCTGTCAAGCAACATTGAAGTTATAAAAAAGAGCGATGTCATAATTCTTGCTGTTAAACCGCAGGTAATGGAAAAAGTTTTAAAAGAACTCAATGACTATATCAAACCAAACCATCTGGTGATATCCATTGCAGCAGGAATTCCAATGGCATTTATTTCTGAAATCCTCTGTGAGAATTTAAAGCTGATCAGAGTCATACCGAATGCTCCTGCTCTTGTCAAAGAAGGAATATCTGTCATATCACACGGGAAAAATGTTACTGCTGAGGAGTTGGAGTTGGCAAAAAATATTTTCACCGCTGTTGGTAAAACTGTTTTTTTAGAAGAATCATCTCTTGATGCTGTCACAGGACTTTCCGGGTCAGGACCTGCTTATATCTTTCTAATAATAGAAGCCCTGATTGAAGGTGGCGTAGCCTCAGGGCTTCCGTGGAAAATAGCAAGGGAGCTTGTCCTTCAGACTGTTGCAGGCTCTGTTTCGATGCTGAAAATAACAGGAAAACATCCCGGAGAGCTCAAGGGCATAGTAACCTCTCCTGGAGGAACAACTATTGCAGGGCTAAAGGTTTTAGAGAATAAAAAAGTAAGATATGCATTAATCGAAGCCGTTGAAGCCGCGACAAAGAAAGCGATGTATCTCGGAAAAAGAGTAAAAATTAAAAAATAAAAACTCAAAGCTTTAATTTTGCGCTTTGTATTTTACATTTTTCACTTACAACAAAAAGGTCATGCACCTACCTCTGATAATTTAAACCAAAGCACTTTTGAGAGAATAAGCTCAAATTAGGTAAACCCACAACACATAGGGAAATCCTGCTTATGGCTGCTACGTTCCCGTCCTGACCAGGTTCACAAGCCCCTATTGCATGGGACCCAACTCTCAACACTCCCCCCCTCACGCCCTCTTTTAGTCTGAATTACCTCGGGTAGGAATTCGACCCCGCTATAGCGAATTGCGGGTTACAGGGAATCGCTGGCTCCCCGTCTAGCATGACCAAGATTTGCCTTCGGCAAATACCTTTAGCTATTAGCTCACGGCTATTAGCTATAAGCTATAAGTAAAAATTGCTTCGCAATTTTTCACGGAGAGAGAGGGATTTGAACCCCCGTTCCCGGTTTACCGGAAAATCCCGTTTCGAGCGGGACGCCTTCAGCCTCTCGGCCATCTCTCCAGGATTTGCCTTCGGCAAATACTCTTAGCTAATAGCTTATAGCATTTAGCCATAAGTATTTGGCTATAAGTAAAAATTCCAAAGCAATTTTTTTATAAGCTAATCTTTTATTTTCTCTTCTTCCTTAATCTGATATCCCTCAACCTCGGCATGCTTGACTTTTATATCATATCTGGCAATATTTTTAAAACCGCCGGAAACTGAATCACTGTTTGAAAACATTCTCTCTTTGTTTGCAAAAATAAGCTTTACAGGAAAGGAATGGACTCCTAAAACTCTGCTATTCCTCCAATACCCTCACGAATGGTAAAGTTTTTAATTTCCATTTTAAAATCCGGGAATTTAATTTATTTTTCATTTTCTTCTTCTCTCTATAAAAAACTTTTCTATAATTTTCCGGCACTCTTCTTCCATAATTCCGCTAAAAACAGGGATTCTGTGATTAAGCCTTTTATCCTCTGCTATATTGTATAAAGACCCTGCCGCCCCTTTTTTCTCATCTTTTGCGCCAAATATCAAACCTGAAATCCTTGCAAGGTGCATTGCGCCAACACACATAGGACACGGCTCTACCGTCACATAGATAAATGCTTCTGAAAGCCTCCAGCTTTTCAATCTCTCCGCAGTTTTTTTTAATACCAGCATCTCAGCGTGAGCTGTCGGGTCCTGAAGTTGCTCAATGCGGTTGTGGTCCCTTGCTATTACCTCATCCCTGTAAACCACTGCAGCGCCTATCGGCACCTCTTCTTCCCTGTATGCTATTCTGGCTTCTTCAAGGGCTATTACCATATACCTGTCGCGCAGAAAAAAATCCTCTGTTTTCATAAGGAATCTTTTATGGCGAGGAGAACTTTTATAGGTTTTGTTATATATCCAGGTTTCTTACCTTAGAGGCGCAGAGCTGGATAAAATTTCTCCTTGGCTCTACCTGGTCTCCCATTAAAACAGTAAAGACCTCATCAGCCTCAACCACATCCTCAACCCTAATCTGCAGCAACACTCTCCGCTCAGGATCCATTGTTGTCAGCCACAGCTGGTCTGAATTCATTTCTCCAAGACCTTTATACCTTGAGATATTATATCCCTTTTTCCCTTGTGTCAGGAGATATTCAAGGAGTGAATGGCAGTTATCAACAACGATATTCTCTCCATTGCTGCTTATTGTAATTGACCCGCTATCAAATATCCCGATTTTTGAATATAACCTGATGCACTCTTTCATCTCAACATTTTCCATAAGGGGTTTGTCAATTTTTGTTTTGCACTTTTTTCCTCCCCTGACAATAACAAAATCTGCAAAACAACAGTTGTGTTCCTCATCCCAGTCGATTTCGTATTTGAAAGAAGTGATATCCTTTTCTGCTTTCTTTATCTTCTTTATTCCCTGGTCAATTCTCTCTGCAAATTTTGAAGCTTCGCTGCTTTTGCTAAAATCTGCTTTTTCGCTTGCAAGCTCTTTTATCAGCAATTCCATAAGGACTTTATCATTTCCTTTTCTCTCAAACCTCTCCAGAAAATAATAGAACTCCTTTATTCCGCTTAATATTGAAACAAGCCTGCTTCCTGTAATTAGAGTCTTGGAGTTATCAGTAAAAACTGAAACATTCTCTGTGCCGTTCTGAAGCAGAAATGCATCCAGCTCTTTTGCATCCTTGATGAATTTAATCTTTTCATTCCCTTTTTTCACGCTGAAAAGCGGCGGTTGCGCTATAAAGATATGCCCTTTCTCCAGAAGCGGATACATCTGCCTGAAGAAAAATGTCAGAAGAAGGGTCCTTATATGCGCCCCGTCAACATCAGCATCTGTCATTATTATTATCTTGTGATACCTGACTTTGCTTGCATTAAAATCATCTGCTCCAATTCCTGTTCCAATTCCTGTTCCAAGCGCAGTGATAAGGATTTTTATCTCCTCGCTGCTCAGCATCTTATCAAATCTTGCCTTCTCTACATTAAGAATCTTCCCCTTAAGAGGTAATATTGCCTGAAAACGTCTGTCCCTTCCCTGTTTTGCAGAGCCTCCTGCTGAATCACCTTCTACAATGAATATCTCGCTGAAGGTAGGGTCTTTTTCTGAACAGTCGGCAAGTTTTCCGGGCAGGGAGCTTCCATCCAGCAATCCCTTTCTTCTTGTCAAATCCCTCGCCTTGCGGGCTGCCTCCCTTGCCTGTGCTGCACTAATAGCCTTTGTTACTATTTTCTTTGCAACATTCGGATTTTCCTCAAGGTATGTCCAGAGTGCCTCACCCACCAGCGACTCTACTATGCCCTTGACATCGCTGTTTCCAAGCTTTGCCTTTGTCTGCCCTTCAAACTGAGGCTCACTCAATTTTACACTGATAACTACAGTAAGCCCCTCTCTTACATCATCTCCTGTCAGATTCTCTTTTAAATTTTTGAGCAGATTGCTGTCTGCGGCATATTTGTTAATTGTTTTTGTAAGGGCGCTTCTGAACCCTATTAAGTGCGTACCTCCTTCGGTTGTATTGATGTTGTTTGCGTAGGTATATATGTTTTCCTGATACCCGTCATTATATTGAAGGGCTATTTCAATCTCAAAGGACTCAAGCTTTTTTTCAAAATAGATTGTTGGGTGAATTGCCTCTTTGTTTTTATTCAAATCCTGGACAAAAGATACTATTCCGCCTTCATAATGGAAGTTATGTTTTTTATCGTTTCTTTCATCTTCAATTGAAATCTCAACTCCCTTGTTAAGGAACGAAAGTTCTCTGAGGCGATGCGAAAGAGTATCAAAACTGTATTCTGAAACTTCAAATATTTGTTGATCAGGTTTAAATGTTACAGTTGTTCCACTTTCCTTTGTCTTTCCTATCTCTGTCAGCTTGTTTTTCGGAACACCCCTTTCATACCTCTGTGTATAGACAGCGCCATTATATTTTGTTTCAAGATTAAGCCACTCAGAGAGCGCATTAACCACTGATATTCCTACTCCGTGAAGCCCTCCTGAAACCTTATAGCTGTCCTTATCAAACTTTCCGCCTGCATGAAGCTTTGTCATGACCACTTCTACCGCTGATATTTTCGCCTCCGGATGGATATCTGTTGGTATGCCGCGGCCGTTATCTTTTACAGTAACGCTGTTGTCTATGTGTATAGCTACTGAAATTTTATTGCAGTATCCTGCAAGGGCTTCATCAATGCTGTTATCTACAACTTCATATACAAGATGGTGAAGTCCTTCAAAGCCTGTATTTCCTATATACATTGCAGGTCTTTTGCGGACAGCCTGAAGTCCTTCAAGAATTTTTATATTATTTGCCGTGTAGTGAACTTTATCTAAAGCCAGGTTATCCATTTTTCTCCTTTATACTCTCATTGGCATTAAAACACATACATAATTTTGGTTCTTTAACCCCTTTATCACACATGGGCTCAGTGAATCGTTTAAACCTATAACCAATTCTTCATCATCAACTGACTCAAGTATATCTAAAAAATATTTTGCATTAAAACCAACTGCAATTTCTTCTGAATCATATTTAGCCTGTAGAATATCGCTTGCTTGTCCAATTTCAGGATCGCTTGAACTTAGTGTTATTTCATCTTTTTTCACTGACATCTTTACTGCCTTTGACCTTTCATTACTCATAAGGCTGACTCTTTTTATACTCTCCTTCATCTCGTTTCTTTTAACTATAATTGATTTTGTGCTCTTTTTTGGTATAACCTTTTCATATTCAGGAAAATCAGTCTCAAGAAGCCTGATTACCAGATAAAGGTTATCTTTTTTAAAAATTATATGGTTATCCTTAACCCAGAATAAAATCTCATTATCCCCTTCTTCTAAAATTTTTCTCAATTCATAAACGCCCTTTCTGGGAATTATTATTTTTAAGTCTGCAGGTTTTAAAATGCTGCTGTTTGTTGTCTTTGCAAGCCTGTGTCCGTCAGTGGCAACCATATTCATTACCTTTTCCTTAAATTCCCACAGAAGCCCGCTCAGATTATACCTGCTATCATCGTTTGAAATTGCATATGATGTCTTTTTTATCATATCAAGAAGAACACCTGACTTAATTTTATCTTTTCCATCAGATTCTATATCCGGAAACTTCGGGAAGTCTTCAGGGTTTAAACCAGCAATTTGATAATTAATATTGCCACATGTAATTTTAAGCCAGTAATTTTCTATCAATTTCATGGTAATCTCTTTTTCTTCCGGCATTTCTCTTATAATCTCAAAAAGCTTTTTTGATAAAGTAGCAATACTTCCTTCTTTCTTGACCGAGCACTGATAGTTTCCTTTTATTCCTACCTCAAGGTCTGTTCCTATAATATTTAAATTTCCTTTGCCGGCATTCAGAAGAATGTAGGTAAGTATTGGAAGCGTTGTGCTCTTGGTTGTTATAGACTGTGTTCTCTGTATTCCTTTTAAAAGCTCATTTTTTGAAATTTTTATTTCCATAAATCATTCCTTTCTTATATTTCTTATATTTAATATATTAATCTTTAGGAAGTAATAGTATATATATCTTAATATGTTATTTATTAACAAAAAATCAATTAATTCAAATACTTATATTGTTTAAAAAATATTAAATATTATTAATAACTTATTAACATAATCTTAATCTTTAAAAAACATAGAGAGTTTCCAACTTTTTATTAACAGTAAAACATTAAGTATTTAACAGAAAAACAGCTTATTAATTCACATCTTATCCACACTTGTGGATAAGATTTTTTTTAATGTTTTTTATATTTTCTTTAGAAAATTTTATTTAAATTAATTTAGATTAATATCATAAATATAAATATAGTTCAAGAGAAATCTATAGGATAATAAGTATTTATATTTATTGAAAAAATTTATCTATCAGATATTAAAACCTCTTTCTTTTTATAAATAAAAATATCCTTAGCAATCTTAAACTCCTTAACTTTAAAAACCCATGATAAAAATACAAATATCAGGAAGCCTGAAACTATTGAGAAAAAAAGCGCAAAGAATACTCCTGTTATATGAAACAGATAATTATAGAAAACATATGAGCACGCAGACATTACAGCAGATATAAAAGATATTTTAAGAAACGATTTCACCAAATCTCTTATTTTTATACATCCAACCTCCCTGCGCATTAAAAATAAAAGCCCTATGAAATTAAACGTAGAAACAAGAGATGTAGAGAAACATATTCCTCCGTGACTAAAAGGCTTCATAAGCATCCAGTCAAGCAAGGCATTCAGTAAAAGATTTATAAATGAGAGATAGAGAGGAATCCAGTTTTTTTTCAAACTGTAAAAACCCCTGTTTAGCAGAGTATTTGCGCTTGCAAAGGGAATACCAAAGGAGAAAAAAACCAAAGCCAAAGCAACAAGCTTTGTATCATCAGGACTGAAAGCGCCTCTCTCATAAACGGTTTTTACTATTGGCGATGAGAGGGAAATAAAAAGCGCGCTTACCGGAATAGTCATAAAAAAAATCTGGCTGATTCCATTAATAAGGGTTGGTTTGAATTTTTCAAAATCCTTTTTTGCAATCAACGAAGAGAAAACCGGAAAAAGAACAGTTCCGACGGCAACAGCAAAAACACCCATAGGAAGATGAAATATCCTGAATGCAGAATCTATTGCTGCAAGACGGTCAGGTCCTAAAAATGAAGCAAAGACAGTATCAACAAAGACATTAAAGTTTATAACCCCAAGGCTTAAGGTTACAGGAAGGATTAATTTTAATATCTCGATTACATGCTGATTCTTAAAATCGATTATAAAAGAAAGTTTTCCCTGCCCTCTTAAAGGAAAAATCTGGACTGCAAGCTGGAAGACCGTGGCTATCAGAATTCCCCATGCGGCTGAATATATTCCAAGTTTTTTTTCATAAAAAACCAGAAAAAAGATTATTATGAAATTCCATAATATAGGCGCTATTGCAGGTACGGCGAAATGCTGAAAGGAATTGAGCATTCCTGTAATTATTCCTGTCATGCCAAGGATAACAACTGTAGGGAAAATAATAAGAGAGAGGTTTACTGTCATTGTAAAAAGGTGTTCATCGGGAGAGAAACCGGGTGCTGTTATTTTTATAACAAAGGGCATGAAGAGCATGGAAGCGGCAGTTATGATACATAAAAATATCACAGTTATTGAAAACAGGCTTGAGGCTGCTTTAAAGGCTTCTTCCTTATCTCCTTTTGCAAGCAGCTGGGTGAAAACCGGGATGAATGCTGCAGTGATTGCAGTATCAGCGATAAGCGTGCGCAGAAGGCTTGGAATTCTGTAGGCTACTGTAAATGCGCCTCTTGCAGGAGACAAGCCAAAATAGTTAGCCATTATGATTTCCCTGAAAAACCCTGCAAAACGGGAAAGCACGGTGGCAACCATTATCATGAAAGCAGCCCTTGCAAGCTTTTTTTTGTTTTCTGTCATCACAAGCCCTAATTTTACTAAAATATTTTTTTGAATTATACATTATATTTTTTCCCATTGGATACTAAAATTTTTAACTTTCAGAACATTGAGCTAATTTGTTTGACATTTAAGTGTTTTTCATTTATTTTTTTTAACTGTAAAGCATTAAAGATAAATCTATTTTCATAATTAATCTCATAGGAGAGGAGGGGTTATGGAAGAAATAATAGGTATAGCAGCAGGAAAAATCTGGAATACGATTGGAGAGAAAAGACTTACCCGGACACAGCTTAAAAAGGCAACAGGCTTAAACGAGAAAATGCTTTTCCTGGGTTTGGGCTGGCTTTGCAAGGAGGGAAAGATTGAATTTGTAAAAGAGGATAATTTTGAAAAAATCTGCCTGACAGAAGAAGAAAAAAGATATTTTCAAAATAAATAAAAAGGAAAGATAATGAACATATTGATTGTATCTTCTGAAGTCGTGCCGTTTGCAAAAACAGGAGGGCTTGCTGATGTTGCAGGAGCCCTTTCGAAAGCCATTAACAAACTCGGCAACCATAGGGTTGCAGTTGTAATGCCAAAATACAAAATGATTGATGAGAAGAAGTTTAACCTTAAGGTGATTAATAAGAGTTTAAATATAGGGTTTGATTCCAAAAAAACATCTGCAAGGGTTTTTTGCGGAGAGATGGAGAAAGGTCTTCTTGTATATTTTATTGATATCCCGGAATATTACGCAAGGGAAGGGCTTTACCAAAAAGAAAGCCAGGACTATTCTGATAATGCGGAAAGATTCGCTCATTTTACAAAAGCTGCTCTTGAGGCATGCAAAACCTTAAACTTTAAACCGGATATAATCCACTGCCACGACTGGCAGGCAGCGCTGGTTCCTGTTCTTTTAAAAGGTTTTTACAAGCAGGATTCTTTTTTTAAAAACACAGCAACTGTTTTTACAATTCATAACATTGGCTATCAGGGAAACTTTCCTCCAGAAAAGGTATCATTCATCAAATTTCCTGATGATTTTTATACAATGAGCGGATTGGAATTTTACGGAAGTATCAATTTTTTAAAAGGAGGGCTTGTTTTTTCTGAGATAATAAATACCGTAAGCAAAAAATACAGCCAGGAGATTCAGACACCGGAATACGGATGCGGTCTGGATGGAGTCTTAAAGGAACGTTCCAATGACCTCTACGGGATTATCAACGGTATAGATTACGAGGAATGGAGCCCTGAAAAGGATAAGCTCATAAAACATAATTTTGATAAGGATGATTTAAAGGGAAAGGCTTTTTGCAAAAAAGAGCTTCAGAAGGAACTGGGGCTAAGGCAGGATATGAAGGTGCCTGTTATTGGAGTAATATCAAGAATTGCAGCTCAAAAGGGACTGGACTTGATTGCAGAGGTTTTTGACAGCATGATGAAGATGGATTTGCAGTTTGTTTTGCTTGGAAGCGGTGAAAAGGAGCTGGAGGATTTTTTCAAAAAGGCTTCTGAGAGGTACAACGGCAAGTTTGGAGTAAAGGTAGGTTTTGACAATGGTCTTGCTCACAGGATTGAAGCCGGAGCAGATATGTTCTTGATGCCTTCAAGATATGAACCCTGCGGTTTAAATCAGATATACAGCCTCAGTTACGGCACTGTTCCTGTTGTCAGAGCAACCGGCGGGCTTGATGATACGATAACTGATTTTGAGGAAGATAAGGAAAATGGAAACGGATTTAAGTTTGCAGAAGCCTCTGCACAGCAAATGCTCGAGAGGATAAAGATTGCATTAAGATATTATAATAGCAAGGAATGGATGAAAATAGTTGGGAACGGAATGAAGGCTGATTTCTCATGGGATGCATCTGCAATAAAATATGTTGAGCTTTACGGGCTTGCTGTTAGAAAAAAAACAGGGAAAGGAGCAGCAGTATGAGAAGACAACGAATTATTCTGTCAGCGCTATTTCTTTTCGTCTCCGTATTTTCAAACACTGTTTTTGGGGCAGAAAAGGCAAGGCTTACAGGTCCCTTTGATACTATCCGTGATTATCTGGCAGCCCTTGAAGCAAGAGGGAAACTTTTAAAAATAAAAGAAGTGGATCAGGATAAGTATGAGGGCACAGCATTTATTTACCGGATGCTTGAGAAAATTGGCTCAGACAAAGCCCCCGCAGTAGAGTTTCAGAAGGTAAAGATTAACGGGAGGCTTATGGATGGACCAGTAATCGGAAATACTTATTGCGGATGGGATGCTGCCGCAATGATGTTTGGAGTTGAAAAGATAACAGATGACCAGGGGGAGATGTACAGGGTTGTCAGAGATAAGCTTGTGAACTTTGTAAAAGAGAATGGAGGAAAGTGGAAGAGGATAAAGCCTGTTGTTGTAAGCGACAGGAATATCCCCTGCAAAGAGGTAATCTTAAAAGGAGACGAAGCAGACCTTTTAAAATTTTCGTGGTTTAAAAATAATCCGGGTGATGCAGGGCAATATATAAATACAGGCGCTGTTTTTATGGAAGACCCGGAGCTTGGAAGGAATGTTGGAACCTATCGTATCCAGGTCAAGGGAAAGAATAAGGTGGGTGTCAACACTGAGCCGGGACAGCACGGATGGATATTTATTAATAAGGCAAAGCAGAAGGGAGAAAAATCTCTCCCTGCTGCGATTGTTCTTGGAGTTGACCCGATTATTTTTGCAATGAGCTCAACAAAAGTGGCAGGGCTTGGAGAGGATGAGTTGGAGTTTGCCGGAGGGCTTAAGGGGAAACCTGTGGAACTTGTCAAATGCGAAACAAGCAATATCATGGTCCCTGCCAAGGCAGAAATGGTAATTGAGGGCGATGTGATTACTGAGGTTGAAGATGAAGGACCTTATGCAGAGATGTATGGGTATATGGGGAAAAAACATCAGAACTGGTATATGAATGTTAAAGCAATAACCCACAGGAAATATCCTATAATAATAAATGATTTCACCGGAGTCACACATACCACCCACATGATACCATGGCAGATTGATTCATATCTCAAACTGAAAGATAATTTTCCGGATCTGGTTGATATGTATTCTCCAAGAGAAACAGTTGGGATAACCATTTTAAGCATAAATAAAAGGTTTCCGGGACAGGGGATGCTGGCAGGACAAATCCTTCTTGGAATAAGCAGTGGCGCTAAAATTGCTATCGTGGTTGATAAAGATGTAGATGTGACAAACATAACGCAAGTGCTTCACGCTGTTGCAACAAGATGGCAACCCTATCCTGCAAGCCAGATAATTGAAAGGACTTTTACAAGAGGTGTTGACCCGAGCATTTCCCAGAGATTTATTACAAGCAAGATTGTAATAGATGCAACAAAGCAGCTTCCTCAGGAGGGGGGTCCTGAGTCCTGGCCTGATGTGACCCACACTCTCTTTGAAAGGCTTGCCCCGGATGCAATGGGCATTGTTGACAAGAAATGGGAAGAATACTGGAAAGAATGGAAAAAGTAGGTTAAATCATTACAGACCTCAGGCAAAGACTGACCTTTCATAAAGTTTTTCCTTTATTCATTTTTTTAATATGGCAAGCCCTATTTTTTTAACTTTTCTTCCTATAGGATACAATATGAAGGAAAAGGGAGATGCCTTAGAGAGCAGGAAATTCCTCAGTCTTGCCATTCCATTTTCCATTGAAATTTCCTTTCCGTTCCTCTCAATGGAAATTACCTTTCCGAGGATATCAGAGGAAGAGATTGCAGGGTCAGGTGTATAACAGAAATCGCCTTTTGTGACAAATAAAGGCTCACCTTTTTTTTTATTCTGTTTTTTAATCAGTCTGTGAACTACAAAGCCCCGATAGCCTGTTTTATAGAGTATTACATCTCCGGATTTTAATTTTTCCGGCTGGACCGGTTTGACCTTAATTATATCCTTATCCTTTATAAAAGGGTGCATGCTTGTTCCTCTTGCCTGAAACCTTAACACATGGCCCTTTCTTAAAATCTCAGAGGAAAGTTCTCTGAAGGCAGGACTTCCAAACCATTTTTCCTGCATAAATTATTTTATACCTCTTACAAAATCTATGATGTCTTCATCCGGCTTGAAGGCGAGTTCATAGCATGGAATATCTTCTATTATCTCGGAAGCAAAGCCCAAGGTAAAATTCATTCCTTCCGGGTCCCAGTATGTTGGAAAAGCCCTCACCATAAGCCTTGAAGCAGCATCAATCTTGTCTAATAGTTTAGCAGAATTTTCTTTTCCATGCCTTATAAAGAAAATTTTCTTTAAAACTGCTTTTTCAGGGGAATGAATTTTTGCTGTCTCGTGCCAGGGAGTACCGTAAGCAAAAAAACTCCCGTTTTCTTTTCTGATTATAACCCTCTCGTCGGTCAACACCTTAATCCCGTCTTTACCTTTCCAGATTTCTGCCATTGTACTTTTACCTGCGCCTGATGTTCCGGTAAAGAGCATTCCAAAACCTCTATCGTTTATGCAGTTTGAATGGAGCAACAATCCTTTCCTCTTGGAGAGGATAGTGATCATTAAAATCTCATCTATCGGATAATCTAAGGGATTTGGAATATATGAAGAGGAGTTTAACGGGGCACGATAGATTTCGCCATTTTTGAAGTCTTTGTCAATGATTGCGATTGAATACGGCTTTGCTGCGTTTGGTGGGGAGGAGAGAGTGAATATAAATTTGTTATTATTGGAAAAGAGCTTCCAGACACTGCCTGAATTAAAAATCTCTTCTCCCAAGGCAATATCAGGAATTTCTCCGTAATGGGCTTTCAGAAGCAGGTCTGGCTCACCGTTTTTTACAATAAAGCGGATGCTGGCATTTTCTTCAACAAAATCAACATTTGCATTTTCAGAGCAGACCTGGATTATGATATCAGCTATTTTCAGTTTTATGCTATTCATTTCTCTGTCTTTCAATAATCGAAAAGTTCATTCTCAATCTATCATGATTAAAGATATAGGAGGAACTATCTTCAATAGTTCCTCCTATGATTTTTTTTCATCAGGATTGTTGCTCAAAGATATGGTTTCTTTTGTATCTTTGAAAGTTTCTGTTACCCCTCCCCAGCATTCTTTGAATTTCTTAGCTCTTAAGTGAGCTATTTCACAGAGATATTCAACAGGGGTCTCCATGTCACCGTGCTCAAGCCCTGCCCAGCCGGGGCATTGTCCACACATTGCAACAAGCTCGCAGGTTCTGCATTTGGTATCTTTGCTTGGTTTTTGAGAGAGGATTTCAGGAAACAATTTATAATAACCATCTTTAAAAGACCCATTGCGCAATGAGAATGTTTTTGACCTCACCAGTATGCAGGGGGTTAAATTTCCGTATGAATCGATATGGAAAGAATTTATTCCTGCTCCGCATAAAAAGAGCTTATCTTTTTTAAGCGGCTGACCTAAGAATTTTTCACAAAACTCCTTCCATTCCTTCATCCTCTTTTCATCATCCAGATCCAGGTTTACAATATCCTGCGCCGGTATTCTCACATAATGCGGCTTATTTATTCCATCAAGCCTTGCATTCAGCAACGGGTCAAAGCGGAAGGAAAGCCCTAAATCCTCTTCAACCCATTTTTTAATATCTAAAAGCTCTGAAACATTTAACGACATGATTACACTTTTGAGCTTCAGAGGTATTTTCCGTTCAATCAGCAATTCAATGCCTTTTACGCACTTCTCATAAGAACCCGGAACGCCTGTAACTTTCTCGTAGGTTTCCTTAGTCCTTCCGTAAACTGTGATTTCAACGGAAAAAGGAGGCCAGTCACTTAAATAATCTGCTAACTTCTTTGTAATCAGTGTCCCGTTGGTGAAAATGGTTAATAAAAACCCCTTTCTCTTGGCGTAAGAGTAGAGTTGTAAAAAATCTTTTCGAAGAAGCGGTTCCCCGCCTGTTAATAAAAGCCACAGACACCCTTCTTCTTCTAATTCATCAAAGATTTTGCATATTTCTTTCAAAGAGAGCTCTTTCTCCTTTTCCTTTGAATCATTGGCAGGAAGATTGATATAGCAATGGGCGCAGGAGAGATTGCATCGGGAGGTTATTTCTATTGAACCTCCAATTGGAATTTTCGATTCAACTACTTTCTGATGGATGCGCTTGCTGAATTCCCCGTAATTTACAATCGGGATATGTTCACAGTCTACTGCCATAATCTATTTTTCCACTATTAATTTTATTCCACCCATGACTTCCAGCTGACCTATAAAATCCTTCATATCAGAGACAACCTGTTCTTCGGTTACATCAAACTCTTCAAGCAGGACATTTTTTATTTCTTTCATCTTTCTTTTTCCGTCTACCAGCTCCCATATTTTTGCCCCTATTTCATCCAGGGTATAAATACTTTCTAAATCTCCAACATTCTTTCTTATTGGGACAAGTATTATCTCATCAGCGATTTTTCTTGATACAACTGATTGGTCTTTCTGATAACAGCAATCCAAAAAGTCCATAAAGCCTCCTTAGGTTTTTAACATCATTGCTAAATATTCTTTTTTATATCCTGCTTCCCTTTTGCCAGGGTTTTCATCAATGCCACGGAACAGGACTTCAGCGAAGCCAAACTTTTTATAGAAATTTATTGCAGGAATCGATTTTGTGTTTACCATCAGCTTTATTTCTTTTGCCCCGTCTCTTTTTGCCATACCGATAGCTTTATCCATAAGAATTTTGCCTATTCCAGCTCCGCGATATCTTTTCCCAACTAAAAGGCCAAATATCCACCATTCCCTGCAAAAAGCAATCCTTGCCCTTTTCACAGCAGATTTTATAAAGCCTATTTTATAAATATTGCTGAAATTACGCAAGGTGTTTTTCTATAACGGGAACATGAGCAGATTATGGGATAATTCTGGATTACTTTCTAGCTTGCAAGATTTAGAACTTAACTTTTAACAGAAATCTTCAGACCCTGCTAGAGACTGCCCCCCCCTTGAGTAATCTCGTCCCAATCCTGATAGAAAATAATATTATATATTTTAAAGATGTTACATGTTTATTCATGCAAAAATTGTGCTTTTTTAAAACTTATTGAATATATTGACTAAATTAAATAGCAGAAGAGATTAGCTTTTAAAAAAATGTTCCCAACTGCTAGTTGCTTTGGTGAGAGTAATTTCTCAATGTTTTCTTTGGACAATAACTCCATAGCCATCTTTGACTGAGCGAGGACGACTGCGAGGAAAAAATCAAACCAAGGTGTGATGTAGAATAGACTTAAATCAAAAATCATTTTGGGACAGCCTGCCGTTCCCTTTTTTAATTATAATCTTTGATTAATTTCTTTTGACTGGATAAATCGCTTGTAGTAATGATATAAAATAATAACTTTAAAAATGACAGGAGAGTTTTTTGAAAAAAATTAGCGCAAAATATCCTGAAGATTCAGCTACAAGGATGGTTGAGGTTGTCCTTCCTAACGATACAAACCTTCTTGGAAATGTCCTTGGAGGACGGGTTATGCACTGGATAGATATTGCAGGAGCAGTTGCTGCAAGGCGCCACAGCCGGAGACCGGTTGTTACTGCTTCAATGGATGTTCTCACATTCAAGCATCCCATAAAGCTTGGCGAAGTGGCAATACTTGAAGCATCTCTTATATATGTTGGAAAAACTTCAATGGATGTTGAGGTTCATGTTTATTCAGAAGAAATCTCAGGAAAGAAAAAACAGACAAGCACTGCCTATCTTACCTTTGTTGCACTGGATGATAACGGCAAGCCTACATCTGTGCCAAAGCTTAAACTGAAGACTGAAGAGCAGAAGAAGAAGTTTAAACAGGCTGAAAGAATGAGGGAAATTAGAAAGAGACTGAAAACGGAAATATAAGCTTTGGAAAGAAAAATTTTTTTCATTGTTTTATCTTTGCTTCTTGTCCTTGGGTTTTTAGTTTACGGAAACTCATTCAAGGTTCCCTTCCATTATGATGACAGGGTGTTGATTTTAGAAAACGAAAACCTTCACAGCCTTGAAAGGTTTTTTAAAAAAGAGTTCCCTTCTTCAAACCGTCCTGTTCTTATGCTCTCATTTGCCTTAAACTACAGCGCAGGTGGAGTGAACCCTGCCGGCTACCACCTGGTAAACCTTATCATCCACATCCTTACAGCATTTTTGATTTACCTTATTACACTCGGGCTTCTGTTAAAAAAGGAAACGGAGAAAAACCCGGACTGTTTTGTTGTTGCGATATTAGCATCGCTTATTTTTCTAATCCATCCCCTTGCAACAGAATCAGCAACCTATATTTCGAGCAGGTCATCGCTTATGAGTTGTTTTTTTTATCTCCTTTCACTTTATTTCTTTGTCAAAGGAAGTGCTGAAGACAGGGAAAGTATTGTTTTTTCTTCCGCCTGCATTTTTTCATTTTTGATGGCTCTTGGAAGCAAGGAGATAGCAATAACCCTTCCGCTCATAACTGTGCTTTCTGACTATTATTTTATTTCTGATGGAGACAGAAAAAAGATATTTTCAAATTTCAGGAGATTCCACCTCCCTTTGGCAATTTCAGCTATAGTTGTAATTTTGTTGAAATTCAGTTATGCAATCCGCCTTGAAAGCCCTGACAGGGTTGAAAGAGGGTTTTATTCCCACATATTGAGCACAGCATATGCTCTTATTTTTTATCTGAAAAAATTTTTTCTCCCTCTGAACCTGAATATTGACCCGGACTTTAAGATATTTGATTCTGTTTTCCATTCAGGAATAGTTGTTATATTATTTGCCGCATTAATGCTTTTAATAACTGCGGTTAAGCTTTATCCAGAAAAAAAAATTATTTCTTTTTCAATTATATGGTTCTTTATAACACTCTCCCCTCATTTCCTGATAAGGCTGAGGGATATAGGGGCTGAGAGATGGCTTTATCTTTCCCTTGCAGGATTTGGATTTTTTTCAGCAGGGCTGTTTGTTGAGTTGAAAAATGTTTTCCAGAAAAAAGGTAAAAATATTTTTACAGGTTCAATACTTTTAATAATTTTTTTGTTTTCAGCAACTACTATTGCCAGAAATAAAGTTTGGGAAAACGGTATTTCTCTCTGGGCTGATGCTGTAAAAAAATCTCCCAATAAATTCAGGCCCTATAACAATTTAGGGGAAGCCTATTCTGCTATGGGAGAGATTGATATGGCTTTGCAGGAGTATGAAATTGCTTCCAGACTTAATCCAATGGCTGACAGGGTCCACTATAATCTTGGCAATGCCTACAGTAAAAAAGGAGAGATTGACCCTGCAATAGCGTCCTTCACAAGAGCAACAGAACTTAATCCCTCTTATGCAAAGGCATATAACAATCTTGGAAGCATATATTTAAACAACGGTAATCTGCAAAAGGCAGAAGAAATGTTTTTAAAAACAGTGAAAATTCTTCCTGATTTTAAGGAAGCTTACAATAATCTTGGAAATGTGTACAGCGAAATGGGGCTGTCCAAGGAAGCAATTTCAGAGTACAAGAAAGCTATTGACATAAATAAATATTATGATACCCCTCACTATAATCTTGCAAGGGAGTTTTATAAAAGCGGCTCTCTTGAAGAGGCGATAAAAGAGCTTGAGATAGCTTCAAAACTATCTCCTAAAATTGAATATTCTGAAAAACTTCATGAATTAAAAAATATCCGGGGTATGAAAAATTGAAATCCTTAGAACATTTCCAGCCAAAAAGCATTAAAGAAGCTGTAAATAATTTTTCTGATTACGGAATCCCAACCTTTCTTGATGTTCCCAATATTGAAACAATTATTTTAGAAAATCCGCTAAAGAATAGCAGCAATTACGGAGTCAAGGGTATTGGCGAACCTCCTACAATCCCAACAGCAGCAGCAATTGCCAATGCAGTATATGATGCGATTGGAGTTAGAATAAAAGAGCTTCCGATGACGCCTGAGAGAGTGCTGAAGGCGATAAAAGAAAGAACCCAAAATCCCAAATAACAAATTCCACATTGACACTAAAATTAAAACTCTTATACTAAGAACAGAATTAATCTTATCAAAACAAAAAAATGATTAAAACAGAAGAACTATTAAGCATAAAAGAAGCCAGTGAATGGGCTACGGAACATTTGGGAAAGTTGGTTACAACTTCAAATGTTTCATACCTCATTCAATACGGAAGAATTAAAAAGATTGGCAGCAATGGAATGACACAAGTTTCTAAGCAGGAATTAATCAATTATTACAGGTCATACAACGGATATAGGAAACTATCATGGGAAAATCAGTTAGGTAGTGACCTTAACTGGGCTTTGTCGTTTGATCAATACACGGAATCCGAAACTACTAAACATGTTCACAGACTACATCCATACAAAGGAAAGTTTATTCCACAACTTGTTGAATATTTCCTTGACGGTCATACTGATAATTTCAAGAAAGAGGTTTGTTTTAAAAAAGGTGACGTTGTTTTAGACCCATTTTCCGGCAGCGGAACAACAATGGTTCAATCATGCGAACTTGGAATGCACGCCATTGGAATTGATGTTTCTGCTTTTAATGCTCTAATTGGAAATTGCAAGGTTACAAAGTATAACCTTGTTGATGTGCAGACAGAAATAAATAGGATAACAAAAGCACTTAGAGAATTTTTATTAAATTCTCGCACAATTGAGTTTGAGGAAAAACTTTTACAAGCACTCTATGAGTTCAACAACAAATATTTTCCAGTTCCCGAATACAAATACCAATTAGCACAAGGAAATATTGACGAAGCAAGATTCGGAACAGAAAAAGAAAAAGAGTTTTTTTCTATCTACAACAAACTTATTAAAGATTATAACATCAAACTTCGTCAAGATAAAACTGATACTTTCCTTGACAAGTGGTATTTACAACACATCAGAGAGGAAATTCAATTCGTATTTGATGAAATCAAAAAAATAAAAAATGCTGACACTAAAAAAATAATCAGTATCATTTTAAGCAGAACTATTCGTAGTTGCAGGGCAACAACTCATGCAGACCTTGCAACACTTCTTGAACCGATTACCGCAACATATTACTGTTCAAAGCACGGAAAAATGTGTAAGCCACTTTTCTCCATTCTCAAATGGTGGGAAACATACACGAAAGACACGGCAAAACGACTATCGCAGTTTGATAAGTTGAGAACGCAGACCTTTCAAGTTTGCCTAACTGGTGACAGCAGAACAATTGATATTTTCAAAGAAATAGCAAAGAAAAATTCTGCATTTGCAGATTTAGCAAGCAAACAAAAAATAAAAGGAATTTTTTCATCACCGCCTTATGTTGGACTAATTGATTATCACGAACAACACGCATACGCATACGATTTGTTTGGCTTTAAAAGAAATGATGAATTAGAAATTGGACCACTTTTCAAAGGGCAAGGCAGAGAAGCAAAACAAAGCTACATTCAAGGATTAACAGATGTTCTAAATAACTGCAAAAAATATTTGATAGAAGATTATGACATTTTTCTTGTTGCAAATGACAAATACAATATGTATCCTGTCATCGCGAAAAATACAGAAATGAAAATCGTAAATCAATATAAACGTCCAGTATTAAACCGCACAGAAAAAGATAAAGGTGCTTATTCAGAAATCATTTTTCATTTCAAAACAAAATAAATATGGAAACAATAGAATTAGAAAAAATTGTTTATTCGCTTTGCATTGAAGACTTACAAAATGTAGCGAATGAAATATTGGGCAGAGAACTTAATGCAGATGAAGTGTCAATACTTGAGAATAAAATTGGCGACTACATTGATTGGTACGGTGCCATTAATAATGCTATATTACAAAACATAACTCTAAATAAATAATGGCACTTTCGCAAAACCAAATTATAGATATAGAAAATGTTTTACGAAATAGTTTAAGACACAAATTCCAAAACTACAATCCAGAACCAGCTTCAATGCCATTTCATACAAGGTTACTTGGCAAAGACAGATTGGCTTTGTACTCTTTTATCCATTCTCTAAATACGAATTTCGGCACAAGTATTTTTGAGCCAGTTGCCTTAGCATTAGCTTCATCAAGTTTTACAAGTGCTGCATCAAAACAAACAGCGGGGACACAAATTTCTTCTGAAGCACATCATGTGATTCAAAATATTATGGATGGTTTAGCTACAGCAACATCCTCACCAAACAAACCAGAAGAAATTATTGCAATCAAAGAAGTTTGCAGACAAGGCGAAATGAAAAAAGTGAAGCTTACAAAAGTTGACATCAAACTTGTAGCACATGACGGAACAATTTATCTCTTTGACCTAAAGACAGCCAAGCCAAATGCCGGTGGTTTTAAAGAATTTAAGCGGACTCTTTTAGAATGGATTGCTGCAACACTTGCAGGAAATCCAACTGCTGATGTTCAATCTTTCATTGCAATTCCTTACAACCCTTATGAACCAGAACCCTATAATCGTTGGACAATGAGAGGAATGTTAGACCTTGACAAAGAATTAAAAGTTGCAAGTGAGTTTTGGGATTTTATTGGCGGTGAAGGCGCATACCAAAATTTACTTGATATTTTTGAACGCATAGGGATTGAATTGCGAACAGAGATTGATGATTACTTCGCTCGATACAACAAGCAAAATTGAAACGGCATATTTTCTTGAACACAGTCGGGCATCCGGCAACAAAAAAATTAAAAAAATTTTTTAAAAACTTCTTTAATCTCTCAAACATTATCTGCTCATTCCAAAAATAATACCATCTGATTCTTTGAACCCCCTTTTCTGCAAGCCATCTTTTCTGCTTTACAGCTTACAGCTTATAATTTATAGCTATTTTTATTATTTTAACTTGTAATTCCCTGTGGTCTTGCCACAGGGTAGTTCATTTGGAATTTGGGTTTTGTAATTTGGAATTTTAAAATATGATTTACGCAATTCTTCTTGCTGCCGGTGAATCAAAGAGGATGGGGACACTAAAGCAGATTCTTCCCTTTGGTAAAAGCACAGTAATCGAAATCGTTATAGATTCTCTTTTGGAATCTGATATAGAGAAAACAAAAGTTGTTCTTGGCTACAGGTCAGAAGAAATTTCAGGAGTAATTGGGAACAGGGAGGTTGATATTGTCATAAATAAAAATTACAAGAACGGAATGCTTTCTTCTATAAAATGCGGAATCTCCTCTCTGCCTGAAGACGCTGAGGCTTTTCTGCTCTGCCTTGTGGACCAGCCGGCAATAATGGCTTCAGATATTAATAAATTAATTAAGGCATATAAAAAATCAGGAAAGGGAATTATAATTCCGGCTTATAAGGGGAAGAGAGGCCATCCAATAGTCTTTGACAGAAAATATACAGATGATATCATCAATCTTAAGGAAGACGGTGATGGATTGAGGGAAGTAGTCTGGAAAAACTCTGATGATATTCTTGAGGTTGAGGTTGAAAATAATGCGGTAATTAAGGATATGGATAATATTGAAGAGTACAGGGAGATAGTAAAGATTACAAAGTGCAAAAGTCAAAATGAAAAATGATAAAAGATACTTGTCATTGCGAGGAGCGAAGCAACGAAGCAATCTCTGCTTGAATGTTGGCTGTTGGCTTTTTTGAGATTACTTCGCTATCGCTCGTAATGACATTCATTGAGATTTATTCAGAAACTTATTTAGAAAAAAGAACTTTTTAATAATGTTAGATATCTATAAAGAAATTGTCAGAATCAGAGAATCTGGGGAAAAGGCAGCGCTTGCCACAATAGTTTCAAGAAAGGGCTCGACTCCACGGAAAGAATCAGCAAAGATGCTGATTAAGAGTGACGGGTCAATCATCGGTTCAATAGGAGGCGGATGTGTTGAGGGACAGGTCTGGGATGACGCAAAAGAGGTTATTAAAAAAGGGAAATCAAAAATCCTCCATTTTGACCTTACAAATGAGGAGATTGCCCTTGACGGGCTTGCATGCGGAGGAAAGATGGATGTTTTAATAGAACCAATACTGCCTGTGCCAACAATGTTCATATTTGGCGCAGGACATATATCTCTGCCTCTCTGCAAGATTGCCAAGATTGCAGGATTCAGAGTTGTAATAATCGATGACCGCGATATTTTCGCAAACAGAGAGAGGTTTCCTGATGCAGATGAGATAATTGTTGAAAGTTTTGAGACTGTTTTTAATAAACTCAGAATGAATGATTCCTCTTACCTTGTTATTGTTACCCGCGGACATCTTTATGATGAAAAGGTTCTGGAACTGTCTCTAAGAACCAAAACAAAATATGTTGGAATGATTGGAAGCAAAAGGAAGATAAAGACTATTTTTACTAATTTAAAATCCCGCGGAGCAACACAGGCACAGTTAGAAAAAATTTATACCCCAATTGGCCTCCCAATAGATGCAGAAACTCCTGAGGAAATTGCAGTAAGCATCATGGCTGAAGTGATAAAAGTGAAGCAGGATGAATAGCCATTCAATAAAGAAGCTGTAATCACAATTTTGCAAACTCTCTCTTAACCTCTTCAAGCTTTTCTGGATTCAAAAATAAGTCAAGAGCGGTTAATGCAAGGGCTTTTGCCCCGGCAATCAAGCCTTCATCTCCTTGGGAAGAAATTGCAGCCTGTGCAAACTCTTTTGAATGGGTTGGCGGAGCATCATTGCAGATTTTTATGTTTGGATGGATTGTAGGAAGTATATGGCTTACATTTCCAATATCAGAAGAACCCGTGCCACGCTCTTCCTGAAGAGATTCTTTTATATTTAAAAACTCAAGACTTTCCCTGAACAGATTTTCCAAAGCCTTGTTGTGCTTCATTGGATAATACCTGTTCTCTCCCATTTCTATTTCAATCCTGCACCCTGTTGCTGTTGCGCCTGCCTGTGCGCATACCTTGACTTTTTCAATGAGAGTTTCAAGATAGTCTTTGTCTTTTGTCCTTACATAAAACCAGCAGGATGCAAAGGCAGGAATAATATTTGGCCTTTCTCCTCCATCAGTTATTATTCCGTGAATTCTTACATCGCTTGGAAGCTGCTGACGGAGGGCATTTATGTTATTAAATGTAAGAATCACAGCATCAAGGGCATTTCTGCCAAGAAAAGGAGATGCAGCAGCGTGTGCGCTCTGTCCGTAGAACTTAAACCTCATCTGAACATTTGCAAGAAAATTTGCCCTTGCCTTTGTCTTGATGTCAGGGTGAATCATCATTGCAGTATCAACACCATTAAAAACTCCAGCTTTGATGAGCGAGAGTTTGCCTCCTCCGCCTTCCTCAGCAGGAGTGCCAACTACAAGAATCCTTCCAAAATCACTTTTTAAAACCCTTGCAAGTGCCGCAGCTGCGCCGCAGCTTGCAGGCCCGATTATGTTGTGTCCGCAGCCGTGACCAATCCCGGGCAGGGCATCGTACTCAGCAAAAAAAGCTATGCAGGGTTTATTTTTTGCTTCCCTTGGGAACTGTGCAACAAAAGCGGTCTCCATTGAAGCTACGCTAATCTTTATGTCAAAGCCGTTTTCTTTTAAAAAATCTGTAAGCCACTTGCAGGCTTTATATTCATTAAAGCCAAGCTCAGGGTTGCTGTGAATATTATGGCTTAGAATTATAAGCTCTTTTTTAATTGCATCTACAGCAGCTATTATTTCATTTTTTATCTTCTGAGTTTCCATTCACTTTCTACCTCTGGTTATTATTTGGTTATTTTTCATTATGATAAAAAAATATTTTAAAATAAATCTATCTGATTGTTTCCTTTTTATCAGGATATTCTTAATTTATCAACCTCTTCTATTCAATAGAATTCAAGAAGGATTAATAAAAATTTCATTGCCTTGACAAAGGGTAAAGTCCTAAGTAAATTTGGTATAGGTTAAAAAGGAATAAAGTTTTGTATCTACCTCTAAAAGATAACAGCACTGTGGCAATAATTGGCGGAGGACCTGCAGGGTCAAGCTGCGCAATTAAACTTCTTCAGGAATCTAAAAATCTTGGCAGGAAACTGCGGGTTGTGATTTTTGAAGGCAAGGATTATGATATCCACTTTAACCAGTGTGTGGGGGTATTATCGCCTCCCCTGCAATCAATCCTTGAAAAAGAACTAGGGCTATTCCTGCCATCTGAATTAATCAAGAGACAGATTTATGGCTACAGGCTCCATGGTCCAGGACAGGAAATACTTCTTGTGGGTCAGGACGCTTCAGAACCAACCTATACTGTAAGACGAGTCAAGTTTGATAAATATCTCCTTAATTGTGCTAGAGAATTGGGGGCAGAGGTTTTAAGAACCCGTGTTTCATACCTTGAGTTTATCCGGAAAGAAGGAATAGATGAGGTAAGGATTTATAGCGATAGCACATATCTTAAAGCTGATGTTGTAGTTGGTGCCTTTGGACTTGATGAGATGATGCTAAGCGTTCTTGAAGAAGCAACATCAAAAGACGGAAACTATTCAAGACCCAATAAAGTGCTTAAAACTTATATTGCAAAGTTCCATACAACAGGAGGGTTTATCAGGCAGAAGCTGGGGAATATAATCTATGCATACCTTGTCCCTGTTTTGGTACCAAACATAGAGTTTGGTGCAATAACTCCAAAGGCTGACCACATCATAATAAATATTGCCGGAGAAAAAGTAAGTTCCTCTGATATGGATGCATTCCTTTCTCTTCCAGAGGTAAAAGAGCATCTGCCGGAATTTAACAGAGATGAAATGTTTTATTATGAAGGCAGATTTCCGACAGCGCCTGCAAGAAACCCCTTTGGCTACAGGTATGTTACTGCTGGTGATGCAACAGGCTGGATGAGGCCATTCAAAGGAAAGGGGATTAACGTTGCCATTGTGACCGGTATTAAAGCAGCAGAGACAATGCTTGAGTTTGGTATAAACAGGGAAGCCTTTGAGAATTATGCAAACAGTTGCAGGGAACTATTGGATGACTACATTTATGGCTCTGGTGTCAGATTACTTTGTAAATACGGTCCAAGCCTTGTTCTGACTCATCTGATTGAGCTTGCAAAGGTTAATCCATCAATCTATGAAGCGCTTTATAATTCTGTTTCAGGTCAGGAAACATATAAGAATATAATCAAGAGCATGTTCAAACCAGTGTTAATAAGAAAAATGGCTCAGGGAGTTATAAAAAGTTATTTACAAAAAAAAGGAGGTAAGATGAGTGAAGTTAAAATAAGAAAATTAACAACCCGGGATATTGATTCAGTTATGAAAATTGACGAGAAAATCACGGGAAAACCACAGGAAGCCTACTGGGCTGGAAAAATAGCGTCTTATCTTTCAAGAGAGCCTGATGCCTGTCTTGCAGCTGAGATTGAAAACAAAGTCGTGGGATTCCTTCTTGGGGACATAAGGGGATGGGAATACACAATTCCCTTATGTGGATGGATTGATATAATGGGAGTTGATATTAACTACCAGGGAAAAGGCGTAGGAAAGATGCTGGTAGAATCACTTTTTGAATATTTTAAGAGCAGTGGAGTTGAAACCGTGATGACAGTAGTTGACTGGAATGATGGGGATTTGATTGATTATTTTCGCTCACATGGGTTTGAAAGAGGAGAATACATCAACCTGGTGAAGAAGCTGAAGTAGCAACTATAAAAAAATTCAAATGTCAAAGCTCAAAGTTCAAATAAAATCCAAAGTCTAAATGACTAAAACTTTTGAAATTTGGATTTTGGTATTTGAACTTATAAATAAAATATATGTCTTTAGAATTAAAAATTGGTAAAGGAAAATGCCAGATTTATGTTGAGGCTCACTCCTACAGTGATGGTTTGAGTATCCTCCTTCACGGTGGGGACAAATCCCATATTGGCGCTGTTGCCATCAGCATACCAAGACAGAGTCTTAAAGAGAAAAGAGTGACAAGTTGTTCTACATCAATTCTTACCATTACAGGGCATAAGGATGACATAATAGCAAGGGAGATGTCTGAAACTGTTTGCAGGAGTATTAAGAAAACCATTGTTGTAGTTGCAGGTGTTCATATAAACAGAGCTTCATCAGAAGATATTAAAAATGTGATGAGGAATTGCAGAAAGGCTTCTAAAAAACTGATTGAATTATTTAATGTTTGACTTTATGAGAGGTCTTTGAATAAGTATTTTATCAGGTATACTATTAATCAAGAACTCATAGTCATTGGCTTTTTTGTAGAAACAGACCTTTAGGTCTGTTGGTAACAGGTCTAAATAGGTTGTTGAAAGACTCGTAACATTGTCATTGCGAGCAAAGCGAAGCAATCTCAGTTTTACGCAAATCAATGAGTTAGAGATTGCCACGTCGCTGTCGCTCCTCGCAATGACAGCGAATAGGAACTTTTTCAACAGGTCTAAAGACCTATTTCTACATTTTTAAAAAGAAAACTGAAAGCTATGCAGAAATTTAAACTCATTGTCGGTATAACAGGAGCAACAGGGGTTGTTTACGGAATAAAACTCCTTGAGTATCTTTCAAAAAATGATTCTGTTGAAACATCGCTTGTTATAACAGAGGCGGCACAGATTACAATAAAGCACGAGACTGATTTTAAGATAGACAAGATAAAATCATTGGCAGATAAAGTTTATGACATTGATGATATCGGCGCGCCGCTTGCAAGCGGTTCATTCAAGAGAGATGGGATGGTAATTGTTCCATGCAGTGTAAAAACAATGTCAGCCCTTGCTAATTCTCTGGCTATGAATCTGCTTTTGCGTGCCGGGGATGTGACATTGAAAGAAAAAAAGCCACTAATTCTTGCAATAAGAGAGACTCCGCTTCATCTCGGGCATTTGAGAAACATGGTACAGCTTTCTGAGATGGGAGCTGTAATTTTACCACTCTGTCCTTCATTCTATCACAAGCCCAGGACTATTGATGAGATGGTTGGTTTTACGGTAGGAAGAATTCTTGACCTTTTTGGAATTGATAATACGCTTACAAAGGAATACCTGGGGAGCAATAAATAAATACACTAACTGTATTAATAAGTGGAGTTAATCTCAAATGTCAAAGCACAAATAACTAAAACCCTTAATATTTGGATTTTGACATTCATTTGACATTTTGGTTTTGACATTTGAACTTATCTACAATTATGAAACCAAATTTTCAGGTTGATCTACTTGCCATTACCCCTGACTGCGAGAAGCTCATTGAAGAAGCAGGAAGAACCTGCTATCTGTCTTTTGGAAAAATAGGAAAAGGTTCAGAAAAAAAATTTATCAAAATGCTGATTAAAAGCGGGCATCTTTCTGTCCTTGAACACGCCTACGCGACTTTCAGGATAAAAGGAGGTTCAAGAGCTTTTACCCACCAGCTTGTAAGGCACAGAATTTGTTCTTTTTCCCAGCAGTCGCAAAGATATGTGAGCGAGAAGGAATTTGACTTCATAACCCCTCATTCAATCAGAAAAAATTCTGAGGCTCTGAAACTTTTCAATGAGACAATGGAGCTTTTAAAGGAAAACTATCAGAAGCTTCAGGCTATGGGGATTAAAAATGAAGATGCAAGATTTGTCCTGCCAAATGCCATTAAGAGCGAGATTGTAATCTCAGCAAACTTAAGAGAATGGCGCTACATCCTTCAGCTCCGCTGTGCGCCTGATGCGCAGTGGGAAATAAGAGGAATTTGCAATGAGATTCTAAAGATTTTAAAAAAAGAGGCTCCTGTTGTGTTTGAAGATTTTGAATTAGATGGAGATAAGAAAGTAGCAATAGTAAAATAATCTACTATCTAATGATGTCATTGCTAGGAGCGAAATTCCTCAAGAAATTTTAAGCTAAAATTGGCAGAGAGATATTATAGACTTTTTGCTATCTTTCTAATAGCATCAATTGTTAAATCGATATCTTCAAAAGTATTGAAAAACCCCGGGCTTATTCTTATTGCTCCATCAGGATATGTTCCTGCGGTTTTATGGGAGTCAGGAGAGCAGTGGAGTCCTGCTCTGGAAATAATATAAAAATCTTCATCAAGCCTCTTTTCGATGCAACCCGGTTGCATTCCTTCAATATTAAAAGATAATACGGGTATTTTTTTGCTAAAATCTCCTGTGCCATAAAATAAGATTCCCTTAGTTTCTGAAAGCCCGGATAAAAACTGTTCAGTCAGACCCAGCTTGTGTTTTCTTATGTTTTCAATGCCTGTTTTGTTTATAAAATCGATGCCTGCTTTTATTGAGGCAATACCGGGAGTATTAAGTGTTCCGCTTTCAAGCTTGTCAGGAAAAAACTCAGGCTGGCTTTCATCATCAGAAAAACTTCCAGTGCCACCCTCCTTTAAGCTGTTTAAATTTATTTCCTCCCCAACAATCAGGATTCCTGTTCCCTGAATTCCAAAAAGTGATTTGTGCCCTGAGCAGGCAAAAATATCAATATTACCTTTTATGATATCGACTGGTATTGTTCCGGCAGTCTGTGCAGCATCAACTAGAAGTTTTATTCCTTTTTTTTTGCAGATACTGCCAATCTCTTCAACAGGATTTATTGAGCCGAGAACATTTGAGGCGTGGTTTATGACAACTAATTTTGTATTCTTTTTAAAGGCTTTTTTTATATCTTCAGGATCAACAAAACCTTCAGAAGAAGTTTTTACTTTAGTTACTTCAATACCATTTTTTTTAAGTGATTTTAATGGCCTTGTAACAGAATTGTGCTCTATGTATGATGTTATTACGTGGTTTCCGGGAGATAGTAATCCTTTTAGTCCAAGGTTGAGGGAATCTGTTGCATTTGAAGTGAAAATAACCCTTGAACTATCAGGGAAATTAAAAAATTTTGCCACATCTTCTCTTGTCTCAAATATCATCCTTGCAGATTCAACTGCCATCCTGTGAGACCCTCTTCCGGGACTCCCTCCGATATTTCTCATTGCGTGGTCAACAGCTTCATAGACCTGCGGGGGTTTTGGAAAAGATGTAGCAGCGTTATCAAGATAGATTGGCATTGAAAGCTCTATTAAATATTGTCCATGGTTGATTGTTATAAAAAAATATAACTATAAGTTCAAAGCCTAAAATTCAAATGTCATCTGTCCGCTCTTAACTTCACTCCGCTTACTCTGTTAAAAATATTCTCTCTTTATCCAGCAAAATTGTTACTTTGTCACCAATTTTTATATCACTCTTTTCACATATAAACTTTTCAATATCCATAATTAAGTTGAGCTTTGTTTCAGAAAACTTTAAAAATATTCTGTTGGTTTTCTCAAGGCTTATTATGTGGTCTACAGAAAGAGTCAGGGAATTATCTTCTGTTTTGTCATAATCTGAAAGCCTTACATCCCGCGGCTTGATGCACAGAAAAGCCTTATCTCCTTTGTTAAACCTTGAGTCAATGCCTGTTTTTATCTTTATCCCTTCAACGCTACACAAAAAGCAGTCCTTGAATGTTTCAATGATTCTGCACGGGAAGATGTTTTTTACTCCTAAAAATTTCGCTGTAAGGCGTTTCCGCGGGTTAGAGAAAATTTCATGCTTTTCTCCTGACTCTACAATCCTGCCATCATTCAGAATAATTATATGGTCAGCAAGAGTAAAAGCTTCCTGAAGGTTATGGGTGACATAGATTATTGGGATACTTAAAATAGATTTTAATTTGAGCAGGTCCTGCTGAAGTTTTTCTCTTATTCTTTCATCAAGCGCTGACAATGGTTCATCAAGGAGAAGAAGTTTTGGGTCAGAAGCTATAGCCCTTGCAATTGCAACTCTTTGCTTCTGTCCTCCTGATAATTCGTTTGGATATTTTTTTTCCTTCCTGTCAAGGCGAAAAAGCTCAAGCAGTTTTCTTACCTTTTCATCTGCGTCAGACCTGTTATTGATTCCGTATGCTATATTTTCATAAACATTGAGATGCGGGAAAAGGCTGTACTCCTGAAAGACATAGCCTATTTTCCTTTTTCGAATAGGGATATTTATACCCTTCTCCTTGTTAAAAAGCTCATCTCCGTTTAATCTGATATACCCTTCATCAGGAATGATTATACCTGATAGCATATTCAATGTAAGGCTTTTCCCTGTCCCTGAAGGACCAAAGAGGACTGTAAGATGATCTCCTGATGCAGTTGTGCCTTTTTTGTTGTAAGCAGAGAACTCAATATCAATGAAAAAGTCAGATAATTTTTTCTTTAAATGATACTCTATCAATCTGTTCTCCCAAGAGAGTTAGCTTCAGGCTCATTTGAATTTATTAATACTTTCCTTTTGTAAACTTATTGACCCAGAAAAGAACTGATATTGAAAAAGCTGTAATTATCAGAACAAGGGTATTGGCTAAAGGAATATTGTTTGCCTGTACAGCATCATATATGGCTATTGAGATTGTTTGTGTCTTCTGAGGGATATTTCCTGCAACCATCAATGTTGTCCCGAAATCTCCCATTGAACGGGCAAAAGCCATAGCTGTTCCTGCAATTATTCCCCTTTTGGCAAGAGGAAGTGTTACAGATGTAAATACTTTAAACTCCGATTTCCCTAAAAGTCTTGCTGCATTTTCGATATTGATGTCAACAGATTCGATAGAAGCCCTGGCAGGTTTTATGAAAAGAGGTATTGAAGCTACTACTGCCGCTATTACAGCTCCTTTCCATGTAAAAACAACAGTTACACCAAAGACATTTTCAAGAAATCTTCCTATTGGACCATTCCGCCCGAGTACGACAAGAAGGTAATATCCAAGAACAGTCGGTGGGATTATAAGCGGCTGCATTACAATTGCATCAATGAAATTTTTTAAAAAAAAATCTTTTTTTGCAAGTATCCAAGCCATTAAAAGTCCAACAAAAAAAGAAAACAGTGTGGCTATTATAGAGACTTTAAGTGTGAGATATAAAGGAAAGAGATCTGTATGGTTCATTATTAATTTTACCTTATAAAGTTTCTTTAAAACTATTTAGTCTTATAACCGTATTCCTCCAGCATAGCTTTCCCTTTTTTGCTGCAAACAAAATCTATGAATTCTTTTGCAACTTTTTGTTTTGATGTATCTTTCAATATTGCCATTGTCTGGTTAATTGGCGGATGAAGCTCTTCGCTTATCGTAATGTAATTAACCTCAGGAACTTTTGCGATGGAAAGGGCAATGATTCCTGCATCAGCATTTCCTGTCTGAATAAATTGAAGAGCCTGTCTTACATTTTCTCCTAATATTAACTTACTCTTGATTTTATCCCAGAGCCCTGCCCTGATTAGAAATTCTTTTGCTGCAATTCCATATGGGGCATGGTCAGGGTTTGCTATGGCAATACTTTTAATATCTTTTACCAGAAGATCCCTAAGGGTTGTTACTGGTTTTACATTTTTGTTATATGCAATAACCAATCTTCCTCCGGCATAATTTCTTATTGAATCGTTTTTGAGAAGATTTTGATTTTTTAATCCCATAATATATCTGTCATCAGCAGCGGCAAAAATGTCATATGGTGCTCCCTGCCGGATTTGCTCTGCAAGCATTCCTGTTGAACCAAATGTAAATATTATCCTGTTTCCTGTTTCAGATTCAAAGGTTTTGCCCATTTCACTGAAAACAAAAAGAAGATCAGATGCAGCGCCAACAAGAAGCTCTTCAGAAAAAGCAGCGCTAAGAGGGAATAACAAAAAGAGTAAAGTTAAAGTTATACGTGTTATAATTAACATAGATAAATCTTTATAAAAAATGTAGAAACAGGTCTTTAGGTCTGTTTCTACATCTGGTTTACCAGTTTCAAATAGCACAAAAAAAAGCCGATTCCCTGTTTTGAAAAGGAAACCGGCTTTTATTTATACCGTTTCTAATCTCCTTTCCAAACACGAGGAGGCAATCTGATTTCTCAGAATACCCGAATCGGCCAAGAGCCATGTTCTTTTTCCGGAATTTAGGCTCAAAGGCTCGGAGATCGCTTCTTCTTACTGATATTAAACAGAAAAAGTCAAGTAATAAAATGTGAAGGATTATTAAACCTTTAAAAAATGGCTCATCGTTGAAGTGAGTGGGTAAAAGTTAGTGATTGATATTATCTGCCTGTGCGTTCACGCAGACAGGCGCAAAACGGCAAGAGATAAGGGGAAAAGGAAGTTGAATAAGGTTCAAAAAACTGATATTATAACAGCATGGGAAAAAAGAAGACGCTGCTGGACAAATATCGGTTCTCCGGATATAGTCCGAGGTTGATACTCTTGACTGGCTACTTGTATAAAATCTTTTTCATTAGGAGGCTGAAATGGAAGAAGAAATCAAGGAAATGGAAAATGATTTCACCAAAATTTTAAATAGAAGAACAAGGAAGCTTTCAAAAGAGGAACTGAAAAAGGAAATAATAAAATTTATTGGAGAAAATAAAATCTGCACAATTGCAACATGCTTAAATAATATTCCCCGTTCAACACCTGTCCGCTACCGCAGCAAGGATATGACTATTTATGTTTTAACAGAGGGAGGGGTTAAGATTAAAAACATTATGGAAAATCCAAATGTATCAGTAAGCCTTTACGGTGACTACTCAGGCTTTGAATCGGTAAAGGGTCTCCAGTTGTGGGGCAGGGCTGAAATAATAAAACCGGAGGATGAAGAAAAATACGCTGAAGCAAGGAGTATAATAAAATCAGAGGAACGAGAGGATTTGAAAAAACTCGGAGTCAAGGCAAGTCCTGATATGAAGATAATAAAAATAGAAGCAACACGGGCACGCTATCTGAACTTCCCTGACGGCATTCTAAACCAGGTCTGGGAAGTCTGATTTAATTTCAGATTTCGGATTGTGGATTGAATAAGCAATAAGCAGTATTGCAAGATGTTATACCTTGTCGTTCCCGCCTGCCTGCGGTAGGCAGGCGAAAGCGGGAATCCAGATATTTAATTATCAGTAATACCAAGCGACTCATCAAAAAAAATAATTGACATATTCAGTGATTAAATTTATATATCCGTCTAAGCGGATAAAAGGATTCCATTTATGAAGGATCTCGCAAAATTTTTCAAGGCAATGTCTGATGAGACAAGGCTCAGAATCTTGCATCTTTTGACATACGGGGAATTATGCGTATGCGACCTGATGGAGGTGTTGTCACTCCCTCAGTCAACAATATCACGGCACATGGCATATTTAAAAAATGCCGGACTTGTTATTGACAGGAGAAACGGGGTTTGGGTTCATTATTCTTTAGCAAAACCAAAAAATAATATTCATTATCTGCAGTTGAAATGCATTAAGGATGATTTTAAGAATTTTAAGGAATCAGAAGATGACTTTAAAAGTCTTAAAAAATTTCAGAAACACAAAAAATGTGAAGGGTAAATTATGGCTGATGAACCAAATACCAGAAAAAATGGAGTCCTGTTCCTTTGCACTGGGAATGCCTGCCGCAGCCAGATGGCAGAGGGGTTTGCAAAATCAATAGCGCCTGACGATGTTTTAGTTTTCAGTGCCGGAACTTTTCCTGCACATTTAAGCTCAAGGGCTGTAAGGGTGATGCAGGAGATTGGAATTGATATTTCAAACCAATACTCAAAGAGGATAGATGATATACCGGTTAGTGAAATAGGAACTGTAATAACTCTATGTGATAGTGCTGAAAGAATGTGTCCATCTTTTCCAGCAAAAAGAAAACTCCACTGGCCTATTCCTGACCCGGTGGGGACAATGGGGGATGAGGAGAGGGTTTTGCGTGAGTTTAGAAAAGTTCGCGATATGATAATGGAGAAAGTTGAAAACTATTTTAAATATGAGGAGTGGAAAGATGAGTGAAGGGGTATCTCGTAAGCTGTCATTTTTAGACCGTTATCTTACTCTGTGGATTTTTTCTGCAATGCTTTTTGGAGTCGGGCTCGGGTATTTTGTCCCTTCAGTGGTAAATTTCTGGAATACTTTTAACTCAGGCACCACCAACATCCCGATTGCAATAGGGCTTATACTGATGATGTATCCGCCTCTTGCTAAGGTGAAATACGAAGAGCTTGGAGAGGTATTCAAGAACACAAGAGTGCTTGCGCTTTCACTGGTTCAAAACTGGATAGTTGGGCCTGTGCTAATGTTTGCTCTGGCAATAATATTTTTGCGCAATTACCCGCATTATATGGTTGGACTGATAATAATTGGCTTGGCACGATGTATTGCAATGGTTATTGTATGGAATGAACTTGCAAAGGGAGATACAGAATATTGCGCCGGACTGGTTGCATTCAATAGCATATTCCAGGTTCTGTTCTTTTCTGTTTATGCCTGGATATTCATAACCATTTTGCCAGCCTGGTTTGGCTTGAAAGGAAGTGTTGTTGATATCACGATAAGTCAGATTGCAAAATCTGTTTTCATATACCTCGGAATTCCATTCCTTGCAGGAATCATTACAAGGTTTACATTGATATCAATCAAAGACAAGGAATGGTATCATAAGAAATTCATCCCAAAGATAAGCCCTATTACGCTAATAGCCCTGCTGTTTACTATCATAGTAATGTTCTCACTTAAGGGTGAATACATTGTTAAAATCCCAATTGATGTTCTTAGGATTGCAGTTCCGCTGCTTATCTATTTTGTAATAATGTTTTTTGTTTCCTTCTATATGTCATATAAGATTGGTGCAGATTACAGGCAAAGTGCAGCACTTTCCTTTACTGCGGCAAGCAATAATTTTGAGCTTGCTATTGCAGTTGCAGTTGCTGTATTTGGAATAAACTCTGGGGAGGCTTTCGCAGCGGTTATTGGTCCGTTGGTTGAAGTGCCTGTTCTTGTAAGCCTTGTAAATATTTCATTGAGATTTTCAGAAAAATATTTTAATGTACAGAATTCTTTTGAGAGGAGCATTTCTTAGAATTAATCCCTCTAAGAATTTTTAACTAACTTTCCTGTGGCAAGACCACAGGAAATAAATAAATTAAATTCAGGAGAAAAAAAATGAAAGGATTCAGGAAGGTATTATCTGTCGGTTTAGCTTCGTTTTGTTTGATGGCAATTAATGGCGCATTTGCTGAGACTAAAAAAGCAGCAGTTGCCACGTCTCATTCACAAGCGCCGGCAAAATTTCAAAAAAACCCACCTCTTCTTTCAGGAAAAGTCGCAGAGACTTTTAACAGCGGAGGGTACACCTATCTTTTACTTGAAAATAAAGTGAAAAAAATATGGGTTGCTGTACCTCAAATGAAAGCAACTGTCGGGAAAGAGATTGCCCTTATGCCCGGGGCTGAGATGCAAAACTTCACAAGCAAGACTCTTAAAAGAAAATTTGATAGTATTATTTTCTCTGCAGGACCTGCAACCCAGCAGGGCATGGTAAATCCTGCTGCAGCAAAGGGACTCATGGGAAATAATGGTGCAAAAGCTCCAACTGCTGAGAAAGTAAAGGTTGCAAAGACAACAGGTCCAAATGCCTATACAGTCGTCGAAATTTATAAAAACAAGGAAACACTTAATAACAAGAATGTTGTCGTAAAAGGCAAGGTGGTAAAGGTCTCTGCAGGCATTATGGGGAAGAACTGGATACATTTGCAGGATGGTACAGGGAATGCTAAAGATGGAAGTAATGAGCTTGTTGTAACTTCACAAGACATTCCAAAGGTTAATGATGTTGTAACAGCAAGCGGTACTCTGTATAAGGACAAGAACTTTGGCGCCGGATACAAATATACAGTTATTATGGAAAAAGCTTCTGTCAAGAAGTAATCAAAAGTTGTCAGGTGTCATTGCAAGGGAAGAAGGCGGTTTTTTCTTTTGCAGCGGTTTTAAATTCTTCTATCAGTGATGTTATAAGTTCCTTAACAGTGGTGATTTTATTGACTCGAAATGCGTTTTGTCCAGCAAATGCAAAGCCTTTATTCAATTTCCCTTTTTTTGCATTTATCAATGCAAGAGCTATGCAGTAAGTACTTTGCTTGTAATCGCATGTGATAATACAATGGTAGGGGCAATTGAACGGTTTTTTTACCCCGCTATTTACTTCTTCCAGAAACCTGTTTTTTATTGCCCTTCCGGGAAGGCCAACAGGGCTATTTATGAGAACGATGTCTTCTTCTTTGGATTTTATGAATTCTTCTTTAAATTTTTTGTCTGCATCACATTCTTCAGTTGCAACAAAACGAGTGGCTATCTGCACACCGGCTGCTCCAAGTTTGAGAAATTTATTTATGTCTTCGCCTGAGTAAATACCTCCGGCAGCAATAACCGGTATTTTTTTATTATGCTCTTTTTCAAAACTCTTAACAGCTGCAACTACTTCAGGTAGAATTTTTTCAAGGGTATATTCAGGGCTCTCAATCTGTTCTGTTTTAAAACCTAAATGCCCTCCTGCCAGAGGTCCTTCAACAACAAAAGCGTCAGGAAGATACTTGAAATTTCGCAACCATTTCATGCATATGATTTTAGCTGCCTTTGCAGAAGAGACTATAGGAACAAGTTTTGTATTGATTCCTTTGACCAGGTATTTCGGAAGGTCAAGCGGCAGTCCAGCTCCGCAGAAAATGATGTCCACCCTTTCTTTTATAGCAGTGTTGACCATATCGGCAAAGTTAGTTAGGGCGACCATAATGTTGACGCCTAAAATTCCCTTTGTCTTTGCACGGGCTTTTCTGATTTCATTTTCCAATGCCCTGATATTAGCTTCAAGATAGTTTTTTGTGAGGTCGGTTTCTTCCATCCCTATCATTGCAGCTGAAATGACACCGATTGCGCCTTCGTTTGCAACTGCTGATGCCAAGCCGGACAGTGATATACCTATACCCATCCCGCCCTGTATTATGGGAATCCGTGCTACTAATTCTCCTATCTTTAAGACAGGAAGGTTCATATATCTTTCCTTGTTGGTGCCATTCTTGGAGGGTTGGAGACGTGGTTTGGGTCAAAGGCTTTGCCTATCTTTTCCAAGAACTTATGGTAATTCCCTAAAGCGCTACCTATGAGTTCATGGTGGTGCGACCACTGAGCTCCGGGATATGCCCTGATTTTTATATCATGTTTTATTGATTCAACCTCATATTCCTCAAATTTTCTGACCATGGTCTTGTCAAAATAGGAGAAAAATTCCCCATATCCGATGTGTCCCATGTCATAGCTCTGCATCCATCCGCTTTCCTCGCAGTCATCAAAGAACGGAGGAATAAATCTGCTTTTAAGGTCATCAGTGTTCTGAAGCGCTTTTCTTGCGTGGTCAAGCGAGTCAAAGGCGAATTTTGTAACTGCAAAAAAACCTGCAGGAACTGTAACATTATTTGAAATTCCCAATTTAAAGACCTGCCCGCTTGAATATGGCGAAGCTTCCTCCATCTTCCCGTTTGTTTCAGCAACAATTTCTTTCAAAACATTTTCCTCATATTCGAGTTGTTTTTCTGATGTATACCCAACCAGAAGTACTCGTACCATACTCGGAGACCGTTTGTCTGCAAATTTTGATTTATCTTTTTCCCATTTTTCATAAAAATCATCTCTTGATTTAGCCCTTGCGATATAGCGCCATATAAATGGTACTCTTACGCAAACAGCCCCTATCTCAGCCTTTCCAACTTCATACATTGCCTCAACAGCTTTTTCAGAGTCTGGATATATGATTGTGAACCATTTGAATCTTTCTTTTGTCAGAGCAAAGGCTGTACTTGGGGTGACACCAACTGGTTCAGGAACACCCTTAAATGGAAGGCGAAAGAGCTTGACAGCCATTTTTGTTACAACGCCAAGCCCGCCAAAATGACCAAACCATCCCCTCATAAGCCCCCTGAGGTCAGGACCAGGTCCTTCGCCCCAGAAATAATCCCTGATTGTTGATGCAGAGCCGGTGTGGAGAATTTCTCCTGTTGGGAGTATCCACTCTGCTGCAAGGACCCTTCTGTTTGCATAACCAACCCTGTGAACAAGTTGCCCCATCCCCTGATTAAGGTGGTTTGCAATTACAGCAACCTGTGCGCCGCATGAAGGGGCGCTTGTGTAAAGCCCGAGTTTCATTGCCTCTGTCTGAAGTTCTGTGTAGGTAACATAAGGCTCAACAAGGGCGTACATGTTTTTTTCATCAATCACCATCCTATTCATCCGCTTCATATCAAGCATTATTGTGTTTGGCTTTGTTGGAACACAGAGGGTTATAAAGAATGTACCAAGAGGGATGAATGGAACTTTATACTTGTTTGCAAGCTTTATAATTGTCTGAACTTCTTTTGCTGAGCCTGGAAGGACAATACATCCTGGAACCTTGCGGTTTTTATCCCATGCAAACTTTGCATAACCGCCTCTTGAGTAAGCCTGGCAAACTGCAGGTGAGGTCGAAATGTTCTCTTTACCTACTATCTTTTTTAATTCACTTTCAATCTTTTTTGGAAAAGCCATATATTTACCTAATTAGCTATAAGCTTTTTAAAAACTTTAAAAGTTAAAAGTCTTTCTGCGGGGTTAGAAAACCCCGCCTATTGATAGGCGGGACATTCTTGTCCCGCAGCAATTTTCTTTATCTTAAACCCTCTAATCCTTGAATCCTTTAACCCTTCATTTTAAATCGCTTCTGCAACTACCTCTACAAAGTCATAGACCTTAATTTTGCTCTTTGTCTTTTTTGCTGTATCTTTAAAATTCCATTTACAGAACGGGCAACCTGCTATTATTGCATCTGCGCCAACTGAGCTAGCCTCATCAAGCCTTTCAGTTGCTGTCCATGTAGCAAAATCATTGAAAGCCCATTTGACTCCACCTCCGGCACCACAGCACCATGCATTTTCTCTTATCCTCTCCATTTCAACAAGATTTAACCCAGGAATCTTTTTTAAAACATTTCTTGGAGGCTCATATACACCGTTAGTTCCTCTTCTCCATTTTTTTACCGGTTCAGTTCTCCCAAAGGACACCCTTTCGCCTTTCCATAAAATATATGGCTCACTCAGCCTTGCAAGACGGCAAGAATCGTGGTAAGAGGCATTGAGCTTTACAGGCTTTGTGAGATTAAGCTTTCCAAGTTCAATCAGCTGGTTTACATATTCAGAGGTGTGGAATACTTCATATTCCATTTTTTCCTTTTCTCTTAATCTCTGATAATCAACTTTCCACACATGATAGCATTCTGCACAGCTTGTAAGGACTTTTTTAGCGCCGCTTTTTTCAAGCACTTTCATGTTATGCGCCATTATCTTTTTTGCCTGTTTTGTATCACCAATCCTTATTAATGGATTACCGCAGCACCACTCATCAGGTCCCATGATGGTAAAATTGACTGAAGCAGCATTTAAGATTTTTATTGTTGAAAGCACTATCTCAGGATGAAGGTATGAAGAGGTGCAGCCGGCAAAATATACTATCTCAGGCTTTTCTGAAAAAGGCTGTTTCCCTTGCAGCCAGTTACTGCGTTTCTCATGAGGATTTCCATATGGATTGTGCTTATCGCATACATTCTTAATAATTTTTTTGTGGACTGGCAGAGGGGCTTTTTTCTTTTCAACAGCATCTGCCCTGAAGGCTTCTATTACCTCAAGCCGTTCATTGTCAATGCATCTTTTGCACATTACATCGCAGGCGCCGCACAGCGTACATTTATAAAGGACATCAAGTAGTTCTTTTGAATAACCTATCTCTTTATCAAGGTAAGCCAAAGACATATCCATGATTCCCTGACAGGAGTAGGCATCAAAAAAATAGCGGCTGCTAATCGGGCATATTTTATTGCGTCTTTTGCTTTTAGACCATATTGGGTCAATCCACTTGCAGCTTGAGCATCTTACACACATTTCAATATCATATCTGTAGTCTTTAAGTTTCATTTATTAGTGTCCTATCTCATATAGAGCTTTCAAATTACTACCACTGTGAATCTTTTCGTTCTTGTCATTGCGAGCGTAGCGAAGCAATCTCATCTCTTGACTTAGAGGAAACTTTAATGGGAATCTCGTTTTGAAATTGCAGAGCCTATTCTGAGCAAAGCGAGAGAACTCTGAGATTGCTTCGTCGCTTTGCTCCTCGCAATGACAGATGGGAAAAGTACTCATGTTAAATAACATCAAAAACACAATCTCCCGGGGTTCATAATTCCATTAGGGTCAAAGATATTTTTTATCTTTTTCAAAGTTTCTTTATATGGTTTTGCTTTTTCCAATAGCTTTTCACCCCATTCTCCATGAGGGTTGCTGAAATGAGCGCCTTCTGAAAACAGGGTTTCTCTTATTTTTGAATCTAATTTTTTAATTTTTTTGAATTCAAAGCTCTTTTTATCTCCATAGAAAAAGTGGAACTGGCAGTAACAGGCTCTTCCATACTCAAGAGGCTGTAAATATATTCCAATATCTTTTTTATCATAGCCAAGTTGTGAAGATAGTTTAAAGACTACATCCTTTGTCATGGAGAGCTTATCAAATGTTGTAAGAAAACTTATTTCATTGCAGAAACCTTTAAAGCGGTTTTTCCAGTAAGATACATCATCCATCCACGGCTTTCTAAGCATTGATAATATTATTTCTTGTCCCTTTTCATGTCCCGGCAAGGCTTCACTTAAATTGAGTGATAAATCTGAGGCAATCCTGCCTAATGCCTCTTCCTGGTAAGCTATTTTTTCTTCTGCTTTTCTTAATGAGCCTGCAAGGCAGATGATTAATACAAATTCAGGGAATTTATTTTTTAAGCTGTTAAAGTCTTCAGGAAAATTTTCTGAGAGAATCAAAGAAAGATTGAGCGAATTAAGAATAAAACATTCGTTTCCAACCATTGACTGCTGGATTCTGTAAGCAGTTTCTTTTATTTTTCCAAGGTCGCTGCTGCAAAGAAAAAAAACTTTTCTTGTTTTTGAAAAATGCTCTATTTTTAGATTCATCCATGTAACAATCCCGAGTGTTCCCTGAGCGCCCTGAAAAAGCCTGAAAAAGTCCATTCCCGGTCCATAGGGGCATACCATATCTGCCAACGCATTATCCGGGGCACCGGGGACAGAGGCTGAGCCTGTTCTTAAAATTTCACCTGTTGGAAGAACTACTTCCATAGTTAGGATTGGGTCAGCATATTCAAACTTCGGGACAAGCATTGGCTCTCTTTCAAGAAGGCTTGTAAGGGCAGATTTTTCTCTGTGTGGCAGAAGAGGGTTATAGGCAGTCATACCCTCTTTTTCAAGCCCATCCTGAAGTTTTCCCCATGTAACACCCGGTTCAATTCTTGTTCTCCTGTTACGCTTGTCGATTTCCAAGACTTTGTCCATTCTCCTCAGGTCAACTATAATACCACCTTTGGATGGAATAGTTGTCCCGTAGAAATGGACACCTGAGCTTACAGGTATTACGGGGATATTTTTTTCGTTTGCAAGTTTTACCACTGCCTGAATTTCCTTTGAGTCCTTTGGTTTTACAACGTAATCAGGCATTGAAAAAGGGCAGAAACTGTAATCTTCTGCAAAAAATCTTAATGCAGAAGCATCATTGCTTGCATTTTCTTTTCCAACTATATTTTTAAGTTTTGTGATTAGTTCCAAAATTTTTTAATCCAAAAGTTTTACAGGTGAAACAAAAAGGTAGGAGTGCCTTTAGCCTCTCCTACCTGTGCATAACCCCATATCATTAATCTATAATCTCTTCCACATCATTCTACACTGATAAAGCATTAAACCTGCAAAAGCCATCCTTAGGCAACTCTCCTGTCATTTTAAAAAAAACATTTAGATTCAGCCCTTCATAAAAGGCTGTACAGGTTCCTATATCAACATATCTGCATGGTAAAATATTTGCTTCCTTTTCTCCCATAACTTTTTTTAAAAGCTGATTTATTGCACATTTTTTTACAATATGGATTAATTTCTTATGGGAAATCTCTTTATATGTCCACTCATCATTGCCCCTTGGGCTAAGAAAGCTTATTTCCAATAATCTTTGAGGCACACTCGGAAAAACATGTCCTGTTTTAGCTGCCACATTATAAATAACTTCCCCAATCCTGTCCCTGTATTTTCCTTCAAGCTCAAGAATCCTTTTAGCCAGATTTCTTCCATAATCTCCAAAAACCCTTTTAGCGATTTCATCTTTATCATAGTCCTCTTTACCATTGGCTTCAGAAGCATATTTTTCAACAAGAGGTTTAATATCAAACTCCTTATCTAAGATATCAAGAAATTCAGAATCAATATTGTATTTATACTTAGAACTCAAACCATTCTCCTGATTTAAATTTCCTGAAGCTTACTGCAGGAAACTCAAACTGTAAAGAATAATTTCATATATTCTCTTGCTGCGCGTTCACAAAGGACCTATCTGTTTGGAGTTGTAAAATGGAAAAAGGCATCAAACTGGCAACGGCCATCTTTTGGCAATTCAGCTGTCATTCTGACTCCAACATCTAACCCAAGTTTTTTATAAAGCTCATCGCTTAAACCTATGCAGTAGTGTTTGCATGGAAGTTTATTTGCAATTTTTTCTCCAACTGCCTCTTTAAGGGCTTTGTTCATAGTGCATAAATTGACAAAATATGTCAAACACTTATAAGAAATTTCCTTCCAGCGCCATTTGTCCTCAACTCTTACAGACAAAATAGCTATCTCAATCAGGCGCTGTGGAATGCTTGGGAATTTATGCCCGGTTTTCTCAGCCACCTGATAAATCAGTTCAGCGCTTCTGTCTCTGTAATTCCCTTCAAGTTCCAATATGCGGTTAGCAAAATTGATACTATATTTCTTAAATAGCTTTTCACCTATCTCATCAGCTTCCTTGTCGCTTTTTCCCTTTATTGCGCTGGCATATTTTTCTGCAATGCTTTTAACTGCAAACTCTTTTTCAAAGGTTTCAAACAAACTGTCATCTATGAAGTATTTTAAAGCTTTCTCACTCATTTTTTGCTTCCTTTCATAGTTTAATAATATTAGCTTTTAGCAGCAGTTTTTATCCTCTGCCTCTGAGTTTCCACTAGATAATCACAGCGCAGGCATCTTGAGCTTTCTCGTATTACATCATCCTTGCTCAGTGTGACCTCCACTTCTTTATTAGCTGACATTCTCTCGCTTACAGGTATTAGTGGAGTAGCTGTACGATTATGTTTTGCAGGAGCTCCTTTAGGATTAAACTTGACAGTGCTATCATAGTGCTCAAGCCACGGATAACGGGTCTTTAACTCCTCATCTGTCAGGAAATCCTTTGCGAGATATTTATCAATATTCCTTGCTGCCTTCTCACCCTGCCCAATTGCCGCAGTTACAGTTGAAGGACCTGTAACCGCATCACCTCCGGAAAATATATTAGGAATGTTTGTAACCATTGTATGCTTGTTAATAAAAACAAACCCTTCATAGGAAAATCCAATGCCTACCTCTTTCATAATCTTTTCTGCATCAAGCTTCTGTCCTATAGCAGATATTATAGTATCAACGTCAAGGGTAAATTCTTTTCCGGGAACTGGAACAGATTTATTTCTTGCTGTACGGTCATAACCCTTCATCATCATTTCTTCGCAGACCAGACTTTCTGCTTTTCCATTTTTGCCTTTGATTTCTTTTGGTCTTGCAAGAATACGGAACTTGACTCCTTCCTTTTCAGCTTCCTCAACCTCTGCCTGTATTGCAGGCATTTCTTCAATATTTCTTCTGTATACTACTGTCACATCTGCCCCCTGCCTCAAAGCAATACGGGCTGCATCAATAGCTGAATTGCCACCTCCGATTACAGCAACCCTTTTGCCGATTTTTGGATTTTTCCCGCTGCGGCAGTCTCTCAGAAAGTCAAGTGCCTGAATAACCCCGTTCATTTCCTCTCCCGGAATCCCAATTGATGGGGAGCCTTGCGCCCCAACTGCAATAAATATAGCCTGGTAGCCCTGGTTTTTTAAAGCATCAATAGAGATATCTTTTCCAACCTCTGTGTTGAGTTTAAGCTCAATACCAAGGTTTAATATAAAATCAATTTCGTTATTAACGATTTCCTGCGGAAGGCGGTATGCGGGTATCATTGAAGTTAACATGCCACCAGGTTTGTCGGCTTTTTCAAAGACTGTTACCTGATAGCCAATCCTTCTTAAAAAATATGCACATGAAAGACCTGCAGGTCCTGAACCCACTATTGCTATTTTTTTCTTTGCATTGCGGGAATCTTCTTTAATTGTTGGTTTTAAACTACTTGATTTTGACGAATCAGCCATATATCTTTTCAGGCTTCTGACTGAGACAGGATTGTCAGTTTTCCTGCGCTCACACATTGTCTCACATGGATGCGGACATACTCTGGCGCTTACTGCAACAAAGGGATTCCGTTCTCTGTGAATACGGATTGCCTCGTCAACATTCCCTTCTCCTAGGAGAGATATATATGATGGAACATCAACATGGGCAGGACATTCATACTCACACGGTGCTACTAATTCTAAAGCCTTTTCAGGGCAGACCCTTACGCATTCAAGACACCCTCTGCACTGGTCAGGAAACCACATGGCTAAACCCCATGCATCCATAGGCATTACTTTCCCTTTATCAATACGGGTTAGATAAACCTTATAAACGCATTGTGGACAAACTTGGACACATTTCCTGCAATTCATAGGAAGTTTACATTTATCTCTGTTAATAGCTATCTGAACTCGTGCCATTAATTTTACCTCCAAAAAAATAAAGAATAAACAAAATTACCAAATGTCTCTGAGCCCGGGAGTGGTGCTCCGTTCTACCATTTCAATGGCCTCATGACGGCAGTGGTTTGCGCATTGTGAACATCCATAGCATTTGTTCATGTCAATATTTAACTTGTTGCGGCTTACCTGTAAAGACATAGCACCAAACTGACAAAAAGTAATACATTCCCCGCATCCAATGCATCTGTCATAAATTGGCCTTGCGCAATATTCCCCTTTAAGAAGAACTTCATCAACACCATAATCAGTACGACCCCTTATCCCAAGGCAGGTAGGATACTCACAATTGCAGATTCCTCCTATGTAAGGAGTATAAAAAGTCCAGAGCGTGTGAACATTGCCCCTCCTGTCAAAGTGGCGAAGCCTCTGCTTTGCTTCTTTTACTGAAAGAAATGTCATGTTTCTGAAGGTTTCAGGCCATCTTTCCCACTTGTAAATACCTACACCTAAGGATAGACAGGTCATTGCATCATCGTTATTATACATGCCCCGGGATTCCCTTTTGCAGATACATTCCATTATTCCTATCGGATAGGTAAGCTCAAGCATCTGTTCTGCCTCTTCAAGAGTTACTACCTGTCCAAAGTGGTAATTAGCCATAAAGCTCCCGACTTTTTTCTTCAATATTGGGAGTTTCTTTACATCTTTCCCTGTAGCCTCAAGAACCTCTTTCATTAAATCAGAGAAGAGAATATCTAAATCTACCTGAGCCCCTGGCGCTATAACAAACTCTCCGTCTTCATTCATATAATATTCCGGTGGCTTCTGGTGAGGACTAATTATTTCCCCTACTTTTCTTTCTGCTTTTTCTGCTTTTTTCTGCGCATCCTTTTTCTTCCTGCGGTACATATTTGCAGAAAAATTCTGGGCAGCTAAAAACCATTTCCCTCCATCTCCATGTTCAATACAATGATGACACATTTTAACTACTCCTTTCTTTCATTCAGAAATGGAATTATTCCAAAAGATTATTTTTAATCAAACAACTGTTTGAAAATTATGTTTTCTGCTATATTTTGTCAAGTGGAAATTAAGTTCCTAATGTCAATAATTTCTGCCATGAAAAAAATTGACTATACACCTTTCAAAATATATACTGAGAGCAATTGGGGAATGAAGGTATATAGGGTTGGGAGTCAGGACAAATATTTCGTATCATTTAAGCTGTGAATTAGAAATTCCTATGGCGGAAACAGCCAGGCACTTGGGAGTCTGTACTTCTGCTATTGCAAAGGCTATTCAAAACATAGATATTAATGAAAATAAGTGATAATATTCAACACCGTCCCCTATCTTATATGAGGTTGGATGACCTTATCGCTACTTTATCGCTACTTTAAAAAGAACAAACTTACCTTTTATAAAACCAGCTATAAAAGCAAATGGAGTCAAAATAAGGACAAGCGCATGGGTTTGTTTCACAGTAAATATCCAGAAGAGACCTACTGTTGCTAAAATTAATCCAACAAGGGACCACATCATGCCGGCAAGAAGAAAAAGATAGCGCTTGGGTATTGCAGGATTAAATTTTTCTTTGAACATAAGTTATCTTTTAAAATTAAAACATACTTGCTTTTAACAGTTATATCTTTGTAAAAATATTTTATTTTACTTAGTCTGTCAAGGTCAATATATAACATGTGATATATACTGGAGACTCATTAAAAATTTAGCAAACTAATTTTTGATACAGTGCAGTGGCGGTAAGATATAGAATGATAATAAAATCTAGGACTGAGTATTAAACAAATTATTAATACCAACACTTTTGACCGCTAACAATTGTTTCGTAAAATAGTATGAACGGTATTTTGTGACTGCCCTTTTAAAGATGTCTAACTTTTACCCATATTTTTTGATTAAGAATTAAAAATCTTTTTGGGAGGTGGAGCTTGTTTTATAAGCCTTTTCAGACTTGTTGGTAAAAGTCAGTTAAGATGTTGGAGTAAAAGTTAGTTTTTTTGAAAAGGTTTTTCTGGAAACTTAACTACTGTTCCGCTACCATGAGCTTCTGTCCAACCTAAGAAAAATGGAACAAAGAAAATAATCAGTAAAAAAAAATCATGAATTTCCGTCCGGTAAGAAACATCCACTACTGCATTTCCACCCCTCTTTCTGGCTTCCTTTTCCAATTTACGAAATACCTCTTGGCTTGAATTAAAGTCATCACCATACCACATATTCCATCTCCATACTTCCGCATGCACTAACCCTATCGACTGTGAGCCTTCTGGGATGTTATCTTTGCTTTTTAATACACCAAAAGTAGGAACTCTGTGTTGAAAACTGCATGCAAAAAGAAACATTGCCATCGACATTACCATGCAACCTACTCTCAGATATTTCCGATTTTGCTGTATATTTTTCATATTTATTTCTCGTATTTTATAGCCATACCACTAATATGGTATTCGATATATCCAAAAATAAAAGGTATAATAGGCATACGGGTAACTACATAGGACTTGACATTAACTATCGCATCTGCCCCAACAGTTCTAGCTTTTTCTGCCAAGTTGTTTTTGGCTTTTCCCAGATCAGCCATAGGAGAACCGTAGTAGAAAAACCCCCATGTCCATGCTTCCGTATGAATCAGTCCCAATGCTTTGTATGGTTTCTTCATATCACAAGTAAACATTTGTGCATCCCCTCCTTCAAAAGGAGCATAATGTACAAACGAACAGCTCGCAACCATTATTAATAGTAAGGCTAAGACTCCACCAATAATACACTTATTTTTTCTCATGATTTGTTTCCCTCCTACTTAAACTTTATTGCCATACCACTCACATGGTAATCGGTACTCCCTAGTATAAATGGTATTCCCGGTCCACGCCCAGATATAAACCCCATATACCCACCTAAAGTTCTATTATCTACATGTGCTTCCACGTTAATTATTGCATCAGCTCCCATATTACCAGCATCATCGTGTAATTTAGTATAAGCCTTATCCAATGAGGAAATAAATGGAATTAACCAGAACAAGGTAGTTGTCCACGTTTCAACATGTACCACCCCTATTTCTTCATAAGGGCGCTCTACCCTATCTAGAATAACAGGCTTATACCCTTCCCCTATATTGGCATAATGAGTAAAGGAACACCCGTACATCAAAATGAAAGATAATAACATCACCGATATCTTAAATAAATTCTTTCCCCTATTTTTCATCAAGACCACCTCGTTTAATTTGAGAATGCCAAAACCTAAACAGAGTTACATGTTTGAAAAAAGCAAACCACACTCGCATAATTAATGTCAAGTTATTTTTATGCATTTTTTAGTGTTGTGATTTAAAAGTTAGGTCTAGACCCTAAAAGTTATATATTTTAATATAGATAAATACTTAATTTGTTTTTACTACTATAAGGCTTTATATTATTTTTCCTTCTTTCCTGTTGACTAATTCATGGAGAAGTTTTACCTACTGAAAAGCTGGCTGGCAAAAAAACAGCCATTAATAGTTTTTATAAAATATCTGAATTATGCTTCAAAACGTTCCTTGGAGGAAAAAATGGAGAGATTGGATGATTTGTTTAAGCTGGCTTACGGATTTGCTGTATCAAAGATAATTTTTACCTCTGTTAAGTTTGGAATCTATAGCAAACTCTCAAAATGCGAGAAGACCGCTTCGGAGCTTGCAAAAGAGCTTTCACTTCCCGAGAGGTCTTTTTCAAGGCTTTTAAATTCCTGCACTGCTTTGGGGATTCTTAAAAAGAGGAGTGGCAGATATTCAAATTCTCCTGTGGCAGAGGAGTTTCTTGTAGAGGGGAAGCCTGAATATTTTGGATTTCATTTAATTGCCCTCAATGAGAGGCTTTATGGTCCATGGGGAAACCTTGAGGAGATTATCAGAAAAGATGAGTATCACCCCTCTGTTGACGGAAAATCAGATGATATAATCAAGGCAGTTGCAAGCACAAAGGAATTTGCGCGCAAGGCAATGATGTCCCAGCACAACTACAGCCAGCAACTGGCAAAGGATTTTGCAAATGAGGCTGACCTTTCAAAATGCAAGAGGATGCTGGATGTAGGAGGAGGAACAGGAATACAGGGCTGCTTACAGCAGTGAAAAAATAGGATTTCATTGTTGATTTGATTTAAAGCGCATCACCTTTATTGACAAATGCATTAAATCAGTTAGAAAGAAAAAAAATTTCTGCGCCCATAGCTCAAATGGATAGAGCGACAGACTACGGATCTGTAGGTTGAGGGTTCGATTCCTCCTGGGCGCGTTTAAAATTTTCAGATAGAATAAGAAAAGACAACGTCAGACTATGTAAAAAGTCGATTTTTCAAAAATGCGAGCCAATAAAATCAATAGGTTGTAAATAGTAAAAGTTCAAAAACCTGGGTTTTCACACAGTCTGACGTTCTCTTTTGCTTCTATAAATAAGAATAATATGTCAATTAGATTTTATGATGAGAAAATTTGTGTAATCTTTTTTAAACCTGAGTAATCACTTTATTATTGACAAATAAATCAAACTCAATATAGTTGAACTCAAGAAATAGCACAAGAATTAACCTCTCGATTTTCTCTTTTTTTCATGAGGAGAAAAGGTGGAACACTTCTCACAACAAACAAAATCTCATTTCTTTAAAAAATTTAAATTCTTATTTTTTATCTTCATTTTTGTTTTCGCAAATATTTTCCTTTGCCCGGCATCACTAAAAATATGTTCACACATTTCTTAATTTTTAATCTTTTTGTTTATCGTTGCAGGTAAAAAAAGGAGGAAGCCCCTATGGAGATTTTTAAAATCACTAAGAGATTGGATAGAGATGTTATATTTATCAAGAAAGGTTATTTCTGGGTAAGAACATTATCTGTCGGGTTATTGTTATTTTTTATGCTTATAGGATGTACAACTATCGTACCTAAATCCGAATTGGAATATAGTCCTATATATTCAAATCCATCATTGGTTAAGAATAAATCTATGATGATAAAAGTAGGTAAAATTCAAGATATCAGAGAGGTCAATAAGGAAGAAAAGGATAAGGCTTATATAGGTAAAGAGGTTGCTGATACAGGTTGGACTGCTAACAAATATTTTCTTGAAAAGAATGTTGATGATTTTTTTCGTGAAGTACTCAATAAAGAACTGATTAAAGCTGGTATACAACCTGTGGAATCTGATAAGGATGAAGTATCTTTATTCCTTGATTGTAAAATTAAAGATTTTTGGGTTAGAGCTGGTTACTTTACAAGCACCTTAAAATCAACGGTTGTTATTGAAATGAAATTAAGCAATCAAAATGGAAATGAGCTTTTACTATCTGAAGGGAAGGGAGAACATAGTGCCTTTTTTAGAGGAGGAGATGTTAAAAAAGATATGACAGAATCTTTAAGAAAATCATTTCAAGAGGCTTTGGAGGATTGCTTAATAAAATTATATATGTTCCTTGCTACCACTTAAATTACATTAATAGTGAATACTATTAGAATAAAAAATAACAATTTTTGAAAGGGGGTAATTATATGAGTGTTTTTAAAATAAGTTCTAAATTTTTGTTCTTTTTATTTATAATTATCTCATGTATTGGATGCATGAGTTTTAATTACAAACCAGATTTAAGTTTGGGTTTAAGCTCTGAAACTATACAAGCAAAAGTGCAGATAGAGGAATTCATTGATGAAACACCTCAAGGAGATCATTCAAAAAAAATAGGTGGTACATCTTGTACCTCTGCAGATACTCTTGAAGGATCATTAACAGTAGGCATAACTAATGCTGTAATGAAAGCTTTTTATGAGAGTCAAGTTTTTGATATAATAACAAGGAGAATTGATAATCCAGACTTAATTCTACGAGGTAAAATCCATAGATTTTATGGAAAAGCAGGTCCTAATGCTCTATTTTGGTGTACAATTCCTATTGACCCGATCTGGTTATTTGGTGTGCCAGTGCTTTCAAATGAAGGAGAAGTAGATATAGAAATTTCCCTTTTTTCTCCAAAAAGAGAATTGATAAGCAGTTACAGGCAGATGACAGAATTTTCCGGGCTTTATACTATGTATAATAATCCAACATTTGGAATAGGAACTCAATTAAATAATGCATTTAATAAAGTTATAAGTGAAATCAGAGATAAAATATTATTAGATAAAAACAAGTTGGAAAGATCTAACTAAATCCTTGGAGGTAGTGTTCATGACTCCTGTAGAGGGTGGTTAGCTTAATATATTTATGATGAGTTTTCTCTTGAGAACATCTAAATGATTCCTTCTTCTACAAAGACCAGAAATGTGCATATGTAATTGTCAAGGCTATTCAAAATATGAAAAGTTAAATTAATAATTTTCAACAACCTCCCCTTTTTCTGAAAAGCTTGACAGCAAACTTTTTCAATAATATTATATTTCTTATTATAGAATAAATTTAAAAGTAAATGTTATGCGCGAAGGAGTAAGAAAATGACAAAACTATTGGAAAAGGCATTCAAAAGAGCATCTAAACTGCCTGATTTGGAACAAAACACTCTCGCGAAGTGGTTACTTGATGAACTTGAATCTGACAGAGAATGGGATAATAAATTCGCTGATTCGGAGGATATCCTCAGTCGGCTTGCAGATGAAGCATTAGAAACACACAGAAAAGGAAAAACCAAACAATTGGATTTGAAACGACTGTGAATTCCAAGACTTCAGACGAGTTTTGGAAGCATTACGCAAACTTGCCTGTTGAAATCAAGAAACAGGCACGACAGGCATTTCATCGCTTTGTAAATAACCCTTATCATCCAGGCTTGCACTTCAAAAGAATTCATTCAACACGTCCTATATTTTCTGTTAGAATATCAAGAAATTATCGTGCCGTCGGTATTACTCACGATAATGAGATAGTATGGTTTTGGATAGGATCTCATAATGAGTACGATAAGTTGATTAAAACAATGAGAAACGCATAACGACAAGCGAGATTAGATGCTCCCTAAAATCTTTGCTTATTTTAATTACTTGAGTGGAAATAGGGGACGTTGTTGAAAAAGAACACTTTACAATTGCTGTGAGGTTGGACAACCGGAAGTTAGATTAATGATTTGGCTTGAAGATAACTTTTGACTTCTTTTATAAACTTTTCTGTTTTTTCTAAAAAAGGCTCAACCTGTTCAGAAGTAAGTTCAACATATTCTTTATAGTCTCCACGCTGTCTTATTTCAAAGGCAGTATTTATTGCTTCGCCCATTTCCGTGGTAAATATTCCGTCTTTAATAAATCTAACGTTGAAGTAAGAAAGCACTCCACTATGTTTGGAAGATGAATATGGTTCAAATATTAGAAGTGCAAGTACTGCATAGAACATTGAGTAATAGATTCTGTTTATTACCGCTCTTGGACTCTTCTTGCCATTAAGAAGAAACTCCGCTTCATCAAAAGTTTCTTCAGCCTGTTTCAAACGGTATAATGCCAATTCTTTTTTTTTCTCTTCAATAGTCAAATAGTTATTCCTTCTCTTTCGATAGCCTTGTACAAGGGTGACTGGTCCATTGGCCCTTCTTCCAATTCTTTTTTCCCAAAAATCACTGCTGTTATGAAACAATCATTTTTTAAGTTAATACTGAATATGATTTTGTCTATTTCAGATTCAATAACAAAGGAAATCTCTGGCAACTTAATCATCACATCAATATCTGAATCAGGGCTATCTTCTCCTCTTGCTTTTGACCCAAAGATTCTGAAATCGAGAAGCCCATAACGCTCCTGCAATTTTTTTTTTAACTCCAAAAGTGCAGACTTTTCGTTTTCTTTAATTGGCATTTGTTTTGATTAAAAATTATATTTTTATATTACTATAAATCATATTTTTATACAAGTACTTAAAAAATACACCTTGACCAATTTTTAAAGTTCTGGGTAAATATAATCTAATTAAAAACTACAGACGGGAATGGGAGACATCTATGAAAAGAGCTGTCAACAAGAAATATATAAAAGAACAAAAATTATAAAATACGTCTATTCGTGTTTTAACACATTATATAGATTCAGTTAGGGTTCCTCAATCGTTGGTCGGTGTTTTTGCTCAGGTAAGTAAGACTGAATGCTTCCGGAACTTTTCATCATGTGATGATGAGAGGACAGACAGTTTATTCAAAGTCATGAATTGGGTATATCTGCAAGAAGAGATAGCAAGGCATTTGCAGAGTATACTTATGTAATTGTCAAGGCTATTCAAAATATGAAAAGTGAAAGTGATAATCTTCAACAACCTTCCCTTTTTCCTTTTTTTACTGTTATTTTTTCTATTGCATTAGTTTTAATATCTCTTCTTTCCCAATTTTGGAGCAAAGCAGAAGGGCAAACAGTTAAATCATCTATACCCTGGAATTCTGTGAATGATTTTACATATCAACTGCAGGATATAAACCTTAATACCATAGAAAAGACAAAATTTGATTTAGTCATAATAGATTACTCAAGAGATGGTAGTGAATCTGGGAGATTCACTGCTGAGGAAATTGAGGCATTAAAGAATAGCGCTAATGGTCTAAAACTTGTGCTTGCATATGTGAGTATTGGAGAGGCAGAAGATTATAGATGGTACTGGAAGAAAAGCTGGGATGTAGATAAAAATGGTATTCCTGATAAAGGAGCTCCTTCGTGGCTTGGCCTGTCTAATCCTAACTGGCCCGGAAACTATAAGGTCAAATACTGGGAACCTGAATGGCAGGCAATAGTCTTTGGGTTACCAACAAGTTATCTTGATAAAATTATTGAGGCAGGTTTTGATGGAGTTTATCTTGATATTATAGATGCCTATGAATACTGGGGTCCTGACGGAGACAGCGGCAAGGATAGAAAAACAGCAGAGGATGAGATGGTTGACTTTGTTGTTAAGATTTCAGAATACGCAAGGAGTAAAAACTCTGACTTTGGTATATTCCCGCAAAATGGTGCCCCATTAGGGAAACATGAAGAATATCTTAATGCAGTAACTGGAATAGGACAAGAAGATATTTATTATGGTTATAATAGTGATGGGGAAAAAACGCTTAAGAAAATTACAAAGGAATTAGAAGGATACCTTAATGTTTTTAAAAATGCAGGAAAGCTCGTATTAACCATTGATTACCCTTTTTCATGCTCTGAAAATAAACCTTGCTTTAATAAAAAATCTAAGAAGAAAATAAATAATACTTATAAAAAATCCAGAGAGAATGGTTATATTCCGTACTGTACTGTTAGAAACCTGAACTACCTGACAATTAATCCAGACAATCAACCTGATTAGGTAATTTTTCTCTCAAAATAGGGGGACGTCAGACTATGCGAAAACCCCACTTTTTGAACTTTTGTGGTTTCTTGCTTATTGATTTTGTTGACTCACATTTTTGAAAATCGACTTTTCACACACTCTGACGTCCCCCTTTTTAAAAACAATAAAACAACATTGGTCGGCGTGATAAGATGGTATAACAGCAAGGGAAGCAATGGCATATTGGAAGGACTCAACAGTTTGGTACAGGCAGCAAAGGCAAGAGGCTATAGAACATTCAAAAATCTCAAGATAATAATCTATATGCTTACAGGAAAGTTGGACTATAGTAAAGTTGGGTTACCCACTTGAAACGAGAAAGAACCAAAAATGTAAATTGGAATTTTAAACTTCCAATTGTTGATTTTTTTACCAAAACTGCCACGATTGGGTTGAAAGCACATAGATTCCCAAAATAAGATTTGCAACTCCATGGGCAATGATGCAAGAAAATAAATCTTTCCTGTAATAGAGCAAGCTATTATAGACTGCGCCTGCTATTATCCCGACAAGCCATTCATTGTGCTCCGAAGCAAATAGAAGAGTTGTTATTATGAAAGAAGACCATGTAAATTTTCCAAGTGGCACGCTTTTAAAGTCAGGGTTAATTATATACCTTATGAGAAAAGACCTCCAGAAAAGCTCTTCAAATATGGGAACAACCAATGAAGTTCCCGCAAGTCTGAAAAAGATTAGAAAATATGCCAGTTCTTTGCTCTCGAATTTGTAGGGATTAAAACTTGAATGGCTGAGCTTTGGATAAAGTCCTTCAGGAAGAACCCATATTGCAAAAACAATTATCCCTACTATTACAGGGATAAAAGAAAAATTGAATTTTATTTCCTCATAGTTTTTCCAGTAGTAAAATAAAAGAAAAGCAGTTATGATTGTTTTAATTGGGTAAATTATATAGGGACCATTATCAAACCGGTTGCCAATAGATGTTAGAACAAGAAAAACTGCAAAAGGCAGAAAATAGGGAGTGTATTGAAGCAAACCCTGTTTTTGAATTTCATTCGCCATTGTTACCTTTCCCTGCTATCGAGGATTATTGTGACTGGACCGTCATTGTGAATTTCAACAACCATTGATGCCCCAAATTCTCCGGTTTCAACCTTTGAACCTGTTTGTCTTAAAAGGGAAATGAAATTTTCATATAGAGGTATTGCTTTTTCAGGTCTTGCAGCTTCGATAAAACTTGGTCTTCTTCCCTTTCTGCAGTCAGCAATAAGGGTGAATTGAGAGACTACAAGGAAATCTCCCTTTATGTCAAGACACGACAGATTCATCTTTCCCTGTGAATCTTCAAAAATACGCAGGTTAGCAATTTTTTCTGAAAGGTATTTTACATCCTCCTCTGTATCAGTTTCTGATATACCAAGAAGTATGGCAAATCCTTTTTCTATTGTTCCGAAAATTTTCCCTTCGATGATTACAGAGGCTTTTTTAACGCGTTGTACTACTGCTTTCAAATCTTTAAAACCCTAATCTGTTTCTTTTCAAGCTGACCCCAGAAGTTTTTTAATGAATGCTTCCCGTTTCTTTAAACTCTCGAAAAAGTTACTGCTTTATTTTGCCTGCAAGTTGTTTTCCTATTTCAGTTACTTTCTGGTGGTCATCCGGTGTTGGTGGCCCATTTATCTCGTGTGTTCCAACTACTTCAATTTTGGTAGGACCAAGAATCTCAAGCGCCTGTTTAATTGCCACCCCTCCCCAGCCGTAAGAGCTGAGTATTGCGCCATATTTTAAAGGCGGCTTCAAAGCCTTTACAAGGAGCGCTCCATACATTGCAACCGGGTGCATTCCTCCAAGTACTGTAGGTGAGCCAAGGACAATTGCACGTGAATCAACAAGGTCTGCTGCAAGATTTCCCAAATCCGCAATTGCGAGGTTATAAATTTTTACGTCAATGCTTTCAGATAGCAGTGTTTCTGAAATAGTTTTTATCATTCTTTCTGTGGAATTCCACATGCTCACGTAAGCAAGAACTGCTTTTTCTTTTGTTTCTCCAACAGTCCATTTGCGATAGACTTCAAGAATCCTTTCGGGGTTTCTGTAAACAGGACCGTGGCTTGGTGCAATCATTTTAATCCCAATGTTTTCTATTTTGTCAATGGCTTTTTTTCCCATATTCTTATAGGGCATCATTATTTCCCCAAAGTATCCCTTTGCGTATGAAAGTATTTCATCCACATCGCTGTCATAAAGCCCTGCGGCAGTATGGGCTCCAAAAAAATCACAGGGGAATAGAACTCCGGTTTCTACAAGATATGTGAACATTGTTTCTGGCCAGTGAAGCCATGGGGCATCAAAGAATTTGAGAGTTTTCCCTCCAAGATCTATGGTATCATTATCTTTTACTTTCTTTATCCTTTCCTCAGGAACCTTATAGTAAACATCAGCCATCTTTGCGCCTTTTTCAGATGTAATGAGTGTGGCGTTACTCATTTCCATTATGAGTGGAATTGCATTGGAATGGTCTGGTTCAGCATGGTTCATTATGAGATAGTTTATGTTTTTTATGTCTGTAATCTGTGAGAGTTTTTCTGTGAACTCCTTTTCAAACCCGGGATTTACAGTATCAATAAGGGCGATTTTTTCTTTCCCTTTTACAAGATAAGAATTATAAGATGTTCCTTGGTGAAGCTGTATAAGCGAGTCAAAGATTTTGCGGTTCCAGTCCTTTGAACCAACCCAGTACACACCCTCAGAAATTTCCGGCACATTATGTTTACTCATCTTTATACCTCCAATATGTTTCCTTAAGCATTTCCCACTAACACATAAAAATTTTTTAGCAACAAACTATTATATTGTAATATAAAAAAGGAATTCTTTTGTAAAGGTAGATTTAAGCAGGCTCTCTTTGCATTTTCAAGACAGAGTGGGTTTCCCTGATCCCACTCTGTCTCCGATTTCTTCTTATTATCATTTCTCCAAAATTCTCTCTGCCTCTTCTCTGTAAGCGTCCATCACATAGGGGATTCCGGTAACTTTTGAAGCTTCTTCTGTTAGGGACATAAGGTCATTACGCGAGATTGTTGAAAGTCTGAAGTTTCTGCTTCCAGCCATTAACTGCTGAAGTCCGACTTTTATCTTCTGGGAGAATGTATACACGCTTACTGCACCAAGGGGTATGTTCTTTATATCCTTTCCGAAGTCCTCTCGCAGCTCTTCATAACACTCAAAGATTTCTTCTATTGTTGTTCCATACTTTGAAACTGTTTTAGGCAGGTTATTTTCTTTTAACCAATTCTCAATATTTTTTCCCACCATTCCGGGTATCATTAAAGCCCTTCCCATGCAAACTGCTTTTACATAGGGACTACCCATTGCAATTGCCTTGAATACACCGTCCTCTGTAGAAAATCCTCCCGCTATAGCAATATCCGGAACCATGATTCTTTTTTTTGTCAGCTTTTCACAGAATTCGTAAGCAAGCGCCTGTAAATAGATTGTTGGTATTCCCCACTCGTTCATCATGGGCCATGGGCTCATTCCTGTGCCACCAGGAGCACCATCTATGGTAATAAGGTCTAATTTTGCCTCTGCTCCGTAGCGTAGTGCCATGGCAAGTTCTACTGAAGAATAGGCTCCTGTTTTAAGTGTAATTCTCTTAAACCCGAGATTTCGAAGCCGTTTTACTTCCTTTAGAAATGAATCCTTGGTAACAAACCCAAGCCTTGAATGCCGTTCAAACTCTCTGATTTCTCTCTCTTCATATGCTTTTTGAACGTCATGGTGTGAAGGGTCAGGAATAACAATATATCCCCTTTTTTTTAGTTCAAGAGCTCTTTCTATTGTCTTAACTTTTATTTCTCCGCCAATACATTTAGCACCCTGTCCCCATTTCAACTCGATAGTATCCAGATGATGTTTTTTCAATACATATTCTGCTACACCAAATCTTGTGTCTTCTACATTCATCTGTACAAGTATTTCCCCATAACCTCTGTGAAACTGTTTATAAGTTTCTATTCTACGATCCATCTCAGGAGACTTTTTCACCTTCCCCTTTTTATCTAATTCAAGTTCAGGGTCTACACCGCATACATTCTCACCACAAACGAGAGTAATTCCTGAAATAGCTGCACCCACTGCAAAATGCTCCCAGTTTTTCCTTGCTATTTCTGTAGAGCCCAATGCCCCTGTAAAAACAGGCAAGCGCATTTTAATCTTTTTCTTCTGCCCATACTCTGTTTCAGTGTCAACTTTTGGAAAGATTGCTGTATCAGGGCTGGGCTTAACTCCTTTTGGCAAACCTTTTGCCCCTACAGCATACCCCTGAATATTCAGATGAGAATAATCTACAGGATAATTTTTGTCTGCTCCTGCAGTAATTACCCCGAATGGACCAGGATAAATAAGTTCACGACCCCTGAATGAAGCCATGAATATTTCACAACCACCGGTACAGCCATCGTGGCACGCTGTACAGATTCCGGACATCGGCACAACATTTCTTGAACGATTAAAAGTTCCGGTTGCCTCGTTAGCATTTGGTCTTCTAAGGTTTGTCATAATTTTTCCTCCCCTTTCTTTCTAGAACCATTTCTTTTTTCTAAAATAGAACAGCATAAAAACTACAACAGCAGACATAAGAAATAGAATTAAAGGATATCCCCATTTCCATTCAAGCTCAGGCATATACTTGAAATTCATTCCATATAATCCTACTATGAAGGTAAGAGGAATAAATATAGTAGCTATTATTGTCAAAACCTTCATTATTTCATTCATCTTGTTGCTGATGCTTGAGAGGTAGATATCGAGCATTCCAGCAAGCATATCACGAAAAGTCTCTATTGTGTCAATCACATGGATTGTATGGTCATAAATGTCCCTGAGATATATCCGTGTGGATTCGTTAATCAGCAATGATTCTCCTCTTTCTAAGCCACTTATTACTTCCCTTAAAGGCCAAATAGATTTACGCAGGAAAATCATCTCTCTTTTTAAATTATTGATAATTTGCAAAGTTTTCTGTGTTGGGTTTGCTATTAACTCTTCTTCAATAAGTTCTATTTTTTCTCCAAGTTTTTCAAGAATTATGAAATAGCTATCTATGATTGCATCTAATAAAGAATAGGCAAGGTAATCACTGCTCATTTTCCTTATTCTACCTTTCCCGTTTCTTATTCTTTCTCTGATTGCGTTAAAAACATCTCCCTCAATTCCTTCCTGAAATGAGATGACAAAGTTTTTTCCTATAACCAGACTTATCTGTTCAGTTGCAATTTCATTATTTTTATCTTCAAAAATCATTTTGAGTACTACGTATATATAATCACCGAAGTCTTCTATTTTTGGGCGCTGGTCTGTATTGAGGATGTCTTCAAGCATGAGAGAGTGAAATCCATAGCACTTTTCAAGAGCTTCCAGGTTCTCAATTTTATGAAGTCCTTCTATATCTATCCATGTAGTAGTAGGTTTGTCTTTGAATATAAAACATTCCTCTATGGTTTTTATTTCCTTTTCCTGAAAACTTTCTTCATTGTAGTCTATTACTTTAATTTTGACTTCATCGCTCTTTTTCTCGCCAATATGTATAAGAGTTCCTGGAAGGAGTCCTGATTTTTTTGATCTTTTTTTAATAAACTTTGGCATACTTAATTTCTTATCATGTTAGCTAATAAAGTCAAAATAATTTTTATTGTAGAAATATAAGATAGTGCTATACTTTTTAAAATAGTGAGTAGTAAGTAACAATATGTAGACGGAGATATGAAATGCCCCACTCGATTACGCGAAGAGCCTAAAAAAAATAAAATCTTTGTAATCAAAATTTCCAGAATTGCCTTGAAATAATTGGTTTGCAGTGTTATCAAAAAGGATTATGTCTTGAGGATTAAAAATAAAGTTGAGGGCTCAAAGTACAAAACTTAAAAAAATATGACTCAGAAAACATCTTTTCATATTCTCCTTTTCGTTCTGACCGTCGTTTCAACATTGTTTATGGGGTCTTATTTTGAGGGTGGTGACCCAATAAAAGACCCATGGCAGATTTTTCTGGGCTTTCCTTATTCATTTACACTCCTTGCAATTCTTGGAGCTCACGAAACAGGTCATTACCTTGTATGCCGCAGATATGGTGTTCCTGCGACATTGCCATATTTTATTCCAGCGCCTCCTCCTTTCATTCTTGGAACCTTTGGCGCAGTCATAAAAATCAAGTCAAGGCTGCCTCACCGTAAAGCCCTTTTTGACATAGGAATAGCAGGGCCTTTATCAGGACTTGCCATTGCGATTCCTGCCTGTTTTTTGGGACTTATGTTTTCAGAAATCAAACCAATTGGAACCAGTGCAGAAGGGTTGAGGCTTGGCGATTCCATTATTTTTAAATTGATAAGCTACCTTGCTTTGGGGTCTGTTCCGGCAAACCAGGACATAGTACTAAACTCTATAGCTTTTGCAGGATGGTTTGGGATTCTTGTTACCTCTTTTAATCTGCTCCCAATAGGACAGCTTGACGGAGGGCACATTATCTATGCAATTATTGGCGAAAAAGCTGAAACTCTTGGAAAGGTGCTGCTCGGGGTCCTTCTGGTGTTAGGATATTTCTGGCCCGGATGGTTTTTCTGGGCAATACTTCTTGTTATTCTTGGGTTCAGGCACCCACCCCCAGTCTACGATTTCATTCCTCTTGATAAAAAAAGAAAACTGATTGGAGCTTTAATGCTTTTAATTTTTGCACTAACATTTATTCCTGTGCCGATTTCTCTTGAGTAAGGATGTGAAATTTAATGAAAGTATCTCTTTATATCCCCTGTTATAATGTTCAGTGTTTTATAAAAGGTTGCATTGAAGCAGTAATGAAGCAGACCTATAAAGTTGATGAAATCCTGATAATAGATGACGGATGCAAAGATGAGACTGTTGCTACTGCGTCAAAATATCCTGTAAGAATCATCAGCCATGAAAGAAACAGGGGGCTTTCCGCGGTAAGAAACACTGCATTTAAAAATGCCTCAGGTGATCTTGTTGCCTCTCTTGATGTAGACTGTGTCCCTGAGCCTGAATGGCTTGAAAAGATGATGCAGGAGTTCAGTGATGAGAGGGTTGGAGGGGTTGGAGGAAAACTGCTTGAGAGATACTGTGAAAAGCCTGCAGATAAATGGCGTTCGCTCAATATGCCTCAGTACTGGGGCGACAGGGTTATAGAAAATCCGGAATTTCTCTTTGGCAGCAACAATGTGTTCAGGAAATCTGCAGTAGCTGATGTTGGCTATTACAATAAAAAATGCGGTAACAACGGTGAGGATTATGACATATCACAGAGGCTAAAAGAAAAGGGATATTTGTTAATCTACCAGCCGGAAGCAGTGGCGTATCATCTGAGAAGGGACAAGATTTTTTCTCTATACCGTACACACTGGAACTGGTACAGGGGGTGGCATACCCCTTCTAATCTGAGCAATATTCTTTTCAGGTTCAGGCATAATTTCAGGACTTCAAGGAACAGAATCTTTGAGGATATAAGAACAAAATCATACAACATAATCCCTATAGATATTTTTCTCACTCCCTATGAATTTTTCCGTGATTTGGGATTTTGGATTAGGTCCGGCAACCGCAAGCCTTAGCTTGCGTCTGTAAAGTCCGCAGTAAATATAGTAACTCGTACCCCGTGACCCGTATTATGGACAACAAATCACGGACACCGAGTCACTAAGAACCAACAACAAGAAACTGGTTTTTATTCCTTCTTGCTGGATATCCTGTATGCCATAACAACCCTTGTCCATGAAAACTTCTTTGCAAGGAGAAAAGGCCTGAAGATATAGTAAAGATAAATTCTCTTTTCTGATTTTGAGGCTCCGTACTCTTTTTCCATAAAATCAAGCGGCGGGAAGAAAATATGCCTGAAGAAAAATTTTAATTTTTCAAAAAAACCCTTTTTGTTAAAAAATAATTCTAGCCCGTCAAGCGGAATTTTAATGTTTTTATCAGCCTCATTAAGGCATTTTGACACAAATTCTGAAAACTCCTTTGCATCTTTGGAAACATTTTCTGAAACTTTATCCACTATTTTTTTTAAAAAATTCTTTCTTATTACTGAATTTGACACCTTGAGAGAATGATAAAGGGCTTCAGATAATTCTGCTCTTTTTGCAGTATGGATTAAGTAATCAACATTGATTCCGCTTTCTCCATACCTCTCAAGTATTGCCGAAATATCGCAGCAGTGGCGCAGAATTATTGTCAGGTCATTGATGTGAGATTTTTTGGATATATGCATTGAGAGGTGGAGAATCATATTCTCCGGAGAAGGTATGCTTGCCTCACTTGAACGGATTTTACTGTGAGAGACATTTTCCCATATCCATTTGCCTTCCGTTTCTTTTTTACCCTCCGGAAAGGGGAGTTTGAAATGCACCTCAAGCGCCACAGGCTCTCCATTCCTGAAAAAAACAGGCAGATGGTTCAGGTTTTTTATGCACCAGTCTTTGTCTCCGGGATGGTCTGACATTTTCCACCCCAATGGTGCGATAACATCCTCTATGCCTGAAATATCATCTTTCTTTATTAAAATATCAATATCGCTCAGATATCTCAGAGACGGGTCTGGATAGACATCTGCAAGCAGGGAGGAGCCCTGTATCAGGATAAAAGGAATATTTTTTTTATTTAAGACCTCAGCAATTTTTTCAAGAGAGAGAAGTATCCATGTATTGCGTGCTGTGTTGAAGTGGTAAAATTTTTCCATCTTGTCTCTCGCGTCCTGAGGAATTTTTGAAAGGAGGCTGAAAGCTCTTAAATGGAAATATATAAATGGCAGTATGCTGTTTCTGAAAGCATTGTTGATGATTTGATCCCAGTCAACAACCCTGTCTCCTATGATTTTTTCAAGGCTTTCTTTTTCGCTCTCATTAAATTTTATTCTGGAGCACAAAAGAATCAGTTGTTGTGAAGGGTTTAGAGTGTAAAAATCTTTTTTATTCATACTTTTAATTTATGAGAAATTCCCCGCTTGGTCAAGAAATGATTATATTGTAATTATATTTTTCTTGTCATAATTTTGTTGATATGGTTAAAAATAAACAGAGCAACACTTAAAATATTTTAATTCTGAAAGCTGCTATCTAATGAAGCTTAAAGTTCTTGGTTGTCACGGCTCAAGATTTCCAGGACAAAAACTTACAAGTTTTTTGATTGACGGAATCCTCGCTCTTGATGCAGGCGCAATTGTTTCTTCCCTCACCCTTGAGGAACAGATGAAAATAAAAGCCATACTTTTAACCCACAGCCATTTTGACCATATAAAGGATATTTTTTTTCTGCCTGATAACCTGATCAGTAGGAAAAGATCTCCACTAAAAGTTTACAGTATCCGGAAAGTAATATATGCGTTAAAAAGACATGCATTCAACAATGTGCTCTGGCCTGATTTTACAAAAATACCTGATACAAAAAACCCTGTCCTGGTTTTAAAAACTATTCCTGAAAACAAAAGGATTCAAATAGAGGGGTTTACTATTGAAGCAATAAGCGTAAACCATTCTGTTCCGTGCGTAGGATATTCAATAACCAAAAATAACAGCACAATAGTTTATTCCGGCGATACAGGACCAACAGACGAGCTATGGGAAAAGATTGGAAATATAAAAAACATTAAAGGAATAATTCTTGAAACTTCTTTTCCTGATAAACATGAAAGGCTTGCAAACCTCGGCGGGCATCTGACTCCAAAGGCTCTTAAAAAAGAGCTTGAGAAAATAGAAACTCTTAACTGTCCTGTCTATATCTCCCACCTAAAGCCACAGTTTAAAAACAATATTATTAAAGATATCATGAAACTAAGGAATAAAGACATCAGAATATTGCAACAAGGGAAAACATACAATTTTTAGCTGTCTTAATTCTTTACTCTTACCCCTTAACTCTAAACCCTAAACCCTGTTTTTCATTTATCAACAACAATAACCACTTTCCCTTGCTTCAAAAACCCGCTATTTTTTTCTTCTTTCATCAGTTTTTTTGAATCATCAGTATTTATAACAATATTTGTTTTTTCTTCTCCTTTTACTGCAACAGCTCTTAAAACAAGTGGTTTCGGGCTTACTCTTTCATCCTTTCTTGCGCTTTTTAAATCCTTTGTGTATCTTACCATTCCTTGCTCAACCGCATAGGGATAATCTACTTTTGAGTAATTATATATTAACTCATCTTTTTCATTAAATATCTTTGGGAAAAGAGCAGGCTTTGCTTCAAGGTTTCTTGCATCAATGATGATGCCTGAATACAAGCTGTCTGTTTTTGCCTTTTCAGCAGAGAGTTCTTTTCCCTCAAAAGGGGGAAATCTCTCTTTTTCTGATTCTTTAATTTCTGGCTCAGAAGCAAATGGGTAAACTGTGTCTGCAAGCATCCCGTAAATTTTAAGCTCAAGGGTTGCCCTTGCCCTGTTGTCAGCAATAAAGTCTGTCCTTGCTTTTGAGACAAATGATGCTCTCTTCAGGTTTTCTTCTGCCATGTCCCAGCTTTTTGCAATATCCTCTATTGATAACTTTGAATCAAGCCGGACAGATTTTACTATTTCAATAAGGTTTTTCCTTGCATCAAGAATTGCCACTCTTTTTGCAAGTTCCCTTGCAAGATTTTTGTCTGCTACATCATTAGGAGCATATCCATCTCCCCATGCAACAATAACCCCTTTTGTCCAGTTTATTTTGCCTGTCTTGAAATTCTGCACAAGGTCCTTTGAATGGCAGGGTTTTTGGAATGAAAGAAATATAGCAACAGCAGCAAAAGATATTAGCAGAAATAGCGTTATTTTTTTCATAAAATAAAACTTATTTAAATCAAACCTGAATTTTAATTAACACTATGTATGGAAAAAATCAACCGGAAAGAAGTTTTATACTATATCCACCCCTTGACTGCTCAAGAGTTCTCCTGTAATCCTTTATTGATATTTTTTTCTTCATGGCAGTGGAATCTGGAGGAAAAAATTCCCTGTTCAGCCTGTATTTTGCAAGCCGAATGGGGAGATAAAGTTACCGGTATTAGGTACCCATTGGATTAATATCGGGCAAACCGGCTATGGTGCTGTTTGTTGCATCAAAACCTTCTTCTGTAAAGGTGATTGTGTATGCGCCGTAACCTGCTGGTGTGCCTGTACGGGTGAGCGTAAGAGTCCACGAGTCTTTAAGGCTTCCTGTAGAACCACCCTGAATTGACCCTACTGCGAAATATTTTGCAGGACTCATCTTTATATCCAGTGAGGTTATTTCATCAGCGTATGTGCCTTGTCTGGTATGATATCTTTCCTGAGAAGCTCTTACTGCTGCAAGGCAGTGTTGGTCTCTGGCGTCTGTCTTCTTTACGCTGTTCAAAAGGTGCAATTTTTGTATGTTTACTCAATTAAAAATTAACTCCTTGAAATAAATTGGAATGAAATTGTTTCATAATTGTCAGAAGTTTTTCAATAAGATTTATCAAAGTTTCCTGAAGCAAGCTTTGGGGAATGCTCCCGCTATGCATTTTCGCTGCAGGAGAATTGGTCTGAGTTAAGTCTATCTTAACAATTCGCAGAGAAATCTCTTTAATCTTTCTTCATATTTCTTTTACTGCCATTGATACAGTTTCTATCTCTTCCTCTGTATTGAAAAAATTCACGGAGAAGCGCATTATGTTTTTGCTCGGGAAAGAGCGGCATATTATTTTTTTTTCGCTGCATAAACGGTTTACTATCTCAGAAGATAGTTTGTCGCTGACAGTTATTGAAACCAATCCTGAGTGACAGATTCCTCCATCAAAGGGAGACAGTATCACTGCGCCCGGAATTCGTTTCAGGGAAGAAATTAATTTAAAAGAAAGCTTTTTTATCCTTTCTTCAATCTTTTCTATTCCTATTTCTGACAAAGAATCCATTGCCTCGCCAAACCCTGCAAGGAGCGCAGTGTTCTTATCCGCCATTTCAAAGCGCTTTGCTGAGTCGTGGAGAGCCATTTCTTCTTTTTCAAAATTGAAAGTCTTTACTGATCTGTAGCCTGCATTTATACAGCTCAGTTTATCTATCAAATTTTTCCTTACATAAAGAGCGCCTGTTCCTTCAGGTCCCATCAGCCATTTCTGCCCCGGCACTGAATATATATCACATTCAAGCTTTTTCACATCTATTTCAATCTGCCCAGCAGACTGCGCTCCATCGACAAGGAAAAGCGCTTTTGTTCCTTTCATTGCCCTGCTTATTTTATCAACAGGAAGCCTGAAGCCTGTCATGCATGATACATGGCTTAGACAGATAAGCCTTGTTTTCTCAGTAATGGATTCTTCAAGCCTTGTTAAAAAATCATTCTCGTTGTTTCCTATCTTTGCAACTTTTACCTTTATACCATATAGATTTCTCAGGTGAAACCATGGGACAACCCCTGCAGGATGTTCTTCATCAGAGATTATTACTTCATCTCCTTTTTTCCAATCAATGCTTGCAGCGATTATGTTTATGCCGTTTGAAGTATTGTCTGTTAATGCTATTTCTTCTTCGCAGGCATTAAGAAGCTGTGCAATTTTTTTTCTTGTGTTGTTTCTGATATCCTCACGTATCTTTAAAAGCTCAGGATTTGCAACGCCCTGCTCGCACTCAATCTTAAATATTTCATCAATCTTTTTTTGTACGCGCAGAGACCTTGGCCCACACCAGCCGGTATTCATATAGATGTAGTTTTTTGTGACAGGAAATTGATTTCTGAATTTTTCCCATTTCATAATCATATGCCCAGTATCTGATTCTTTAAAATATAGTATGCAGAGATGCTAAAAGTCAAAGATTAAAGTGGCTAAAGAAAAATTCTTGACTTTAAAGTTGGTATGCAATATTTAGTATTTCAATAAATTATAAAGATGAAGGGATAGGAATGAAAAAATTAAGATTAGCTCTGATATTAATATTTATTTGCATTTTTGGAATATATTTCTTCCACAACTCTTTTGCAGCAGATAGCACAGTTGCAAAAGAAAAAGGAGGGAAAATAACTGCATCAGACAAAAAAAGCTCCTCTCATCCTACTACAGAAATTTCCATGACATGTTCTGAATGCCACGAAGTTGATTACGATGCAAAATCCACTGCAACCCGCATGTGGATAAACAACTACAAGCAGATGACAAGGGATGAAATATGGAAAAAAATTGCTGATTTCCTTCCCTACAGACAGCGTTTTGTCATGGCAACAGTTGGAGGTTCATGGTGGAACCCTTATCCAACTGCAACAACAGCGGATTTCACCCTTGTGCCGGATGAGCATATAATCATCTGCTCAAACGAAAAGGGAACAGAGAAACTTGCCCAGCTTAAAAAGAATCCCTATGTGAGCTTGGTTCATTTTGAGGGCTCAATTGAAGGCCCAAATCCGCCTGAGAAACGCTGGTGGAAAAGTGTGCAGATATTCGGCAAGGCAACAATGTTCGATTCTGATGCAAAGGAATTTGAGGAACTTAGCAAGAAATATGTTTTTTACAGAGTGCAAAGCGACAGGGCAAAAAAAAGAATGGTGATGACAAAGATAGATATTGAAAGAGTTATTTACTTTGATTCATCTTTAATGAAAGAAGGATATTCCCCTTATCAGCTCTGGGAGAATCCTAATTTTAAGAAGTAGGTTGGTTGCACTCATAACATAGTAAACTGATTTCTAATGCTCAGGAATCGCTGAACTAAAAGGTAAGACCTTGAGCCAGCGCGCAGAGGCACTAATCAACATTGCCCACCAAAAATTCAGGGATGAACTCCTTGAAGAATGGAAAAAAACAAACCGTTAACATCTCTCTTAATTATTGTTTGACTAAATTCGTTTTCTTTAATAAAAGATATCAAAATGTTATCTAATGCGGGCTGAAAGCAGTCTGTATTGATTAAATTTATTGATGAATAATTCTCTAAAAAAAGAACTAAAAGAATTTGCACTGGAGAAACTCGGTGTTGATGAAGTCGGGATAGCCTCTGCTGATAATTACAGCAATGAGGATTGCGAAAGAATCAGGATTATGAGAGAGGTTTTTGCCAAGTCAACACCAATTGCAGGGGGAGATGCAAACATCTACCAACCTGAGGATTTTCTTTCTGGTGCAAAATCAGTTATTGTTACAGGAACTAATTCATACTTTGGCAAAGGTTCTGATATGGAAAAGGCAAAAAGGAGGCTCCTTGGTTATGTGGAAGAAAGCCATGTTGATTCGGATTTTTTAGGTAAAAGCGCAAAGAGGTCTTCTGAAATAGAAGATTTTTTAAAAAAAAGGGGCTACCAGTGCTCTTCTCTTGCAGCAGGAGGTTTCCCGATAAAGTTAAAGGCATCAGAATGTGGTGTTGGAAGATACGGAAAAAATGCAGTTATCCAGAACAATAAGCTCGGTGCATGGATTTCCCTTTCTGCTTTTATAACTGATGCGGAAATGGAGCCTGATGAGCCATTAAAGGATGGCTGCGGAGAATGTACTCTCTGCATTGAAGCCTGCCCGACAGGAGCGCTTGAAAAACCATATTTTTGTGATGTGAGAAAATGTATTGACTTTAATTTTGGACATAACAAAGGATATCTCCCGAAGGAAATCCGCGATGCAGGAGGCAACCTCCTTGGCGAAGGGTGCAGGATATGCAGAGACGTCTGCCCCTATAACAGGAACCTGAAACCTGTTGAGCACGGAAATATTCCGGATGATATTATTTCGCCTGAACTGACATCAATACTTTCTATTTCAGATGAGCAATGGGAAAACAAATATGCCCCGACACTGTTCGGATTTTTCCTTGTTGAGAAAAAATATCTCCAGAGGAACGCTGCAATAGCACTTGGAAATTTTTCTGATGAAAGGGCGACTGCTTCGCTTCTTGACGCTCTTGAAAATGGCGAGGATGTTGTAAGAGAATATTCTTCTTGGGCACTTGGTAAAATCAAGGGTGCAGGCTCAAAAACAGGGCTTGAAAAGGCTCTGAAAAAAGAGCAGGATGCGGGTGTTAAAAAAGAAATCAAAGACTCTCTGGAGTCTATGAGTTGATATAATATTGCACAAATTTTAAACTGTTAGAAGTCGTAAGCTGTTAGTTATAAGTCATAGGTTGTAAGTTATAAGTTAATTATCTGTCAGAGGAGGGGTTATGGCTAATGTAATTCATTTCAAGCCTGATAAATGCACAAGCTGCAAGAGGTGTGAGACAGCTTGTTCTCACAAGTATTTTAATGTGTTCACCAATCAGCTTTCAAAAATCAAGTGCGTAACATTTGATGAGGAAAATCTGTATTTTCCTGTCACCTGTTTTCAATGTAATAATCCGCCATGTCTTTCTGCCTGTCCGGTTGATGCAATTTCAAAGGACAAAGAGACAGGGATTGTAACAATTGATCAGGATACATGCACCTGCTGCGGGGCCTGTGTTGAGGCATGTCCTGTAAAACATATATTCCACTATGATGATTCTGGGCATGTGATTAAGTGTGATTTTTGCCAGGGAAATCCTGAGTGTGTGCTTTTCTGCAGGGACAAGGCTTTGGAGTGGAGAGAGATATCAGATGAAGAGAAGGCTGGAAGGGATAAACTTTTTTCTGATCTAAGCTTAAAGCTTGAGGGGGTGAAAGAACTATGAAGGGATGGGTTGGAAAAATATTAAGAATAAACTTAACTAACAAAGAAATAAAAATAGAAGATTTAAATCAGTCTCTTGCCAAAGATTATATTGGGGGAAGAGGGGTTGCGTCAAAAATTCTGCTTGATGAGGTTGACCCGAAAGTTGATGGTTTGAGTCCTGAAAATAAACTGATATTCATAACCGGTCCGCTGACAGGAACAGGCGCTCCCTGCGGGGCAAGGTTCATGGTTGTAACAAAATCTCCCCTGACTGAATCGATTGCCTGCTCAAATTCAGGAGGGTACTGGGGACCTGAACTCAAGGCTGCAGGATATGACGGAATAATCATTGAGGGTAAAAGCGAGAAGCCTGTCTATCTCTGGATTAAGAATGACAGGGTTGAAATAAAAGAGGCTTCAGGCGTCTGGGGAAAGGATGTTCACAGGACAGACGACATTTTAAGAAAAGAAACGGATTGCAAGGCAAGGGTCGCCTGCATAGGTCCTGCAGGAGAAAAACTTGTTCTGATTGCCGCTATTATGAATGACAGGAACAGGTCTGCGGCAAGGTCCGGGGTCGGCGCAGTTATGGGTTCAAAAAACCTTAAAGCCATTGTTGTAAGGGGAACAAAGGGATTTGGAGTTGCAGATGGCTTCAGGGACAAAAATCTTGAAATCTCAAACCTCTTTGCAGGAGACCTTGCAAAAGGTTACGGAATCCTTGGCACGACAATGGCTGTTGATATATGCAATCAGGTCGGAATTCTGCCTGCGAACAATTTCAGAGAATCTATTTTTGCAGGCGCGCCAAATATAAGCGGTCAGGCAATAAGAAAAAATATACTGGTGCGAAAAAGAAGCTGCCACGGTTGTGTTCTTGGCTGCGGAAGGGTTACAAAGGTAACTGACCCTGATTTTGCAGGAATGGGCGAGGGACCTGAATATGAAACTGTTTATGCCTTTGGTTCAACCTGCATGATTGATAACCTGAGCGCAGTGGCAAAGGCAAATTACATCTGCAATGAACTTGGGATGGACAGCATTTCAATGGGTGTGACAATCGCCTGCGCAATGGAGCTTTTTGAAAAGGGTTATATAACAGAAAAAGAAGTTGGCATGAACCTGAGTTTTGGCAATGCCAAGGCAATGGTTGAGATGGTAAGGAAAACAGGAATGAGGGAAGGCTTTGGGGACAAACTTGCTGAAGGAAGCTTCAGGCTTGCTTCAAGATACGGGCATCCTGAGTTTTCGATGACATCAAAAAAACAGGAGATATCAGCCTATGACCCGAGGGGTTCAAAAGGGATGGCGCTTACCTATGCAACAAACCCCAGAGGCGGAGACCATACAAGGGGTGCAACAGTATTTGCAGAGGTTTTCGGAATTCCCAAAAAAGTAAAATCCAAAATAATTGAAGGCAAGGCGGAAATTGCAAGAGAGCTGCAGGATTTAGGGGCAGCAAACGACAGCAACGGTGTCTGTATGTTTGCAACTGTTGTTGTCAGCCATGAACCATTTGTCAATCTCTTGAATGCCGCAACAGGAGAAAACTTTACTCTCAGAGATTACCAGCTTTCAGGTGAAAGAACATGGAATATTGAAAGACTGTTTAATGTCAGGGCTGGGCTTAAAAGAGAGGCTGATTCCATTCCCAAGAGACTTCTTGAAGAACCTGTTCCTGATGGTCCGACAAAGGGAGAAGTTGCAATTCTTGAGCCAATGCTTGATGATTACTACAAAATCAGGGGATGGGACAAAGATGGTGTGCCAACTCAGGAAAAGCTTAAAGAACTGGGGATAATATAAAGGGTGCAAAAAAAGTTTCAGGTTTCTAGTTTAAGGTTTAATGTTAAAAATTGAAATGTTTCTATATTCATTAGTTTTAGTTCCAAAACTTTAAACTTGAAACCTGAAACTAAACCAACCTCTTTATTTTTTAAGAAAATATGCCTCAAACCAATACCAGAGTATCTTTTTTTAAAGATAAAGGTATCTTTCTTCTTATTGTCCTTTTTTTTATCATTTCAAGACTATGGGTGCTGGACAGGGGAATCTTCATGTGGAATGATGAAGAACTCTACAATGGCACTATTGCCATGGAAATTCTTCAAGGCTTAAACCTGCCCCTCCTTGACTACCAGTATACTCCTCATAATGGAGGAACAATAGTTGTCGGAGTTTTAGCAGCAGTTTTTTTCAAGCTTTTTGGCAATTCCTACTTTTCTCTTAAACTTGTGGCTCTGTTATTCTCCACCCTGAGCCTCATTTTTTGCCTCATACTCCTTAACCTCTACTTCAGCAGGAGAACTGCCATTATTGCAGGTTTATTTTTCCTCTTCTCGCCCTCCACATACACAGAATCAACCCTTATTGCTTGGGGAGCGCATGCTGAGTCAATCTCTCTTTCAATGTTCACTATCTTGATTTTTTATGAAATTTTCTTTTCAGGAAAAAGCTACTATCTTGGCAACCAGAAAAAATCTTATCTTTTGTTTATTGCCTTTGGATTATCCTGCGGCTTCTCCCTGTATTTTGCATACATTACTTTATACTGCCTTATTTCATGCCTTTTTTTCTGGTATCTTTTTGACAAAATGTTCTTTTTGAAAAAATATTTTTTAATCTTCTCAGTCTCGTTCCTTGCAGGATTTTCTCCATGGTTATATTATAACTGGATCAATTCATTTAAAGGGATGAACATAGTCAAGAAATACTGGGGATATCCTGAAGCTAAAAATCAGGTTTTTGAAAAAGCAGTAAAATATTTTACCTATGACCTTCCGGCGCTTTTTGATTTTCACCAGGCAAAAATTTTTGGAATTGCCGTGCTTCCTTATTTTTATTACTTTATTTTTCTGACAGCATTTTTTTTTATTCTCTACATTGAGAGACATTCGTTCATACAATTGATAAAGGCATTACCACCTTCAAGAAAATACCGTCTTATTCCAGAGAGTTTTTCAAAAGAACTTTTTTTTCTTGCTGTTCCTGTTATTTTCTCAGTTATGTTTTTCTTAAGCAATGTATCAATCTTTTCTACTCTGGAAGACAGATATCTCACATACAGGTACTTTATTCCTCTTTATCCGTTCATCTTCATCATTTTTTCCTTGTTTTTTTCTAAGTTTGACATCAAAGAATCAAAAAATATTCCATTAATACTTCTTCTTATAATACTTCTTTTCTTAGGTCTTTTTGGCAGCGCAAAAATTCCTTCTTATGACAGGATACCGACCTATCGCAACCTCGATGGATATTCTTATGAAAGGCTCGGTTGGACAACAGTTACAAAGTTTGATCTTGACTATAAGAAATACTTTGAGCTTGGAGATAAGATTAACCCTGTTTTCAGACATCTATATTATCACGGGATAGGATGGAGCGTAGGAGGAAGGGGACTAGTGTGGGTAAAAAAATTTAAAGAATTTAAAAATATCTATAAATTAGCAGAAGATGTCAACCCAAAACACAGAAGCTACTATTACCAGGGCATTGGATATAATGTTGGATTTAACTCTGTGTATAACCAGTATGAGAAATGTATTAAAGGGATAGAGAAGATAGATGAAAAGTACAAACCATATGCCTATCTTGGAATGTCAATTGTAATAAATGAAAACTGCCGTGAAGATACTGATATTCCAAGAATTGTTTCAGCAGTTGATGAAAAATACAGAAGATTTTTCTATATTTCCCTTGGAGAATATTATCTGAAAAAAATGAGCCTTGATTCATTTGAACTTGCAATTGAAAAAACAGATAAAAAAAACCAGTTTTATCTATACTATGAAGCCGGAGCTTTTCTTTTTAAATATTATTCACATTATAAAACCGACGATTTTGAAAAAACAATGAAATGGTTTTTTGTTCCGGCAAATTTCAGAGACGCTTTTTATGAGGGCGCTGGCTCAGCAATCGGGTTTTACTACCGCAACAGAGCAAATTCAATAAGGGATGAGATTGATAAACTTGAGAGCAAAGAGAGAATCTCAGCTTACAGAGGTCTTGGAAGGTATATGGCTGAAAGATATGGCTTCCATTTCTCTGAAATATTTAAATTTTCCAATTCATTAAATAAAAAGTATCTTCAATATTTTTATGAAGGGGTTGGCGCCCGGATAGCTTTTAGATTTGGTGATAATGAAAGTGACGCAAATTCAATATTAAAGGAATTAGACCCTTTATATAAACCATTAGTAGAAAAAGGGTTTAAAGAGGAACTGAGCTCCATATCAGGGGAGGCACTATAATTTTTTTAATATATTTTTGATTACCAGCTTCCATGGCATGAGGACGGATTCAAGGAGGACTTTTTTGTTTATCTTAGATTTTCCTATTTCTCTTTCGACAAAAATTATGGGTATTTCCTTAATCCTAGCGTCAAGCTTATACGCTCTATATACCATTTCAACAAGAAAAGCATAACCCTCTGACATTATATTATCAAGATTTATTTTTTCTAATATCTCCCTTTTCCAGCATCTATAGCCAGATGTAAAATCAGATATCTTTATCCGTATGATAGCTTTGATATACATATTTGCCCAAAGACTTAACATCAATCTTTTCAAAGACCAGTTTACTATGCTTATTCCTCTTGTATATCTTGAACCAATAACCAAATCATTTTCAGAAATTGCTGATAGGAAGTCTTTAAGATAGATTGGTTGATGTGATAAGTCAGCGTCCATAGTGAGAATTAGATCATAGCCATTCTTTAAACCAAACTTCATTCCAGCAATAGAAGCGCTTCCAAACCCTCTTTTCCCTTTTCTATGGATTAGATATACCTTCCCTTTGTATCTTGAAGAAAGCTCATCAATTACTTCAGCAGTCCCATCCTTAGAGTCATCATCCACAATAACGATATGAAAATCATTATATAACCTCATTATTTCATCCACAAGCTGTCTAATATTCTTTCGTTCGTTAAATGTCGGTACTATTATAAGAGGTTTTGCCATAAGCTTAGAGAATGTGGTTTTGAATAAAGGATAGTGTTCTTGCAATCAGAGGAAAGGTGCCAACTTTTAATGTCTTTACTCTTTTTTCCATTGACGGTTTCATAAACTTAACTATAAATTTAAAAACCTTAGATCTGACAAAAAGATGGTCAGGATTCATTACTATCGAGGTAAAATATAAATCAGACAGCCATTGTCTCTTTTTTCTATCTGCCCAAGGGATATCAATTTTTAAATAGTTATGCCAACTATAATTTCCCCATTTTTTTAAGGTATCAGGTGGAGTAAAGCCTTTTTTCAGACATAAAGAATATAAAGCGGTTCCTGGAAAAGAGACAAAAGGTTTTATTGAACCATATATCACATTTGGATTTTCTTCTTTTAAACGGAATACAATATCTATGGTATCTTTAATGTCAGCATCTGTTTCATCAGGGAATCCAACTATAAAACTATAAGAGGGTTTTATATTAGTTTTATACATATGACGATTACATTCCAATAGGTCCTCCTTGGTAAATCCTTTATTCAATAATTTTAATATTTTCTCTGATCCGGATTCAGAACCAATATTAAAAATCTTGCATCCATACTCTTCCAAAAGTTTTAAAAAGTTTAGGTCCATTTGAAGCACGGTTTTGACATGAATACCAAACACAGACCAAGTAATACCTGGGTTTTTTTCATACATCTTTGTGATTATCTCTTTGCCCCTCTCTATGTCAGCAAAGAAATTATCATCCATAAATTGGATATGCTCTATTCTATAACTCTTTATAAAATTTGTTATTTCATCTAAACATCTCTTTACAGAGAAACCCTTCCATTTACAGTCAAAGAACTTTACATTATAGCAGAAAGTACACCGATTTGGACATCCTCTTGAAGTAAAAACACTGAGTGTCCTACCATAATTCCCATTTTCTATATATTTATTGATATCTATAAGCTCATATGGAATGGGGGGCAATCTTGTTATGTCAACAGGTACTGGTGGAGGTCCTTTCTTTATTTTTCCATAATCTTTGTACCATATCCCAGGAATATTTTCTATAGAGGCATTTGATGAAAGCTTTTTGAGAAGTTCATGGAATGAAATATCTCCTTCACCCTCTATTAGTATATCTACCAATGGATCTTTAATTGTCTCCTCAGGCAAAAAGGTTGGATGAACTCCACCCAAGACAACAGGAATTGATGAATGTTTTTTTACAGTGCTTGCTATTTCAAGAGCTGAAAGAATCTGCTTTCCAGTAAGAGAGGTTACTCCAACACAAAGAGGATTGCTCTTAATTCCCTCAAGAAGAAGTTGTTTCCATTTTTTTTCAAACCTTTGGTCTATTATCTTAATATTGAAATCTTTAGATGCATAAGATGAGACACAGAGTAACCCCATTGGCATGGTCTTATCTCCTACAACCTTGAGACCGAGTGGATTAACCAATATTACATCAGGCATTCTTAATCTCCAGAAATAGATAAGTTATAAAAAATTAGAATGGCAAAAAATATATAAAATCTTTTTTATCTATTTTTTTATTTCAAACAATATTTTTTGTAGAATTTCAAGGAAAAGTTAACAAGACTATCATTTTAAGCTTTCTTTCGGAGAAAGTCTTTAATTTATTTTTGTATGATTTTTCTTTTTAAAAAACAGCCAGTTTTTATCACCCCTTTCCTTTGGCTTGAGCTTTATGAGACAATAAACCCCGTAGAGTTTCTTTCCATTAATATTAAAGATGATTCTATCATCTTTAATCTCTTCTAACTCATAACTTCCCTTATCCCATATCTGAACAGTTCCGGCGCCATATTCTCCTTCAGGGATTGTGCCTTCAAACTGCTCATATCCGACCGGGTGCTCTTCTGTCTCCACTGCAAGCCTTTTTGTTCCTTCTTCCTTGGGTGGTTCCTTTGGAACAGCCCAGCTTCTGAGCACTCCATCGATTTCAAGTCTTAAGTCATAATGAAGGTGCAATGCATCATGTTTTTGAATTGCATAAATCAATTTCTGAGAAGGATTTCTCTTTGCTTCTCCCTCCGGTTCCGGGGTTTTGCTGAACCGCCGTTTTTTTTTGTATTCCTCAAGAGACATAAGTTTTTAACTCAAACCCTATTTTTCAATTACATCAAAGCTGATAACATCTATAATATTTGCCTCTTTAAAAAGCGTTCCAATGACCCTGACAATTTTGTTCTGATATTTTTCATTTTTGATTAAATCAGAGGTTTTGTCGTTTTCTATGAAGCTGTAGACATTTCCTTCATAGGTTCTAAGCACATTCTGATGGCCGTACTTTTCACACTGTGAATTAGCCCGAAGTTCTTTTTTAAGTTCACAAGGCAGGCATATTATTTCGCCTTCAAGGGTAAGCCTTTTTGTTTCCTCTTTAACGGGAACAGGTTTTCTGAGGTCAGGAATGTTTAATGTTTTCATAACGCCTGATTGTCCGACGCTTCCAGATTCAAGGGCTATTGGAAAAGAGGGCTCAGTTCTGTCATACATATCTCCATTCAGGCATGATGAAAGCCCCATTGCAGAAAAAAGAAATAGAATTGCTAACATGCTTATTTTGTTTTTTATACCCATTTTCTTTCTCCTAATCTAAATTTGTAAACATTATACCATTTTTGAAATTTATAATAAAGCTTTTCTTGATAAAGAAATGGCGGATAGGAGGTAATGGAGGGAAAAAAGGGTTTTAAAGTAAAGAGTAGCGAGATATTAAAAACTTTTTTGCCCGCTACTCTCTACTTGTTTCCGGTTACTTTTTAAAAGGCTTATTTTGACTGTGGAGCCTGCTGGGGTTGGGGGTTAAACCAGTAAGGACCCGGGCAAAACCATCCGGTACCTCCCTGTGGCTGGGCATATCTGCCACTGCCCCTGCCATAACCCATCATACCTCTGCCGCCAGAGTATCCGCCACAGCATCCACCCGGAACAAAATATCCCTGAGGAGTTTCTGGATAGGGTTGAGCCTGTTCCTGTGATGGCTGAGCAGTTTCTTTTTCATCTTTCGCAATTGCATAATCTATCACACCCCATGCAATCAGCCCCATTATCAGCAGTAAAACTATTACAGACTTTTTCATACCATTCACCTCCTTAAAAAAAAGCTAACAATTATTTAAGACGAGGCAGGTGAAAGAAGGTTCCAAAAAAGTTCAAATAACAAAGGAACAAAGTTCAAAATGGCTATTACCATTTAGGATTATTATTGAATGCCAAAGATACGGTTATGAGAATCCTGAATCTGCTGGAGTTCTTCTTGAGACAGTTCCCACTCTCCTGCACCTGCATTGATTTCAATCTGTTCAGGTGTGCGGGCACCAACAAGGGCACTTGTAATTCCAGATTGCTGTGTTACCCAGTTTATTGCTATGTGAGCAAGAGGTTTCCTGTGTTTTTCAGCAATTTCTTTCATCTCTGAAATCAGATTCTGGGTTTTACTCCAGTAAGGTTCTTTAAAGAAGGCATAGAAAAAGTTTCGTGCGTCCATCCCGCCAAAGCTCTGAGGTTTTTTATATTTGCCTGTAAGTATTCCTCCTCCTATTGAGCCATAGGTTAGAACTCCAATATTTTTTTCTCTGCAAAATGGTAAAAGGTTCTTTTCGATGTCTCTTTCAAGCAGGGAATAATGGGGCTGCACGCTTACAAGAGGGGTTGTTTCCATGGCTTTTTCAAGGAGCGGAACATCAAAGTTAGAAACTCCTATGTAGCGGATTTTTCCCTGAGACTGCATTTTCAGAAGCTCATTCATTGAATCTTCAACAGGGGTTGACGGGTCAGGCCAGTGGCACTGGTAGAGGTCAATCGCATCTATGTTCAGGCGTTTCAGGGAATTTTCAATTTCCATTCTGATAAACTCAGGTTTTAAATTGAAGGCAAAACCGCTTCTCCTGTCTATCCCGCATTTTGTGGCAATGATTAGCTGTGAGCGTTTTCCCCTGATAGCTTTTCCAACAATCTCTTCTGCATGGCCGTTCCCATAAGCAGGGGCTGTGTCAATGAGATTAATTCCTGAGTCAATGGCTTTGTGGATAGTGGCAATGGATTTTGCATCATCAGCCTTGCCCCAGTTTTCTCCACCCATTACCCATGTTCCCAAGCCAATGACTGAGACTTTGAGGTCGCTTTTACTAAGTGTTTTGTAACGCATCTTTTTATCTTACTATTTTTTCAGTCCATCTGCAATTCTGTTTGCATCAGATTCAGGTATGTCCCCTATTATGACAAAACGTATCTCCTTGTCTGTAAAAGCCATCACCCTTTCCTGCCTTCTGTCCAGAAGTTCACACTCACGGGGGGAACATCCCATCCCGCGCCCTCTTCCCATACCCATTCTTCCCCTCCTTCCCCGGAAAAATCCCATTCCTTTATCTTTACTGCATACAGGGCAGTCTTTTTTTCCTTCGAAGATTGAAATACTGTTTAGTCCATCAAAGAACCTCATATGTGCCATATCAACTCCGCAACCGCACTGATATACGTAACAGCCTTCAAGCACATATCCTTCGGGTATAGAGTAAGGAATAACTACTTTAAATCCAACAAGCTTTGAAAGGTCTTCTGGAGTAAAGTTTTTCTTTTTTGGTTCAGAAACAGTTCTTACAGACATTCCCTGAGGAGGCATGAAAAAGCTGTCATTTATAACCGAATTGAAGTTTATCTTTTTAAAATATGTGAGGAATATTAAGTTTCCGCTGCTACTGTACTGTTCTGACTTCAGTATTGTACCGGTTTTATCATCTATCCAGAGTTTCTTGGAGGGTCTGTCAGGGTATCTGGAGTCGACTTTTACCAGAGTTGCATCTCTTCCTGAAACAGTCTCTTTTCCCGCAATCTTAGCTTCATAATTTGAGAAGAGAAGGCTCTGCTTTGTTTTTTCCAGTTCTTTTTTCTGAGGAGATATTTCTTTAATATAGACTATGTTTTCTGCGGGTGAGAATTCTATGGATTTATCTTTTGTTGTTATAACTATCATCTGCAGAATATTTCCTGAAAAATATTCCATACGGGTCTTGCCCGGTCTTTTCCAGAAGACTTTTACATTGTTTGAAAACTCATAAGGTTTCATAAGTGATGCTGTATAGCAAAAGCCGGATAAATCAACCATTCCTTCTGTTTCAAGGGCTTTTTTTAAAATCTCATTTCCATCCTCACACCTTGCCGGTATGTGTGTGTAAAAGGTAATTGAGAGGGCAATTAAAAAAACTGTTATTTTCTTCAATATAAATTTCATTTTTCTATTCTCTCGTTTGCATATTTGATTGCCATTATTCTGTTAATGGCTATTTTATCAGCAAGGGGGTCCTGCGCAGAGAACGAAATATATTCATTGAAATAACTTTGGTTTTCTTTCTCCGGAGTCTGGTATCTGTATTCTGTAAAGAAATAAATCCCGCTAACAAACAGTACTATAATTGCAAATACTGAAACTGCAGGGAGAGGTTTTAATCTGATTATTTCCCATATTCCTGAAAACCCGGTCCATCCCTTAGCTCTCCTTAACATTTTCCTGCCTATATTTATTTTTGAAAGAACTCCATTCCACATACCTGCAGGCGGGGATTCGCGAGGCAGTTTTTTAGCAATTTCCAATGCCTTCTCTATTGCTTCAAATTCACTCCTGCATACAGGGCATTCTGAAAGATGCCTTTCAATCTTGGTCTGTAATTTCCTGCTCAAAGCGTCTGCAGAATAATAATAGAGTTTTGTCTTTACCAGTTTGCAATTCATTCTTTTATTTCCCTAATCTGCGTAATCTTACTTAAATTGCCATAATCATCATTTAAGATAAGGTTTTAGTTTTTTAACAAGCGCTTCTCTTCCCCTTGCAAGTCTTGATTTTACTGTTCCCTCTGACAATTGTAAGATTTTTGCAATTTCCTCAACCCTCAGAGATTCAAAATGGTGAAGCAGGATTACTTCTCTGTGGATGCTTGTAAGGGATGATAAAGCATCAATGGTTATTTTCTTCAGCTCTTTATCCAAAACCTCTTTTTCTCCATTCCACGATGAATCAGGTATCTGATTTTGTCTTGTATCTTCATCAGAATCAGTTTTTATTCCACTATAAGACCATTTATCCTCTCTTCCTGATTTTAGTTTGTCTCTGATTGTGTTTATTGCAATTCTCATTAGCCATCCCTTGAATGCATCATTTTCCCTTAGCCTCCTGATGGATACATATGCCTTTGCAAAGGATTCCTGCGTTAACTCTTCAGCATCTTCCCTGTTTTGTACCATACGCAGGGTAAAGTTATAGACCTTTGACTGATATTTTAAAAAAAGCTTTTCAAAGGCTTTTATATCTCCATCCTTTGACCTTTGGACAAGCAGAGAATCATCAAAATCTATCAAAACCAAACCCTCTGGCAGAGTTTTTTTATTAAGATAAGACGATTGTTTTTTTGAAACAGTTCCATTATTTTATCTTATATTTTAACCTTTCTACAACCAGAATCTTTAACCCTCCTGCAGTAAACAGAAAAGCGAGAAATTCTTTTGATTAAAAAAAACAAAAGAGGTATATTCTTTCAAACATGAATATAATAAGTTTTTATATTTTAACCACTGCCAGGGAGGAAACCAGTATGATTAGACTCAAAGGGAAACTGATTGGAAATTATAATTATACTTATAGTTACAAGGATACAAAAGTCACACATAAGATTAAAGAATATTATAATGCAGAAAATAAAATAAGGTATGTGGAATTAAAGAAGGAAACAAAGAAAGGCAAAAATTTTGTGAGGCTTCCCAAGAGTATCTGGATTACAAAGGACGGTTACCCGCCCCTGTCAACAGATGGGGCTGCAAAAGTAGCACATGGAAAAAAGCTTTCGCTTTTTTTTGCAGGGCTCCCTACAGTCCAGAGCAAAGAGCATATTAAAATTTTTGATGATGTTCTGAGAAATGAGCTAAGGAAAATAGGGCTGGATTATAACCAGCTATCAAAAAGCCTTAAAGAAAGACCAGTGGCAAAGGAAGTTGGAATAACAGGATTTATTTATCAAAAACCCGGAGAGATTAATAATAAAATATCAGATAAATTTCTGCCAATGGTCCTAAAAGCATACAGCAGGGTTCTTGAGTCAGAGCCGGCAAAGTGCCCGGTACATCTGTGGAGAGAAAGGATAATAGGAAAACAGGCGATAGTTGAATTTCATCTTTTTAAGGATGAAGGCTTTGATGTGCCTCTTTCTGCCCAGCGTGCTTTTTTTACGATGATGATGGATGATAGGGAGCCAGAAGAATAAATTTGTTTGAAATTTGGTGCTTGTGATTTGGAGCTTAGATATATACATTAGTTTAAATGTATTAATCTGTGTAATCCTTTTTAAAGGAGGGACTGGAATGGAAAATAGACTTTCTCAAAACAACAAAAGACCTGTAGCGATTACTATAATAGCAGTTGCTTTTATACTCTGGGCGTTGATGGTTTTTCTGGATTTTTCAGAGATTATTCCCCAGATGAGCCCAAAGATGAACGGGAAATCAGTAAATGTAATACTCGGGTTCAGAATCTTTGGAATCCATGCAAAGATTACAGATGTTATTCAGTTAATCTTGATAATCACTATGATATACGGACTTTTTGCAATGAAAAAGGTAGGATATTTCCTGACTTTTGCTTATATGATTTATGCTGTTGTCAGCACCCACTCATGGGCTTTGATGGCAACAAGCACCTCAACTAAAACAAAGCTCATGTATGAAATTATAGGAATATTTCTTGCCGGAGCAATATGTGTGGCTCTCTATAATTACCGCAAGAGGTTTTCGTGATTATCCAGAAACCTCTCTGCATCAATAGCAGCCATACAGCCTGAGCCGGCGGCAGTTACTGCCTGACGGTAAACATGGTCCTGTACATCACCTGCGGCAAAAACTCCGGGAATACTTGTTTTTGTCCCGTCATGGGTTACGATATATCCGCCCTTATCAAGCTCCAAAATTCCCTGAAACAGCTCTGTGTTCGGCTTATGGCCTATGGCAACAAAAATTCCCTGGCAGTTTTTTACTGAAACTTCATTTGTCTTAACATTCTTGAGCTTAACACCTGATACGCCGGTTTCTTTATCTCCAACAATATCCTCAACAACAGTGTCCCATATAAAACCTATCTTTTCATTCCTTACCGCCTTATCCTGCATAATCTTGCTTGCCCTGAGTTTGTCTCTTCTGTGGATGATTGAAATTTTGCTTGCAAATTTTGTTAAAAAAACGGCTTCTTCTATGGCAGTATCCCCTCCTCCGACAACAACCACCTCTTTTCCGCGGAAAAAAAAGCCATCACAGGTTGCACACGCTGAAACACCTCTTCCCATCAGTCTTTTTTCTGCTTCAATCCCAATGAGTTTTGCAGTGGCGCCTGATGCAATTATGAGTGCTTCTGCGAGGAAGAGAGAGTCATCTGCAAAAATTTTAAATGGACGTCTGCTCAAATCTACCTTTGTTACTTCCTTTTCAATGAATTCAGTGCCAAACCTTTCTGCTTGCTTTCTCATTGCACCAACAAGGTCTGGACCTAAAATTCCGTCAGGAAAGCCCGGATAGTTCTCAACATCGCTTGTTATTGTCAGCTGTCCTCCGGGTTCTCTTCCTGAAATTACAAGGGGTGAAAGATTTGCCCTTGAAGAATAAAGTGCTGCTGTTAAACCGGCAGGACCTGACCCTATGATAATTACTTGATAAGTTTTTTCTTTTTTTTCTGCTTGTTTCAATCCAAAGATTTCATCAATCTTTCCAGCCCTGTCAAATTCTTTTAAACCATCATAACCGCCAACATGGAGGTTTCCTATAAAAATCTGAGGAACAGTTTCCCTTCCTGTTCTTCCTTCTATATCTTTTTCCAGAGCCTCGTTGTCAGTTATATCAATTTCCTTAAAGGAGAGACCTTTATTTTTAAAAAGGTCTTTTGCCATATTGCAATAAGGACAGTTGATTCTCGTATATATAATTATCTCCGGCATATTTGCTCTATTCCTTCTTTGATAACTCTTTTTTAACTTTATCCAAAACTCCGTTTATGAATGAAGGGGATTTTTCTGTTCCAAATTTTTTTGCAATTTCTATGGATTCATTTATTGTTACATCATAGTCTATGTCATCAAAAAAAAGAAATTCGCTTATACCAATTCTTAAAATATTTCTATCTACTGCAGACATTCTGTCAAGTTTCCAGTTCTCAGAAACTTTTTTAAGATGGGAATCAATTTTGTTTTTATTTTCAAGGGTGTTTCTGATTAATTTTTCAGCAAACTCCCTGCTCTGAGAATTGAAATAAGGATTTAGGTTTTTCCAGAAAGAAGACAGCTTTTCATCAACAACATTCTTTGTCAGCTTATCTTTGTTAAAATCGATTGCGAAGAGAAATTGCAACGCATATTCTCTTCCTGTACGGCGAAGACCCATAAAAATACCTCTTGCTGAAAAAATAAAAAAAGGGGTCGAGGGGTTAAAATTTACACTTGAACCCTCGAACCCTAGAATCCTAGAACCCTTTTATATGGCTTTTAAGACATTTGCCATTTCAATTGCTGATATGGCTGCATCCCATCCCTTGTTTCCAAGTTTTGTGCCAGCCCTTTCAATTGCCTGTTCAATATTATCAGAAGTTATTATTCCGTAGGCAATAGGGACACCAAGCTCAAGCTGGATAGATGCAATTCCTTTAGTAACTTCAGAAGCAACATACTCAAAATGGGGGGTTTGACCCCTGATTACTGCTCCAAGACATATAACGGCATCATACTGCTTTGTCTGGGCTGCTTTCTGAGCTATTAGCGGAATTTCAAAAGATCCGGGGACTTTTATAATAGAAATATGCTGGTCGCTTGCCCCGTGCCTCAAGAGACAGTCAAGGCATCCCTCAAGGAGTTTTGCTGTAATGAATTCATTGAACCTGCTTGTGACTATTGCAAATTTCAAACCTGATGCATCAATTTTTCCTTCGATAACTTTTGGCATAATATCTCCTCTTGTAATGATTACACAGATTTTTAATAAGATTATAGAGATTTTAAATTGTTTAAATTTCCATTTTTATAATCTGTGTAATCTGTTTTTAATTTGTTAATTTCCCGTGGTCTTGCCACTGGGTTTCTTTTGTGCCGTCATTCCCACTAAAGTGGGAATCCAGAAAAAGAATAAAGGCTCTGGATTCCTGCTTACGCCTGCCTACCGCAGGCAGGCAGGAATGACAGACTCGTTCTGTTTTCTAATTTTTGATACCCTGCGGTCTTGCCGCAGGGTTATTCATTCTGCGTAATCTACAATTTAAATTTTATCAAAAACGTGACCCAGTTTTTTCTGCTTTGTCTTAAGGTATTTCAGATTGCTTTCTCTTGGAGCTACCTCAGTGGGGACCCTTTCTACTACTTCAAGACCATAGCCGTGGATGCCTATTATTTTCCTTGGGTTGTTTGTAATGATTCTGATTTTTTTAAGCCCTAAATCAACCAGTATCTGAGCCCCAATTCCATATTCCCTCAAATCAGGTTTGAAACCAAGGTGCTCATTTGCTTCCACAGTATCCATTCCCTGGTCCTGAAGCTCATAGGCTTTTATTTTATTAAGCAATCCTATCCCTCTTCCCTCCTGGTACAAATAGAGGATTACCCCTTTTCCTTCCTTTTCTATCATAGCCATTGCATGACGAAGCTGTTCTCCGCAGTCGCATCTTCTTGAACCGAAAACATCCCCTGTGAGGCACATAGAATGAACCCTTACAAGTATTTCACTCTCTTCATCAATCTTTCCCTTAACAAGAGCAATATGGGTATGGTTGTCGATTATGCTCCTGTAAGCTATTGCTGTAAAATTTCCAAAATCTGTGGGGAGTATTGTCTGGGCTTCTTTTTTTATAAAAGATTCATTTCTTAACCTGTACTGAATCAGGTCTTTTATAGTGATTATCTTGAGGTTATGTTTTTTTGCAAATTCCATAAGCTCAGGAACCCTTGACATTGTCCCGTCATCGTTCATTATCTCGCAAATAACACCTGCAGAATAAAGTCCTGCAAGTCTTGCAAGGTCAACTGCTCCTTCTGTTTGCCCGGAACGGACAAGCACTCCGCCTTTTGCTGATTTCAGAGGGAAAATATGTCCCGGTTTTGCAAGGTCAGCAGGTTTTGTATTCGGGTCTATGGCGGTCAGAATTGTTATAGCCCTGTCAGAGGCAGATATGCCGGTTGTTACATTTTTCTTTGATTCAATGGAAACAGTAAAGGCGGTATTAAAAGCAGAGGTGTTTTCTGATACCATTGGGTGAAGCTGAAGCTCCTCACATCTTTCAGAGGTTAAGGGAAGGCATATAAGCCCTCTTCCTAATTTTGCCATGAAATTGATGGCTTCAGGTGTTACTTTTTCTGCAGCCATTGTGAGGTCTCCCTCATTTTCCCTGTCCTCATCATCGCAGAGAATCACCATTTTCCCCTGTCTTATATCTTCAATAGCTTCTCCGATGGAATTAAACTTATATTCATTTTTATCTGTTTTATTGCTCATTATTTTTCTCCACAGTAAACTCAAATTTTCTGAAATGCGGGGTTAGAAAACCCCGCCTATTGACCTGTCTGCCGACAGGCAGGTAGGCAGGACATTCTTGTCCTGCTGATTTTCTTAAGCAAACCCGTGCTCTTTCAGATAGTTGAGGTTTAATTTCCTGTTTTTGAGTTCATAATTGCCATCAAGCCTTCCTAAAAACTTTTCTATATATTTCCCAATGACATCTGTTTCAATATTAACCTCATCACCTATCTTCTTCATTCCTAAATTTGTAATCTGAAGTGTCAGGGGAATAATGGCTACAGTAAAGCTGTTGGAATCACATCTTGCAACAGTAAGGCTTATACCGTTAACAGCTATTGACCCTTTTTTTACAACATACTGCATTATTTCCTCTGGAACAGATATTGTTATTTCTGCTGATTGGTTTGAAACTGTTTTTTCTGCTATACTTCCCTTTCCGTCAATATGCCCTGTTACAAAATGTCCTCCAAGACGGTTGTTCATTTTCAGTGCTCTTTCAAGGTTTACTTTTGACCCCGGGTTTAACTCTGAAAGAGTTGTCAGTTTCAGGGTTTCTTCTGACAAATCAGCAGAAAATTCCTTTCCTGATATGTTTTTTACAGTAAGGCATACTCCGTCAACTGCAATGCTGTCACCTATGCCTGTTCCTTCTATTATTTTATTTCCCTGCAATGTAATTTCTTTTCCGTTGTTGCCGGGTTTAATAGAGGCAATTATTCCGGTTTCTTCAACAATTCCTGTAAACATTTGTTTCTCCGTAACGCTTTATGATTAATAGAGATAAATTAGTTTGTCAACTGATTATTAGGAAAAGGGGACGGTTGTACTAGCTCAATAATTCGGTAACTTTTACCCACTCACTTCCACGATGAGCCAAAATACCAAAGATGATTTAGACCTGAAAAAATAAATCTAAAAATGCGTAAATTGTCAGGAAAAAATTGAGCTTATTAATTGTCTTGACAAGTTGAGAGAATGGCATATAAAAACAGGCGCTATGAATCACAGAGAACAGGAAATTCTATCTGCAGCAGCAAAAATTTTCAGAAAAAAGGGGTATCAGAGGGCAACAATTCAGGATGTTGCTGATGAAGTCGGACTTCTGAAAGGAAGCATCTATTACTATATAAAGAGCAAGCAGGAGCTTCTCTACAAAATTGGCATTGCCCCTCTCAAAGCCACAACTGACGAGCTGAAAGAGATAGTCAGCCGCGATATTCCTCCTGAGGAGAAACTAAAGGTTGCCATAAAGACAAGGCTTCGGGCTTTTGATAAATTCTATCCGGAAATCCTTGTTTTTCTCCATGAGAAATTTGATGAGCTTTCAGAAAAGGAACGTTCGTTTTTAAAAAAGGGACAAAAGGAAGACGAAGAACTCTGGCGGAAGATATTGTCTGAGGGAAGAGAGAGGGATGTTTTCAGAAAAGATATGGATTTAAAAATAACGGCGCAGGCAATCATTGGCATGTGTCACTGGATCTACAAGTGGTACAAGAAGGACGGAAGAATGACAACAGACCAGATAGCAGAGGTCTTTTCTGAATTTGCGCTTAATGGAATTTGCAAGAGGTAAAAATGAGTTCAATACTTAAGGGAATAAGGGTTCTTGACCTGACAAGGGTAATAGCAGGACCTTTCTGCTCAATGATGCTCGGAGATTTAGGGGCTGAGGTCATTAAGATAGAGACTCCGGGCGGAGGCGACCCCTCAAGGTCTCTGGGACCGCCATTTTGCAAGGGAGAAAGCGGGTATTTCATGACCCTGAACAGGAACAAGAAGAGCCTTGTTGTTGACCTTAAGAAAAAGGAGGGCAAGGAGATCTTTTATGAACTGGTAAAAACCTCTGATATTGTCCTTGAGAACTTCCGCTACGGAGTTGCTGACAAGCTTGGCATTGGATATGAGAAACTGAAGCAGATAAACCCAAAAATAATTTACTGCGCAATAACCGCCTTTGGCGAGAATGGTCCTTACAGGAATGTTCCGGGCTACGACCTGACAATGCAGGCAATAAGCGGCGAGATAGACCTTACAGGAGAGCCTGAAGGACCAATAGTGAAGATGGGTGTTCCAATGGGTGATTTAGGAGGCTCGTTTTTTGGCGCTGTTGGAATTCTTGGCGCACTCTATGCAAGAGAAAAAGAGGGGAAGGGGAAGAAAATTGACATAGGTCTTTTTGATACACAGCTCGCGCTTCTAACTTATCACTCAGCACCCTATCTTTTAGAGGGCAGGAGGGATAAAAAACCTGAGGGGACAGGACATCCAAACATTGTTCCTTACAGGATGTACCAGACAAGTGATATAAAGATTGTTGTTGCGATTCTTGGCGAGGATTTCTGGCTGAAACTGTGCGATCTGCTCGGAATTCCTGGGATAGCAAAGGATGCGAGGTTTGAAATCAACAGGAAAAGGGCAGAGAACAGAAAAGAGCTTGAGCCGATTTTGGAGGCTGCATTTCTGAAGAAAAGCGGCAGGGAACTGGTTAAAAAATTTTATGAGATAGGAATTCCCGGTGCGCCTGTTAACAATATTGCTGAGGCTCTTGAGGAACCGCAGATTAAGGCAAGGGAGATGATAATTACAGTTGACCACCCTGTATGCGGCAAGGTAAAACTTTTGGGGAATCCAATAAAAATTTATGATACACCGAAAGAGACATTTGCTCCGCCGCCAACCCTTGGACAGCATAATGAGGAGATTCTGTCGGGCATTTTAAAATATCCTGAGGATAAGATAAAAAAACTTAAGAAATCAAAGGTGATATAATGGAAAAAGAAAAAGGTATTCTTTTCACTCCTAAAGCAGAAAAATTTTTATCTAATTTGCTTGAAACTTGGCCCACAATCACAAGAAACTTGTGGGATAAGCGTGTCAGGGAAATATGCCAGATTGTGGCAGCATCAAAAGGGAAAAACATTGTATCTGAAGATTTGATAATGGAAGCTATGAAGCTTTGGCCATTTGAAAATAACAGATGGAGGATTTTTGGAAACCTTGCTGAAAAGGGATTGCTAAAGGAAGGATTTGCAAGCAGAAGGAATCTTGGATATGGGGGTTCCCCAAAAGTTGGAAGCTGGAGCTGTTCAAAACAGGAAGAAAATCTAAAGAAAAAAACTGAAGAGCTAAAAGTAATAGGAATCCAGTCAAGCCCAAGAGAGAAGGGGAATACTGATGTTCTGTTAAGCGAGATTTTACGAGGAGCGAGGGATAAAGGCGCTAATGTAGAGAAATTTGATATTGCGAGAATGAATATTGAATTTTGCACAGGTTGTGAAGCCTGCAGGCAGGAAAAGAAGCTTCCGAATTTCTGCGTAATAAAAGATGATTTGACAAATGGCCTTTACAAGAAATTTATTGATGCTGATATTTATGTAATTGGCTTTCCCATATACACAGGAAGAGAGAATGCAGCGCTTTGCAATTTTTTTGACCGCTTTTACGGAGTAGAAATGGGAAGGATGCCATGGAAGTGGGAGGATGAGGAAAAGAAAAGGGCAGCTCTTGTTGTAACATGGGGTGCGCCATACCCTGCTTTTGAGAGAACAATTGAAAACCACGGCGATTTATTAATGTGGTACGGGATTGATGTTAAAGAGGCAATTTATGGTTGGGGTTGCCATGAAAAGGGAGAGATTGCAAAGGATAAAGAGGGGCTTGAGATGGCATACAAGGCAGGGCAGAGACTGGTGAGTTAAAATAATAAAACTCAAATAACAAATTCCAAGAGGCTGTTGAAAAAGGGGATAACGAGCGTCATTGCGAGGAGCGACAGCGATGTGGCAATCTCTAGCCAATTGATTTACATAAAACTGAGATTGCTTCGCTTTGCTCGCAATGACAGTAAACCGAGCTTTTCAACAGTCTGCCAAAATACAAAATTCAAATGTTCTAAACAGTTTTGAATTTGTTTGGGATTTGGATTTTGTGATTTGAAATTTAATACGGAGAATTAAGAGATGGCAAAACAGATGACAGAAAAGGAGATAGAAACCCTTTTAAACGAACTATATGAAGGGACTCTCATGCTTGTGGATAGCGATAGACCCTACGGGGTTGTCTGCTGGTATTGCTTTAACGGGAAGGATATATGGCTTGGCTTGCTTCCACAGGGAAGGAAATTTGAGTGCATGAAGAAAAACCCCAATGCAGCCTTCACTGTCTTTAAAGCAACTGATGATGGATGGTCTTCTGTTTTTGCAGAGGGGAGGATTGAGCAGGTAAAAGACCGCGAAGGAATATTAATTGGCATGAAACTTGCTGCTGAAAAATATAAAGTGCCCCAGGAGGTTCTTGAGGCTCAGGTTGAAAAATCTGCAAAAACCCCTGACAAATCCATGACATTCAGAATAAAGGTAGAAAAACTTTCGGGCAGGAAAAGCTACTAAAAGTTCTTAACCCCAGATTAATTGTTAGTTAGTGAATAGTGGTCAGTGAATAGTAGGACAGGCTCCTGCCTGCGGTAGGCAGGTCTCGCCTGCCCAGAAATTTGGATGGACAGTGATAAATCCTGTCCCTGCAAAATGTAGAAACTGGTCTTTACAGGCTAACCGAGAATATTGAATGGTAAATAGCAAAAAGAAGGATTTCTGCTTTTGATACCATATCGTCGTATAAGTGTATTACTCTGACTTCATTTATGCCAGCGTTTTGTTGAGAATCACAACAGCTTCTGTTGAGGAATTCAACAGGGAAAATCTTTTTAAAAAACAAGATGATTCCATTGGTTTTTAATTTTTTGAAAATTTTCATGTAAATTTTTTCAACAATTCATATTGTTGAAAAACTAATTTCTTTTTTGAGCCTGATTTTATTTTTCTCTCTAAGCCCCTGAATATCCAAGCAAATTAATCTCATACCTTTAAATCCATTCATATTTTTTAGTTCTGGCACGCTATTTGCAGTTTAGGATAGTTGGGAAGGTTGGGTCAGGAGACCCAACTCTACCCGGATAGAGGCAGGTCTCCTGACCTGCCTGAAAAGGAGGGTTCAGTTGAAAACTTTAACGCAAAAAGAAAGGAGGGGATTAAAATGGTAGTAATACTCGTAGTAACAACCATTATCTGTTTTATACTGATTGACTTGGCTGTGCAGACAGTTGAGGCAAGGAGAGAGGGAAGGGTTGCTGTTTTTCGTTCCAGAACAGAAACTCAAGCAGCCGGAGAGGCAAGGAAAGCAGAGCGAAAACCTGTCAGGAGCTTTAGAGAGTCTGATTACCGCATTCCAATGGGAATCTTTTTCCACAAAGGGCACACATGGGCAAATCTCCTTTTGTCAGGATATGTAAAGGTTGGGATGGACGATTTTGCCCAGAGAAGCATTGGAAGATTTGATGAAATTGAACTTCCTCCTATCGGGAAAGAGGTTAAACAGGGGGGAAGGATATTTACAATTAAGCAGGGAAATAGAAAGGCAAATTTTTACTCTCCGGTAGATGGTGTCATCGGCAGTGTAAATCATATGTTACTTGAAACACCAAGGGTTATAAAAAGGGATCCTTATATTGATGGCTGGGTATGCGCAATTAAGCCAAATAATTTAAGCGAGAATATCAAAGCCCTTAAAGTAGCTAAAGACGCTGCTCTGTGGCTCAAGGAAGAAATCGTAAGGTTTAAGGAGGTCATGCTTGGGAAAGGCTTACAGATGGTTCCCGGATATGCGACCATTCAGGACGGTGGTGAGATTGTTGACGGACTTCTTGAATTTCTTGGCGATGAGCAGTGGGAATTTTTCGAGAAGAACTTTTTAAGAAAGAGAGGAAGATAGTTTACTGGATTCCGTGTCAAGAGCGGAATGACAGGTTGCGGTAAGGTTAGAAGGAGGTGAAGAAAATGAAGGCAATGTTGGTAGATACAACTCTGTGTATAGGATGTATGGCGTGTGTTGAAGCCTGTAAGAAGATAAATAAACTTCCTCAGGGAGATGAATACAGGCTTTCCTCAAAGACATATACAACAATTAAGGAGGTTAATGGTATATTTGTGAGAAAGCTCTGTATGCACTGCAGCAATCCCTCCTGTGCGTCAGTATGCCCTGTTGGAGCCTTGCATAAAACAGAGGCAGGACCTGTTGTATATGATGAGGAGAAGTGCATTGGATGCAGATACTGCATGGTGGCGTGTCCCTTCAGCATACCAAAATATGAGTGGGAAAACCCTTTGCCGAGAATAAGAAAATGCATTTTCTGCGCAGAAAAAGTTGCACGTGGCGAGCAGACAGCGTGTACTGATGCATGCCCTACAGGTGCAACAGAGTTTGGTGAAAGAGATTATCTTCTTAACGAAGCTAAATCAAGAATCAGAGGAGAGCCCAAAAAATATGTGAACCATATATATGGAGAAGAGGAAGTAGGAGGAACTTCAGTTATCTTTCTTGCAAGTGCTCCCTTCAGCAGTCTGGGTTTCAGGACAGATTTGGCAAAGCATCCTATGCCAATGTTAACATGGAATGTGTTATCAATGATTCCGGATATAGTGATTATGGGCGGGGTTGTTATGGGTGGAATATGGTGGATAACAAACAGGAGGAACGAGGTGAGAGTTCAAGAGGCTTTGGAGAGGGAAAAGAGGCTGAAGGAAAAGAATAAAGGGAATTAACAGAGGAAGGAGGTTGGTTACAATGAGGAAGATAGAATTGCCTAAAATAACTTTCTGGAGAGTTGTTTTGGCTGTCATTATGGTTCTTGGGGTCTATGCAACAGGTTATAGGTTCATAAAAGGTCTTGGGGCATCAACCGCCTTAAGCGATAGCTTTCCATGGGGTCTTTGGATAGGATTTGATGTCCTTTGCGGTGTAGGGCTTGCAGCAGGAGGATTTACCATCACAGCAGCAGTTTATATTTTTAATATCAAAAAATATAAACCTATAATAAGGTCAACCATACTCACTGCATTTTTGGGGTACATCCTTGTATCAACAGCCCTGCTTTATGACTTGGGAAGGCCATACAGAATCTGGCATCCGATTGTCATGTGGAATCCGCACTCGGTAATGTTTGAGGTCGCCTGGTGCGTTATGCTCTATTCTGCTGTTCTTGCGCTGGAATTTATCCCGGTTATTTTAGAGAAATTCAACATGGAGAAGCCGCTGAAAATACTGAAGTCAATTTCAATACCTCTGGTTCTTGCAGGGTTCCTCCTTTCAACTCTGCACCAGTCATCTCTCGGGACTTTGTTTCTTATTGTTCCTGAGAAATTGAACGGGCTCTGGTATTCTCCGCTTCTGCCGCTCTTTTTCTTTGTCTCTGCAATCGGGGCAGGACTGGCAATGGTTATCTTTGAGTCATTCTTAAGCTACCGATTTTTCAAAAAAGAGCTTGAAATTGACCTTTTGGAAGGGCTTAGCAGGGTGATTGTGGTTATATTAGGGGCTTATTTTGCGCTTAGAATGCTGGACCTTTTCCACAGAGACGCAATTGGTCTGGTATTTAATTCAGGAATTGAAGGACCTCTCTTTATAGCAGAGATTTTAGTTGGTGTTGTTATACCCTTTATCCTGCTCACAATTCCGCAGGTAAGGGTCAATAAAAAAGGTCTTTTCATATCTGCCTTAATGGTTGTAATTGGCTTTGTTATGAACAGGTTAAATGTCAGTATTACTGGTATGGCAGCATCTTCAGGAGTTGAGTATTTCCCGACATGGATGGAAATGGCTGTAACAGCCTTTATTGTTGGCATAGGTTTTATTGTCTTTGGTGTGGCAGTAAAATATCTGCCAATCTTTGAAGCAGCAAAAGAGAAGGAGGCAGTTGAGAAGGAGAGGGAATATAGCTATGAGGCTTTACCCGGAGAAGCAGCTTTAGCAATAGAATCTTCCTATGATAGGATTGATTCAGATAGAAAGGTGTGATCAAAATGAGTCAGGCGAGGTTGACGAAGCCAGCCAAAGCGATCTCCCTTTTCTCCCCCTTTAGAAAAGGGGGATATAGGGGGATTTGAGATTGCTTCGCTACGCTCGCAATGACGAGAAAATGAAATTTCTGGATGGAAGTTATGAAAAATACAAATTACGAAAAAGAGGAAACAAAAAATCATTCCACAAGCAGACTCATTCCAGAGGGTGAATTAAAATGTGTCTGGATGACTGCAGGGCTTGTAGCATATAAACTCTGCGACCAGGAATATAATTGCGATTTCTGCTCATTTAATGAATCTTTTTTAGGAGAGAGGAACTTTCAGACCATAGGAGATGCAATCAAGAATCATGAGGATAGAATTAAGACTGTAAAGCTACGCTCTCCTGTTAATAACTTGGATGAATTCGGGATAGAAAAAACTCTAGCAGAAAGATTTTTAAAGGGTCTTTTTGATTTTAAAATTGAGAAAGATTTTCTTTATTATGAGGGCCATACATGGGTTAAACAAAATAATGGACATGTGAAAATAGGGATTGATGATTTTCTTTGTAAATTTATAACAAAAATAAAACATATCATCCTTCCACCTGAATCAACCCTGATTCTCCAAGAACACCCGTGCTGCTGGATAGCCGGAGAATTCGGGACAGTTCCAGTTGTCTCTCCGCTAAGCGGATATATCATCTCCTTGAATCAGGAGGTTTTTGAGAATCCGGAACTACCGATTGCTGACCCCTATGGCAGGGGCTGGCTTTTAAGGCTTAAGCCACTGGATTTTGAGAAAGAGGCAGAATCCCTATTTTCAAGCGAAGATGCTATTATTAGATTTAAAAAACATTCTTTTATATTAGAACAGCTTGTTATCAGGGAACTTCTAAAGCAGATAAGGATACATGGAAGGTCTATATTGGAGAGAGAAAAAACTACAGAAGGGTTAATGGAAGTTATTGGTCATAAAAGATTCTTTGATATATTTTTAACCACATTCACAAAGCTGCATTGTTAATGATTCCACAGATTTCAAATCCTTATATCCCCCTCTGGCTGGATGAGGTTAGAGCCTGTTTCAAGGTTACACAAAAATAGGTTCTAACCTTATTAGAACTGAGTAATTATAAGTTTTTTAAAGACTTCAGAAGAAGCTCCTTGCATAAATGGCAGAGGTCAATCGATTTTATATCAACATCTTCAACGTAGGTTGAGGATTTCATCACACACCTGTAATTGTCGCAGTGAAAAAGCCCAAAGTTATGTCCCAGCTCGTGGATTGCTTCTTTTCCCATTCTTTCAGAGAGTAATTTATTATCTTCAGGCAAACCATAAAACTGATTCTTAAGCCTGAAAAGAGAAATGACAGAAGCAGTCCCGTTGAGTTGTGCTTCTCCGAATACAAATGTGAGAATTGGGATAAAGAGGTCAAGCTCAGTTATGCCAAGAATTTTTACAGCGCCTTCAGATTTTGCCTCATTGAGTTTAATTAAGATTTTTGAAGAATGATACTGGTTTCTTTTAATGTCATAGGTATCAGAAATATCTATTTTCTGGTTTGATATTGTGGGCTGGATATTAAAGGTTTTTAAAATAATTTCTTTAAGCGGTTCGAAATCTATAGATAAAAGAAGCTGAAATGGAACTATATGGATAAAGGGCATTTTTCTACTTTTGTTCCTAAGAGTTATCTCTGCTCAAATCATATTTTTTTATTTTGTTATAGAGAGTAACCCTATCGATTTTTAATATCTCTGCGGCATGGGTTATGTTCCATTCAGCCTTGTTAAGAACTTTGAAGATATGAACTTTTTCAATATCTTCCAGGGAATCGCTTCCTGCGCTATTTCCATCCTTTGATAGCTGAAACGGCAGGTGTGCGGAGTTTATCAGCGGACCTTTGCTGAGAACTATTGCTCTCTCTATGGCATTTTCAAGCTCCCGCACATTGCCCGGCCAGTTATACCTTAAAAGCATATCAACTGCTTCCTGAGAAATCCCTTCGATATTTTTATTCATTGAGGCAGAGAATTTTTTGATAAAGTGCTGAACAAGAAGCGGAATGTCAGACAGCCTTTCCCTCAATGGCGGAAGTAAGATGGAGAAGACATTAAGCCTGTAATAGAGGTCTTCACGGAAAGAACCATCTTTTATTGCCTGTTCAAGGTCTTTGTTTGTAGCAGTAACTATTCTGAAATCAACGTTTATTATCTCGTTTCCTCCAAGCCTTGTGAACTGTTTTGCCTCAATAACCCTTAGAAGGTCTACCTGGGTTTTCATACTGATGTTCCCGATTTCATCAAGGAAAATAGTCCCTCCGTGGGCAAGCTCAAGTTTCCCTTTTCTCCTGTACTGCGCTCCGGTGAATGCCCCTTTTTCATGACCGAAAAGCTCGCTTTCAAGCAGGGTTTCAGGGAATGATGCGCAATTTATCGGGATAATGGGAAAATAGCGCCTTGAGCTGTTGCTGTGGATTGCTCTGGCAATCAGTTCCTTTCCGGTTCCGCTTTCGCCGCGGATCATTACAGTAGCATCAGTTTTTGCTACCATTTCAACAAGCTCAAATACCTTTTTCATCTGGGAACTGTCACCAATTATTTCATCCAGATGCGAGAGCTCTTCGATTTTGTTTCGAAGCTGGATATTTTCTACTATGAGTTCTCTCTGCTTTATTGCATTTTTGATAAGGTGACTGAGATCATCCGGGTCAATCGGTTTTGTTACATAGTCAAAGGCTCCTGCCTTGAGAGACTGGATGGCTGTTTCAACAGAGGCATAGGCGGTCATAATAATAATTGTAATGCTCTTGTCTATTTCATTTATTCTCCCCTGAAGCTCAATGCCGTCCATGCCGGGCATTTTGATATCAAGAAGGATTATGTCCCATTCTTTTTCCTGCAGTTTTTTTAATGCCTCAATACCATTCTCTGCTGTATCAACCCTGTAGCCATCCTCTTTAAACCAGTTGTACAGCGAATCTCTCACAGAGAGCTCATCATCAACAATTAAAATTCCAATATTTTTTTTCATCACGTTTACCTCTTTCTTATAAATATGAAATCCTAAATCCTAATTTCTAAATTCTAAACAAATCCAAAACTCTAATGACCTAAATTCAAAACAGTTTTGAACATTTGGATTTAGAAATTATTTAGAATTTAGGATTTTGAATTTAGAATTTAATATTTCATATATCCACCAATTTTATGCTACTTATTCAACAACCTTTTGTTCTCCCTTAGGTAAATCTGTCGGAAGTATTATAGTAAAGGTTGTTCCCTCATTAATTTTAGAGTCAACCGCAATATCTCCCTCATGCTTTTTGATTATACCATAACCTACTGAAAGACCCAGTCCTAAACCTGAGCCATCTTTTTTTGTTGTAAAGAAAGGCTCGAAAATATTCGGAATAATATCTTCCTTGATTCCAACACCAGTGTCAGAAATTTTAATCTGGATTAAATTCTTTCCTGTTTCTGGAATAAGTTCAATTCTGAGTGTTCCTCCATTTGGCATGGCTTCAACAGAATTAATAAATAAAGCAATCAAAGCCTGCTGAATCTGGTTTGTGTCACAGACAATGGTTAAATCAGCATCTGGCATGATTTTTTCAACTTTTACATTTTTAATTTCCAAGTGATGATTAACAAGAAGAAGGCTTTTTTCAACAACATTTTTTAAATTTTCCTGCTGAAAATTTACTGACGAGGACTTGGCAAAAACAAGGAGGTCTTTGACGATTCTCCCGCAGCGCTTGGATTCGTTTTCAATTATTTTCAAAAATTTTATTATGGATTCATCATACCCCTGAATATTGAGTTTTTCCAGTTTTTTAATCAAAAGTTTTGTATAGGTTAAAATTCCGCCAAGAGGATTATTTATCTCATGGGCTACAGTGGCAGAGAGTTTGCCAAGGGAAGCCATCTTCTCAACCCGCACAATATGAGCCTGCGTTCTCTCAAGTTCTTCACTCTTTTCTTTAACCCTTTTTTCAAGAGTTTTTGACCAGTTAGTAATCTCTTCATAGGCTTTTTTAAGCTCCTGCATCATATAGGCGAAGGACTTTGCAAGTTGCCCTATTTCATCCTTTGATTTAACATCAATCTGGTAATCAAGATTCCCCTTTGAAATCTCCTGGGTTCCAATAGTAAGCTTCTTTACAGGATTATGAACCATAAACCAGATAAAAACACCTGATACAATACCTACTGTAAGAATAAAAAGGACAGCAAAGAAAATCATTTTGTTTTCACTTTCTCTTATATTCCTGTCCACCTGAGCAAGAGACATCTTAACATCAAGAACCCCCAAGACTTTAATTGATGCCGGATGCGCATGGCACGATGCATTTGAACAGTCAGGCTCATTGTCAATCGGGTTAATTAATCCAAGAACCCGGTAACCCTTTTGAGAATAGAATATTCTTGTACGATTTATTGAAGGAAGTGTTTTTTTCGGAATCTTTTCGCTATGGCACACATAACACGCTTCAGCCTTCATATCCACTGCTTCTCCTGTTTCTTCTTTGCGGCCTGAGAACATTATCAGCCCCTTCTTGTTGTATATCCTTATCCCGTCAACGCCCTGAAGATTACCGAGGGTTGTAATTATCTGGTCAACATCCTCTTTTTGATTTTTCAACATACTGTATCTTGTAGATTTTTTTATCAAATCGCTGGTTCTGTTGGCGCTTGCAATAACATTTGCCATGAGGTGGGAGGTATGGAGTTTTAGGTTGATATACATGTAGAAGGAAAAAAGAATAATGAGAAGGAGCATTAACAGAGCAAAGAGCTTAAAGCTCAGAAGCCTTAAGAAATGAGTGCAGAACATTTTCCTATCCTTCACCTATCAAATGCAAACCCTACCTAACCAAACAAGCCAAGAATAAAAAATATATTAATAAAATAAATCGGAAAAGGGAAAATGTCAAAGATTTTAATTGGTTTTTCTACTAGAAAGCTAAACATTTTTTAAGGTTATAATCGGTCATAAATTAGTATGAAAAGGGGGATAGAAGGCTACGATTTCTCTATTTTAAAGATGACCAGAGTCATTTCTAACCAATGTGGAATTTATTGATTACTTGAAATTTTTGAGATTTCTTGACAAAGAGTTTAAAACTCCTCTAAAACAAAACTGTATTATATTAAATTTAACTTTTAGCTTTATTTTTTCACCTTTAATGAGAAAAGAGTTATGCAGATAGAGAATAGCTTTACTAAAATGATTAAATGCCTTATTTGTTTGGGCATACTTTTTTTCATTGGTATAATATGCGCATCTATAATTAATAATCTTGATTTACTTGCTAACGGGAATATAGATCCTAAAATCTATTTTGAAGATGATTCGTTTTATTATTTTAAGGTAGCTCAAAATATTGCCAATACAGGGAACTGTTCTATTGATACATTAAATAAAACTAATGGGTTTCATCCTCTCTGGCTTTTAATGCTTATTCCGATTTTTAAATTCAGTCTCTACAATTTAATGAGCTATTTAAAAATCATTGTGGTTATTCAGTCCATTATTTATTTATTTTGTTTGTTTTTAATTTATAGAATAATTTCGAATTGGTTAGAGTGGCGAGCTGGATTATTTGCAATTATCATTTTTATTTATCCTTTATATTCTAGGTTAATGCTAAATGGGCTTGAATCAGGAATACAGATATTTTTTACAACCTTAACCATTTATTTAATTTTAACATTTAGATTATTCGAAGAAGGGAGGGAAAAGAGTCTTTTTTTAGGAATGTTATTTGGGATTCTGATGCTTGCCCGCCTTGATGCAATTTTTTTAATAATTTCTTTTTGTTTTTTAATGATTCTCAAATTGTTTATAAGTGATAACTCTTTGTCAAACTCCAAATTGTTTTTTTACCAAGTGGCTTATACAAATATTGTGGCAATTTTAATAACATTACCTTATTTCACTTGGAATTATCTGAGTTTTGGCCATTTAATGCCTATAAGTGGCTATGTTACGACAGATATAAGTTTTAAATCCATTATTAATTTGCCAGATGCAATTATAAATTTTACTAAGATGATAGATAAGTTTATTCCAATAACTACATCATTAATATTATCTTTATTTTATATATTTTTATATATTTATATGAAAGAAAACGTAAGGTTATCAAATAAATTTACAAAGTATTTTCGCTTTATTGAAGTAATGGTATGGTTAGGGACAGGAGCTATTTCCCATATAGTTTATACTTTGCTTTTTGATAAAACAAAAGGTTACTGGCATTTCTCGATTCATTTTATAGTAATCTTGTTTGGACTGCCTTTTTTGTTTAACTTATTCATCACATACAATGAAAAAAATAGAATTTTACGAGGGATATCTTTTGTAATTCTCATCTTTATGGTTTTATTTGTTGTGAATAAGAATTTAAAATTTAAACAAGGTTGGAAATTTGGTGCAAATAGCTATAAAGCAGCTATATGGGCAAGAGATAATATGGAAAAAAATGCCATCTTTGGCATGAGAGATTCTGGAATCTTCAGTTTTTTTAGTCAGAGAAGGGTTGTTAATCTTGATGGTGTAATAAATAATTATGAATATCAGGAATATTTAAGCTCAGGGAAATTTTCTGAGTACGTTACGAAGAATAATATATCTTACATAGTAAGTTGTTACTTTGAAAAAAAAGAACCTATTAAAGAATATGAGCTTACGGGAAAATTGAAGTTTAGTGCAGGACACAGAATATTTGGTGAGAATTCAGGTTTTATTTATCTTGTAAAAGAAAAAGAAGTCTATCGTTCATATGTAAACGATGTCCCTCTTATTATATTTAGCATGCATTAATTGATTAAAATCTTTTTTTCTTCCAGCCACCCCTCTTAAACCATAAAATCAGAAAGGCAGCTTCAAAAAAATTAACAGCTGCAATTGAAAGCCAGATTCCGGTGGTATTTAAAAAAGCCCATTTTGAGAGATAATAGGCAAGGGGTATCTGAATAACAAATAGGGTTATCAGCGAGATCATCATTGGTCCAAAATTGTCGCCGGCACCCCTGAGCGCACCCCCAATAACAAGCCTTACCCCAAGGAGAAAGTAGGTTGGTGCCACTACCTTGAGATAGATTTCTCCCATGCGAAGCACTTCATTGCTCTTATCAAAGATTCCAATTATCTCCTTAGCCATAAAGAAGAAGATGAATCCAAGAAAAGACATGATAATTACATTGTACCACAGGGCAATGCTTGCGCTTTTTTCAGCCCTTTCATGGTTATTTGCTCCGAGATTCTGCCCGACCATTGTGGAAACTGCGCTTGCAAAACCTAACCCGGGAAGGAATACCAGCATATCAAGGCGAAGCCCGATACCGTAAGCTGCTACTGCCGAGGTGCCAAAGAGAGTGACAATTTTCATAAGTGCAATTCTTGAAAGGCTGTGTAGGCTCATTCTTCCCATTGACGGGAAAGCAATCCTAAGAACATTTTTAATTATTGGAAAATCTATGCGGAAATCAGAGAGGCGAACTCTGATAAGAGAATAGCCTGAGAAAAGGTAAAACAGTCCAATGATTGAACCAATAGCTCTTGCAATTATTGTTGCAACAGCAGCACCGGTTACTCCGAGCTTTGGGAAGGGGCCTATTCCGAATATCAGCAAGAAATCGAGTGCGATATTAGATAGGGCAGAAATAGCCAGAATAACAACAGGTATTACAGGCTCTCCTGCACCTCTTAGAATAGCCTGCGTTATGAAAAGGAAAAACACTGAGGTCATTCCAAGAAAGTAGACCTTGGCATAGCCGATTCCATTATTAACAATTGAATCATTGGCACCAATAAGCCTCATCAGTGGTTCTGCATAAATGTATCCAAGAATCCCGAGGGCAATTGAAAAAATTATACCGACCAAATATATCTGTACTGAAACTATTCCGGCACCTGTAAGGTCCTTTTCGCCAACTCTTCTTGCAATAAGCGCAACGGCTGCACCTGACATCCCTTCAACAGCAACTGCTGTGAGCATGAGCATTATGCCGCAAAAAGATACAGCGGCAATTGCCTCTGAGCCGAGCCTGCTCACAAAAAGCATGTTGGTAATGTTGAAAAGGGTTTCCACGAGCATGGCAAGGATAAATGGAACAGCAAGGCTCAGCAATACGCGGGAGATGCTGCCCGTAGTTGTGTCAATAGCAGTTCTTTTCTTTTGTGTCATAGTGAGTCAAATAAAAATTTAAATTGAAAAGACTCAATATCAAATAAGGATTAAATGTCAAGAAAAAGGGGACGGTTCTCTTTTTTGATATATTATCTTTGTGATGGAAAAAAGAGAACCGTCCCCTTTTTCTTCTTGCTTGCAGTTTTTTTTATTATTTTATAAAGGATAAGAAGTGCAAAATTAATCAATTTTTACGAGGAAAACAGTATGGAAATAAATATTGACGAACTGGACAGTAATTTTAAATATGAAATTGCAAAAAGGCATGGAGGGGAGAAGATAAAAAACTGCTTTTCCTGCGGCACCTGCACTGCAAGCTGTCCTGTGAGAAAAATTGACGAGAAGTTTAATCCGAGGCAGATTATCAGGATGGCAATTCTTGGAATGAAGGAGAGGGTTTTTAAAAGCGATTTTGTGTGGCTGTGCACAGCCTGCTATAATTGTCAGGAGCGCTGCCCACAGGATGTGCTTATTTCTGATTTAATGGCGGTAATCAAGAATCTTGCCACAGAGGCAGGCTATATCCACCCTTCATATGTTCAGATTGCAAATTTTGTAAAAGCGAGCGGAAGGGTGTATGTGCTTGAGGATTTTGATAACAAGAAAAGAGAAAAAGCAGGATTACCTTTTCTTCCAACAAAGCTTGAGGATGTAAGTAAGATTTTTGAGATGTCAGGTTTAGATAGGTATATAAAAAAATGAAAATTCTAAATCCTAAATTCTAAACCCCGTTAGAAATTAAAATTTCTAAGCGGGGTAAACAAATTCAAATGACAAAAATCAAGAATTCAAAACAATTTTGAAAATTGAAATTTCGAATTTTGATATTGTTTAGGATTTAGATATTAGAATTTAGGATTTTGATTTAAACTGGAGAACGTATTATGGAGTTAGCTTTATTTTTGGGCTGCACGATTCCTGCAAGGGCAAGGCAGTATGAGATATCAACAAGAAAAATAGGAGAGAAACTCGGGATTAAGTTTATTGATATTGGAGAATTTTCCTGCTGCGGTTTTCCCCTGAAGGCTGTTAGCAAGGAGACAGCACTGCTTCTTGCCGCAAGAAATTTGAGCCTTGCAGAAGAGAGAGGCATTGAGACAATATGTTCAATCTGCAGTGCCTGTACAGAGAACCTTACAGAAATGAGCAGGGAGCTTAATGAAAACGAGGAGTTACGAGAGGAGGTTAATAGAAAACTTAAGGAGATAAACAGAGAGTATAATGGCAAAGTTAAAGTTAAGCATTTAGGGAGAATTCTCTATGAGGACATAGGAATTGAGAAGATAAAAAGGACAGTAACAAGGGAATTAAAAAACCTATCAATTACCGCCCATTATGGATGCCATTATGTAAGGCCATCCAAAATTTATGATAAATTTGATGACCCGGAAATCCCTCAGACCCTTGAGGAGCTTATAAAGATTACAGGGGCAAATTATGTATCTCATCAGAATGGAATGCTGTGCTGTGGAGGCGGGATACTTGCCATAGCGGAAAAGGTATCTCTTTCTCTTTCAAAGGAAAAGCTGGATAGGATGAAGGAATCAGGGGCAGATGCAATTTGCCTTGTCTGTCCTTTCTGCAATGTTATGTATGATGGGAACCAGCGGTCAATAGAGGAGCAGTTCCAGACAAAATATGAAATACCCGTTCTCTTTTATCCTCAACTCTTAGGGCTTGCCATGGGAATTGACAGCAAAGAACTCGGGCTCCATCTCAATGTTGTCAAAACCAAAGGACTCCTGGAGAAGATATAAAACTGTCGAATGTCAAAGCTCAAAGTTCAAATGAAATTCAAAGTCCAAATATTTAAATGTTTTTGGTTTTGAAATTTGACATTCATTTGATATTTGGATTTTGGCATTTGAACTTTTAAATCTTAGAGCAAAAATCATATGGTTATAAAAGCTATAGATAAAAAGGTTTTAGTAATCGGTGGCGGAATTGCAGGTGTGGCATGTGCAATCGAGCTTGCAAAAGCAGGCGCAGAGGTAAATCTTGTTGAGAAAGAACATTCTCTCGGAGGCTTTGCAATAAGATATGGCTGCAAGGCTTCAGGGGTCTGCAACAAGTGTTCTGCCTGCATTGTTAATCTTAAGATGAATGATTTGCAGATGCAGAATGGAATTATTATCTTAACAGGATGTGAAGTAATTGAGTCCTCTGAGAATGAGGGCAAATTTGATGTAAAGATAAAAAAAACTCCGCGCTACGTCTCCTTAGAGAAATGTATTTCATGCGGACTATGCAAGGAGGTCTGTCCTGTTAATGGTTCTGCTATAAGAATTGTCCATCAGCAATCCCTTCCTAAAGCCTATTTCATAGATGAAGGTTTATGTCTCAGGTTTAAAGGCGAAAAATGCAATTTGTGCGAGAAGGTCTGTCCAGCAAAAGCAGTTAATTATAGTGAAAAGGAGGAAATATTCGGCGTTGGCGCAGATTCTGTTGTTGTTGCCTGCGGGTTTTCTCCTTTTGATGCAAAAAAGCGTATTCAGTACAGATATGGGGTTTTTCAAAATGTGATAACAGGGATTAACCTTGAAGAACAGCTAAGATTCAAGGACGGAATAAGAAGACCGTCTGACAATGCCATACCAAAAAAAGTTGCTTTCATTCAATGTGTTGGAAGCAGGGATATAAATATTGGAAATGATTATTGCTCTCAGGTCTGCTGCCTTTATGCAATGAGGATGGCAAAGGTTTTAAAAAATGAGAGTCCTGAAATTTCTGTTTCAATTTTTTACATGGATTTGCAGAACCTCTCAAAGGAAGCCTCTTTATTTTATGAAAAATGCTTAAAGGAAATAAATTTTGTCAGGGCAATGCCGGGCGATGTCGGGGAAAGAGAGGATAAATCCATAGTTATAAATTATGAGGACATAGAAAAAGGAGAAGACAGGCAGGAGGAATTTGATTTGGTTGTGCTGTCAATAGGTATTACCCCTGCAGAAAGCATAAAAAAGATTGGAAAGATTTTTGGTCTTAAAACAGGGGAAAGCGGATTTTTTCAAACATCCGACCCGTGTGATTTTACACTCACAGATAAACCTAATGTTTTTATAGCCGGAGCCTGTCAGGGACCAAAAAATATCCCTGCATCAATAGCTCAGGGAATAGCAGCTGCGGAGAATGTTTTAATAAATGTAAAATGCAAAAATCCAAATGTTCAAAACGGTTTTTGATTTATGTCATTTGAATTTGTTTACCTGCCTGCCGGCAGGCAGGTAATTTAGATATTAGGATTTAGAGCTTTAAATTTCAAATAGCGGGGGTTTTATATATATCGGGTCAGGAGACCCGATTCTACCCGGGCAGAGGCAGGTCTCCTGACCTGCTTTTGGGAGCAGAGTTGATGTCTGAAAAAGTTAGAATAGCAGTATTCCTTTGCAACTGTGCAGGGAGTTTAAATAAGAGTCTCAGTTTTTCAAAAATAATGGAAGCCCTTGGAAAAGAAGAGGATCTTTCCTTTGTTATGGAATCTGAACTTCTTTGTTCTGAAGATTGTTTAAGCGGTCTAATCGTAAAGGTTAAAGAGAAAAAAGCTAACAGGGTGCTGATTGGAGGTTGTTCGCCCAAATTGTATGAGGAGCTGTTCAGGGGAAGGCTTATGGTGGAGGCAGGGATAGATGGAAATCTGGTTGCTGTCTGCAACATCAGAGAGCAGTGTGCGTGGATAATAAATGACATTGATGAAGCAACCAATAAAGCATTAAATTTATTAAGAGGGGCTTTGAAGAGAATCAGAAAAGCAGTGCCTGTATATGAATCAGAGGTTTTGCCGCAGGAAGAGGTTCTTATAATCGGAGGAGGGATTGGAGGAATTCAGACGGCAATTGAGCTGAGCAAATCAGGCTTTAAGGTTACAGTTGTTGAGAAAGAGAAAGAGCTTGGAGGCAATGTAAAAAGACTTAACAGGTTTTATCAGTCAGAAATTTCTCCTGAGAGGTTTATTGAAGAAAAGATAGAAGAAATTAAAGGAAAGGCTGAAATTTTAACAAACGCTGAAGTCATAAGCTTAAAGGGTTCCTGCGGGGATTTTATTGCAGGGATAAAAGCCGGTGGCAGAATTCTGGAAAAGCAGTTTGGTTCAGTTGTGGTTGCAACAGGGTTCCAGACATACTTTCCGCAGGAGGCATACAATTTAAATCCTGATGAAAGAATAATCACACAGCTTGAACTTGAGGAGATTTTAAAAGATAAAGAAAAAGCCCGGAAAATCTTTGGAAGAGGTGAAGATATTAACGTTCTTTTTATTACAGGGATGACTGGAAGATTTTCAAAGGTTTCAACAGGAACGGTTTTTAAAAACTCATTGCTTTTAAAAGAGCAGTATAAAAACAGAGTCTTTATAGCCTGCAGAAATGCTTTTGTTGCAGGAGAAGGGCTTGAGAATCTTTATAGAAGAGTAAGAGATGAAGGGGTTATTGTTTTTAAATTTGAGAATAAAGCGCCGCAATTTTTGCTGAAAGATAATAAATTTTTTGCTCTTATTTTTGATTACTACCTTTCTTTGAAGGCATCTGAGGAGTTTTTGAACCCAATCATTAAAATCCCCTGTGATGTTCTGGTGCTTGAAGAAGAGATTATTCCGTCTGGAGATTGCGAAAATTTGAGGGAAGTCTTAGGTGTTGATTTTGATTCTTTAAAATTTTTCCAGAGGAACAATGTTCACTATTTCCCTGTTGAATCAAACAGAAAGGGAATCTTTTTTGCTGGCGCGTGCCGCGGAACAGAGGAAATTCCAGATGCAATAACTGATGCAAAGAGTGCAGGCATTAAGGTTTTTGAACTGTTAAAGGGAAAAATAAAATGTTACAAGGAAAGAATGGCAATTGATAAAGACAAATGCACCCTCTGCCTGACATGCCAGAGAGTCTGCCCTCACGGCGCAGTAACATATACGCGGGCAGCAGTAATTTCAGAAGTTGCATGCCAGGCATGCGGTGTGTGCGCGAGCGAATGCCCGAACAGCGCAATAACATTGAGAACTTATACTGATGAAGGAATAATAGCTGAGATTGAGGGATTTGTATTGTGAAAAAATCATGCAATACTTTAAGACGTTTTTCCATTGTCATTGCGAGCCCGAAGGGCGTGGCAATCTCAATTAAGTCTGATAGCTAAAAAGGAGATTGCTTCGGCTTTGCCTCGCAATGACGGTCACAGAGACTTTTTCAGTAAACTGATAATGGATAAGATTTTTTGATGGATAAAAAAAGTTTTAATCCAAAAATCATAACATTTTGCTGTAATCACTCAGCCTATGAAGCTGCGGATTTAGCAGGGAAGATGAAAATTCCTTATCCTGAAGGAATCAATATTATAAGGGTGCCCTGCAGCGGGAAGGTTGATGTGTACCATATCCTGAAGGCATTTGAAAAAGGCGCTGATGGTGTGCTTGTCCTTGCCTGCTATGAGGACAACTGCAAATATCTGCACGGAAACATCAGGGCAAAAAAGCGCATAGATTACATAAAAAATCTTCTGGAAGAGATTGGAATTGAAAAGGAACGGGTGGAAATTTATAATTTAGCCTCAAATACTGGACACAGATTTGTTAATTTAGT